>Ga0190265_10002319_pt1 | contig 12778 bp, 9 predicted proteins | sample Popmic124T_FD_133135 | JGI IMG/M metagenome (GOLD analysis project Ga0190265, IMG submission 133135) | Populus adjacent soil microbial communities from riparian zone of Indian Creek, Utah, USA - 124 T | ecosystem: Environmental > Terrestrial > Soil > Riparian zone | place: USA: Utah | collected... | reverse complement strand
CGAGCGCCGATTTTGCAAAGCGAGCTGCACTCCCGCGGCGGAACGCCAATTTGACTCCGCGCCTTCCCGACTTATGATCTTCCATGAGAATTTCCCCCTATCCTGGACCCAACCCCATGCGGCTCCATCTCGCCGATTCGGAGCCAACGGGCGAAAATACGATGCGCGTGCTGGTGGCCATCCCGGTTTTCAACGAGGCGCGATACGTCGAAGACGTACTCCGCGAGATCATCGCGCAGGGGCACGACGTTTTGGTCGTGGACGACGGTTCGACCGATGAGACGCCCGAGATTCTCCGGCGCTTCTCCGACATTGCCCTGATTCGCCATCCGGAGAACCGCGGTTACGGGCAGAGCCTGATCGATGCATTCGCCTATGCCTCCTGCAAAGGCTATGACTGGATCATCACTATCGACTGCGACGAGCAGCACGAACCGGCGCTGATTCCCGCCTTCGTAAAATGCGCAGCGCGAGACGACGCCGACATCATTTCCGGCTCGCGCTACATGATGAAGATGCCGGGCAATACCGACCCGCCCGGCGACCGGCGGCGCATCAACATGACGATCACCGAGCTGCTGAACCAGCGGCTGCACTTGCGGCTCACCGATTCGTTCTGCGGCTTCAAGGCCTATCGTATCAGCGCGATGGATTTGCTGTGTCTGACGACTCCGGGCTACGCCTTTCCGCTGCAGTTCTGGGTGCAGGCCGCACGGCGGCGGCTCCGAATTCGCGAATTGCCGGTTCCCCTGATATACAACGATCCGAATCGCCACTTCGGCGGAATTCTCGACGACCCGGACGCGCGCCTTCGCCATTACCTGGATGTGTTCGAACAGGAGATGGCCCGGCCAGCTTGCGATGAAGCGCGGACGGTCTGCGCCGGCAATGCCTCATAGGCCCAATTGATTCTCCAACGGGGATTGCCACGCCTGTTTAGCCGCGGCCCGACAGGGCCCCGGCGAGCGCGAACCAAACTCTCATCCGAAACAGCGCTTCGAATGTTGCACTGACGCTCAAAAACTTCAGCGCGAACGCGCACCGCTCTGGAATCGAACGGCTGTAAGCCGCACCCCGGAGCTTTCAGGTCTGGGCTAAACACGAGCGTCAGGCCTCGTGGTAGTTTTCTCATACAATGACAAACTCGGCTATCATCGATGCATGTCGACGAGATTTCCTCCGCGATGAGCGACACGCATATTCACGAAATCGACGCATTGGCGGCGCCGCCCGAGGACGGGGGCGTGTTGGTTTGGCCGCGCGGCGTGGACCTCGTCGAGTTGGCGCGCCGCAATCGGGCGTCAGGTCTGCTCGATCGAGTGAGACTCTGTGGACAACCCGCGCGGACGTGGCTGCCTCGGTCCGACGTCGACTCGCCGCGCAGTGTAACGCCGCTGACCTTCATGACCGGCCATCAACCGGCGTTTTTTCACGCGGGGGTCTGGATCAAGAACGTCGCGGTGGCGGGTCTGGCGAGTTCCGCCGGGGGACGCGGATTCTTCCTACTGGTTGACAGCGACGTGCCGGGCAGGCTCGCGATCCAATGGCCGGACGACTCCGGCTCGTATTGCCGCATCGGGTCCGCGAGGGTCAAGTCACATCAGGACTGGCAATCGTATGAGCACATCGGCCCGACGGCTGCCGATGAGTTGGCGTTGGCATTGCAGGCCGTCCCGGAGCGGATTCACCCCGAAAAGGAATCCATGCTCGGTACGTTTCGCGAAGCGTTCACGCGACCGCCGACAAATGGACGGAGTGACTACCCAACGCGCTGGATCGCCGCGATGCAGCAAACCGAGAAATCACTCGAATGCCGGAGTCCGGAATACGTTCGCGTCAGCAGTTGGTTTGACTGGTCCGATGGCGGTACTCAGATTGAGCTGTGCGGCGCGTCTGCCGCATTCGTGGCACACCTGCTGTTGAATGCAGATCAATTTGCGCGCCTGTACAACGCCGCTCTCGCTCGCTATCGCACGCGTCGAGGCATCAAAGGCGCCCAACATCCGATCCCCGATTTGCAAATCGAAGCGCAGCGTATCGAACTCCCGTTCTGGCAACTCGCCCCCGATCGGCCGCGCCGCCGGCTCTGGGTGAGCCGGTCGGGTAGCGACCGCTTGAAGTTAATGGCTGAAGACGCGGCGCTCGGCGAGGTTGAACTGCCCGCGCTTCTGGCGAATCCCTTGCAGACGGTGGCGCGCATCGTGCCTTCGTTGGCAATTCGTCCCCGTGCCCTGGCGCAGACGCTTTTTGCCCGGCTCTTCGCCACCGACCTGTTCATTCACGGAATCGGCGGAGCGAAATACGACACGATCACCGACGATATCATCCATGCCTTTTTCAAGATCGAGCCGCCCGCGTATGCATGCATTTCGGCGACATGCCTGCTCCCAACGCGAAAGTTCGGCGTCAAGGCAACGGACGTCGCGCGCCAGCGCCGCGCTGCCCGCGACGCGCGGTACAACATCGAACGCTACCTTTTGGATTCCGAACGAACCCCGGCCATTCACGACCTCGTCAACAATCGGCGAAGTGCGGTATCGCAGTCCGATCGACTTCACGAGGCTCGATCAAAGAATCGCGAAGTCAGACGGCGAGCCTATCTGGACATCCAGCGACTCAATGAGGCGCTGTTCACACTGGCGCCCGGCGTCTTGGAACGGCAGGCCGAAGCATTCGCCGAAATCGAACGACGATTCAACAGCGACCAGGTCGCCGGCTCCCGCGAGTGGTTTTTCGCGCTGCACGAGCCGGAGCGCCTAAGACGGCTGGCGAAAGACGTGTTGAAGGCGGTTCACTGATCCGTTTAGCCCAGACCTGAAAGGTCCGGGAGCAGGAATGGAGACTCTATGATTTCAGTGCGATGCGTGTGCGATGCGTGTGTCCGCGAATGCGAAGAATCAATGCGTCGTTCAGACATGATTCTTATTCGCGCAACGGGCCCTTCGGGCCGCGGCTAAAACGGGACTGACTTGGCAAGGGATCGATATGCATGAGCAACGATGACGAACTGTTGACATCTGAGGCGGTCTGCGCTGGCGGCATGCACATCCCCGTCCTGCCCGACGAAGTCGTCAGGCACCTCGGTGATCCAGGACGCCGACTCATAGCAGATTGCACCGTGGGACTCGGGGGGCACGCTGCCCTGTTGCTTGCCGCCAATCCGGCACTTCAAATCATCGCGCTGGACCGGGATGAGACGAACCTTCAGATCGCCCGCGAGGCGCTGAGTGCATACGGAGATCGCATTCGCATCATACACGCAAATTTTGCCGAATTGCCGCGCGCCCTACGCGAAGCCGGCCTTGAAAAAGTCGACGGCCTCCTGGCCGACCTCGGCATCAGCAGCAATCAAATCGCCGACCCCACCCGCGGCCTCAGCTTCGAGCGCGACGGCCCGCTCGACATGCGGCTGGACCGACGCGAGAAAACGACGGCCGCCGATCTCGTGAACACGCTCTCTGAGGGCGAGCTTTCCGATCTGCTTTATTTCCAGAGTCAGGAGCGCCACAGCCGGAAAATCGCCAAGCGCATCTGCCAGGTCCGCCGCCAGGGCCGCATCAACAGTACCGTCCTGCTCTCCAGACTCGTCGCGGCGGCGATGGGCGAAAATCCCGACGCGCACCGCGGAAAGATTCATCCGGCGACGCGAACCTTCATGGCCCTGCGCATGTCGGTGAATCGGGAGACCGAATCGCTCCAGGAATTCCTGGCGGCAGCGCCCGAGTGCCTGAACCCCGGCGGGCGCATCGCGGTGATCAGCTTTCACAGCGTCGAGGATCGCGTCGTGAAGGAGGACTTTCGTGACCGCGGTCGCGAGGGACTCTACGCAGTGCTGACGAAGAAGCCGATCGTCGCAGAGGAAACCGAACGCGAGCACAACCCGCGCAGCCGTTCGGCCAAGATGCGCGTCGCGGAAAGACTCGCGAAGGCTTGAAAAAACGGCGATAATTGATATTATGTCAACCCGGCACACGGAGGTGCGTTCGTGACCAAGGAAACCAAAATCGGCCTGCTCGTCGGCCTGACCTTCATCATCCTCTTCGCCATCATCCTGTCGAAAAAAGGCCCGAATAACACCAAGGCCACTTCGACCCTCACGGTGGCTGAAAACTCGGGTACGGATGCCGCGTCCCGACTGACCAGCCACAAGCCATTGGAAAGCGCCGGCAAGATGTCGGTCGAGCCGATGTTGCCCGGGCCGATTTCCGAGAGCGACACCAGCACCGCCGTGACGATGCTTGAGCAGGAGGTCGGTCATCCGATCCCCGCAGAGGGCGAACCGCTTCAGCCGCTCCCAGAAAACGTCATCAATCGGCTGAATCTGCCGATGATCGAAACCCCGGTGGCCATCGACAGCGCCCCCGAGGACGAAGGCAACGAGGATGTCAGCGACGCAGTGGTCGCCGTGCTCAACGGCACATCAACGGCGACCGACTCGACTGAATCTGCGCCGCCAACTGAAGGCGCACCGGATACACGTTCCAATGTCATTCAAGGCGGGACCACGAACCCCACAACGGTCGCGCAAAACACCCCTGCCACCGGCAGCACAACTATTCAGGGACCGTTCGACCCCCCGTCTCGTTCCGAACGCCCGGTCGCCCAGCCGATCGGCGCCGTCCAGCCGACCAAAATCATCGCCGTTCACGAAGTCCGACCCGGCGAAAGCCTCGGAAAAATCGCGGCGAAGCATTACGGCCGGGCCACGCCCGAGCGAATTGAAGCGATTTTTCACGCGAATCGCGACCAGCTTGAGACGGTGAATTCGGTCCGCGCCAACTCGAAGTTGAATATTCCCATGATGGATTGCGAGTTCGCGGAAGCATTCGAGCCGGCTGACCGGCTTTCTCCGACCCCGCGGGATCGGGAGCAGGCAAATCGATCGCGGCTCGCCTCCGCAACGCCGACGCATCGCGATGAGACCGTCCGTATTCCCGTTCCGGTGAACGAACGAGTGATGCCCAGCCCCGTCAACTCGCCGGATTTTTCGGCGATCAACAGCCGCCTGGGATCGCCCAGCATCAGTCCAAACGCGACACCGGTGCGACCATCCGAAACTTCCGCTCCCATCAAGTTCACCTGGTACGAGGTGCGGGAGAAAGACACCCTGTCGAAGATCTCGCAAAGCCAGCTCGGCAGCACCAAGTACTATCGCGACCTTTACAAGATGAATTCCGACATCCTCCCCAATCAACATAAGCTCAAGCCCGGCATGAAGATCCGAATTCCGGCCAAAGAGACGTTCAGCAAGACCTCGGCACTGGTGCCCGCAAGTCTCGCCAGCGATTCCTTCGCGGAACTCCAGTAGGCAACGGGAACGAAAGTCCTGGCCGGATATCGGATCGGATCACGCGCCCGCGTGCGCGAAAAATGCCGACATATAAGAAAGCAGCGCGAGCACCGGCCCCGGGGGCCGGTGTAGCTTTGCGCAATCTGGTGCTGAAATGACCGTCGCCCGCGCGCTGCTCATCCTTTTTCTGATGGTCGTGGTCGGCGTGGTGATGGTCGGAGTTCGCAGTGAATCGGCGAAAGCCGCCAACCGCATTCAGAAGCTGCACGAGCGCAAAGTGGTGCTGAAGCAGAAGCTCTGGAGCAAAGAATTGGAATTGGCCCAGCTTCGCGGCCCCGAAGCCATCCGCCGTCGCGCCGTTGAAATGCAGCTCGACGTGGTTCCACCCGCTGCGACGGACCAAGACAAAGCCAAGAAAAAAAACGTGCCCCCGAACACCGGACCTCTCAACGACTGACGAAGGATTTAACAAGCCTTGCGGCCCAAAATGAAAAACCTGGCCGGACAATCGGTGATCGCCACCGTTCTGATCGTCCTAGTCGCGCTGATGGGACGGCTGGTGTATATCAACGCGCACGACGGACCGCGCTTGATCGGATTGGCCGAACGCCAACAAATCTCTGAAGTGCCCATCATCCCCCGGCGAGGTCTGATCGTCGATTGTCGCGGCCGCATCATCGCCGGAACCACCCTGCGAAAGAGCGTGTTCGTCGATCCGGGCGTTCTTCCGGACACGCAGTTGGCCGCGAAGACGCTGGCCGACATTCTCGACGTCGATCCGAGCGAAGTCGGGCCGGACCTGCTCGCGGCGGGCGAGAAGCGATTCTTCGTCATTCGCCGCGGGATTACCGAAGAGCAATCTCAGCGAATTGCCGCCGCGAATATTTATGGCTTAGGCGTTTTCAGCGAGCCATGCCGGACCTACCCCATGAACGATGTCGGGGCCGCCCTGGTTGGATTTGTCGCTCCCGATGGTGTGGGCGTCAGCGGCCTCGAATACCAATGCGACAAATGGCTCGCCGGTCAAAACGGCGTCAAAACGATCGTTCGCGACGCCCGCCGCAAGGCCTTTTGGCTGGCGGACGGCGGCTATCGACCGGCTCGCGACGGCTTCCACGTCGTACTCACCATCGATGCGGAGATACAGGCCAACGTCGAACGTGAGTTGATCGAGACGGTCAGTAAGTACAAGGCCGAAAGCGCGGTCGCCATTGTGATGCACCCGCAGACCGGCGCTATTCTCGCCATGGCGAATGCTCCAGGGTTCGATCCGAACCACTATCGCGACTACGGCGCGGCCTACTACCGCAATAAGTCGGTCACCGATCCCTACGAACCCGGAAGCACGTTCAAGCCCTTCATCGCGTCGGGCGCGCTCGCCGAAAAGGCCGTGCGGCGGGGAGAGGTTTTCGATTGTGAGCGCGGCTCCTGGACCGATGGAGCCCGCACTTTGCGCGACCACCATCCGTACGATTTTCTCTCGTTCGAGGAAGTGCTGATCAAGTCCAGCAATATCGGCATGGGCAAGATCGGCAAGCGGCTTGGCAACGAAAAGCTCTTCGAATATTGCCGGACCTTTGGCTTCGGCGAAAAGACCGGCGTCGATCTGATCGGCGAGGACGCCGGCATTCTGAGGCCGCTGGCCCGGTGGAACTCGTTCTCGACGACCAGCATTCCAATGGGCCAGGAACTCTGCGTAACCCCGCTGCAACTGGCCCGCGGCTATTGTGCATTCGCCAACGGCGGCAAAATCGTCAAGCCCTACGTGCTTCGCGCGGTCATGGATGCCGGCGGAGAGGTCGTCAGCGACTTCACCCCCCCGCTGCCGGAGGAGCCGGTCATTTCCCCCGAAATCATCGAGACGATGAAGGACAAGATTCTGGTGGAAGTTGTCCGCCAGGCCGCGAGCCAGCACGCGAAGCTGCCGAACTACACCGTCTTCGGAAAGACCGGCACGGCCCAGATTGCCAAGAAGGGCGGCGGCGGATATGTGCCCAATGCCTACGTCAGCTCGTTCGTCGGCGGCGCACCGGCGAAAAATCCGCAGTTGGTGGTCCTCGTTGCGGTGCGAAAGCCGCAGAAGAGCATCGGATATTACGGCGCGGTCGTGGCAGCCCCGGCGGCAGCGCGAATCCTGTCGCACGCGCTGGCGTACCTCGGCGTTCCGCCCGAGCCGCCGGCGCAGGAGCCGATCGCGAGTTCCAATGACCCCAATGCGCTTCCGCCGTTGCCGTTGGACGCTGTGCCGTATGATTGACAGCATTTTGGATGTGGCGGGCGGATCCGCCTGAGACGGTGCGTCGCATACTTTTCTGGCGCACCGAAGTGAGGGGGAAAGAAATCACAACGCCGTTCTGGTTCGTGAATCAGTCGCGAACAATTATTCTTCGACGCCGGTAGAATGCTCTGCAATGATCAGCACGCCGATTCTTACTCCGAGCGCGAACAAGGAGCCGCAAACCTGTTCGCTCGACAAATTGCTCTGCGAGGGGATTGACGTCCTGGAATCCAGCGGCGGCCTGTCGTCGGTCCAAATTCACGACATCTGCACCGACTCTCGAAAAGTTCATCCCGGTTCAATGTTCATCGCGATCGCCGGCGCCAAAGGCGATGGCCTCCAATTCCTGCACGAGGCCATCGGGCGCGGCGTCGTGGCGATCGTATCGGATCGCGACATCGAAGTTCCATCCGGCGTGTGCTCGGTGAAAGTTCCCAACGCGCGCGACGCGACATCTCGGCTGGCCGCTCGCTTTCACGGTCTGGATCAAATTCAGCAGCGCCGCGAAATGACCTCGGTCGGCGTGACTGGCACGAACGGGAAAACCACCGTCGCCTACATGGTGCGCGAAATGCTGCGGAGCGCCGATCGTCCGACCGCCCTGTTCGGCACGATCGAATACGATCTGGTCTCTCGCAAGACGGAATCGCCCCTGACCACACCCGACCCCATCGAGCTGGTGAAACACCTGATGGAGGCCCACAAGGCCGGCGCGCGCCATGCAGTCTTGGAGGTGTCGTCGCACAGCCTCGACCAGCATCGAACCGCGGGCATCGTTTTCTCGACTGCCGTTTTCACCAATCTCACCCAGGATCACCTCGACTATCACGAAACGATGGACGCCTACGCCGGGGCCAAGCGCCGCCTGTTCACCGATCTCGCGCCCGATGCAACCGCCGTGGTGAACGTGGACGATCCCGCGGGGGATGCGATGCTTTCGACCTGCAACGCGCGCGTCATTCGTTATGGACTCTCGCCGGAGGCGGATTTGAAAGCCGATGACGTCGCCCCATCGCGGAGCGGCTGTGCCTTCAAACTGGTGTTCCGTGCCGAGACGGTCACGGTTCAGCTCAATCTCGCGGGGATGCCCAACGTCTATAACGCGCTGGCCGCCGCGGGTGCGGGGCTTTCGCTGGGTCTAAGTCTCGAAACCATTGCCAACGGCTTGAATAAGCTCGAACGGGTGCCCGGCCGGCTGCAGCGCATCGAAACGGGCGAACTGGGTTTCGACGTGTTCGTCGACTACGCCCACACCGACGACGCCCTGCGAAATGTGCTGTCCGCCCTCCGACCGCTTACCGAGGGCAAGCTCTGGTGCGTCTTCGGCTGCGGCGGCGATCGGGATCGCGCCAAGCGGCCGAAGATGGTGCAGGCCGTCGCAAAAGGCGCAGACTCCTTCATCATCACCAGCGACAATCCGCGAACGGAAGATCCGATGGCGATCATCGCGGACATCGAGAGCGGCCTGACTCCCGAGGCGCGCATCCGAGGGTATACCGAGCCGGACCGGGAGACCGCCATCGACATCGCCATCTCGCGGCTCAAGCCCGGCGATACGTTGTTGATCGCGGGCAAGGGCCACGAGAATTATCAGATCGTGGGAACGGAGAAATTCCACTTCGACGACGTTGAGGTGGCGGATAACGCCGTGCAAAATCGAAAACGCGATTAGAAGTCAAAGGAACAGGATGCTCGCTTGCTCGCCAAAACCTCCAATATTGGCTTGCCGTTTGGCGACGTGACTCCGAAGGGTGATCGAAGACAATGAAGCCGCTGATGTTGCAGGAAATGGCTGCCGCCATGAGCGGTCGAGTCTACGGCGAAGTCACTTCGCCACGGGTGAAAAACGTCTGCACGGATACGCGCTCATTGCAGGACGAGTCGCTTTTCTTCGCGATCAAGGGCGAGAACTTCGACGGGCATGATTTCGTCGCGCAGGCGCTGGAAGGTGGCGCGACGGCCGCCGTCGTCAAGGATGCTCGCCGTTTCGACGAGAAGCTTCGCGCGGCGGGCCGGCTTGTCGAAGTCGATGACACGATACTCGCGCTGGGCCGGCTGGCGGGCTGGTATCGCCGCCAGATTCCGGCCGAAGTGATCGCCGTTCTGGGCAGCAACGGCAAGACCACCACGAAAGACATGATCCACGCGGTGCTCTCCTCGAAGAAATCGGGAAAGGCCGCCGCCGCGAGCTTCAACAACGCCGTCGGCGTCCCGCTAACGCTGCTTTCCGTCGAACCATCGGACCAATACGTCGTCGTCGAGATGGGCACAAACCACCCCGGCGAGATCGCCCAGTTGGCCCGAATCGCCCTCCCCGACATGGCGGTTGTCACCAGCATCGGCGAAGAGCATCTCGAAGGCTTCGGCGATATTTCGGCCGTGGCGGCCGAGGAGTTTTCGTTCCTGCCCTATCTGGAAGGACGGGCCTTCGTGGCGGTCAGTGACCAGGCCGTGACGTACGCACCGACGCAATCCAAAGGACAAACCGCCCGAACGATGATCGTATATGGATTGAGCGAGACAGCCGACGTGAGGGCGACGGACCTGAAGCAGACGGCCGACAGCCTGAGTTTTCGCGTAAATGGCCGGTCCGAGTTTCGTATCTCGCTGCTGGGTGCGCACAACGTCGTGAACGCCCTGGCGGCCATCGCCATCGGAAATCGATTCCGGTTGGAGAACGCGGATATTGCGCTGGCCCTGTCGACGTGTAAGGGGCCGAAGATGCGGATGCAGGCACGACAGATCGGCAGCCTTTATCTCATCAACGATGCATACAACGCGAATCCCGCCAGCATGAGAGTGGCGATGGACGCGATGGACAACCTGCCGCGTCAGGGACGGCGCGTTTTGATTCTTGGAGACATGCGCGAGTTGGGTAATCAGTCGACCCGGTGTCATCAGCGCGTCGGACGCGACGCTGGATCATCTTCCGCCAACGTCATCATCGCGGTCGGTTCCATGGCTCGGGTGATGGCGGACGGTGCAACCAGCGCGGCGGGCATGGGAAAGCGCATTTATCCTTTTCCAACCGTTGACGCGCTGGCCAATAAACTGCCCGATCTGCTCGAGCCGGGTGACAACGTGCTCCTGAAGGCGTCGCGGGGTACGCAGTTGGAGCGGCTCGTGCCGATTATTGAAAAATGCGGACAAGCGGTGGCGACGTAGCAATCAGAGCGCGCCCCTTAGCTGGCGGTCTTCGCAGGAACGCAAAGTTCCGCCGCCGCTGGATCAGGATGGTCCTATTTGCTTTACCATCTTCTTAACTTCCTGATTGAAGGGAATTACGGCTATCAGAATCCGCTGTTTCGCGGGGCTGTCGCAGTCTTGCTCTCTTTTCTCGTCGTTTGGGCATTGGGGCCCACCGTCGTTCGCATGCTCATCAAAAAGAAATGCGGCGACATCCCCGATTTCGACCATAAGCAGTTAAACGAGCTGACCTCCCACAAGGCGAACGTGCCGACCATGGGCGGCCTGCTGATTCTCTTCGCCGTCATCACCGCCGTGCTGCTCTTGGCCGACTTGACCGTGTTCTACATTCACATGGCAGGGCTTTGCCTGGTCTGGCTGGCGTTTCTCGGATACTGGGACGATTCGATCAAGCTCACCACAAAGGGAAAGGAAGGCAGTCGGGACGGCCTGAAGTCGTATCAGAAACTGCTCTTTCAGATCGGCCTGGGCGTGATCCTGGGATATTTCATCTACACCCGAGGGCAGCAGAACTACGGCGGCGAGGGAATTGAAACCTATCGGATTTTGACGGTCCCATTCTTTAAGGGAGACCCCGACTCGCCTTATCTCCTCTCGTTTTATCTCTTCATGCTCATGACCATCCTGGTCGTCACCGGCACGTCCAATGCGGTCAACCTCACCGACGGCATGGACGGCTTGGCGTCGGGTTGCGTCGTGATGTCCTGCGTGGTGTTCATGGTCATGTCGTACGCCGTCGGCGACGAGCGCGTGGCCCGCTATCTCCAATTCGCGCACGTCCCGCAGGCGGGCGAGCTGGCGGTCCTGTGCGGTGCTTTGACCGGCGCATGCCTCGGTTTCCTCTGGTACAACGCCGCGCCGGCCCAAGTGTTCATGGGAGACACTGGTTCGCTGCCGCTGGGCGGCCTGTTGGGATTCGTCGCGATTGTGATCCGCCAGGAACTGCTGCTCTTCATCGTGGGCGGCGTCTTCGTGATGGAGGCGATGTCCGTGATGCTTCAGGTGGGCTACTTCAAAATGACCAAAGGCAAGCGGCTGTTTCTCATCGCGCCGATACACCACCATTTTCATCTGAAGGGATGGAAGGAGACCCAGGTGGTCGCGCGATTCTGGATACTCTCGGCGCTGTTTGCGGTGATTGCTCTCGCGACGACTAAATTGCGATAACTTCCGAATTGCGGTTATCTCGGCTTCGATTCAATTATTTCATCCGATCGCCCAACAACAAGTCGCCTTCGCAGCACCGAATCCAGCTCCAGAAATCGAAAGTTCACCAGCTGCACCACAACCCCGATACTTGCCGCGATCAAACTCATTGCCATCAGCGCCGCCGCCCCCACGATGACCGACACCCGCGCCCCGGACTCGCGGCCCCAGTCGCCGAACCACGCCCATAGCCCGCTCAAAATGCTCAGCACGAAAAACGCGATCCCCAGCGAGCCGAAAAACGTCAGCGGCTTGTACGAGCGAAACAGCGCGAGGATGCGAAACAGCACCCGAAACCCGTCGCGAAACGTGCTCAGCTTCGATTCACTGCCCTCCGGCCGCTCGCGATACGTGACCGGCACTTCCTGAATGACCCACTTGCGATAGAGACACTGCACCGTCATCTCGGTTTCGATGTCGAAGCCATAAGCCATGATCGGAATGCTCTTCGCCACCTCGCGCGTGAACGCCCGATAGCCGCTCATGATGTCGTTTAGCCGGCTGCCGAAGATGAAATTGATCAGCGCCCGCACGAGCCAGTTGCCGAAAACGTGAAAACGCCGGTAGGCCTTGTCCGCATCCACCGCCTCGCGCCGCCCCACCGTCATGTCCGCCCGACCGTCAATCACCGGCTTGAGGATTTCGCGGGCCCGATCCGCCGGATACGTGTCGTCGCCGTCGGCCATGACATAAAAATCGGCGTCGATCTTCTCAAACATGGCCGCCACCACGAATCCTTTGCCCTGCCGCTTTTCGTGTACGACGAAGGCGCCGGCCTCTCTCGCCAGCGCCGCGGT
>Ga0190265_10002318_pt1 | contig 12778 bp, 6 predicted proteins | sample Popmic124T_FD_133135 | JGI IMG/M metagenome (GOLD analysis project Ga0190265, IMG submission 133135) | Populus adjacent soil microbial communities from riparian zone of Indian Creek, Utah, USA - 124 T | ecosystem: Environmental > Terrestrial > Soil > Riparian zone | place: USA: Utah | collected... | reverse complement strand
CATGGGTAAAAATCCTCCTTATGAAATGACCAACTGGCGGCATGATAGATGAAGCGGCTGGCTCAGTCTTCTCTGATATTGCTCAATTTAAGCCTTTTCCCGTAGTTTCTCAAAAGAGGCCGCGACCAGGAAAGGTAACGATATCAGGATGGGCGGGTCCATCAATTGTGCGGGACGCAGAGTGATGTCTAACTCACCACTTACCTCGTTTTCATGCACAACGATGGGATCACGGCTCGCGCCGACGAGCAAGGCCGCGCTCTCAGGCAGCAGGTATCTCATCGGGTCGTCTGACCAGGGAAAAGCTGAGGCCAGTATGTAGTAGCTCCCGTCGGCCACAGCGGGCAGGTGGTAGAAACCGCTCCTCGTTTGCAGGCTGCAACTCAAGGGCTTGCTCTGAGGGATTGATGCGGGGAAAAGTCCGACGAATGCCATCCCTGCGAAGCCCTCTGGTATTCCTATGCGGCCTGTGATGCCGGAGCCTTTCGGCAGCAGCTGTATTCTCCGACCGTCCTGCTCACAGAGCTGATCAAGACAATCCGTGTCAATTTTATTTACCAGACGGCGCAGGTGACTTGGGGATAGGCCGACCAGTTGTTTGAACCGAGTGATGAACGTGCCGAGGCTATTATAACCCACCTCGAAGCAGATGTCTGTTACGCTGAGCGACGATGTTAACAGCAGCCGCTTAGCCGCTTCCATGCGAAGCACCGCAAGGAACTGGCAGGGCGGAATGCCCGTTATCTGGCGGAAGATCCTGTCAAAATAATATGGACTGATGATGGCAATCTCGGCCAGGTCATCCAGGGTCAGAGATTCCTCTAGCCGCTCTCGCATGGCCAAGATCACCCGCTCGACCGCCTGATAGTGTGAGGCAACCGTACTCGGACGGGAAGCACTTCTTGCTCCATTGGAGTATGCTTGCATAGAGCGTCTCCTTCGGAAATGTGTTCAGGTAAGAGTTATACTTTCAAGCCGTGATGCGCGACTGACCTAGAGCGACAACGTCCTTCGGCGCGGCAACGCACGTCAACCGGTTGCGGGCAGCTTTAAGTTTTATTAGTCGAATGCAGCGACTCCACCGCCGCGTGATTCGGCGAGAAAAACTAATTTGCCCTACCTCGCATCTGTAGCGTTAAGCGTCTGAATACGGTCGCAACGCTTCTCGCAACGATTCAGGAACCGCGATAGGAATCAGCCGCCCTCCGTCGCGTCGCATGCAGGCAATCTGCTGCTCACCCCTGGCGACGAGTTCTTCACCTTCGCCGCTTATTCTCCAGTACTCGAAAGTCATTGAAACACGGCTCTGCGTCAGCTTGCCCATCTGCATGCGTATGGCTACCTCGTCAAAGGCGGAAAGCTCGGCCAGGTATTCGCAGGAACATCTGGTCGTGACGAGGCAGAGGCCGCGATCAAACTCGGCTAGTAGATCCGGCGCATGCTGGTGAAGAAAAAGCTCCCTACAGCGGCCTTGCCAGCGGAGGTGGTTTGCGTAGTAGACGTTTCCAACTAGATTCGTCTCTTCGAAACTCACAAGATGCCTGTACTCATAAGCGCGCATCGCTCCTCCTGGCAAGCACCCCAAGGGCTAGCTTGGCTTCTACGCCGCGAACAGAGGTGATGAGAGTGGCTATGTCAATTGACCCGGACGACAGTAGTACCCACCCATCGCTCGTAGTAGATGTCAGCACCAAGGGCGCGTTCACCATCACTCCGGCCTTCTTCAGACACTCGCTCGCTACCCAAATTCTAGTCGCGGCGGAATTCGACTCTTCGTTCGTCTCTTTCGAGATGAGTTGTATTAGCCTGAACCGCTCAAGGCCGAGCAGGTCTTGCCAGGTAGAATCGGGCCGAGCAGAGACCGATTCAATGTCGCAGCTAACAGGCCCCTGCCCGGATACGGCCAGCGTCAATTCACCTGAGTGTGCCGCCGAGACTTCAACCGCGTCGTCTGTTGCCAATGTTACTAACTCAGGCTTGCCGTCTGGCCTCCTCACTATCGGCGTATCCTGTTTAAGCGCGCGTCGGATGACCTGATCTGTGCGCGACTTGCGTTCGACGCTATGACCTTGGCCTACTGCCGTGGTCACTTTGCACCCAGGGATTAACTCCCCTATCCGCCGTTCAATGTATGGCCCAAGTAGATGCTCCGACCAGCGGTCCCGCATCGTAGCGTTACTGACCTTATGCAGCCGCAGCCCTTGCCATCGCTCCATCACGCGCCCATCCGCCCCACTCAATTCAAGGTCGTAGGTAAAAGTATTGCCTTCGTGCGACCGCTCACGCGCGCTCACGAATATCGGTCCGGTCGTTTGCGCTGCGGCGATCTCCACGCGGTCGGCTCCGATGGGCAGAATCGTTTCGTGCGGGATGCAAGCCTGAATTGCATGAATGGCCGCGTCGCGAGCCGCCGGGTCGCCAAGGACCAGCCCAGCAGGCAAGTATTGGCCGAACCATTCCGTTTTCCCGCCCTGTTTTATCTCGGCCAGGCACGAAGTTGCCTCAAGATGCAAATAAGCTCGCAGCCGTCGGAATCGTCCTTTGTGAAATAGTATCGAGCCATAGAGGTCCTGATCAGGGTTGAGCGGCAGGTAGCTTGCCTGATTATCTAGATCGGGCAAGCGTAATGATTGGGCTGCGGGTTGAGATGCCTGCGTCACAGTGCGGCACAGCGCACGAAAGTGATTTACCTGAAAACCCGTTTCCTCACTTCTAAGCACGACCTCCACCAGACCGGGTCGCGTGACGAGCGCAGCTACCCTGATTGTTATGGCCGCTCGCTCCGGCACTATTATGGGTCGCGCGAATTCCACCTCCTCAAAGGTGGGTGGTCGGGTCGAGCCTGTAAGCGCCATAGCGGCTTGCGCCATGGCTTCTAGACCCAAGACCGCGGGGAAGAGTCGCTGGCCTTCATAAACGTGGTCCGTTACGTAAGGGTCTGTGTCAATAGATAGCTCCGCATCGACAACGAGTTCAACTCCGGGGTAATAGACGCGGGGCACCTCTAAGAAGCGGAGTAGAGGCAGGTCTGGTCGCTCGACCTTGAGTGTAGGCAGTTCCGCGTAACGGCCCGACACCACTACAGAGGCTCCGGGCAGTCTTTGCGTCAACAACTGGTTGAATACCTCAACGCCCTGGTCAGGCGTGATGGGCGTAATTCCGGCTTGCACAAGCCTATCGACACCGCCAAGGCGCTGCGCCATCCCTATGCCACTCCAGACCGACCACTCGATTGCGAGGCACAGGCAATCAGGATGTTCAGTTTGGAATTGTTGAGTCAGCCGCGTGAGCCATTCATTTGCTAGCCCATAGTGCGCCTCGCCCGGCAATCCTGTGCGGGAGATGATCGAGCCGAATGTCAGAAAGAGCCGCAACCGCGAAGAGTCAACGGCGGCAATCAGGTTCCGTGCTCCCCGAACCTTCGTGGCAAGGGTTTTCCGAAACAACGCTTCGTCAAGGGAATTCAATCGTTGCGGAACGTTTATCGCAGCGCCGTGGAGGATGGCTGAGACAGGGCCAAAGACCGTTACCGCTTCGCCTAATGCCGACTCAACCGCGGCCTGGTCAGTCACATCGGCCACCAGGTATTTGCACCTGAGCCCCATCGCATGCATTCTCTCCAGATTAGCCGCGAGTTCGGCGTCCGAAGAAGGCTGCGATAGACCCATCAAAACGAGGCTGGCCCCGGTCCGCTTCGCCAGGCTTATGGCGCATTCAGCAGTAATTCCTTTTCCGCCTCCCGTAACGAGCAATACATCGGAAGGGCCGAGCGGCAACCCCGGCAGCGGGTCTTTGATTTCATGCAAGCGCAGGAGCGGCTCACGTCGCTCCCCACCTGCCTCATAATGCGCCTCACTGTAACCGATTGCGGCCTTGATCTCTGCCACGGCCCAATTCAAAGCTTCGGGTTGAGGCGGGATGTCTACGACGCAAGTGGTCAACTCAGGCGATTCGAGGTGGAGCGTGCGTGCGAAGGAGGCTGCGCCTCCGCCGTGCTGCAAAAGAACGAAACGAGTAGCCCCGCGATGGTTCAATACTGAATGCGCGCCTTCAAGCAAGAGGCCCAGATGGCGTTCGTCCGGGTCTTCAGGGAGGCAGACCGCATAACCGCCGCCCCCGCCCCAAGAATCCAACTCGCGTTGCAGTGCGGCGGCAAATGGATGGCCGGGCAGCGCGAAGATATTCCAGATGCCGCCGGATGGCGAAGGCTTGGCCTGCGGCAGTGGCCGCCGAACCATCTCGACATCGAAGCATCGCACCCATGACTCAACACCTGACGGTTGTTGCTCTTGCTTCGAAGTCGCGGACCCTCCCGTTCGCACACGCTCTTCGAGCGCTTGAGCTACCTCGGCGACCGTCGCATTGGCGTAGTCAGTGGGTGAGGCCGGTGGCGGCAGCCCCAAGTGTTGAGCCGCCTCAGCTACGATCTGTCCGACCGTGATTGAGTTTAAATGCAGGTCACTCAATAAGCGGCTGTCATCAGTTACAGCCTCGAACGGAAGCTCAGCCCGTCTGGCCATCAGATGTCTAGTTAGCTCTAGGGGTGATTGAGGGAGGGCCGGAGCGGCGGCTTGCTCACTTGCCTCAACGATGGCCGCTCTTGAAGGCTGCGCGCTTTCTGCTCTCCCGATGCCGTACTCTTGAATCTGCGAGTCTCGGCCATCTTGCGAGTCATCCGGCATTGGTGCAAGCTCACACGGGTTGATCAGGAATCTGGGTCGCCAATCCAGCTTGAACGGCTTGGTGAAACGACCGGCAAACAATTCGGCATGCTTTATTGGCATCCCATGTACGAAAGCTGCCGCGACTGCTTTCAACAACCCCTCTAGTGAAGGCCCGCCCGCGTCTACAGATATAGACGGCGTAGTCACTGTATCGCTCAGCAAATTGGTGAGTACGTTTCCAGGCCCCACTTCTATCCACACATCAACCATGTCATGTGCCGCGATGACTGCGTCATTGAATCGCACGGGCGATGTCACCTGGCGGCACAGCAGCGCCTTCAGGTCTTCGTCAGGGGCGAGCGCAGCCCCGGTCACGGTTGAGATGATGTTGTTTCGCAAGGGCCAGAACTGCTCCGACGCCAGGTGTTCGGCCAGGACAGGTGCTGCGGCCCTCACAAGTGGCGAGTGAAACGCGTGCGATACGGGCAACCTCACAGCGGCTATCCCTTTTGATCGCGCTTGGGATTCGACAGCCGCGACCGCTTCCGCTTCGCCCGAAATGACTGTCTGTCGAGGGGAGTTCAACCCGGCTACGACGACCGGCCCGCCGTTGAGAAACTGCTTCAACTCCTCGAATCCCGCGGCGAGGCAGGCCATTGCTCCACTCGCACTGCCAAGCTCAGCCATGGCATTCGCCCTGGCGGCGGTTATTCGCAGCAGCGTTTCTTCATCAAAGGCACCGCCCCAGTGGAGCGCGGATAATTCGCCTAGGCTGTGGCCTATGGCGAGGTCTGCTCGGACCTCGAATTTATCCAACGCGCGCAGGGCCGCCAGCGAAGCGATGACTATTGCAGGTTGTGCCGTAGCAGTCGAGACAGGATCAGAGCCGGTCGGGAGGTGAGCTTGTGAATATACTTCTTGCACGAAATCGAAGCGTGCGCGTAAAGCCCCCCCGCTCGGATGTGTCGGCGAGCCTTGTCCGGGGAAAAGGAAACCGAGGCGCGGCGTGACATTGCACAGACCGAGGAACAGACCTGCCTTGACATCTAACCTCAAAAGGCTGCCCTCAATCAGCCAGGACTTGAGTTCATGCAACTGTCTGGCGAGCTGCGCAGGGCTTGACGTGACGATGGCCGCCCGCACCTCGCGCGCGTCCAGCATAGTTTCTAACGCGGCGGCCAGGTCCAGGACTTCAGCCCGCGACAACCTTTCGGCAAAAGTGAGCAGATGTTCCACCTGCCGTAGCAGCCCCGCCCCGTCACGCGCCCCTAAAAGAAATAGCTCAGCATCTTGAGATGAAGTCGCAATGGCCCGCTCGCGCGGCTTTAGCGACTTGCGCCTCTCGGCTGAATTCTTCTCAAGGGCCAGGTGTGAGTTGATTCCGCCAAACCCCATCGCGCTCACGCCCGCCCGAAGCGGGAGGTCGAGCGGCCAGGAGATTGCTCGCCTGAGCACCTGCAACGCGGGCTTGTCGCCAAGGAGATCCGGGTGAGGTTCGAGGCAGCCACTCGTCGGCGGTAGGACTTGTGTGTCGAGAGCCATCGCGGCTTTGATCAGTCCTGCGATTCCCGCCGCCGCTTTCGTGTGCCCGATATTCGCCTTCACGGAACCGAGGGCGGCGGGCGGCACTTCGGCGCAGGTCTCGCGTCGAGCCTGTGACAGTGCTCTGATCTCGGTAGTATCACCCACGGCGGTCCCTGTGCCGTGCCCTTCAAAGTAAGCTACAGTCTCTATGCCGAAGCCCGCGCGGCGGTAAGCCCTGCGCAAAGCCAGGAGTTGACCCTCGGCCTCTGGCCGCGTGATGCCCCCGTTCCCATCTGAAGAGATGCCCCACCCGCGAATGACTGCGTATATCTTTCGCCGTTGAGCCAGCGCGTCCTCGTGCCGCATCAGGACTACGAAGCCGCAACCTTCGCCGGGCCAGAAGCCAGCCGAGCGGGCGTCAAAGACTTGCATATCGTCGTGCGCCAATGCGGAAGTCTTGGCGAACCCGACCAACTCAAACGGGTCCAGGCTCAAATCGACTCCTCCGGCGAGCGCCACATCAAGGTCGTTGGAAACCAGCGCAGAGCACGCCGTGATGACAGACAGGAGTGAAGCGGCACAAGCCCCATCTACCGTGTAGCCACCGCCTTTAAAGTCGAAATAATTACATATCCGACCTGCAATCGTGTTCGACAGCCCCCCGGCGAGCGTGTCCTCGCCGACAGGGGGGAAAGGGTTCTTATATGCTGCTTCAACCTCTTGGAGAAAGGAGTGGCGCTGGTGGGCTGACCAGCCTTTTTCTATCAACGTCGCTTCAAGCACACGCCGCACGTAGGGCCAGCGTAGGCGTAGCCCGTTGGCGCGAGAGAACTCGCCTGTGAGTGTGTTCCCCAACAGCACGCCCGTCGTCTCGCGCGGCATGCGTTCGCCCTCTGCGAATCCTGCGTCCGCCAACGCTTGCGCGGCGGTATCGAGCGCGAGCCAGTGGGCATGGTCGGTAGATCGGTATGTGCTACCTGCGACGCGGAAGCGCACGCGGTCAAATTCAAAGCCTTCGATGACCGCCGCTTCCATCGTGTAGGTCATGTCGGGGGCGTTGCGGTTCTCGGACAGGTAATCCTCGGCGCGCAGCCGCTCGGCAGGCATTCTCCTAAACGCCCTCCGTTGAGCAAGAGCGTTCTCCCACAGCTCTAGAGGTGAATTGGCGTCTGGGAAGCGGCAAGCCATTCCAACGATGGCAACATCGGTCTTCATAGCTCACACCTCATCAACCGCCGATGCGGCATGCGCTGCCAGCTTTGCATGCGTCCGGTGCGAAGCAAGCGCGCTCACGTACAGCGCCAGGCCTCGCAGTGTGCTCACGATGCTCAGCGCGAAAAAAAGCCCGAATACCACATGCCACACAAGCAGCAGATGATAAGCAGCCGCGACTGACAGTCCGAATGCGACCTGCGCGCGCGTTCCGTTCGGGGTCGTGGCCGGGTCCGTCACCATATAGAAGGTGTAAAGGATGAAGGCCACGCCTGTCATCGGCAGCAATGCGGCGACAAGGGGCGTCCCGAATTCGAGGCTCCTGAACACTGCCTGCGCGGCAAAACCGCCGAGCCAGGCTGCTATGAGCGGGAGTTTGCCCGTGAAGCGCGCGTTGAGGATACTGCCGGAAACTATGATCAGCGCCGGTACGATCCAATCTCCCGCCGCATCGAGGTTCTCAGTGAAGTGGTAGGGAGGAGCTATACCCACCCAGGGGAACGCTAACAGAGTCACGGTGATGCCGAAGTTTGAGGGGTTGAGGAAATGCCTCTTCCCACTTCCCACGGGAGCGCGGAAGAGCGATTTTGAACCTATCGCCACAAGCGTCGCAAAGACGACGGGCCACAACCTGTCGTTCGCATACAGCAACATTGCGACCGCGAGCGCGGAGATGTGCGCTGAAAGTAAAGAGTCGATAAAATTGCGCACCCCACCGGCAAAGGCAGGGGTCCGATGATTCTTGCGCGCATCGATCCACTCAAGCAGAAGCTCCATGCTATAGGCCGCGGCGAGCGCGACAAGTGGTTGCGCGAGCGACTGCTCGAACCCAAAGAATGTATGGCCTATGATATTAAAGATCGTTATGGCCAGCGCGAAGCGACGCAGGCCGCCGAGGCGCGCCGATTTATCCCAATAATTTGTGCTCGTCATGCTTTAATCTCCATTCTAGCCATCAGCCAAGCTGCACCGTGTGCCACCCTTGAGACAGATACAAGGTTTGCTGTCTGATGTTCCCCTCCCAGTCGCGCCAGCGCAGGACTACACGCAGGTTTTCCTGCGCTGAGACAGGCCCCAAACCGAAATGAAGGTCCGGGCACTTCTTCCCGGAATGTCCGCTCCCCCCGTCCACCTGTGCGACGAGCCGTCGCCCGTCCGGCAGATATACCGTTGCCTCCGCCCCAATCGCGGGGCGACCCTTCTTGTTAGTCGAGTGATAACCTGGCTGATCTATGGTCTGCTCAATGGCTTGATCGGGCAGCGGGAGAATGAGTCTCAGCCCCAGAAATGGCCCGGCGTCGGCAATCTCGTTGTGGTAGAAGAAGGAAGACTCCCACTGGTTTGCCACTGCGAAGTCCAGACGGCCATCGCCATCTACGTCTGCCGTAGCAATACCTCTGGAGACATGCGGCTGGTCCAGACCGACCTGCGCGGCAAGATCATAATAGCGACCGTCGTGCGCCCGCACGAAGAACGGATTGTGTCCGTGGCCGCTCAGGTCGTCGCCCGGATGAAAGCTCGGCCAGCTACTAGGGCTGCTCAAGAGCTGGTCATTGCCCATTGCCAGTTCGTGCAATTCCGGCCAGCGGTTGACGACCCCCTTCAGGAATCCCGTCGCCTGAAGCACTTCGAGAATGCCATCGTTATTGAAGTCTCCCAGGCGTACGTCCCATCCCCAACTGCTTCGCGACAGGCCGAGTGATTCACCGTAATCGACGTAAGGCGCTACGCCTTCGCCCATGCGGTCAACCTTGCCCGTGCTGAGCCAAAAGAAATGGCTCTCCTCCAACGCATACTCACCTGCGATATTGCTGACGCAAATATCGAGCAGCCCATCCCCGTTCAAGTCTCCGAACTCTGTTCCCATGCCCTTGAACGAGTCCCGGCCAAGTACCTTCGAGCCGGGCGTGGTCAGCGTTCGCTCGCCCCTCAATTCTTGAAAGCGGAGTTGTCCTGGCCGGGATAGATTGTGCAGCAACCGGTCGGGGCCGAAATCATTCGCTAAGTAAATCTCAGGTAACAGATCACCGTCGAGGTCGGCTGCACCGACCGCCAGCGTCCAGCCCGTGAGGAGCTTCGGCTCAAGCCCGCTGTTTACGTCCTCGAATTGAACTTGAGGGGTCGGCCCTTTAGTCGCCGACCGCCAGAGCAAGAATCTCTCGCGCCCGCCATTGAAGGCTCTGGACATGGAATGTTGCATGTGCTCGTGGCCGTCCGCGTTGGCATCCAGTATTCTTGAGCCATCAGGAAAGTAGTTGCCTATCAGCAGATCGACATGCCCATCGCCATCTAGATCAGCCTGTGTAGCGGCATTCGTGTACCACCGCTCGCCGCCCGCTGCTAGCTCGCAGGGCGCGTATTGATCGGGCGTCATTGGCAATGCATGGCTCGCGTCCTGAACGTCCCGACGCAGGAAGATCACGGGAGATCGGCCCCAGTAATAGACGAGAATGTCCGTCAACCCATCCTCGTTGAAATCCCCCGGCAAGCTGCCCATTGGCGCGGTCGTGTTCGGATCGTAAGGGAGAAGAGTCGGTTCTAATGCGAAAGGCTCGTAGCGCAGGGATGTACCTGGAACTTGCGCTACAATAACTTTGTCAATCCTTGTGTCAATATAGCAGAGGTCATTAGGCAGCCCATCCCCGTCCAGATCATTGAGCGCAACGCCCGCGCCCACCGCCGAGATCCAAGCCGAAAAATGTTCAAGATCTTTGTGCACGGTCCGGAGGTACTTAGGGGAATAGTTTTGTAGCTCAGGCAAGCGATGACTTGTGAATCTAAACTGTGACGCGAGGCGCGCACGCTCAGCGCCGGGCAGTTGCGGCAGCCGTGCGAGAAAGTACACTGATGTCACCACGCCGACAACAACCAGAGTCTTCAGGTGGCGTGAGATGAAGATTGAAAAAATATTCATCCTTCTCCTGTATCAAAGCGCTGGCCCACCGCTCACACTTGCCGCGACCAGCACCGCTATTCACCTTTGGAAATAATTACTTTCTCACGGGCCGAACCGGCCTCTGTAAACCAGTCGAAATTCATGGGGAATTTCAGAAACAGCCCGACTGCGCGGATCGCAGATACGATTGCCAGCGCAATGAATAACCCGAAGGCGACATGCGAGGCTTGCAGCAACCCGTAAGTGATGGCTACGGCCAGAGCGAACGCCACTTGTCTGCTCAACTTTATTGGGGTCGTCGCAGGGTCAGGAATCATGTAGAGGGTGAATATGATGAACGCCGCGCCAGTCATCGGCGTCAACGCGGCGATCAGCGGGGAGCCTAAGAATAAACTTCTGAGCAGTGCTTGCAATACGAAGCCGCCCACCCAAGCCAGGCAAAGCGCGAGCCGTCCTGTGAACAGTGTGTGTATGATTATTCCAGAAAGCAGGATAATCCCCGGCAAGATCCAGTGCCAGGGCCCTGTGACGTTGCTCGTGAAATGATAAGCCGGAGCCGAGCCAACCCACGGCATTAGCAGCAGTGTGACTACAATCCCGAAGTTCGACGGGTTGAATATATGCTGGGTGCGGCCTCCGCCGATCGGCGCGCGAAAGATAATTTTTGAGCAGATCGAAAGGGTTGCGGCGAAGACGACTGGCAGCAGCAGCTCGCTTGAATAGAGCAGCATTGCACAGGCAAGGCCAGGGATGATCGCAGGGGGCAGGAGGTTGATGAACGACGCGACACCATCTGTGAATCTGGCGGGCCGTCTTTTAGCCCAGGCGTTTATGATCTCTAGCAAAACCTGCACAGCGCAGGCTGTCGCGACGCTCGCAATGGCAAAGGCCCAGGACTGCTCGAAGCCTAAGACAGTGTGTCCGAGTACGGTCCAAATGATTAAAAGCGTCGTAAAGTACCAGAGCGCAAACAATCGGCGGCGCGGGTCTCGGTTCGGGTAATAGTTGAGTGTTGCTATCATTTCCGCCTTTCTCATGTAGCTCGTCAGGCTATTGAATCAGTCGAGCAGGACCGTGTACCAACCGCTGCAAAGCGATATCGATCTCTGACGTGTCTGACCATCGGTGCTTCGCCATCTGAGGTCGACCTGCAACGGGGCTCCCCCGTTCGTGTGTCCTATGCCGAAGTGAATGTCAGGGCTGCGTTTGCCTGAATGGCCTGTGCCGCCATCCACCTGAGCCACAACCTTGCACCCGTTTTGCAGGTGAATTGTCGCGGTGGCTCCGATTGCGTTCCGGGCCAGGGTTCCCGCGACCGGGTGACCGGCCTGAACGGCGAAGGGCGCCGTCGCTCCCGCGCCGACAGGCAGCAGCAGGTGTAGACCTATGAAGCCGCCTGCGTCCGGGCTTTCGTTGTGATAAAAGTAGGAAGGACCCCACTGGTTCGCTACCGCAAAATCTAACCTCCCGTCGCCGTCCACGTCGGCTATCGCGATGCCTCGGCTCACCATAGACTCTGCCAAGCCTAACTCCGCCGCAACGTCGTAATAGCGACCGTCCGTGTCGCGCACGAAAAATGGCATCGGGTCGTCGCCGCTGAGGTCAGCGCCCTGTCGAAATGGTGGCCAGAGTCTGGCGTCATGTAGAATCTGACTATTGGCCGTGCCGAGCGATTGCAGTTCCGGCCAGCGGTTTATATTCCCCTTCAGGAAGCCTGTTGCCTGGATCGCTTCGGGAATCGCGTCGTTATCGAAGTCTGCCAGACGCGCATCCCATCCCCATCCGCTGCGGGAAAGCCCAAGCGCTTCGCTAGCCTGTCGGTAGGGGGCAATCCCCTTTTTGCTGCGACCGACATCGCCAGTGCTCAACCATAAAAAGTGATTCTCCTGTAGCCCGAATTCGCTGGTAATGTTGCTGACGTAGATGTCAAATAGGCCATCACAATTCAAATCGCCGAAGTCAACTCCCATCCCCTTGAAAGAGTCTTTACCGAGTACAAACGACGTTGGAGTGTCAATGCCTCCCTCGCCTTCGAGCGGGGCAAACCTGACGCTGTTAGGAGTTGATCGGTTGTGCAGAAGCCTGTCGGGGCCAAAGTCATTCGCGAAGTAAATCTCCGGCAGTTGGTCGCCATCGAGGTCTGCTGCCCCAACTGCCAGCGTCCACCCGCGAGACACTTTCTCGTCAAAGAGATCCTCCTTGTCTACGAACCAGGCAGTCGGTTGCGTTGAGCCGGTGGCCTGAGTCCAAAGCAGCAGGTGTTTCTGACCGCCATTAAAGGACCTCGCCTTTGTGTCATGCATGACCTCAAGGCCGGTCGCGTTAGCGTCCAAGATGTAAGCGCCGTCTTGAAAGTAATTACAGATGATGAGGTCTGTGTGCCCATCCCCATCAAAGTCCGCGAGCGTGGCTGCGTTGGTGTACCACCTGGCAACAACTGGCATTAATTCACGAGCAAGGTAATCGGCGCTCCTTAGACTTG
>Ga0190265_10002317_pt1 | contig 12780 bp, 11 predicted proteins | sample Popmic124T_FD_133135 | JGI IMG/M metagenome (GOLD analysis project Ga0190265, IMG submission 133135) | Populus adjacent soil microbial communities from riparian zone of Indian Creek, Utah, USA - 124 T | ecosystem: Environmental > Terrestrial > Soil > Riparian zone | place: USA: Utah | collected... | reverse complement strand
GGGTCGAAGCCGAGGATCTTCTTGACCTCGGCCACCTCGTCGGCGCCCAGCGCCGAGCCGTGCGCCTTGCCGGTGTTCATCTTGTTCGGCGCCGGGAAGCCGATGACGGTGCGGAGCAGGATGAACGACGGGCGCTGCGTCTCGGCCCTGGCCTTCTCCAGCGCGGCCAGGATGCCGGTGACGTTCTCCCCGCCCTCGACGACCTGCACGTGCCAGCCGTAGGCCTCGTAGCGCTTCGCCGTGTCCTCGCTCAGCGCGATCGTGGTGTCGTCCTCGATGGAGATCTGGTTGTCGTCGTAGATCACCGTGAGGTTGCCCAGCTGCTGGGTGCCGGCCAGCGACGAGGCTTCGGACGTGACGCCCTCCTCGATGTCGCCGTCCGAGGCGATGACGTAGATCTGGTGGTCGAACGGGCTCTCGCCGGTTGCGGCGTCCGGGTCGAACAGGCCGCGCTCACGGCGGGCGCCGATGGCCATCCCGACCGCAGCGGCCAGGCCCTGGCCCAGCGGGCCGGTGGTGATCTCGACGCCGGGGGTGTGCCGGTGCTCCGGGTGCCCGGGGGTCTTGGAGCCCCAGGTGCGCAGCGCCTTGAGGTCGTCCAGCTGCAACCCGTAGCCGGCCAGGTACAGCTGGATGTAGAGCGTCAGGCTGGAGTGCCCGGCCGACAGCACGAACCGGTCCCGTCCGATCCAGTCCGCGTCGTTCGGGTCGTGCCGCATGACCCGCTGGAACAGCGTGTACGCCAGCGGCGCCAGGCTCATCGCGGTGCCGGGATGTCCGTTGCCGACCTTCTGCACGGCGTCCGCGGCCAGCACCCGAACGGTGTCCACGGCGCGGCGGTCCAGATCGGTCCAGTCATCGGGGACATCGGCTCTGGTGAGGGCCTCGATGTCGATGTCGGCCACAGCTCTCCCTGGTTATCGGTGGTCCCGCTGCTCGCGAGTCGTCACGGCGGTCGGTGGACGAGGTGCCACGACGTCGCCGGCTCTGCACGGCCAGCCTAGCCACGTCGAGTGAACGGGTGTGATCTCCTGAGCAACCCGTTCCGGGTCGGTTACCCGGGACGCCACAACGGCATGCCCCCGGTTAGGATCGACAAGCCGTAGAAACACCCGATCTGTCGCCCTACGAATCCCGCCACGAGGAGGTCGCCGGTGAGCGTGCCCGTGTCCCCACCGGGACCGGCGCGGGTACCACCTGCCCGGCGCCCGCGATCAGGGTGGCGCGGCGTACGCGCAACGCTGCGGGCCTACCTCGGGCTCACCAAGACCCGGATCATCGAGCAGCTGCTCGTGGTCACCGTGCCGGCCATGTTCCTGGCCGCCCGGGGCATCCCGCCGGTCGGCCTGATCCTGGCCACGCTGGTCGGCGGCGCGATGGCCGCGGCCAGCGCGCACGCGCTCAACTGCGTGGTCGACGCGGACATCGACGTCAAGATGAAGCGGACCGCCCGGCGCCCGCTGGCCAGGGGCGAGGTCCCGCGCGGGCACGCGCTGATCTTCGGGCTGGTCCTGGGCGCGCTCAGCTCGGTGTGGCTGGGCCTGACCACGAACTGGCTGGCCGCGGGCCTGTCGGTGACCGCGATCGCGTTCTACGTGCTGGTCTACACGCTGCTGCTGAAGCGCCGGACCTCGCAGAACATCGTCTGGGGCGGCGCCGCCGGGTGCATGCCGGTGGTCATCGGATGGGCCGCGGTCACCGGCAGCGTCGGCTGGCCGGCGCTGGTGATGTTCGGAGTGATCTTCTTCTGGACGCCGCCGCACTTCTGGGCGCTGGCCATGCGCTACCGCGAGGACTACGCCGCGGCCGGGGTCCCGATGCTGCCGGTGGTGGCGACTCCGGTCCAGGTGGCGCGCCGGATCGTCGGCTACTCGTGGGTGATGGCGGCCTGGACGCTGCTGCTGCTACCGACGACCTCCTGGGTGTACGCCGTGGTGGCGGTGCTCGGCGGGAGCTGGTTCGTGCTGCAGGCGCACCGGCTGCTGGCCGGGGTCGGGGCCGGCCGCGAGGTGGTGCCGATGCGGTTGTTCCACCTGTCGAACATCTACCTGTGCGTGCTGTTCGCCGCGATCGCGGTGGACGCCGCGATCGGGCTGCCGGTGCTGGGCTGGCCGTTCTGAGCGGTGGTCGCGAGCCGCGGCCGATCGGGGGTGCCCCGGAAGCGCCCCGAGTGGGGGAACGGCTCAGGCCGGGGTGGCGAACACCGGCGTCGGCGCCACCTCGACCCGCACCGGGCGGCCCGGGGCCAGGTCGGTCGCGTCGGCGGCGCTGACCTGAGCCAGCACGACGTCGCCCCCGGCCAGCTGCACCTGCACCCGGCACAGGGCCCCGAGGAAGCCGGTGGCCAGCACGTGCGCGTCGCCGTTCGGATCGGCGGCGATGCGCACCGACTCGGGACGGACCAGCGCGGTCACCGGCCCGGTCTGCGCCGATCCCGGCAGCAGCGGCACCCTCGTGCCCAGCACCTGCACCGACTCCGACTCCGCGGTGCCGGCGATCCGGTTGGTCAACCCGACGAACTCCGCGACGAACGCGGTCCGCGGCCGGGCGTAGAGCTCGGTGGGGGAGGTGAGCTGTTCCAGCCGGCCCGCGCGCATCACGCCGACCCGGTCGGCCAGCGCCAGCGCCTCCTCCTGGTCGTGGGTGACGAACAGGGTGGTGGTGCCGAACTCCAGCTGGATGCGCCGGATCTCGTCCCGCAGCTGCACGCGCACCTTGGCGTCCAGCGCGGACAGCGGCTCGTCCAGCAGCAGCACCTTCGGCTTGATCGCCAGCGCCCGGGCCAGCGCGACCCGCTGCTGCTGGCCGCCGGACAGCTGGTGCGGGTAGCGGTCGGCCTGGGTACCCAGCCCGACCAGCTCGAGCAGCTCGTCGGCGGCGCGGCGCCGCTCCGCGGTGGCCACCCGGCGCATCAGCAGCCCGTAGCCCACGTTGTCACGCGCAGTCATGTTCGGGAACAGGCTGTAGGCCTGGAACACCATGCCCATGTCCCGGCGGTTCGCGCTGACCGTGGTGATGTCCGCGCCGCCGACCACGATGCGGCCCGAGTCCAGCTGGTCCAGCCCGGCCAGGGCGCGCAGCGCGGTGGTCTTGCCGCAGCCGGACGGACCGAGCAGCGCGACCAGCTCGCCGGGCGCGATCTCCAGCGACAGCCCGTCGAGCGCGCGGACCGGGCCGAAGCTACGGCACATGTCCTCCAGGCGGACCTGCACGCCGCCGCGGGTGGTGTCGGAGGCGGCCTCGGCGCTCATCCGGCGATTCCCTTCTCGATCGCACTGGGCCGCGACCGGTCCCGTCGGGACCCGACGCCGGCCAGCACGAACAGCAGCACGAACGCGAACACCAGTGCGGCCAGCGATACCGCGACCGACAGCTCGGCGTTGCGCTTGCCCAGCAGGTTGATCACCACCTGCAGGGTGTTGTAGTTCAGCAGCGAGGAGATGGTGAACTCGCCGAGCACCAGCGCGACCGTGATCACCGCGGCGGACATGATGGCGCCGCGGATGTTGGGTACCACGATCCGCAGCAGTACCCCGGTCCACGACGAACCGAGGCTGCGCGCCGCCTCGGCCAGCGTGACGATGTCGATCGCGCCCAGCCCGGCGTCGATGGCCCGGTAGGCGAACGGCAGCGCGAGCACCACGAACGCGAAGGTCAGCGTGAGCGGGGAGTTGCCGAGCAGGTAGCTCACCCAGGCGTAGATCGGGGCCAGCCCGACGACCAGCACGATCGCCGGGATGGTCAGCGGCAGCAGGCACAGGAACTCCACCGTGCGCCGCATCCGGGGCACCCGCAGGTGCACCCAGACCACCGTGGGCACCAGCAGCACCAGCGTGCCCAGCACGGTGAGCACCGCGAGCTGCAGCGACACCGAGATCGCGCCGAGCAGGTCCCGGCTGGAGCCGATGTCGCGCCACGCCTCCAGCGATCGTCGCCCGCCGCCGGCCTGGGTGGAGAAGTCGAGCATGGCCACCAGCGGCAGCAGCAGGTACACGCCGGTGACGACGAGCACGGCCACCCGCAGCAGCCGCCGGCCGGTCATCGCACCCCCCTCATCGCAACCCCTCATCGCAGCCACCGCGCGGTGCGCCGTTGCAGCAGCGCGTAGGCCGTCATGACCAGGGCGATCACGATGATCATGCCGAGGGCCAGCGCCTTGCCCACGTTGGCCTGCCCGAGCAGCACCTCGCTGGTCAGCGCGGAGCGGATCTGCAGCGGCACGATCGGGCTGCCCTGGCTGACCAGCGCGGCCGCGGTCGCGTACGCGGAGAACGCGTTGGCGAACAGCAGCAGCGTGGCGCCGGCGAAGCTGGGCGCCAGGATGGGCCCCCCGACGTACCGCCAGTAGGCCCGGCCGGTGCCGCCCAGGCCGGCCGAGGCCTCCTGCCACTGCGGCCGCAGCCCGTTGATCGCCGGCAGGAAGACGATCAGCATCAGCGGGATCTGGAAGTAGGTGTAGACGACGACCAGGCCGGTCAGCCCGTACAGCCAACTGCCGCCGGCGAGCAGGTCGACGCCGAGCCGGTCGGCCAGGAACAGCGTCACCACCCCGTTGAACCCGAAGGTGGCCAGGAACGCGAAGGCCAGCATCACGCCGCCGAACTGGGCCAGCACCCCGGCCGCGGCGATCACCACCCGGTGCAGCAACCCGTCCGGCCGGCCCTCGGCCACCGCCCAGGCCAGCAGCGCGCCCAGCACCGCGCCGGCCAGCGCCGTCGCCACCGACAGCAGGATCGAGCGGACGAACGCGTCCACGTACTCGCCGCCGCTGAGCACCGCCGCCACGTTGCGCGTGGTCGGGGCCCCGGCATCGTCCTGGAACGCGCCGGTCACGACGATGTAGGTCGGCCACAGCAGGAACAGCGTGACGTAGCCCAGGAAGGGGACCACACCCAGGTAGGGCACGGCCCGGCCCAGCCGCCGGCCACCGGACCCACCCGCTGCCGCCCTCGCCGGGCCCGACGCCGGGGTCGGCGTCGGGGTCACCACGTCGGTCACGAGCCGTGCCCTCAGCCGACCGCGGCCGCCCAGTTCGCCTTGAGATAGTCCTGCTGCTTCGTCAGCTGGTCCTGGGTCAGCACCACCGGGTCACCGGTGGTCGGCGGCAGCTTGCCGAAGGCCTCGGAGTCGATCGTCCCGTCGGCGTTCAGCTTGTCTGCCAGCACGGGCCGCGCGAAGCCCTTCAGCCAGATGTTCTGACCCTCCGGGGAGAACAGGAACTCCTGCCACAGCCGGGCGGCCGCCGGGTGCGGGGCGTCGGAGTTGATCGCCTGCACGTAGTAGGCGCCGACCACCGCGTTCGGCGGGACCGCCACCTTCCAGTCGACCTTGCCGGCCAGCGCGGCGGTCTGCGCGACGTTCAGGTAGTCCCAGTCGATGACGACCGGGGTCTGCCCGGAGGCGATGGTCGCCGGGGTCGGGTCCACCGGCAGCAGGTTGCCCGAGGCCTTCAGCTGCTTGAAGAACTCCACCCCGGGCGCGATGTCGTCGGCCGACCCGCCGTTGGCCAGCGCGGCCATCATCACCCCGTGGAAGCCGGCCGAGGCCTGCGTCGGGTCGCCGTTCAGCGCGACCTTGCCCTGGTACTCCGGCTTGAGCAGGTCGGTGACGGTGGTCGGGGCCGGGACCGCGGCCGCGTCGTAGCCGATCGACATGTAGCCGGTGTAGTCGTTCACCCAGCGCCCCTCGGGGTCCTTGAACTGGGCCGGGATGTCGGCGAACGCCTCGACCTGGTACGGCGCGAACAGGTCGGTGTTGGCCACCGCCACGTTGCCGCCGAGGTCGAACACGTCCGGCGCCCGGTCCTGCCCGGCCAGTTGCTTGGCCGCGTTGATCTCGTCCTGGCTGTTCGCGTCGGGCTGCGCGGAGTTGACGGTGATGCCGTACTTCGTCTGGAAGGTCTCGATCATCTCGCCGTAGTTGGCCCAGTCCGGGGGCAGCGCGATGACGTTCAGCGCGCCCTCCTGCTTGGCTGCCTCCACCAGCTTGTCCATGCCGCCCAGCTGCGCGGCGGAGGTGGCGGTCGCGGCGGCGGCGGCGTCGCTGCCGGCCGGGGCGGGCGGGGCCGCCGGCGGAGCGGAGGGCGCGCCGCAGGCGGCCGTGGCCAGCAGCAGGGACAGGCAACCGGCGGCGAGTGCGGTTGACGATCGGGGCCAGGGCACGAGACTCCTCCAACGCTGAGAGCGGTATGCGGTTCGAACCCGACGGGCTCGGTCGAGGACCACGACATGGAAAGGTAGCGGCTCACGAGCGCGGGTACGTCACGATCGACATCGGTGGCGCCGAAATACAGCCACGAGTGGCGGCCGCGGACGAGATCGGGGACCAGCTGCGGCCCGGCGCGGGCCGACCGGTCAACCGGCGGCCAGGTCGCGCCACAGGAACACCCCGTCCACCGCCTCCGGCTCCCGCCCGATCAACGCGGTGGCCTGGGCGCGCAGCGCGTCCCGGTTCGGGCCCGGTCCGAGCACCGCGGCGCACACGTTCCACCGGGCCAGGTCGTCGGCGAAGTACTGGCGCAGTTGCGGGGTCACCGGCCGCGGGCGGCCGTCGCGGGCGACCGCGGCGAACAGCAGGCCGGTGCGGGTCGGCGTGCCGTGCACGTAGGCGCGGCCGTTCGGGCCGGGGCCGATGAAGTACCCGCCGGGCATGGCGAAGGCCATCCCGCTCGCCTGCTGCCAGAGCAACGGCTCGGCGACCTGCGTCCGCGGGAAGGGCAGCACCAGTGCGCTGCCTCCGGGGCAGGCCAGCTCGGTGGCGGCGCGCGCGGTGAAGAACTCCGGGACGCGCGGGGCCGGTGCCCCCGGCAGCGGGGCCGGCAGCAGCGGCAGCAGCGCCCCGACCGCGACGAACAGCCCGGCCGTGCGCACCGCGGGCCGCCCGCGCAGCGCGCTGTCCAGGGCCACCGCCAGCCCGGCGCCGAACAGGGCTGCGGTGAGCAGCGCGAAGCGGGTGACGATGACGTGCTCGAAACCGGGCAGCCCGCGCAGCAGCGCCCACGGCAGCGGGATGCCCGTCCGCACCGTGAGCACGGTCAGCCGGGGGCCGAGCGCGAGCACCGCGGTGAGCAGCCCGACCAGCAGCGGCACCCACACCGCGGCCCGGCGCCGGTACTCCACCATGGCGACGACGACCGCGATCAGCAGCGGCCAGCCCAGGTAGTTGGTGTGCTCCTCCACCCCGCCGGCGAACCTCCTGGCCTGGCGGGCGGCGCCCTGCGTGGTCAGGGCCTGCAGCTCGGTGGGCAGCACGAAGCCCATCAGGTCGGCCGAGTAGTAGGCGGTGTCGAACGGGCTGCCCTGCTGCGACAGCGGCCCGAACAGCTGGTACCCCAGCGGGAACCCGGCCACCAGCAGGAAGACACCCAGCGCGAGGCCCGCCCTGGCGCCGAACACCCTGGCCCGCTCCCGCGCCACCCGCGGGTGCGCCGCCGCCAGCACCACCAGCAGCAGCGCCACCGCGATGCCGGTCAGGAACAGCACCTCCTCACCGATCAGGACCTGGGCGCCGGCCGTCACCCCGAGCAGCACCGCGGTCCGCCGGGTCGGCGCCGGCTCGGTCATCAGCCGGGCCGAGAGCAGCAGCAGCGGCGGCACCAGCACGTTGAACACCAGGTTGGGGTGCCCGAGGGCCTGCGCCGACATGGCGGGGGAGAAGCCGAAGAGCGCACCGCCGAGCGCCGCCGGCAGCACCTGCAGCGGTGGCCCCGGGATCGGCAGCGCGCGCAGGCACCCGAAGGCGGAAGCGGCCGAGCCGAACATCCCGAGCGTGGTCAGGACCGTCACCGTGCCCAGGCCACCGAACAGCGCGGTGACCGGGGCGAACACGACCGCCGGCAGGACCATGCCGTTGTTCCACATCAGGTTGACGCCGGCGGGGAAGTTCAGCCGGTCGCTGTAGAGCGGCAGCTGCCCGGAGGACAGCGCGTGCGGCGTCCAGCCGAGCAGCCAGGAGAACAAGGTGGCGTCGGTGGCGTTGATCGCGGTGATGCGCCCCCCGAGCGGCGTCCACCAGGACCAGGTGACGCCGAACGCGAGCACCGCGTAGGCGACCAGTACGACGCCGAGTGGCCAGCGCGACGCGACCGCACGCCGGGGCGTGACCGGTCGGGTGGCGACGTCCGACCGGTCGTCCGCGCCGCGCGCCATCACCCCGTCCCTCGGAAGGGGGATGAGCCTACCCAGGCGACGCGGTCCGCCGGCGGCGGTGCAACGCGCCGCGACGGCCGCTCAGGCAGTGTCCACCCGGAACACCGCGCAGGTCCCGGCGAGCGCCGCGAACGCGTCCGGGGTGATCTCGTCGACCACGCCGGCGTCCTTCATGACCTTCGCCCCCTGCGGTACGCGCACCGGCCAGGCCCGCAGCACCGGCTCGGCCGCGGCGCCGTCCAGCTCGACCAGCCGCACCTGTTCGGTGCGCCGGCCGACGCTGAGCGTGCCCACGTGGCCGGCGGCCCGCAGGTTGGCCACCCAGTCGGTGCGGGCGTAGCCCTGCAGCACGTAACGCTGTCCGTCGAGGTCCAGGATGGTCAGCGGGGTGCGCCGGGGTTGGCCGCTGCGGCGCCCGGGCAGCGTCAGCACCGGCAGTTCCTTCATGCCCAGCCCCAGCCGCTGCACCGTGACCAGGACGCGGTTCATCGGCTTCAGCCAGCGCGGCGGCGTACCGGTCCGGCGTGCGTTCATGTCTGCTCTCCTTCGAGGTTCACAACGAGAGGTTCACAACGTGCTGCCGCGGATCGCCCGCACCCCGACCCCGAGGCCGACGGCACAGGTCAGGGCGGCGGCGAGGGCGCCGTACAGGATGGCGGGATCGGCGAAGGTGCCGGCGAAGAGGGCACGCTCGGCCTCGACGACGTAGGTCAGCGGGTTGAGCCGGGACGCCAGCTGCATCCAGGCCGGCCCGTTCTCCAGCGGCAGCATCATCCCGGACAGGATGAGCAGCGGGAACAGCAACGTCTGCTGCACCGCCCAGAAGATCCACTCCGATTTCCGGGCCGCGATGGCCAGCGCGTAGGACAGCGCCCCGATGCCGACCCCGAACACGCCCAGGACGACCAGCCCGAGCGCGATGTGCGCCGGGTACAGCCGGAACCCGAACGGCCAGGCCACCAGCACGATGACCGCGGCCTGCACCACCAGTGGCGTCAGCTCCTTCAGCGCCCGCCCGACCATCAGGGCGGCCCGGGAGAGCGGCGTGGCCAGGATCCGCTCGAACGCCCCCGTCATGATCTCGAACTGCAGGTTCGAGCCGGTCATCGACGTGCCGAACATCGTGATCATGACGACGACGCCGGGCAGGAACCACTGCAGGGTGCTGCCCCCGGCGAGGCCGGCGCCGGCCACCCCGGACAGCAGCGGGGCGAACAGGGCGAGGAAGACCAGCGGCTGCAGCAGCGAGAAGACCAACGAGAACGGGTCCCGGACGATCGTCATCGTCTCCCGGGTCCACACCGCGGCGATGTCGGACAGCAGGCTTCCGGGCCGGGCCGTCGGGGGCGCGGCCGTGCTGACGGCGGTCATCGGGCATCGGCTCCTTCGCGCAGGCTGCGACCGGTGAGGCTGAGGAAGACGTCGTCCAGGGTGGGTTGTCGCAGCGTGGCCGCGCGGACCTCGACGCCCGTGGCGGCCAGGTCGCCGAGCACCGCCGGCAGCCGGGCCGGCCCGGCCTGGACCCGGAACGAGAGCTCGACGTCCCCGCCGTGCGGGTGCTGGCGCAGCTCGGAGCCCACGCGCTCGGCCACCGCGCGGGTTGGCGCGACATCCGAAGCTGGCACGGTGAGCGTGATGCGGTCACCGGCCAGGTTGGCCTTGAGTGCCGCCGGGGTGTCGTCGGCGATGATCCGGCCGTGATCAATGATGATCACGCGCTCGGCCTCCGCGTCCGCTTCCTCGAGGTAGTGGGTGGTCAGCACGATCGTGGTGCCGCGCTCGCGGCGCAGCCGGGCGATGTGCTCCCACAGGTTCGCCCGGTTCTGCGGGTCCATGCCGGTCGACGGCTCGTCCAGGAACAACAGGCCGGGCGCGTGGATCAGGCCCAGTGCGATGTCCAGCCGGCGCCGCTGCCCGCCGGAGAGCGTGCTGACCTTGCGCCTCGCCAGTCCGGCCAGATCCAGGTCGGCCAGCAGCCGCTCGCCGCGGGCGGCCGCGGTCCGGCGGTCCAGCCCGTAGAACCGGCCCTGCATCCGCAGCTCGTCCCGGACCCGGTAGTTGTGTCCGGCGCCGTCCTTCTGCCCGATGTAGCCGATCCGCCTGCGCACCTCGGCCGGCTCGGCGCGGACGTCCACCCCGGCGACCCGGGCGGTGCCCGACGTCGGCGGCAGCAGGCTGGTCAGCATGCGCAGCGTGGTCGACTTGCCGGCGCCGTTCGGCCCGAGCAGGGCGACCAGCTCGCCCTCCTCGACGTCGAGGTCGATCCCGCGCACCGCCTCGACGAGCTGGGCGCCGGAGCCGAACGACCTCCGGAGCGCTTCGGTGTGGATCACGGAGCCCCTTCCTCGGCTGTGCGAGCCGCTGAGCCGTACGATGTACCGAGTTCGTCACCCAGTTTAGCGTACGCCGTACCGAGTTCGCTGCGGGGTGCGCTCGGAATGGTGCGGACACGGGTGGAAGGGTGCGGACATGGCGGCGACGGGCGAGGGTCGGGCTCCGGGCGATCGGCCCAGCGGCGCTGTCCCTGCCGATGCGGGCGAGGACGCCGACGGGGCCGCGCAGGGCCGGCGGGTCATCGGGCTGCTGTGGGATCCACCTGCCGCGGGCGCCCGCGGACCCCGGCAGCGGCTGTCGCTGGAGCAGGTGGTCCGGGCCGGCGTCGCGTTGGCCGACGCCGACGGCTTCGAGGCACTGTCCATGCGCGGGCTGGCCAAGCGGCTCGGCGTCGGCGCGATGACGCTCTACACCTACGTGCCCGGAAAGGCGGAGCTGTTCGAGCTGATGATCGACTGGGCCTACCGGGAGCGCGCCCTGCCCGCGGCCACGCTGGGCTGGCGGCAGCGCTACGAGCAGCACGCGCGGGAAGCGCTGGGCATGTACCGCCGCCACCCGTGGCTGCTGCACTCGAACCTGTGGCGGCTGCCGTTGGGGCCGCACGTGCTCGACGTGAACGAGGACATGCTGCGGATCGGGGCCGAGGCGGGGCTCGGTCCGGACGCCCGCGTGCGGGTCGCCTCCCTGCTGGAGTCCTACATCTTCGGCATGGCCCGGGGCGAGGTGGCCGATCGGGCCGAGGTGCTGCGCACCGGCGAGAGCGTGGACGACTACTGGGCGGCGCGGGCCAGCTTCTGGGACACCTACTTCGACCCGGCCCGTTTCCCCGCGATGCTGGCCACCTGGGAGGGGGGCGGCTTCGAGCAGAGCCTGGACGCCGAGCGCGATCTCGACTTCGCGCTCGACCTGATCCTGGACAGCGTCGAGCGGCTCGTCGCCGCGACCCGCTGACGTTCGTCGTACGTACAGACCGGCGGTCTGGTATCAAGAGACCACTGGTCTGATAAACCTTCCTTCCGAGAGGCGCCGGTGCACCCCACCTCCACCACGCGGAGCGTCGCGCTCCGGATCAACGGCACGCCCACCGAGCTCCGCGTCGAACCCCGGGTGAGCCTGCTCGACGCGCTGCGCGAGCAGCTCGGCCTGACCGGCACCAAGAAGGGCTGCAACCAGGGCGCCTGCGGCGCCTGCACGGTGCTGGTCGACGGGGAGCGGATCGTCTCCTGCCTGTCGCTGGCCGTGCAGCACGAGGGCCGCGACGTCACCACGATCGAGGGCGTCGCCGGCGCGGAGCGGCCGCACCCGCTGCAGGACGCCTTCGTGCGGCACGACGGCGTCCAGTGCGGCTACTGCACCCCGGGTCAGATCTGCTCGGCCATCGGCATGCTCGCCGAACACCGCCGCGGGATGCCCAGCCACGCCAGCGCGCACCCCGTCGGCCAGGAGCCGCTGTCCCGGGCGGAGATCCAGGAGCGGATGAGCGGGAACCTGTGCCGCTGCGGCGCGTACAACGGCATCGTCGACGCGATCAGCGAGGTGGCCGGTCCGTGAAGACCTTCGACTACCTCGCCCCGACGGACCTCGACGAGGCGCTCGCGGCGATCGGCGAGCGGCCCGGCGCGCGCTTCCTCGGTGGCGGCACCAACCTGATCGACCTGGTCCGGGAGGGTATCGAGGCCCCGGACACGATGATCGACGTGACCCGGCTCGGGATGGACGAGGTCGTCGAGACGGCCGGCGGCGGGGTGCGGATCGGGGCCGGCGTGCGCAACAGCCATCTCGCCGAGCACCCGCTGATCCGCACCCGGTACCCGGTGGTGACCCAGGCGCTGCTGTCCGGGGCGTCCGGGCAGCTGCGCAACCTGGCCACGGTCGGCGGCAACCTGCTGCAGCGCACCCGCTGCCTGTACTTCTACGACGGCGCCGCGGCCTGCAACAAGCGCGAGCCCGGGGCCGGCTGCGCGGCGATCGGCGGGTTCAACCGGATGGGAGCGGTGCTCGGGGCCAGCGCGCACTGCGTGGCCGTGCACCCCTCCGACCTGTGCGTCGCGCTGACCGCGCTGGACGCCGAGGTGGAGGCGCGCAGCGTCCGCGGGGTCCGCCGGCTCCCGATCGGCGAGCTGCACCGGCTGCCCGGCGACACCCCGCACCGGGAGACCTCGCTCGCGCCGGACGAGCTGATCACGGCGGTGGAGCTGCCCGCGCTGGCGGTGGCCGCGAGCTCGCGCTACCGGAAGGTCCGCGACCGTGCCTCCTACGCGTTCGCGCTGGTGTCGGTGGCCGGCGCGCTGCGGGTCGC
>Ga0190265_10002316_pt1 | contig 12782 bp, 11 predicted proteins | sample Popmic124T_FD_133135 | JGI IMG/M metagenome (GOLD analysis project Ga0190265, IMG submission 133135) | Populus adjacent soil microbial communities from riparian zone of Indian Creek, Utah, USA - 124 T | ecosystem: Environmental > Terrestrial > Soil > Riparian zone | place: USA: Utah | collected... | reverse complement strand
GGTCAGGTTGGACGCGCTCGTTCTGTCCCGTTTCACACCGCTCGGCTGCACTGTCATCGCTCCCTCCATCCGGAAATGATCGCCCCGTCCATAATACGGGTTCGCAGTGAGTGCGCAATCGAAAGTTTCCGCACCGTTTCAGCGACCTTCACAACTGTTCGCCAACGTACCTTCAACGGTTCGCCGGCAGCGGGTGTCAGACAGCCAAACCCTCTTTCGCGAGCCAAAAATGCCGAGCTTTCGCTCAGTCTCATGCGTCGCGGTCCTCATCGCGGCCCTCTCACCGCCTGACGCGCACGCGCAGCAGGGAGCCACGCCGTCTCCGCAGTCACGCGCCAACGCCCTCGCCGCATCGTTCAACAAGAGCAAACACGTAGCGAAAGAGAAACGCGGCGTTCGGAAAGAGAAATACCTGGATGTCCGCGTCACGCCGCACGTCCGTGCGAACCCCGCCGACTATTCGGGAACCTACGAGGTCGAGGACCTTGGGCTGACCCTGGAGCTGAGAGTCGATGCAAAGGGGCTTGCAGAGGGGGCCGGTCGCGAGCCAGTCGGTGGGAGCGCGACGATACAGCGTACGTTCAGGCTCGTCGATGCGAAGGTCGAAGGCGGGCTGCTCACCGGCACTCAGGTTTTCGCCGATGGCCGGCACGAGAGGCTCGAGGGCGTGTTCGTCAACCGCAGTTCGTTTCGGAGCCCGAGCGATCCCGGCACCACGGAGTTCGGGCTTGGCGTCACCGGGAAATCCATCCAGCTGGGCGGTGGCATCCTCGTCACTCGAGTCTTCTACCGGCCGCGGCCATAGGAATCCGACAATGAAACGTCTTTTGCTTGCCGCAATCCTCGCCGGCTTCGGCTCGGCTGACGCGCAGACGATTGCGCAGCGCGTGGCGCGCGCCCCCGATGGCGAGGTTCGCCTGCAGTTCGCGCCGCGACCGGGGACGTGTGGGGATGGGCGCGATGTGATCGGCTACGGGAAGGCGATCTTTGCCGGATCCGTTCAGTCATTCGGCGACTGGGACGCGCCCAATTGCGTAGCGGGCGCGATGCGCGTGTCACTCTCTGTCGAAAACGGACAGGTTACGCGAATTCAGTCTTTCGTTAGCGGCGCCTGGTCTCGCACCGGCGGCCGCGTTACGGACCTCGGCACCGTGTCATCGGGCGACGCGGCCACCTATTTCTTCGAGCTGGTGCCCCGACTCGAGAACCGCACCAACCGGGCGAGGATTCTGCTCCCGGCGGTTCTCGCGGCCGACGATCGGACGGTTGCGCGCCTGGTGGCGCTCGCGCGCGATGCATCCCGCGCCGAGGACACGAGGCGCGAGGCGCTTCAGTGGATCGGACTGCTGGGCGATGCATCGGTGATTCCGACGCTCGTGGATTTCGCGCGGCGCGCGCCTGGTGACGGCGACCTCGATGACAGTCAGGGACCGGGCCACGAGGGGCTCGCGAATGCCGCACTGGCGGCGCTCAGCTTTCTCGAGAATGGGATCGGAGTGCCGGCACTGATCGATCTGGCGAGGACCGGCGCACCGCGCGTCAGGCAGTCGGCTGTGTTCTGGCTCGCGCAGAGCGGCGATCCCCGCGCATTCGCGATGCTGCACACTGTGATCGAGAACTCGCGGGAGGACGAGCGCGTTCGCGCGAACGCGATTTTCTCTCTCGCTCACGGCGGCGATGTTCCTCCGCGCGAGTACGCCTATCTTCGCGAGCTGTTTCCGCGCCTCTCGTCGGCCCGCCTCAAGGAATCGGTGATCCACGCGGTCGCCCAGGACGAAACAGCGGGCTCGCCGTGGCTTCTTCAGAAAGGCCGTGATGCGTCCGAGTCGATGAAGATCCGGAAGGCCGCGATCTTCTGGGCAGGACAGCGCGACGCGACACCGACGAGAGACCTGGTCTCGTTCTATCAGAGCGTCCGCGAATCGGAGCTGAAGGAGCACACCATCTTCGTGCTCTCTCAGCGCGATGACGAGCCCGCGCTCAACGAGCTGCTGCGAATCGCGAAAGACGACGCCGACAGGCGAATGCGTGCCCGCGCTCTGTTCTGGCTCGGGCAGAACGACGACCCGCGCGTCGAGAACCTGATCGGAGAGCGATTGGCGCGCTAATCGACGTCGTAAGCGGGCGGGCAGCGGAAACCGGCTACTCGCAACCATTCCTCAGAACAGCCAGTTCTGAGCTTGTAGTTCTTCGTTGCAGTTAGTCAGCCCCGCAGCGGTCGAGCCACCAGAATCCCGGTAGCTCTCCGTATCGCCCCGACATACTCAGGAAGAGTATGGGCGGTAATCTCGACCACTCCGCCCGACAACGGCGCGTGGAGAACGCGTAGAATTCCCGCGCTGTCCCGGTACGCGAACGCCGAGTGGGTGACGTCGAGTCCCGGTATCGTCGTGGCGAACGCCAGAACGTCGCCGCTCTCGATGCGCGGCGAGACTTCGGGAATCATCGCGGCCGGTATCATCCAGCGCGGTGACGCGTCGAGCCGCCGCTCCATCTCGCCGATCCCGGCGAACACTTCGTCGTTCACGAGCGCGGGATAGCTGGCGCGGTGCTCGGTCATGAACCGGAGCGGACGCGCATCCTGCACGGCTCCGAGCTCCGGTCCCAGGTCGCGGAGCAGTCCGCGCCGCGCGCCGTCGGCGATCCACTCGCTGAAATAATGCAGCCGCGTCGTGTAATTCCCGCGCACGCCATCGCGGTAGCGCATGCGCTCCATTTCTCTGGCGAAGTGGTCCCATGTCGCCGGCGTCGGGTCATCACCGGTGCGGGCGACCGCCAGGGCGGATTCGACGAGCGACACGCAGTCGAATTTTCTGAGCGACAAGGTCAGCGGCTCCTTTTTCGACGGATCGCCGCCGGCCTTGATGTACCCTTCGAGCGCGAACGCCTCATACGGGCTGCCGAGGGCGAATTCGCCGACCCGGGCGGCGGCCCGTCCGGTCGAGAGAGCGGGATCAGCCAATGCTTCGGCGCGAATCCAGCCCGTCCAGGTGCGCAGTCGGTCGCGATCGGGATGCGGATCGCCCTCGACGATGCGCGCCGCCCCCCGGGAGAAATCGCAATCCGAGAGCAGCGATGGAATTGCGAGCGAAGCCGCCACCGCGGCTGCGCCCTTCAGGATCTCACGCCGGGATACGCGCGCGCTCACGCCCCTGTCCCCCCGCTAATTGAAGTTGCGGAGCTCCACTCTCGAGTTGTTGAGAAACACTCCACTGAACCGGACGAAATCACCGGAGCGGAGACCGTTGAAGCGGTTGACATCGCTGCTCCTCGGATTGAAGGGAAGCGAGACAGTGAGGACCCCGTAGCTTCCGGCGTCGAGCGTGAAGAGTCCATTCCTGGTGTCGATCTGGCGTACCGTCCCCTGAATGGTTTGTACGCTGCCGACTCCGGCGCCACTCGAAGTGGACGTGGAGACCGATTGATCGACCTGAACGTAATCGGTGTAGTACGCGCCGTTCTGCGTTTGCTGGAGGTTCGCCGTCACACGATCGCCGTACTCCAGTGAAGACACCGAGTAGTTCTGATTCTGGTACACCACGCGCGTCTGATTGTCGTATGTCACGGGGATCGTCTGCCCGTTGGACTGCTGGATCGTGATCTCGCGCCTGTTCGTGTTGACGCCCTGAACGGTTCCGGAGACCTGGCCCGTCTGGCCGCCTCCGCCGAGGACGCCGCCGAGCACGCCTCCGAGTCCGCTCGAGCACGCGGAGCCGAGGACTAGCGTGAGTGCCGTGGCGCCGAGTCGCGATAGGGATGGAAGTAATCTCATCTTGTCTCCTCGTTGAGAACCCGTTGAGAGGCAATCATGGTGCCGCGGAGAATCAGGCTCGGAAAGCGTGTAGCGGAGCTAGCTTCCTGTCATGGGAAGCGTGAACGCGGTTAGCCCCTCTCAGCGCGAGGCGATAGAGGCGCCGCTCGGGCCGGTTCTGGTGCTCGCTGGCCCCGGCGCCGGAAAGACGTTCTGCCTCATCGAGCGCATTCGTTTTCTCATCGAGCATTTTCGGGTTGACCCGGATCGCATCCGGGTGTTCACGTTCACCAACAAGGCGGCGGACGAAATCGCCGCGCGTCTCGAGCCGCTCGGCGCGCGAATCGAGAGCGTCCACCGCGGGACGATCCATTCGTTCTGCGTCGAGCTGCTGCGTGAGTGGGGCGCGGAGGTCGGGATCGAGCCGGGCTTCGGCATCGCCGACGACGAGTACCAGCTTCGAGTCCTCGCCCGCCTCGAGGGATATCGCAGGTGGCACCCGCGCGTGCTTTCGGCGTTCTCCGCCTACCGCTTTCGCGGCGATCCCCTCGAGCCGAATGATCTCGCGCTTTACCTGCGCTACCAGGAATTTCTTGCCAGGCGCAACAAGCTCGACTTCGACATGCTCGTGCTGAAGGCCGCTCAGCTCCTGGCGAACGGGTCGGTCGCCACGCACGTGCGGCAGCGCTGGTCGGCGGTGCTGGTGGACGAGTTTCAGGATCTGAATCCATCGCAGTATCAGATCGTTCGCGCTCTGGCGGTCGAGCATCGGAACGTCTTCGCGGTGGGTGACGACGAGCAGTCCATCTACTCGTGGACCGGTGCCGACCCCGAGGTTTTCCGTGATTTCGAGCGGGATTTTCCCGACCGCCATAAGGCGCAGCTGGGCGACAACTGGCGGTGTCCGCATCAGGTGATCGAGCTGGCACGCCGCCTGGTTGCGATGAACACGCCTGTCTTCGAGGACAGACGGCACGCCGACGCGACAAGGAAATCGGATTTCGAGGTGACGTCCGTCTCGTTCGCGAACGAAGATGCCGAGATCGCGTGGATCATCGAGGACATCCGCCGCGACCGGACCAGGCATGGGCTGGAGTGGGGAGAATACGCGCTGCTCTATCGCAAGCACGACATCGGAAACGGCGCGGAGACCGGATTCCTCACCGCGGGAATTCCGTGTCGCCTCGCGAACAAGAGAGCGCTGGCCGAAGATCCGGTGGTGTGCTACGTCATCGCGGCGCTCAGGATCATCGCCAATCCCGACGATGTCATCCACAAGGAAAATTTTCTCAAGGTGGTTCTGCCCAAGCCGTTGTTCGACGGCGCGCAGGCGAAGGCGGACGAGAAGAAAGTCGGTCTGATCGAGTACCTGGAGGAGATGGCGAGAAAGCTTCCTGTCGAGCACCAGGACAGAAAGAAGGGTCTGCGGAGCCTCGCCGCGCTCCGGAACCTCGCCGCGCTAGGCGTGCGTCACACGAGTCTTTCCGGGCTGGTAGCGGAGCTGCTGTCACAACGTGTTGGCGAGTACCGCACCAGCCTCGAGGAGCACCATGATGAGCTCTCCGATCCCGCTGCGGACGAAGACGTGGTGCGGCTGGCTGGGACTCTCGTCGCCGCCTCTGACAGCGCGCGGGCCGTCTGGATACCACCACTGGGGGGGATGGAAATCCCGCTCAAGGGGATTCTCTCAGGTGTCGGGCGGCTTCAGGTGATTCTCGGCGGCGTACGACCGCAGGACGCAATCGCTCTCGAATTCCCTGAGACCTCGCCGCTCGGTCTCGCACTCGGCGTGTTCAAGGCCGTTCAGTTCATTCGAACCGGCAAATTCGAGAATCATTTTCTCGATTTCACGACCGTCGATCTCGAGACGACGGACCGCGATCGCGTGCGCGCGGAGATCGTGGAGATCGCAGCGGTTCGCGTGCGCAACGGCAAAGTCACCGAGCAGTTCAAGTCCCTTGTGAGGCCGAGGGTCCCCATCTCGGCCGGAGCGTTCCGGACGCACGGAATTGATGAAGCGACAGTCTCATCGCAGCTTTTTTTCGAGGATGTCTGGCCGGCCTTCCGCGAGTTCTGCGGCAACGATGTCCTGGTCGCGCACAACGGCTATCACTTCGACTTTCCGATTCTTCGCCGGATGAGCGAAGGAATGCCTGGCGCGGATTTCGTGACCTATGACACGCTCCTGCTCGCGAGAGATGTTCAGGCCGGCAGCGGTAAGCTTGTCGATCTCGCGCGGCTGTACGGAATCGATCCGGGCCAGGCGCACAGGGCGCTCGCGGATTGTCTCACACTCGCCGGCGTCTTCATTCAGCTCGGTGAGGCAAAGGTGGCGCGGGCTCGCAAGAGCGCCCTCGACAACCTGCTCGACCACCTCGGCGTCGCGCTCGCGCTCAGCGACGACGAGACCCTGCGTCCCGAAGCGAAGCTGTTCAGGCGCTTGTCCCGCTCCTACGCCCTGGGCCGTTACAGCAATTGCCTCCAGTTCTATCGCGACGAGCGCCAGAAAATCGGGGACCCGGCTCTGCTCACGGTCAACGACGTGATCGAGCGGCTCGGGGGCGAGAAGATGATGAATCGGATCCGCGCCGAGAAAACCGCCGAGCAGAGATACCCGCACGCGATGCACCGGCTGCGGCCGTTGCTCGATCAATGCTCGGGAGGCCCGCTCGCGCAGCAGCTCGGCGATTTCCTCGAGCGCGTCGTGTTGTCACTGTCGGACAGGGTCGAGCGGGATCCGGCGCGGGTGAACCTGCTGACGCTGCACTCGACGAAGGGGCTCGAGTTTTCGCGCGTCTACATCGTTGGCGCCGAGGACGAGCAGTTGCCCGGGCAGCGCGATGTCAGCAAGCGCGACCTCGAGGAGGCGCGCCGGCTTCTCTACGTCGGGATGACGCGGACGAAGGATCGGTTGGTGCTCACCCGGGTCGAGGCGAGGGAGGGGAAGCCAACCGGGCGGTACAGGTTTCTTGATGAGATGGGGATCGTGCCCCAACGGCCTAACTGATAACTGCAAACTGCAACTGAACGAGGTAGCGGGTTAGAGAGGCATAGCGGCAAGGCGAGAGGTACTGCCGCAAGACCGTCCTACCACGCGTAAAGGAACTGCCTGTGATGTAGATGCGCCTGGTAACGTCCCGACGTAGTAACCTGGATACCAGGTACCAGTGCATCTCAGACACCTCGTACCCGTTCAGTTGCATCCATCTACGTACGGCATTGAATGACCCTCCGGGATCTGTGGGAAATTGAGGGCCTGGCCGGACGCAATAACCGTACAGTTATCGGCTATTTGCCTTCGAACTTGAACGAGACGTTGACCTTCGCCCGATAGCTCTCGACCTTGCCGTTCTTGAGCACCATGTCCATCTGGGTGACCTCGGCCACTCGCAGGTCGCGAAGCGATTTCGCGGCACGGTTCACCGCCGCGGCGGCCGCCTTCTCCCACGACTCAGAGCTCGTGCCGACGAGCTCGATGACCTTGTAGACGCTTTCCGCCATTTCGATATCCTCTTGGATGTGAGATTGATGCGCTCGGGAGCGAGTCCCGTCCGAATTTTGCCGCGATTTCGGACTTCCTAGACTGCGAGGCCCGCTCCATCCTTGCAAGTAGAGCGGCCGTCCACAACGGTGAGGGGGAGGGGAGCGTGAAAGGACTGGAAGCCGCGCGGGCTGAATGGCGTGTACCGGTTGGCGGCGACGAGACGTCGGCCATCTTCGAGCCCGCGCAGGGCGCGGACCAGGGATTGGTCGTCGTCGCGGCGCACGGCGCCGGTGGAAACATGCACGACCGCAGCATGACCGGTACCGCGGCCACGCTGCGCTCGCGGGGAATCGGCGTCGTGCGCTTCAATTTCCTCTACAAGGAAAGGAAATCGGGGCGGCCGGATCCAATGCCTCGCCTCGAGGGATGCTTCACCGCCGTCGTATCCCGCGTGCGCGAGGAGCTCGCGCCGAAGACACTGATCATAGGCGGGCGGTCGATGGGCGGGCGCGCCGCATCGATGCTCGCCGCCGGCGGCTTTGCATGCGACGCGCTGCTGCTACTCGCTTATCCACTGCACCCGCCCGGCCAGCCCGAAAAGTTACGCGATGCCCATCTGCCGGCAATCAAGGTTCCGGTGCTCTGCATCAACGGCACGCGCGATGCCTTTTGCACCCGCGAGCTGATGGAGAAAGTGTTACACAACGTCGGGACCGATTGGGAGATGCACTGGATCGACGGCGCCGATCACAGCTTCCACGTCCCCAAGTCATCGGGACGGAGCGACGCGGAGGTCATGGAGGAGATCGGCGACACTACCGGGACCTGGATCAAGCGGAGGGTATGATGCTGAAGACAAGGACGCAGAAAGCGGGGCAGCGGATAGCGGTCAGCGGATAGCTGTCAGCGTGGCGGTTCTTCGTTGCAGTTAGCTCCGGGATGGTTTGTCGACTTGCCGCCGATCCCCGACGTCCGAATCGAACTGCCGCCATACCCTCTCGATGTCCGCCGGGGATACGTGCACCGGCGACCCCGACAGAATTCCGGTGACGTTCCGGAACGGCCGCCCCATCTGCATCCCGCCCTTGTCGATCGTGAACTCGCGGATCGCCTTGTCGTGCCACGAGCCGCGCATCTTGAGCACGGTGAGACCCCGCTTCATGTCGCCGAACATCTCGACGTACCGAAGCAGGATGATCGAGTCGGTGAGCGTCGAGATGTGTGACTCGGTGATCGAATCTCCACCCATCAGGCTGCCGGTGGTGGAGGTGAACATCCCCGTGATCTCCTGGTGCTTGATGAACGACGTGAGGCCGATCACGAACTCACGGAACGCCTTGACCGTTCCGACGTTCTCGAGCGCCGAAAGACTGTCGAGCGCGACCCGCTGCGGCCTGAAGTCGTTGATGATCGACTGAATCGTGACCAGCCAGTCTTCCAGCCCCTGCACGTCGGGATAATCGCAGACGACGCGAAGCAGGCCCTTCTCTTCCATCTTCTCGAAGTCGAACCCCCAGCCCTTGGCATTTCTGACGAGCTGATCCCGGCTCTCCTCGAACGCGAGCAGCAGGCATTTCTCGCCCGCCTCCGTCCCGCCCTGAAGAAACTGCGCGACCGTCAATGTCTTGCCCGTTCCGGTCGCGCCCGAAAGCAGCGTCACCGAATCGCGGAAGAATCCACCTCCGGTCATCTCGTCGAGAGCAAGATTTCCGGAGGAGATCCGGACGTCCGACGATTTCATGCTCAGCTGCATCGCCGATAGCGGGATGACGATCACGCCGCCGTGTGGGACGATCGTGAACGGGTACTCGCCCTTCTGGTGATCGCAGCCGCGGAATTTAAGGATCTCGATCGTGCGGCGGCGCGTCTCGTCCTCGAGTGCGTTGCGCAGGATCATCACGTTGTCGGCGATGAACTCCTCCACGCCGAAACGCGCCACCGGACCGTGGTCATCCGTCCGCTCGGCGGTCAGGACCGCGGTGACTCCCATCAGCTTGAGCGCGGACGCGATGCGGAACAGCTCGCCGCGCACCATGCTCTGATCCGAGAACTGCGAGAACACCGCGCCGAGGGAATCGACCGTTACTCGCGTCGCCTTCACCTTCTTGACGGCGTTCTCGATACGTGCGACGAGGGCGCCCAGATCGAAGCCCCCAGCTTCCATTGTGTCGATGTGCGGGTCAGGCGATGCGTCGACGAAGGCGAGCATGCCTTCCTTCTCCCATTTGGCGAGGTCCCAGCCAAAGCTGTGCATGTTCTTCTTCACATCGCTGACCGACTCCTCGAAGGTCACGAAAACCCCGGGTTCGCCCAGCTCGATCCCGGCAGCCAGAAAATGAATGCCGAACACGGTTTTTCCGCTGCCGGCGGTTCCGGAGATGAGCGTAGTTCGCGTTTTCGGAAGACCGCCCTTGGCAATGATGTCGAGACTCGAGATTCCGGTACGAAGCTTCTCGACGCTCATCTTCTTGGAGCCGGTCTCCGTGGTGGTGAGCGCCGCACTCGTCTCGGCACTCGTCCTTCCGATTGTCTTGTTCCCGGTCTTGATGCTCCTGCTGCCCGCTTTCTTGTTCGTGTTGGGGCTCATGTGGCCGAAGGGCGAGTCGTGGATCCGGCAGGCTGGGGTCGAACTTCGAGTCCCAGCAGAACTTTCGCTTTGTCGGAGAGGTCGCCGATCACGCGCCTGAGTGGCGGTGGCAGCTGCTTGATCAGCGTCGGCGTCGCAAGAATCTTCTCGTCCTCAGCCCGCTGCGGGTGCTCGAGGACATCGATGATTTCCAGCTCGTATTGACCCTGGAGCTCCTGCTGGCAAATGCGCTCGAGATTCGAAATCGCGATCTGGGCACGAGGACTCGTGCCCGTGACGTAGAGCGTCAATAGGTACTTGGACAGGATTCCTCCGGCCTCGTGAGGTTCGTGCAAATCGATGTGTCTTATGCGGTCGACGATGTGTTTTTGGGAGGCGTAAACCGAGCTGATCCGGCCCGCTCGTTGCTATATCAGAACCGTCTTCACCGAAGGTCAATTACCGTACCACCTGAACTATAGTGGACTGCGCCGAGGAGGGGTTGCGAGAAAAATGAGCATTGGGACGGAGCTACCCCGAGCAAGACCCGCCGCAAGCCTGCGGGCGATCATCGAGCGGCTGCCAGATGGGATCGTCATAGTGGACCGTCACGGAGACATGCGCTTCGCCAACCCCGCCGCTGCGCGGTTGTTCGACCGCAAGGCGGAAGACCTGGTTGGGACCGCGTTCGGGTTCCCGCTGCTGGTCGGAGAAACCACGGAGATCGAGATCGTCCAGCGCGGGGGTGGAGGGGTCGTCCACGCCGAGCTCCGCGTCGTCGACACGGACTGGGAGGACGAGCAAGTCGAGCTGGTGTCTCTCCGCGATGTCACCGATCGCAAGCAGGCTGAGGAGCGCGCACAACAGCTGAGCTTCGAGCGCGAGGCTCGTCTGGAGGCCGAAGCGGCAAGCCGCACAAAATCGGAGTTCCTCGCCATCATGTCGCACGAGCTGCGCACGCCGCTCAACGCCGTGCTCGGCTACTCCGAGTTGCTGGAGCTCGGCATCTCCGGGCCGCTCACCGACAAGATGCGGGAGCAGGTCGGCCGCATTCGAATGAGCGCGAAACATTTGCTCGGACTCGTGAACGACATTCTCGATCTGGCAAAGGTCGAGGCGGGTCGCTTGTCGGTCAGCTCCGGCCCGGCTTCTGCCGCCGGCACGATTGCCGCGGCCATCGCGCTGATTCAACCCCAGGCAGCATCCGGCGGTCTCGAGCTCGCGGTCAAACCCGTGGACAATCCCGCGCCGATCTACCTCGGCGACGACGAGCGAGTCCGGCAGATACTCGTTAACCTCCTGTCGAATGCCGTCAAGTTCACCCGTCCCGGTGGGATAATAACGATCGAGGTCGGAACGTCGAAGCCGGCTGATTCCGAAGCGCGGCTGCAGGCCCATCGGGAGTACGTGAATTTCCACATCACCGACAACGGAAGCGGAATAGCCGAGGAAAAGCTGTTGTCGATTTTCGATCCTTTCGTCCAGGCGGAATCCGGACATTCGCGCTCGCGTGAGGGAAGCGGCCTCGGCCTGACGATCAGCCGGCGGCTGGCGCGGTTGATGGGGGGAGACCTGACGTGCAAGAGCACCGTCGGTGAAGGGTCGGTATTCACACTTTCCCTGCCCGCCGATGTGAGTGTAGCGAGCACGGAGACCCAACCGGCAGCTGCGGGTGAGGCGCTCACGACTCAACGCGAGGTGAAAGGCTTCGCGAAGGTGGGGCGCGCGCTACTCGCGGCGATGGAAACGACCGTTGAGACTCTCGTCGAGCGAATCCGCACCGATCCGAATCTCGGTGTCGCCGCGGGACTCAAGTTCTCGCAGGTCGCCGATCACTTGCCGACTCTGCTCGCGGACGTCGCCGGGGCGCTGATAATGATCGAGGAGCTGCGGGGACAACCATCGCTGCTGCTCGCTGACGCGACGGAAATCCAGCGGCTCGTTTCGGAGCGGCATGGTATTCAGCGCCGCACACTCGGGTGGAGCGAATCGGCGCTCCGCCGCGAATTCATGATCGTGCGCGAGGAGGTCGAGCGCGTCATTCGCGAAGCCTCCACTCCGGACGACCCGCTGCCGGTAGAAGACGGAGTAGCCGTGGTCGGCCGGTTTCTGGATCAGTCGGAGTACGTCGCGGTGCGGGCTGTCAACGCGACGCCGCGCACATAGATTTCGGGCCGACCGAAAAAACGGAGAACGTCGTGTCCGTCGCTGAAGCGTTTTTGCCCGAGCTCGATCTGGAAATGGCCACGACCCGCAAGTGTCTCGAGCGTGTTCCGTCCGACAAGGGAAAGTGGAAGCCCCACCCGAAGTCTTTTGCGCTGGGCCACCTCGCGCAGCTGGTCGCGGGAATGCCCGGCTGGATCACCAAGGCCGTGCAGGACTCAGAGCTGGATCTCGCGAGCGGTGGCGGATACACCTATGAGAAAACCGAAAGCCTTCTCAAAGCCTTCGACAAGAACGTGGGTGAAGCTCGGCGGGCGCTCTCAGCCGCGAGCGATGCGGAGATCATGAAACCGTGGTCTTTGAAGCGCGGCGAGCTCGTCATTTTTACGCTTCCGCGCGCGGCGGTGGTGCGGCAGACGATCAATCACCTCGTGCACCACCGCGGTCAGCTCACTGTCTATTTGCGACTGCTCGATGTCCCGGTCCCCTCCATCTACGGACCGACCGCCGACGAAGGGGTACCGGGGTTCGATTCCAAACCGCGCTAGGGCTTGGTCACGGTCAGGCCGCTGACCAACCCCTCGGTGTTGTGGGCGAAGCGGATTCCGTAAACCCCGTCGGTCGATTTCAGCTTGCTGGCGGCGACGAGTTCCGCCCTGGGGTACGTCGCGACGACGGTTCCATTGATAGCGCACGTCACGTTGTCGCCCGCGACTGAGATCGCAATGTCGTTCGTGACCGGTGATCCCTTTGCCGCCGCCTTGTTCACTGCGGCGTTGACCTCGCCGCGGCGCCCGTTCATCTGAAAGGCCGCGGGC
>Ga0190265_10002315_pt1 | contig 12782 bp, 10 predicted proteins | sample Popmic124T_FD_133135 | JGI IMG/M metagenome (GOLD analysis project Ga0190265, IMG submission 133135) | Populus adjacent soil microbial communities from riparian zone of Indian Creek, Utah, USA - 124 T | ecosystem: Environmental > Terrestrial > Soil > Riparian zone | place: USA: Utah | collected... | reverse complement strand
CGTGGCGGCCTCGCGCACGGCGCGTCCAAGAGCGTCCAGTTCAATCTCACCGACAAGGGAATCGACTTCCTCGGCTACAAGAGCCTGCGTCACATCCTGAGCTCGCTCGGGAAATCGAGCTTCGGCTCGCACGACACTCCGCACCTCGCCACGGGAATCGAGGCGGATGGCTGGAGCAAGCCGTACGAGTACGGCGACATGCTCAACATCGACGTCAACGAGACGTTGAAGAATTCGCTGTCGCGGACGGGCTCGCTCGAGGTGCCGATGGATCTCGACTACGGCGACCTCATGGTGCGCCAGGCCGAGTACCGCTCGTCGTGCGCGACGGTGCTGATGCTCGACACCTCCCACTCGATGATCCTTTACGGCGAAGACCGCTTCACGCCCGCGAAGAAGGTCGCGCTCGCTCTCACTCACCTCATTCGCACCCAGTTCCCGGGCGACACGCTCCAGGTGGTTCTATTTCACGATTCCGCCGAGGAGATTCCGCTCGCGACGCTGCCTCAGGCGCAGGTGGGCCCGTACCACACCAACACCGCCGAGGGCCTCAAGCTCGCCCGGCGCCTGCTTATGGCGCAGAAGAAGGACATGCGGCAGATCGTGATGATCACCGACGGCAAGCCGAGCGCGATGACGATGCCCAACGGCCAGATCTACAAGAACTCGATGGGCCTCGACAGCACGGTGATCGCCACGACGCTGCGCGAGGTAGCCAACTGCCGCCGCGCCGGAATCCTGATCAACACCTTCATGCTGGCCCGCGACCGCGCGCTGGTGGAGTTCGTCAAGCGAGTGTCCGAAATCAGCAAAGGGAAAGCGTATTTCACGAACACGATGACGCTCGGTCAGTTCATTCTGATGGACTTTTTAAAGAAGAAGACCCAGAAGATCTCCTAGCCCGCAATTCGTAATAGGTCCGCAATCCGCAAATAGTCCGCAATTCGTAATTAGTCCGCAGTCCGCAGTCAGTCCGCAGTCCGCAGTCCGCAGTCCCCATCACGGCCAAGGAAGCGGAATCGTCTCGGGCCTTGGGCGACGCGCCGGGTCATCCCTCCCCTCCAAGTACAATTCGATATCCCTCCGGACCGCGGCCCGGTGCCCCTGCTGCTCGGCAGTCCCGCCCTGAACCGATCGATCGCGCAAGAGCCTGAGGTGACGCCCCACGACTGCGCGGACGTCCGCCGTCGCCTCCGGTTTACCCGCGAGATCGAGCAGTCCATCCACGACCGCGCGCTCGCTCACCCGGCGTAGCGCTGCATCTCTCGCCTCCGTGACAGGCGCCCCCCAGGTGACATCGACCAGCTCCGTCACCACTTCATCGAACGATGGATTCCGCGCATCACGGGCGTTGAACGCAACCAGCCGCGCGGCGCGCTGCGGGTGCAGCAGTCCATCCACGATCTCCTGCGCCAGACTCCGAGCAGCGAGAATCGGATCGAACGCCGTTCCCGCCGCGCTCGGAATCAGAGTCAGCGCTGAGCTGTAGCCGTTTGGAACCGGCGGAATCAGCGCCACGATGCGATCCGGGATGCGGAGCGCCGACGGAGCCAGGTTCGACAGCACCATCGCGAGCGCGCGCCGCTGCTCCGCGGCCGGAAGCACGCGCGTCGGAACCGTCTGCTCCCCGGCCAGCGCGTAACCGAACTCCATCCCGCCGACTGCCTTGATAGCGGCGTGCAGCGCGTAACGGTGGTGCAGGTACACGTGCGCAAAACGCCGATTCAGTACCGCGAGCGGCTCACCCGGGAGCGCTGCCCGCTCGTCGAACCGGTCCATGAGAATTCGCCGCACGGCCATCGTTCGCTCGAGAGACTCGAGCGCGTCGGCGCCTTCCACCCACTGCGTGGCCGCCGGATAGGAACCCGATGGCGCGACGTGCGCGTCACCGATGAATCGCAGCCCGCGCGCCTCGGCTTCCCTGACGATCGCCTTTAATCCCGCCGCTTCCGCCGCGGCGTTTGGATACCAGGTGTACGCATATCGAATGGCGAGCGTGTCGTGCGCTCCCCCGCTCGCGCGATATGCGTCGGAGATGTCGAGCCCGTTCCGGCCATCGGGGCGAATCAGCGCGTACGGATAGTCCATCACCGACGCGCGACCCAGGCTCGACGCGATGTAATTGTGGGCCAGCCCAAGTGTGTGTCCGATCTCGTGCGCGCTGTGCTGCCTGCGCCGCGCCATCGCGAACTGCTCCGCAGTCATCTGCAGTCCGCCCGGTCCCGCCGCCGGAACGAGGCCCATGTATATGTCGTGGTTGACGAGCGAGCGATACGAGTCCATACGCACGACTGTCGCGATGATCTCACCGGTGCGGGGATCGACGAACGCGGGGCCGACCGACGGACCAGGCCGCTCGCGGTGAACCCAGTACATGACGGGGTAGCGCGCATCCAGCGCGTTCACGCCCGCGGGCAGCGGCTCGATGCGAAACGCATCGCGCCAGCCAGCCGCCTCGAACATGCTGTTCCACCACATTCCCCCCTCGACGAAAGCGGTGCGGTACGGCTCAGGAATCCCCGGATCGAGGTAGTACACGATCGGCTTCACCGGCCGCACCCGCTCGCCGCGCAGATAAGCCGCGGTGTCGGTCGGCTCGAGCCGCCACCGCACGACGCTGAGCTGGCGATAGTCGCTCTGAAGCCCCTGCGCAAAATCGAACTGGTGAATCGCGAACAGGCCAGCGCGCGGATCGTACCGGCGTCCCGCGAGTGGATCGCGCGGGAGCCTGACGAAGCTGTGGTGCTGCTGGAGTCCGACGGTGCGGCCGTCGGGGGAGATGCCGCGCAGCTCGGGTCCCGGATCGTCGGTGACGTAGCTCAGTGCCGCGCGAATCTCGGTGTTCTCGGGAAACGCTTTCGTGCTCGCGGCAACAATGGCGCTGCGCTCGCGATCCACGCGCACCGTGCCGTTGCGCGCGTTGCGAATGGCCCCGACGACGTTGAAGACATCGCTCAGAAAGAAATCCGTCGCATCGACCGCGATTCCCGCGGGTCCCTCGCTGACGATCGGAAGCGACGCCAGAACCGAGCGTGGGAAAGATTCCTCGACGCTTCGCTGGAGCGCCGAGTCGCCGCCGACGGCGCGGTGGGCGGTGTTGACGTGCACCAGGTGAACGCGCGCGCCGTGGCGCTCGAAGCGGACGAGCGCTTCAGCGCCCACCTGCCCGCGATCCAGGCCGAGCGAGCCGAGCCCGGCGGCAAGGGTGTTGAGGTAGAGCATCTCCTCGCCGGGGCGGCGGATAGTCAGGAACAGTTTGCCGGTTGCGGGATCATAGCGCACGGGCAGCATCGCGTCGCTGGGCTCGGGCGCGGGAGCCGTGCTTCGGGTGGGGGTGGTAGCCGTATTTGGGGCGGGTGTTGAGGTGCAGGCAAAAAGCAGCAGGGCAGCCAGCGAAACGACTGACTGCGTACTGCGGACTGATTGCGGATTGCGGACTAACGGCAGCATGGCAGCTCCGAACGAATTTTGGGTCGTGGCGCGCGACGCGGCAGAAAGTAGCGCCGGGGACGGAATTTGACAGCCGGAGGCGCGAAGCATTATTGAGGTGGGATGAAACTCTATCTGCGCACTGGGCTCTTTGCGGCCTTCTCCTTGGTTTCCCTGACGGGCTGCGCGTCGGTATCGACGCGACCCGCGTCGGGTCAGTACGATCTTCTCATCACCAACGCCCGCGTAGTCGACGGCACGGGGAACCCATGGTATCGGGGAAGCGTGGGGACGATCGGCGACAGGATCGCGTACGTCGGTCCGTCGATCCCCGGCCTGAGAGCGCGGCGCACCATCGATGCCCGCGATCAGGTCGTCGCGCCTGGATTCATCGACATGCTCGGCCACTCCGAGTACTCGATCCTGCGCGGGCCACACGCGGTGTCGAAGATCACTCAGGGGATCACGAGTGAGATAACGGGCGAGGTCCACTCCGCGTGGCCAAACACAATGCTCGGTGAGCCCCCGGACCCGACCCAGCCGTGGCAGTCGCTGGCGGGATACTTCGATCACATCGAGAAGAGGGGCATCGCGATCAACCTCGGCACCTATGTTGGTACGAGCTCGGTGCGCGAAGCGGTGATGGGGATCGTCAACCGCACGCCGACCGCTGACGAGATCGCGCGCATGGGCGCTCTCATCGAGCAAGCGATGCGCGACGGCGCGATGGGAGTCGGCACCGGTCTCATCTACCTGCCGAGCAATTTCTTCACGACCGAGGAGCTGATCGCGCTCACCCGCTACGCCGTGCCCTACAAAGGCGGCTATGCCACGCACATGAGGAGCGAGGGAGCGGCGATGCTCGCCGCAGTGCGCGAAACGATCCGCATCGCCGCCGAGGCCGGGACGTGGGCCCAGATACGCCACATCAAGTCGAGATCGCTCGAGCAGATGCAACAGGCGATAGCCCTCATCGACTCGGCGCGCGCCGCCGGCCTCGATGTCACGGCCGATCAGTATCCGTACATCGCCAGCGGCACCGGTCTCGCCGCCATGCTCAACACCTGGGTGCAGGAAGGCGGAAGGGATTCGCTCGTCGCGCGACTGCGCGACCCGGCGGTGCGGGCGCGTCTCAAGCTGGAGCTCGCGGAGGACAGCGCGGCGGGTATTCGCACGACTCAGGGAACGATGATCAACGAGGTCCGCGCCGACTCGCTCAAGCAGTACCAGGGCAAACGGCTTCCTGAAGTCGCGAGGATGCGCGGCCAGACCGACGCCTACGAGGCGGCATTCGATCTTCTCATCGCCGACGGCGGCCGCACGAGCGCGATCTATTTCTCGTTCAACGAGGATGCCCTGCGGCACGCGATGCAGCAGCCGTATGTGGCCGTCGGTGGGGACGCGGGGGCACGCAGCCCCGACTCGACCGGCAAGTGGGGCGAGCGTGGGCATCCGCGCGGCTTCGGCACCTTTCCGCGCATACTCGGCCGCTACGTGCGCGAGGACTCGGTGATCTCGCTCGAGTTCGCGATCCGGAAAATGACGTCTCTCGCGGCACAGAGAGTCGGCATCGCCGATCGCGGAGTTCTCCGGCCGGGCATGTACGCCGACATCACGGTGTTCGATCCGGCGACGATCATCGACCGCGCTACTTTCGAGGAGCCCTCCCAGGTTTCCACGGGAGTGAGCTACGTGATAGTGAACGGAGTTCCGATTGTCGACGCGGGTCAGCTTACGCGGGCACTGCCCGGACGGGCGCTGAGGGGACCGGGTTACCGCCGCCGCTGAGGCGTCGAGAATGCCCTGATTCGGGCTCGGCGGTGAAAGGATTCCGAGCGACGAAAGCCCTTCACAGCGGACGAGCCTAAGCGTCATTATTCCCGATAACGTTTCGGCACACACGGGAAGGTCCAATGCAAATCAGGTTCACTTCCGGCCAGAGCTCGTTGGGCGAAGTTCTGGTTGCGAGCACCGAGAAAGGCGTATGCACGGTGAGCATTAAGGAGCGGGACCGGGATCCCGCGACCGCCCTGAAGGGACGATTCCCGAGAGCTGAGATCAGGCGCGATGACGAGGCGCTCAAGCCGGTGCTGAAAACCGTCCTCGCCAGGATATCGGGAAGGAGCCTGGACGAGGAGCTGCCGCTCGATCTTCAGGGCACGCCATTCCAGCTGGAGGTGTGGAACGAGCTGCTGGCCATCCCGCCCGGAAAGACCCACAGCTACCTGGACGTGGCTCAAGCGATCAAGCGACCCAAGGCAACCCGCGCAGTCGCTCAGGCGTGCGGAGCGAATCCGGTGGCGGTTGTCGTTCCCTGCCACCGCGTCGTCATGAGCGACGGATCGATCGGCGGTTACAGCGGGCTGCCCGGCGTGAAGAAGGCGTTGCTCGCCGCAGAGGGAGTCGAGAGCTTCGCCGGTTAGCCACCCGGTTCCCCGCACCGGGGACGTGTCGACGGATAACCTGAACGAGCTGCGCATCGATCTCGCCCGACGCAGCAAGTGGAACGTCGGTTACTTCGCCGCAGGTTTTCTCTATTGGTCCTTTGCGGCGGCGGTTGGCTCGCTGCTTCCGGTGCCCGCGGCGAAGCTGTACTGGCTGATCGGCACCTTTTTCATATTCCCGCTTGCGGTGCTGCTGTCGCGGCTGCTGCGTGCGGATCCATTCACGAGCGGAAATGCTCTTGGCAATCTCCTCGGCATCACGCATGTCGGGTTGATCTACCTGCTCTTTCCCCTGATCATCGTCTTCTTCCTGTATCTGCCGGAAGCGCTGCCTCTGGCATTGGCGATCTGCTTCGGGGCATCGTTCGTCGTTTTCTTCTGGGCCTTCGGCAGCGCGTTGTTTCTCTGGCACATAATCATCAGAGTGGTTGGAGCAACCATCATCTGGTTTGCCATGCCGGAGTATCGCTACTCATTGTTACCAGCGTTCGTGGCCGCGCTGTACCTCGCGACGGCGCTGGTGATTCCGGCGCAAAGAAGAGCGTGGCTGGGCTCACACGGTGCCGGCGGCGCGCTCCCCTAGCTCTTCTTCCTGGATGCGCAGAGCTCGTTAGCCGCGGCGAATTCGGACGGAACGTAGATCGCGAGCGCCTTTCCTTTCCGCTCTGACCCCGTCCTCGCCACCGCCCCGATCACCTTGGTGAGGGCACTCGGCTCATCGATGTTGTCGAGGATGATGCCGTTCGCACCAAGCTTGGCGGCCTTCTCGCGCATCGATTCCAGCATGTCTTCCTCGTCGGACCATCCTGATTCACCCGAGGAATGTAGCAGCGCCACTTCCTGGTACTGAGCAGGCACCTTGGCGGGCGTGGTGTACAGCCGCACGGCATCCGGACACATCTTCACCAGCTTGAGATTCGGGTCGAGCACCGTGGCGTTGGTGCGAACACACCCCACTATCGCGGGGACGATCGTCAGGAGGGCGAGCAGCTTGAGAGTCATTGGAAATCCGGGTGGAGGTGGATGGCGGCGGAGCCCATGATCTGCTCGTCCGAGTTGGTGAGCTCCTTTGGCGAGGGGAGCGCCGAAGGCACAAAAGTCAGGATGGCAACTTCACGGTAGGGAGAGGTGATTCGATCGGGAGTGAGGTAGAGCCGCACTGCCTGGGGACAAAGGCGGGCAAGCTGCTTGAGTCTCATAGGCCGTCCGGATTCGAATTGGTGGAACACGCGTCTACTCGTGCCGGGGCAATGCGGAGACCAAACCGTTACGCCTCGCCAGGCGAGACGAACATCCTCATGTGTCATCCGGGGGTGACGCGCTCAGTCGCCACGAAGTGACACCGCGTCGTCGCCAGGGGTGCATATCCCTTCCCCGACCGAGATGAACTGCACTACAAACTCAGAACTACCTGTTCTGGGTTGTAGTTGCCTGTAAGCCGGTTGCGTGTCTCTGCCCGGGGCGAGGGATTGTGTGGGCCGCAGAGACCCACAACCGATGACAGGCAACCATTACTCAGAAACAGGTAGTTCCGACGTGTAACGCTAGCTCGGCCGCGGCTTCTTTAGCTTGCTCCTGTACGCCCGCTCCGCGGGTCCGGTGTAGATCTGGCGCGGCCGCGCGATCTTCTGCTCCTTGTCGAGGAGCATCTCCTCCCACTGCGCCAGCCACCCGGGCATGCGGCCGATCGCGAAGAGCACCGTGAAAAAATCGGTCGGGAACGCCATCGACCGGTAGATCAGGCCCGTGTAGAAATCGACGTTCGGGTACAGCTTGCGCGAGATGAAGTAGTCGTCGGACAGCGCGATCCGCTCGAGCTCGAGCGCGATCTCCAGATCCTTGTCGACGCCGACGACGTTGAACACCTCGTCGGCGAGCTTCTTGACGATCTTGGCGCGAGGATCGTAGCTCTTGTAGACCCGGTGGCCGAAACCCATCAGCTTCCCGCCTTCGCCGCTCTTCACGTTCTCGATGAACGCGGGAACGTTCTTGACGCTGCCGATCTCCTTGATCATCCGCAGCACCTGCTCGTTCGCGCCTCCGTGGAGCGGACCGAAGAGCGCGGCGACTCCGGCCGAGACCGCGGAGAACGGGTCGACGTGCGACGACCCGACGGCGCGGACGGCGCTGGTCGAGCAATTCTGCTCGTGGTCGGCGTGGAGGATGAAAAGAATCTCGAGCGCCCGCGAGAAGATCGGATTGGCCTCGTACTTCGACTCGGTCATGCGGGCGACCATGGAGAGGAAATTCTCCACGTACGACAGCCGGTTGTCGGGGTAGACGAACGGAAGCCCCTTCACGTGCCGGTAGGAGAACGCCGCGATTGTCGGAGTCTTGGCGAGGAGCCGGATGATCGAGATGTTGCGCTCGGTCTCGTCGAAGATGTTGCGCGACGACGGGTAAAAGGACGCCAGCGCGGCGATCGAGCTGTTCAGCATCGCCATGGGATGCGCGTCGTAGCGGAAGCCTTCCAGGAACTTCCGCATGTTCTCGTGCACGTATGTATGGAAGGTGATGTCGTGCACGAACTTGTCGTATTCCTTCTGGTCGGGCAGCTCTCCATGGCGGAGGAGCCACGCGACCTCGAGAAATGTCGAGCTCTCGGCCAGCTGCTCGATCGGATAGCCGCGATAGCGGAGGATTCCCTTGTCGCCGTCGATGTAGGTGATCGCGCTCCGGCAGGCGGCGGTGTTGAGGAACGCGGGATCGTAGCTCATCAACCCCGTGTCGTCGGGATCGTCGGTCTTGAGCTTCTTGAGGTCGGTGGCGCGAATCGCGCCCTCGGCGACCGGAACGGTGTATTTCTTCGAAGTTCGGGTGTCGGTTATCTCCAGGTTGCCATTCGCGCCCGAAGCGCCGTTCCCCGACGCTGATGCCGAGGGCCGGGCGGGCGCTGAGGTCTTTTTGGCGGGTGCTGCGGTCGAACCCTGCTTCGGCATCCTGTTCTCCGGTTGATTACATCAAATTTAGCGCAACACGACGAGCGGCGATAAGCGCTCCACTCGCCGCGAACCGCGCTTCCGGCCACGCGAATGATCCCTGGCACAACTCGATTCGCCCGCTACGCCCTGCTGCTGCCAATTGCAGCGTCCGGGCCATCTACATCGCACGACCCGCCGGGCGGCGTAATCCACACCATCGAAGTCCCGGCGCCGTCGCTTCGCGGCAATCTCCTCGGCGATTCGGCCCGGCGAACCGTGTCGGTCTACCTGCCGCCCCAATACGCATCAGAGCTCTCGCGTCGCTTTCCGGTCATCTACCTGCTCCACGGCTTCGCCGCCGATCACAAGGCGTTCATCGCCGGAGCGTACCAGGACCTGAACGTCCGCATCTCGATGGACAGCCTCATCGCGGCCGGGAAGACGCAGCCGATGATCGTGGTCACGCCCAACGCCCGCAACCGCTTCGATGGCAGCTTCTACGCCAACTCGCCGGTTACGGGGAAATGGGAGGATTTCGTCACGAAGGATCTCGTCGGGCATATCGACCGCCGTTACCGAACGCTGGCCAGACCCTCGGCTCGCGGAATCGCCGGACACTCCATGGGCGGATACGGAGCTCTCAACGTCGGGATGCGAAATCCCCACGTTTTTTCGGCGATCTACGCATTGAGCGCGTGCTGCCTGAGCGCAGCCAGGTCGGATCTGTCCGCACCGGGACGGAACGAGACCTGGAAGAAGATCCTGTCCGTGACCGACACCTCCCGGATCAGGGAGGCCGGATTCCACGCCAACATCCAGATGGCGCTGGCCGCGGTCTATTCACCCGCACCGGATCAGCCGCCGCTTTACGTCGCCTACCCATTCTTCATGCGTAATGACAGCCTGCTCACCGACTCAGCCGTCGCGGCACGCTGGACTCCGCCGATCACTCAGGTGGAGCGGTACAAGGGCAATCTCGCCCGCATGCGGATCGGCTTCGACGCCGGCCGGTCCGATGGCCTCACCGACATCCCGATCAACGCGCGAGCGCTTCACGAAATGCTCACGGGATTTGGCATCGAGCATTTCTTCGAGATCTACGAAGGCAACCACGGCAACCGCATCCGGGAGCGGCTGGAAAGAGTCGTCTTTCCCTATTTTTCCGCGGCGCTGAGGTGAACGAATCCCTTTCTCTCCATCGCTCCCCACTCTTTCCTTCCGCGCAGGAACTTCCAGAGCCCGCGAAGTCTCCACACCACAGTGAGCTGCCGGTAGCCGAGATTCTCGAGCAGCGCCCAGCAGAAGAGGAGGGCCCGGTCCCGGAACGTCGTGTAGCGGTGAAAGCTCAGGTCCTCGAGAATCAGCGTGAAGGCGGAGAGCGCGGTGCCCAGCCCATATGCGGTCAGCAGGAAGAGCACCGCGAACGTGCTGTCGACCACGCCGAGGACGAGACTCAGCACGATGGCGACGAGCCCCGCCGCCTCGATCACGGGTGACAACAGGTCGATGATGACGTAGCACGGGAAAACGAACAGCCCGGTCGCCCCGTATCGACGGTTCATGAACATCCCGCGGTGTCTCCACAGCACATCGGCCAGCCCTCTATGCCAGCGATCGCGCTGGCGGCCAAGAACGCGGAGAGATTCCGGCACCTCCGTCCACGCGACCGGGTCTGGAACGAACGCGATTCTACCGGGGCCGCCCTGCTCGTACGAGAGGCGCTTGAGGCGCAACACCAGCTCCATGTCTTCGCCCACCGTGTCGTGCAGATATCCTCCGGCGGACAGTACCGACTCCCGCCGGAACAGCCCGAACGCCCCGGAGATGATGAGGTTGCCGCCGAGACGGTTCCAGCCGAGCCTGCCGAAGAGAAACGCCCGCAGATACTCCACCACCTGCAATCCCGCCAGCGTGTGCGAAGGGACTCGAGTCGTGACGACGCGCCCGAAGCGAACCTCCGAGCCGTTGACGACGCGAATCGTTCCGCCGGTCGCGACGACGTCGGGGGAATGAAGAAATGGCCGAACCATCCGCTGGAGCCCGTCGCCTTCGATCAGCGTGTCGGCGTCCATGGCGCAGACGAGCTCGTTGCGCGCGAAGCTCAGCCCGACGTTGAGAGCGTCCGCTTTTCCGCCGTTCTCCTTGTCGACGACGACGAGACCCGGGTGGGTGACCGAGCGATAGAGACCCCGCACCGGCTTGGTCTTGATGCGCTGCTGGTAAATGCGCTTGACTGGAACGAGGTCGAACCTGTCGATGAGCACCTGGACCGTCGTGTCCTTAGACCCATCGCTGATCACGATCACCTCGAGCCGAGGGTACTGGAGCGCGAGGAGGGCGCGCAGGCTTGCCTCGATCGTCGCTTCCTCGTTGTAGGCCGGAGCGAGGATGGAGATCGTTGGTGACAGGGTCGAGCTGAGAAGTAGGTGGCGACTCTCGTCCGTTATGAGCAGGATGTGTCGCCGCATCTCGATGGCCGCGCTCGCCAGCAGCACCAGATACCAGCTGTTGACGACTAGGAAATAGACGAGCGCCAGGACATCGACCGTTGGCAGGACCGCGTGCGCCACGGTACCGATGGTGTCCATGATCTCCGGGGGCATCATCCTGCCGTCGCGGGGAGATCCAGCGTCTGCCGCGCCATGTCCGCGGCAAAGGCGTCGCTTCCCTTGAGCGCGCGGCGGAGGAGGAGGACGCCGGGGGCGCCTAACGCACGAAGCGCGAGGGCCGAATCGCGTCGTACCGCCCACGCCGAATCGCACAGGCCTTTCGCGAGATCCGAAGCAGCTTGCCAATGGCGCATGCGGCCGAGTCCGCTGGCCGCGGAAGCCCGAACGTCGGAGTGGGAGTCGGACAGCATTTCAATCAGTCGGGACGCCGCCGACATGTTGCCGATCGCCCCGAGCAGGTTGGCGGCGCTCGTGCGCAGCGCCGGGTCCTCGCTCGACGCGAAGCTGATACCCGCCGGAAGAAATGTCGGACCGGCCAGCGCCTCGGCGAGTCGCAGCCCGGACTCGGCCGGCTTGCCCGAGTGGGTCTCGAGGAACCGAACGAGCGGATCCACGACGATCGGGCCCATTCGGAGCAAGGCATCCTGCACCGCGAAGCGCGCGAGTGTCGCGGGATCCGCGAGCATGTCGAGCATCTCGGCCACGACCGGAACGGTCGGATGCGCGGCGGCCCATTCGGCCGCCTGTGCGCGCACGGCGGGATGCGGGTCTGCCAGAAGCTGCTCAACCAGCGGATCGGAAACGTCCATCCGCGCGAGGAGGCGCGTGCCCCTGAGACGGCGGCTCCAGGACCGGCTTCGACAGTATCCCATGGCGCGGTCCAGCAGCCGGATCTCGCCTGCGATAAATCGCAGCTTCTCCTTGCCGGTACCGGTGATGTTCTGCGAGATCTCGAGAAAGACGGCGATCTGGACGCCGTGCGGCAGCCGTCCCAAAGCGTGTACATTCTCCGGGCTGACCGTCGAGCGCGTCAGCAAACGGGCGAGCTGCTTCCTCGCCTCGCCGATCAGTCGTTCCCTGCGGCGCTGGTGGAAAAAGAGCCACACCCCGTGCGCGAAATACAGGAATACCGACACCACGAGCAGCCCGACTTCGGCCGCCATGACCACATCGAGGATCCCTTCCTTGATCACCCGCGGCTCTGCCGCAGGACAGACCGCACTTTGTGCATCAGGACCGGGACGCTGAACGGCTTCGCGATGTGGTCGGCGGCCCCCAGGTCCAGCGTCGCCAGTATGTCACTCTCGCCCGTCCGCGCGGTGAGCATCACGACGCTGCTTTTCTCCGTGATGCCGCTCGAGTTGAGCCGCCGGAGGACCTCGAGCCCGTTGAGAGCCGGGACATCGACATCGAGTAGAATCACCCTCGCCTGAACCTCCGGGACGTTGCCCGTGAGGCCCGCGACGGCCGCCTCGCCGTCGGGGAACACCACCACCTTGAGACCGCGGCTCTGCATGGTATGAAGAAGCAATCCGACG
>Ga0190265_10002314_pt1 | contig 12782 bp, 7 predicted proteins | sample Popmic124T_FD_133135 | JGI IMG/M metagenome (GOLD analysis project Ga0190265, IMG submission 133135) | Populus adjacent soil microbial communities from riparian zone of Indian Creek, Utah, USA - 124 T | ecosystem: Environmental > Terrestrial > Soil > Riparian zone | place: USA: Utah | collected... | reverse complement strand
ACACCCCCGGCCAGGCCGTGGACTCCTCGGCGATGGTGACGACGCCGGGGTGGTTCTTGTAGACCGTCGCGTTCATCTCCTGCAGGAACGCCACCGCGTCCAGGTTCTCCCGGCCGCCGTGCACGTTGGGCAGCCACTGCCCCTCCGGCCGGGAGTAGTCCAGGTAGAGCATCGAGGCCACGGCGTCCACCCGCAGCCCGTCGATGTGGAACTCCTCCAGCCAGTAGAGGGCATTGGCCACGAGGAAGTTGCGCACCTCGGAGCGGCCGAAGTCGAACACCAACGTGCCCCAGTCCGGCTGCTCGCCGCGGCGCGGGTCGGCGTGCTCGTAGAGCGGGGTGCCGTCGAACAGGGCCAGTGCGAACTCGTCGCGCGGGAAGTGCGCCGGCACCCAGTCCACGATCACGCCGTAACCGTGCTGGTGCAGGTGGTCGACGAAGTACCGGAAGTCGTCCGGCTGGCCGAAGCGGGCGGTCGGCGCGTAGTAGGAGGTGACCTGGTAGCCCCACGACCCGCCGAAGGGGTGCTCGGCCACCGGCAGCAGCTCGATGTGGGTGAAGCCGGTCTCGTCCAGGTAGGCGACCAGCTCGTCGGCCAGCTGCCGGTAGTCCAGGCCGGGCTTCCAGGAGCCGAGGTGCATCTCGTAGACGCTCATCGGCTCGGCGTGCGCCTGCCGCTGCGCGCGGGCGGCCAGCCAGTCCGCGTCGCCCCACTCGTGGACGGTCTCGTCGACGACGGACGCGGTGGCCGGCGGGATCTCGGTGCGGAAGGCCATCGGGTCGGCCTTCTCCCGCCACCGCCCGTCGCGGCCGAGCACGCGGAACTTGTAGCGCGTGCCCGCGCTGACGTTGGGCACGAACAACTCCCAGACGCCGGTGCTGCCGAGCACCCGCATCGGGTGCGCCCAGCCGGACCAGCTGTCGAAGTCGCCGGTCACCCGCACGCCCTGGGCCGACGGCGCCCACACCGCGAAGCTGGTCCCGGTGACCGAGCCGGAGGGGGTGTCGTAGCTGCGCACGTGCGCGCCCAGCACGTCCCAGAGCCGCTCGTGGCGGCCTTCGGCGATCAGGTGCAGGTCCATGTCGCCCAGCGTGGGCAGCCAGCGGTAGGGGTCGTCGACCATGTCGATCCGGTCGCCGTAGCGCGCGGCCAGCCGGTAGTCGGCCGCCGGACCGGGCACCACGCCCGAGAAGATGCCGGCGTCGTGCACCTTGACCAGCGCCAACTCGTCGCGTCCCTGCTGCACGACGCGCACCTCGTCGGCGTGCGGGCGCAGGATCCGGATGACCGTTCCGTCCGCGTGTGGATGGGCGCCGAGCACCGCGTGTGGGTCGTGGTGGGCGCCGGCCAGCAACTGCTCGATGGTGCCGGGATCGGGCGGGCATGGATCCACCGACGACGCGGCCACCTCCGACTCGGCCGCGGCCGGCTCCGCGGTGCTGGCTGTGGGCTTGATCGTCTGGGTGCGGTTCTGGTCACGATCCACGCGAGCACCCTATTGCCCTGCACCCTCCGGTGCCGAGGGTGAACCGGTGATCAGGTCCGATTGCCCCGTTTTCGTGCCCGGTTCACGGCTCAGCCCACGCCGGCGTCCGAGCCCGCCTCCGCGGTCAGTCGCTTGATCGACGCCAGCGGGATCGGTGCCCAGGTCGGGCGGCTGCGGGTCTCGTAGAGGGCCTCGTACACGGCCTTGTCCAGCTCGAAGGCCCGCAACAGGGACGCCTGTTCCCGCGGGTCGGCCCCCGCGCCGGCCGCGTAGCCGTCGCAGAACGCGGTCCGGTTGCGGGCGGCCCACTCGTTCGCCCGCCAGGCCAGCTGCGAGTAGTTCTCGGGCGCGGCCAGATCCGTGCCCGGCTCGGACCGCGCGAGCTGGTGATAGGCGGCGTAGTCGAACGAGCGCAACATCCCGGCCACGTCGCGCAGCGCCGAGTCCGGCCGCACCCGGTCGGCGAACGCCGCCGCCGGCTCGCCCTCGAAGTCGATCACCAGCCAGCCCAGCGGGGTGCGCAGGGTCTGGCCGAGGTGCAGGTCGCCGTGCACCCGCTGGGTCGGCACCGGGGCGCCCGACGCGGCCACCTCGCCGTACACGGCGCGCACCGGTTCCACGAGCTCGGCGAGCTCGGCCACGTCCGCGGCAGCCACGGTGAGCCGCTGGTTCCAGGTCGCGGCCAGCTCGCGCGGATCCGTCGTGCCCTGGCTCAGTGCGTCGCGCAGCTCGGCGTGCACCTGCGCGACCGTCTCACCCAGCCGGCTGGCCTCCCCGGCGAAGTCGCCGCCCACCTCGTCGGCGCGCAGATCGGCCTCGGCGAGCAGGTCGCGCACGCTGGCCAGCGCCATCGACCAGCCGTCGGCGGAGTTGGCCGCGTAGTCCTGCAGCATGGCCAGGGTCACCGGCTCGCCGGCGAGGGTGCCCTCGATCGCGCCCTGCAGTGACGCGACCTGGCTGCTGCCCACCGAGCGCAGTGCCCGATGCAGTTCCAGGTCGGGGTTCACGCCGGGCAGCACCCGGCGGAACAACTTCATGATCGACTGCTCGCCCCAGCACACCGAGGTGTTGGACTGCTCCCCGCCGAGCACCCGACCGTGCGGCCCATCCGCGATCCGGGCGTCGGGCTCGGGCACGAAGCGCACCTGGCCGACGGTGCGGCCCTCGCGGATCGCGTCCAGCACCCAGTCGGTGACCCGGGTGTCCCACAGCCCGTCGTAGCCGACCTTTCCCTCGACGGCACCGAAGGTCATGTGGTCCAGCTCCCGGCGCGGCCCGTCGGAGCGCCCGACCAGCAACTGGTAGTGCTGGACCGGCCCGCCGTCGGCGAAGGCGACGGCCAGCAGCACGTGATCGAGCAGCGGGTCCCCTTCGGTGATCAGCGGGGTGCGCTCGGCGATGGACACCGAGTCGATCGCGCGGCCCTTGGCGGCGAACCAACGCTGCTGCGGCAGCCACTCCACCATCAGGCCCGGGAGCTGCTCAGCCAGCACCGTCACGTTGCCTCCTCCTTGCCTGCTCGACGCCTGCCCGACCGGATACGACCCAGCGGTCGGTGGCGGATTGCACGTCGTGCCCCGACCCTAGCCGCATCGAAGGACATCGTTGGGATCCACGTCGACGGCTGGACCCGACGGGGTCAGGCCTCGGTCCGGGCCGCGGGGATGGCGAACCAGTAGAAACCGTGGCCGGGCAACGTCAGCAGGTAGGGCAGCTCGCCGATCCGGGGGAACGGCACACCGCCGGTCAGCTCATGCGGGGCGCACCCCTGCCACCGCGAGAGGTCCAGCTCGACCGGCTGCGGGAACCGCGACAGGTTGTTCACGCACAGCACGGTGTCGTCGCCGTCGCCGCCGTGGTGGCTCCGGACGTACGCCAGCACGGACGGGTTCGACCCGCCGAGCTCGTGGTACTCACCCAACCCGAAGGCCCCGTGCCGCTTCCGGATCTCGATCATGTGTCGGGTCCAGTGCAGCAGCGAGGTCGACGAGCGCGACTGGGCCTCGACGTTCACGCCCTGGTAGCCGTAGAGCGGGTCCATGATCAGCGGCAGGTAGAGCCGGCCGGGGTCGCACATCGAGAAGCCGGCGTTGCGGTCCGGGGTCCACTGCATCGGGCTGCGCACCGAATCCCGGTCGCCCAGCCAGATGTTGTCGCCCATGCCGATCTCGTCGCCGTAGTAGAGGACGGGCGAGCCGGGCAGCGACAGCAGCAGCGCGGTGAACAGTTCCAGCTGGTTGCGGTCGTTCTCCAGCAGCGGCGCCAGCCGGCGCCGGATCCCGATGTTGGCCTTCATCCGCGGGTCCTTGGCGTACTCCGCGTACATGTAGTCGCGCTCTTCGTCGGTCACCATCTCGAGCGTCAGCTCGTCGTGGTTGCGCAGGAAGATGCCCCACTGGCAGCCCGCCGGGATGGCCGGTGTCTGGGCCAGGATCTCCGAGATCGGGAACCGGTTCTCCCGCCGCACGGCCATGAAGATGCGCGGCATCAGCGGGAAGTGGAACGCCATCTGGCACTCGTCGCCGCCGACGTCCGGGTCGCCGAAGTACTCCACCACGTCGCTCGGCCACTGGTTGGCCTCGGCCAGCAGCACCCGGCCCGGATACTCGACCTCCAGCACCTTGCGGCAGCGCTTGAGGAACTGGTGGGTCTCGTCGAGGTTCTCGCAGTTGGTGTCCTCGCGCTCGAACAGGTACGGCACCGCGTCCAGCCGGAACCCGTCGATGCCCAGGTCCAGCCAGAACCGCAGGACCTCGATCATCGCTTCCTGGACGTCGGGGTTGTCGTAGTTCAGATCCGGCTGGTGGGCGAAGAATCGGTGCCAGTAGAACTGGCCGCGTACCGGGTCGTAGGTCCAGTTCGAGGTCTCGGTGTCGACGAAGATGATCCGCGCGTCCGGGTAGCCGGAGTCGTTGTCGGCCCAGACGTAGAAGTTGCCGTAGGGCCCCTCCGGGTTGCGCCGGGACTCCTCGAACCACGAGTGGGTGTCGCTGGTGTGATTCATCACCAGGTCGGTGACCACCCGGATGCCGCGCTTGTGCGCCTCGTCCAGGAGCAGCACGAAGTCGTCGACGGTGCCGAACTCGGGCAGCACCGAGCGGAAGTCGCGGATGTCGTAGCCGCCGTCGCGCAGCGGCGAGTCGTAGAACGGGGGCAACCACAGGCAGTCCACGCCGAGCCACTGGATGTAGTCCAGCTTGTCGGTGAGGCCGCGCAGGTCACCGGTGCCGTCGCGGTTGGAGTCGGCGAACGCCCGCACCAGTACCTCGTAGAACACCGCGCGCTTGAACCAGTCGTGGTCGACGTCCAGCGTTCGAGCGTGGCCGAAGTCGTCGGCCGAGGTCTCGATCAGCTGGTCGTCGCCCGCCGGCTCAGTGCTGTCCTCGTCGACGGCACGGTGCTTCGCGGACGTGGGGGAGGTCTCGGTGGACATGGGCGTATCGCGCTCCTACCGGGCGAGATCCAGACGGAAGATGAGAACGCACCGAACCAGTCGTACCTCGGGACGGGTCGACATGCACGCCTTGGCTCGATGATCCGCGCAGCGTAGCGATCTTCAGCCGCGATGTGGCGGCGGCTCCCGGCGCGGCCCGATGCGCGATCGGGTTGAACGTCGGTGCGGTTCTATCGCGTCGTCCGAGCATCTCCCGTGGGGGTCAGCCCGAGCCTGCTGATGATCTCCTCGGCGAGCTGCGCCGCGGACCCGCCGATCTCCACCACGAGCCCGCGCTCGTCGGGGGCCAGTGGTTCCAGCGCGGCGAACTGGGATCTCAGCAGGCCGGCCGGCATGAAGTGGTCGGTGCGCGCGGTCAGCCGACGATTGACCGTCTCGTACGAGCCGTGCAGGTGAACGAAGATCACGTGCTCGCCGCGCAGCCGATCGCGGTAGCTCCGCCGCAGCGCGGAGCAGGTGATCACGCCAGGGCGCCCGCTGTCGGTGTGCGCCCGGATCCAGTCGGCGACCCGCGCCAACCAGGGCCAGCGGTCGTCGTCGATCAGCGGGGTGCCGGCCGTCATCTTCGCCACGTTCGCCTTCGGGTGCAGGTCGTCACCCTCCTCCAGGTCCCAGCCGAGCCGGCCGGCCACGATGCCCGCGACGGTCGACTTGCCGCACCCGGAGACGCCCATCACGACCAGTACCGGCGGGTGCGGCTGGTGATCGTCGTTGCTCACGTCGGAACCCCCTTGTTCGTGCCGGGTATGCCGGACCCGTGCCGTCCGATCCTGGCGCATCGGTCCGGGCTGCGGTGGACCGCAACGAAGCTGCAAGCGAGCCGGCCAGACTCGGCTGCTGCGGCCGCTGCGGCCGCGGAACAGGAGTGGATCATGATTGCGATCGATCGCACCGATCTCCCGGTGACCATCGAGGGTGACGGCGTGCAGCTGCGGATGGCCGAGGTGGGCGAGCTGACCGTCTCGTGGATCACCTTGGCCGCGGATGTCGACCTCGGGCCCGCACTGGTCGGGCTGCCCGACGACCTCTGCCCGTGCCCGCACTGGGGTTACCTGCTCAGCGGGCGGCTGCTGATGCGCACCGCCGATGGGGACCACGAGTACCGCGCCGGGCAGGCCTTCTACTGGGCGCCCGGGCATGCGCCGCGGGCGCTGGAGGACAGCGAGTACGTCGACTTCTCGCCGACCGCCGACTTCGCGAAGGTCATCGCGCACATCCAGGGCGGTTGACCCTGACCGATGCGGGGGCCGGGCCACTGCCGGACGGCGGCTGACGGCCCGGCACGCGTCGGGTGAGCCGCAGGCGACCATCCGACGTCGCCACCGAGCTGGTGCAAGATGATTGCAACCCGACCGTCGATGCTGGTCGTCGCCAGTACTGGCGACCCGAGCGGGGAGGGATCATGCGCGCACGGCTGCCGGACCACCGGGGCGCGGTCGAGCGGGGCGGCGTCTCGGTCGGCTACGAGGTGTACGGCCCGGAGCACCCGGGCCCAACGATCACGCTGCTCACCTCATGGGCCATCGTGCACGCCCGGCAGTGGAAGGCCCAGGTGCCGTACCTGGCCCGGCACTTCCGGGTGCTCACCGTCGAGGGCCGCGGCAACGGCCGGGCCGATCGGCCGGACGACCCGACGGCCTACCTCGACCGCGAGTACGTCGACGACGCGATCGCCGTGCTGGATGCGACCGGCACCGACCGGGCCGTGGTCGCCGGGCTCTCGCTGGGCGGGCGGCATGCGCTGCAGCTCGCCGCGTGGTACCCGGAACGGGCGGCCGGGGTGATCGCCATCGGGACCGCGCTGCCCTGGCCGATCCCGCCGGACTTCGACCAGCCGCGGGCGCGCTACGAGGGATGGCAGAAGTGCAACCGGCACTACTGGTCGGCCGACTACCGCGGTTGGGTCGAGTTCTTCATGTCCCAGGTGTTCACCGAGCCGCACTCCACGAAGCCCTTCGAGGACGGTGTCGACTGGGGCCTGGAAACCGACGCACGGACGCTGCTGCACACCGCCGCGGCCGTCGGCGAGCCGACCGCCGCCGACGCCGAGGCGATCTGCCGCGCGGTGCGCTGCCCGGCGTTGATCGTGCACGGGGACGAGGACGGGATCGTGCCCTACGAGACCGGGGTGGCGCTGGCCGAGTGGACCGGCGGCAACCTGGTCACCATCAGGGGCGGCGGGCACGCCCCGACCCTGCGCGACCCGGTCCGGGCCAACCTGCTGGTCCGCGAGTTCGCCGAGTCGGTGGCGCCACCGCGCCCCCGGCCACGGACCTGGGCCCGGGGGCGGGCGCGGCAGCGGCGGGCGCTCTTCGTGTCGTCGCCGATCGGGCTCGGGCACGCCCGCCGCGACCTCGCCATCGCCGACGAGCTGCGCACCCACCACCCCGACCTGCAGATCGACTGGCTGACCCAGGACCCGGTGACGCGCCTGCTCAGCGCGCGCGGCGAGCGAGTGCACCCGGCCGCGCGGCTGCTGGCCAGCGAGTCCGCGCACGTCGAGTCCGAGGCCGGCGAGCACGACCTGCACGCCTTCCAGGCGGTCCGCCGGATGGACGAGATCCTGGTGGCCAACTTCATGGTCTTCCACGACCTGGTCACCGACGAGCCGTACGACCTGTGGATCGCCGACGAGGGCTGGGACGTCGACCACTACCTGTTCGACAACCCGGAGCTGAAGCGGACGTGCTACGCGTGGCTCACCGACTTCGTCGGTTGGCTGCCGATGCCGGACGGCGGGGCGGCCGAGGCCGCTCTGACCGCGGACTTCAACGCCGAGCGGGTGGAGCGGATGCGCCGCTACCCGCGGCTGCGGGATCGCTCGATCTTCGTGGGCAACCCCGACGACCTGGTTCCCGATCCGCTCGGGCCGGGGCTGCCCACCGTCCGGGACTGGGCGATGGAGCGGTACGACTTCGCCGGCTACGTCACCGGAACACCACCGCCCGCCGACCGGGAAGCGGTGCGGGCCGAACTGGGCTACCGGCCGGGGGAGCGGGTCTGCCTGGTGACCGTCGGCGGCTCGGGGGTCGGCGCGCACCTGCTGCGGCTGGTCACCGACGCGTTCCCGCTGGCCGAGAAGCGGATCCCGGGGCTGCGCATGATCGCGGTGACCGGGCCACGGCTGGACCCGGCGGCGTTCGACGTGCCGGACGGGGTCGAGCTGCGCGGGTACGTGCCGGACCTGCACCGGCACCTGGCCGCGTGCGACCTGGCGGTCGTGCAGGGCGGGTTGACCACCACCATGGAGCTGGTGGCCGCGCGGCGCCCGTTCCTGTACTTCCCGTTGGGCCACCACTTCGAGCAGCAGGTGCACGTGCCGCACCGGCTGGACCGGTACCGGGCCGGGCGGCGGATGGACTACGCCGACACCGGCGTCGAGCGGCTGGCCGAGGTGATGGCCGTCGAGATCGACCGGCCCGTCGACTACCTCCCGGTGGAGACCGACGGGGCGGCCCGGGCCGCGGCGCTGCTGGCCGAGCTGCTGTAGCGGCCCGCTCAGCCCGCGACGAGCGCGGCGACGTCGTCCGCGCAGCCCCAGGACACGGTGACGCCGGAGCCGCCGGTCCCGTAGCAGTGCACCACGTCGTCCACCCGTTCCAGCCGGACCGCGGTACGCACCGGCCGCAGACCCACCGCGTGCCCCAGGACCCGGGCGCCGGCCAGCTCGGGGACAACGGTGCGGGCCCGCGCCAGGATGGCGTCCGCGGTCGCCGGGTCCGGGGTGAGGTCCTCGGCGCCCTCGTCCGCGGTGCCGCCGCAGATCACGTCCGGCCCGCGCGGGATCACGTAGACCAGCCCGTCGGGATGGCCCTCGTCCAGCGTCCACTCCTGCAGCCCGGGGCAGGAGACCCGCACCACCTGGCCGCGGACCGGGGTCAGCTCACGGTCCCCGACCAGCTCCCGGGCGGCCAGGCCGGTGGCGTTCACGACCAGGTCGGCCTCCTGCCGGGCCTCGTCGAGATCGGCGATCTCCCGGATCCGCAGCGGCACCCCGACGCCGGCCAGCTCGCCGACCAGCCACGGCAGGTAGTCCGGCATCCGGATCGTGGGCACGGTGGACCGGTAGCCGTCGGCGTAGCCGGCCGGCAGCTCGTCCGGGTCCAGCCGGCGCACGTCGGGCACGATGGCGGACCAGGACGGCGCGGGCATCGGGACGCGACTGAGCTCGCGGCCCGAGCGCATGCCGACGCCCGAGCCCGGTCGTCGCGCCAGCGCGGCCAACACCCCGAACGTGGCCCTCGACCAGCGGTCGACGGCGTCCTGCGGGTAGGCCCGATACGGGTACCAGTGCGCCGCGGCCACCGCCGACACGGTGTGGATCGGGTCGTCGCGGGTCCAGACCTCGACCCGGTGACCGGCCGCGCGCAGGCGGTGGGCGCAGCTGAGCCCGACCACCCCGGCCCCGACGACGACGATGCGCACGGCCCGATCCTGCCGCACCGCGCCCGTCCGGGAGTGGTTACCTCTCGATGGCGAAGATGTGCGCCACCTGCCGCCACGGCTCCAGCCGCACGAAGTTGTACTGGCCCCAGTCGTAGACCCCGCCGGCCACCTCGTCGCGCACGGTGAACCGGTCGTTCCAGCCCAGCCCGAGCGCCGGCATGTCCAGCGCCGTGCTGCCGGTCTGCGTGTGGAAGGAGTCCAGCGTGCAGACCACCAGCACGGTGTCGCCGGTGGCCGGGTCGGTCTTCGAGTAGGCGATGATCTGGTCGTTGTCCACCGGGTGGAAGTGGATGTCGCGCAGCTGCTGCAACGCCGGGTGCTCGCGGCGGACCTCGTTGAGCAGGGTCAGGTACGGCTCGAGCGAGTTGCCGGCGGCCACCGCGGCGGCGAAGTCGCGCGGGCGCAGCGCGTACTTCTCGGAGTTCATGTACTCCTCGCTGCCCGGCTTCACCGGCTCCCACTCGTACAGCTCGTAGCCGGAGTACACGCCCCAGGTGGGGGAGAACGTCGAGGCCAGCGTGGCCCGGATGGCGAACATCGCCGGCCCGCCGGTCTGCAGCGACTCGTGCAGGATGTCCGGGGTGTTCACGAACAGGTTCGGCCGGCACTCGTCGGCGCGCTCGGCGTGCATCAGGGCGAACTCGGTGAGCTCCGCCTTCGTCGTGCGCCAGGTGAAGTAGGTGTAGGACTGGGTGTAGCCCAGCCGGGCCAGCCCGAACAGCCGGGCCGGCCGGGTGAACGCCTCGGCCAGGAACAGCACCTCCGGGTGCCGGGCCTTGACCTGCCAGATCAGCCAGTGCCAGAAGTCCGGCGGCTTGGTGTGCGGGTTGTCCACCCGGAAGATCTTGACGCCGTGCTCGATCCAGTAGAGGACCACCCGCAGCGACTCGGCGTAGATGCCGGCCGGGTCGTTGTCGAAGTTGACCGGGTAGATGTCCTGGTACTTCTTGGGCGGGTTCTCCGCGTAGGCGATGGTGCCGTCGGGGCGCACGGTGAACCACTCCGGGTGCGCGGACACCCACGGGTGATCGGGCGCGCACTGCAGCGCGAAGTCCAGCGCCAGCTCCATGCCCAGGTCGTCGACGCGCGCCCGGAAGGCGTCGAAGTCCTCGATCGTGCCCAGCTCCGGGTCGATCGCGTCGTGCCCGCCCGCGGCCGAGCCGATCGCCCACGGCGAGCCGACGCTGCCGGGTGGCGCGGCCGGGTTGCCGCCGGGGAACGCCGGGCTGTTGGGGCCCTTGCGGTGCGCCGTGCCGATCGGGTGGATGGGGGGCAGGTAGACCACGTCGAAGCCCATCGCCGCGATCCGGTCCAGGTCCTTGGTCGCGGTGTGGAACGACCCGTGCAGCGGCCGCCCGGTCTCGTCGTGGCCGCCGGTGGAGCGCGGGAAGAACTCGTACCAGGAGCCGTACAGGGCGCGCTCGCGGTCCACGTAGACCTGCCGTGGCTGGCCGCGGGTGATCAGCTCCCGGACCGGGCGTTCGGTCATGATCTTCTCGACGGCGGGGAACAGCGCAGGGGCCACCCGCGCGCGCAGCGACAGCGCGGGGTCGCGCAGCGCGTTGGCCGCGCCGAACAGCAGGTCGCGGTGGTCGCGCTCGGCCGGGCGGCGGCCCACCCGCTGCAGTATCCGGGCCCCGATCTCCAGGTCGTTGGCCAGCTCCTCGGCCGACTGCCCGGCGTCCAGCTTGACGGTGACCGCGTGCCGCCAGGTCGCCCAGGGGTCGCTCCAGGCGTCCACCCGGAAGGTCCACAGGCCCGGCTCGTCGGCCATCACGGTCCCGGCGAACCGGTCGGTGCCGGCACCGATCGGGACCATCCGGACGTGCTGCGCGGCGCCGCGGCTGCCGACCTTCTTCCAGACGATGTTCGCGGCGACCGCGTCGTGGCCCTCCCGCCACACCGTGGCCTCGATCGGGACGACCTCGCCGACGACGGCCTTGCTCGGGTGGCGGCCGTCTCCCACCGTGGGGGTCACGTCGTCGATACCCAGCCGGCCGGTCATCGGCTCACCCCTCACTGCGCAGCTCGTGAACTCCAGAAACTACCCACCCGGCCACGTCGCCGCGGGTACGGGTGCAGCCCGCCGCGGACAGTTCACCCGATGGTCGGCCGAGCGGCCACGCGGACCCGCCCGGCGAGCGCGTCGCAGACGACGGGCCGTGTCACCAGCGGCACGCTCCGCCACGACGTCGGATCGTCGGACCGGCGCTCGCGGCATGCGAACCGATCGTCCGGCTCGCGGCTGGACCGATCGCGGGATGCGTTCACTATCGTCTCGCGGGTGAAGGCTCTCCGTCGGTTCACCGTCCGCGCCCAGTTGCCCGCGCCGCTGGCGCCGCTGCAGACCCTGGCGACCAACCTCCGGTGGACATGGCATCCGCCGACGCTGGACATGTTCGCCAACCTCGACCCGGAGGCCTGGGAGCGGTCCGGACACGACCCGGTGCGGTTGCTGGGGGAGATCTCGTCGACGCGGTTCAACGAGCTGGCCAAGGACGCCGACACCGTGGTGACCGTCGCCGAACTGGCCGCGGACCTGGCCGCCTACCTGGGCCAACCGCGCTGGTACCAGAGCGGGCGCGAGGACGACCCGACGCTACCTGCGGCGATCGGCTACTTCTCCATGGAGTTCGGCGTCACCGAGGTGTTGCCCAACTACTCCGGCGGCCTCGGCGTGCTGGCCGGTGACCACCTCAAGGCCGCGTCCGACCTGGGGCTGCCGCTGATCGGGGTCGGGCTGCTGTACCGCTCGGGCTACTTCCGGCAGTCGCTGTCACTGGACGGCTGGCAGCTCGAGCAGTACCCGGTGCTCGATCCGCAGGGCCTGCCGCTGCAGCTGCTCGCCGGCGAGGACGGGGAGCCGGTGTTCGTCGAGGTGGCGATGCCGGGCGGCCGCACCCTGAGCGCGCGGATCTGGCAGGCCTCGGTCGGGCGGGTGCCGCTGCTCCTGCTGGACTCCGACATCGAGGAGAACGAGCCCGACCTGCGCGGCGTCACCGACCGGCTCTACGGCGGCGACCAGGACCAGCGCATCCGCCAGGAGATCCTGGTCGGCGTGGGCGGGGTGCGGGCCGTGCGGGCGTTCTGCGCGGTCACCGGCCACCCCGTCCCGGAGATCTTCCACACGAACGAGGGGCACGCGGGCTACCTGGGTCTGGAGCGCATCCGCGAGCTGCAGGACGGCGAGGGGCTCGCGTTCGACGAGGCGCTCGCGGCCGTGCGGGCCGGCACCGTGTTCACCACGCACACGCCCGTCCCCGCGGGCATCGACCGGTTCCCGCTCGACATGGTCCGCCACTACTTCTCCGACGCGGCGAAGGACTCGGCCCTGCTGCCGGGCGTCCCGACCGACCGGGTGCTGGCGCTGGGCGCCGAGGACAACCCGAGCATGTT
>Ga0190265_10002313_pt1 | contig 12784 bp, 11 predicted proteins | sample Popmic124T_FD_133135 | JGI IMG/M metagenome (GOLD analysis project Ga0190265, IMG submission 133135) | Populus adjacent soil microbial communities from riparian zone of Indian Creek, Utah, USA - 124 T | ecosystem: Environmental > Terrestrial > Soil > Riparian zone | place: USA: Utah | collected... | reverse complement strand
ATCCTCGTCGGCTTCTCGATGGGTGGCGCGGTTGCCATCGGCGTTGCCGGCCACGAGCGGGTGAACGCCGTCCTCGGCCTCGCGCCGTGGATTCCGACGCAGCTCGATCTCCAGCCCCTCCGGGGAAAGCGATTCGACGTCGTGCACGGTGCCTGGGATCGCTGGCTTCCGCTGGTTCCGGGGGTCAGCGCACAGCACTCCCGCGGCGGATTCGAGCGGGCGCTGGCCGCAGGCGCGCATGGCACCTACACCCTCATCCCCCGAGGCCTCCACGGCGTGGCTTTGCGATCGGGCGGAGGCTCGCTCGTCACGCTGCCGCGCGCCAAAGACTGGCTCGAGCCCGTTTCGGACGCCATCGAGCGCTTTCGAGCGCATACCATGGGTCGGGTTTCACGATGACGACCGACGACTTCCGATGATCGCGACTATTCCGGAACGCGGCTCGCTCGCCGAGCACGGCATCGACGTGCGCGGGCAGATCTACTGGCATCCGACCACCTCGCAGCTGTACGTGCACGCGCTTGCGCGCGGCGACGCCACGCTTGCCGAAGGCGGGCCGCTCGTCGTCGACACAGGCGTACACACCGGCCGCTCGCCGAAGGACAAGTTCATCGTTCGCGAGCCTGGCTCCGAGGAGCGGATCTGGTGGGGCGACGTGAACGCCGAGATTTCGGAGGAATCGTTCGAGCGACTGCGAGACAAGGTGAGTGCGGAGCTCGGTAGCGGCGACGTCTACGTCGTGGATGCGTTCGCCGGCGCGGATCCTGCTCACCGCATTGGCGTGCGGGTGCTCACCGGCAGCCCCTGGCACGCGCTCTTCGCGAAGACGCTGTTCATCGATCCCTCGCCGGACGAGCTCGAGCAGCTGGCGATCGACGCGCTCGTCCTGCATGCGCCGGCGGTCGAGGCGGACCCCGAGGAGGACGGGACGCGGAGCAGCACGTTCGTCGTTCTCCATCCGTCGCGTGGCGAGGTCGTGATCGGAGGCACGTACTACGCGGGCGAGATCAAGAAGTCCATCTTCACGCTCCTGAACGACCGCCTTCCGCTTACGGGAGTCTTCCCGATGCACTGCTCGGCGAACCTGGGGGAGGACGGCTCGGTCGCGATCTTCTTCGGCCTCTCGGGAACCGGCAAGACGACGCTGTCTGCCGACCCGGAGCGCCAGCTGATCGGCGACGACGAGCACGGCTGGGCCGATGACGGTGTCTTCAACCTCGAGGGAGGCTGCTACGCAAAGGTCATCCGCCTCTCTCCTGAGGCCGAGCCCGAGATCTTCTCGACGACGCGCGCGTTCGGCACCGTTCTCGAGAACGTCGTCGTCGACGAGCTCGGAGTTCTCGACCTGGACGACGACTCGAAGACCGAGAACACGCGGGCTGCGTACAAGCTCGAGCAGATCGCGAACGCGCTTCCCTCCAAGCGCGCCGGCCATCCGAGCTCGGTCTTCTTCCTGACCGCGGACGCCTACGGGATCCTGCCTCCGATCGCGCGTCTGTCGCGCGACCAGGCGTTGTATTGGTTCCTCTCGGGCTTCACCGCCAAGCTCGCCGGCACCGAGATCGGGGTGAAGGAGCCGCAGCCGACCCTCTCGGCCTGCTTCGGTGCGCCTTTCCTCCCGCAGCCGCCTGCGGTGTACGCGGACCTGCTCGGCGAGCGGCTCGACCGGCACGGCGCGACGGTCTGGCTCGTGTCGACCGGGTGGACGAGCGGTCCGTACGGCGAGGGCCACCGTATGCCGATCGCCGCAACGCGTGCGCTGTTGCACGCGGCACTCTCCGGCGGGCTTGCCGGCGTCGAGTACCGGACGGATCCCGTCTTCGGCTTCGAGGTCCCGGTCGCCGTGCCCGGTGTGCAGTCGAGCCTCCTCGACCCCCGTCTGACCTGGGCCGATCCCGCGGCGTACGACGAGAAGGCACGCGAGCTCGCGCAGATGTTCCGCAAGAATTTCGAGCGCTTCCGTGACGTCTCGCCCGGAGTCGCCGCGGCCGGCCCTCGCGTCTAAGCAGGATTCTTACCTCTTCTTCACGCGAGCGCGGCTATAAGAGCCTGGTGGCGTTCCGCCCCGTTGCCGCCCTCCTCGTAGGGTTGCTCGTTCTTCTCGCGGCGGGAGCCGCGACCCGAGCCGAGAAGGAGACGACCGTCGGCGTTCCGGCAGCTTCGGCGTTCGCGCGGTCGTTCCACGGTCAGGCCGGCGCTTCCACGATCGACCGGGTAGCGCGCGCTGCACTTACCTGGCGAGGCGGGCCGGTCACGGCGTCGACGGGCGAGATCGTGGAGATCTTCGTCTCGGACGCGCTGCCCGCCGAGACGCCGGAGAAATGGGCGGAGTTCCTCGCGACCCTGACGCACGGCCCGGAGCTCGCGCGGCTCACCTCCAGCATCGCCTCCCTCGCCGAGGTGCAGGAGCTCTGCGGCCCGCGTGCGCTCGGCTGCTACTCCCGCGACGAGATGGTCGCCCTCGGAGAACCGGCCCCCGACGGCACAACGCCGGAGGAGGTCGTTCGCCACGAGTACGGCCACCATGTCGCCTGGTACCGGCAGAACACGCCTTGGCGGGCGATCGATTGGGGCCCGAAGAACTGGGCGAGCGCAGCGACGGTGTGCTCGCGTGTCTCGCGGCGCGAGGCGTTTCCCGGGAACCAGAGCTCGAACTACGCTCGGAACCCAGGCGAAGCGTGGGCAGAGGTCTATCGGCTGATGGACGAGCGCAAGGCGGGGATCACAACCGCGAGCTGGCCGATCATCACGCCGAGCTTCTTCCCCGACGAGGCGGCTCTCTCGGCGGCGGAGCTGGACGTGCTCCAACCCTGGACCGCACATCGCAAGTCGGTCTTCCGGCGGAGCTTTCCGAAGAACGCGAAGAAGGCATGGCTGATACCGCTGCCAACGCCACTGGACGGCGACCTCGTGCTCAACGTGACACTGCCGCGCGGTGGGCTACACGAGGTCGCGCTCGTATCATCCAACCGGAGCACCGTCCTGCGGCGCGCGCAGTGGGCGTCGCAGCGCGGGAAGCGCCTGACCACCGGGATCTGCGGGCAGCGCGCGCCCTTCATCCGCGTTACGCCGAGCGGTGCGGCGGGCCAGGTCACCGTGAGCGTGTCGAGACCCTGAGCGTGCGGCCGGGGATGCGCGCGCGCTTCGCCTCCGTGGCGATCCTCGCGGCCGTATCGCTCGTGTCCGGCAGCTCTGCCGGACACCGCGGCGATGAGAGCGTTGTCATCAGCGATGGGCGGCTCGAGTCGACGAGCCGGAGCCTCCGCGCACTCGTTCGAGCAGCTGCGACCTGGTGTGGAGCGCCTGCTCAGGCCGACCTGCGCCCCAACCTGGTGTCCGGTTTTCCGGTGCACTGGATATACGTTCTCCCGTCGGACGCGCCGGATCGGTTCTCGACGTTCGCGAGCCTGATGCAGACGGATGCGGAAACGATCGACGCCTGGTGGCGGCGTGAGGATCCGTCACGTATGCCACGAAACGACCTGGCCCAGTTCTCATGCGGACCCCAGCTCGACCTCACGGTTCTCCGTCTGCAGCAGACGAGCGCGCAGCTCACGCCCGTGGAGGGGCGCTTCGTGGCGCTCTTCAACGCCCTGCCCGCCGCCGGCTTCGGGTCCCGGTTCACGAAGTACCTCGTCTACTTCGACGGCCCGGTCGCCGAGGCCGATCTCTGCGGCCAGGGCGCGAGCGACGCGACCGGATTCGGGCTCGCCGTCATGTACGTCCAGGCATGCTCCGGAGCCGCGGTCTCGGTCGTCGCGGCGCACGAGCTCTTGCACGCGCTCGGGGCGGTCCCGCGCAGCGCCCCGAACCGGTGCCCCGAACCGGACGGCGCGCACACCTGCGACTCGATGGCAGATCTGATGCACCCGTTCCTCGACGGGTCACCGCTCGAAGCGAGGCTGCTCGACCCCGGGAGGGACGACTACTACGGGCATTCCGGCACCTTCACCGACTCCCAGGACTCCCCGTGGCTGGTGCAGCTCGATCGCCAGCAGCCGTTCACGGTGACGATCTCCGGGCCGGGTGGAGTGACGGCCGATGTGCCCGGCCTCGACTGCGCGCAGACGTGCACAACCACGTGGAACGCGTCGACGCGGCTTACCTTGAGAGCCGTTGCTCGTCCTGGGTCGAAGCTCGTTCGCTGGGGTGGCGCGTGCGCCGGCGGCTCGACCTGCGTTGCCACTGTCGGCCCTGGTGTCTCTGTCTCTGCGCTCTTCGCTCCGTCGGCCTTTCGGCTCTCGATCGCCGTCTCGGGCCGGGGCGCCGTGCGGACCTCACGCGCCGGCATCACATGTCGGCCGCGGTGTTCGGCGGCCTTCCCGTCGTTCGCGCCCGTGGGGCTCACGGCGACTCCGGCGAAGGGCTGGCGGTTCCGTTCCTGGAGCGGCGCGTGCCGAGGAACGAGGCCCATCTGCAGGGTGCCGATGACGGCTGCGACAAGGGTTCGGGCGCTCTTCGCGCGCCGGTAGTTCCTCTCCTGAAGCCGGCGGCCGATCAGGTAGCGTCACCCGCGTGGAGGCCAAACACGACGTGCTCGTCGTCGGAGCCGGCTGCGCGGGGATGCGCGCTGCGATCGAGGCCTTCGACGCGGGCGCGGACGTGGCCATGATCTCCAAGATCCACCCGGTTCGGAGCCACTCCGGGGCGGCCGAGGGCGGGATCAACGCGGCGCTCGGGAACGCCTCGGAGGACGACCCCGAGAAGCACGCTTTCGACACCGTCAAGGGCTCCGACTACCTCGGCGATCAGGACGCGATCGAGATCCTCTGCGAGGAGGCGCCGGACGACGTCTACCAGCTCGAGCACTGGGGAGCGGTCTTCTCGCGCACGGCGGACGGACGGATCGCGCAGCGGCCGTTCGGGGCAGCCGGCGAGCCGCGCACGGCATACGCGGCGGATATCACGGGGCACGTCCTCATCCACGTGCTCTACGAGCAGGTGATGAAGCGCGACATCAAGACGTACGAGGAGTTCTTCGCCTGGAAGCTCGTCATCGACGAAGACCGCTGCCAAGGCGTCATCGCGTGGGACCTGCTCGACGGCGGGCTGAAGTCGATCGGGGCGAAGACCGTGATCCTCGCGACCGGCGGCGCCGGGAGGCTCTATACGGGCACGACCAACGCCTATGCCTGCACCGGCGACGGCATGACGATGGCGCTCCGGGCGGGGGTCGCGCTCAAGGACATGGAAATGATGCAGTTCCACCCGACCACGCTCGCTCCGACCGGCGTGCTGATCACCGAAGGGTGCCGTGGCGAAGGTGCCTATCTCCTGAACGCGCAGAGCGAGCGGTTCCTCATCCGCTACGCGCCGAACGCCATGGAGCTCGCGTCGCGTGACGTCATCTCCCGAGCGGAGCAGACCGAGATCGACGAGGGTCGCGGAATCGACGGCAACGTCATGCTCGATCTGCGCCACCTCGGTGCGGAGCGGATTCTGGAGCGGTTGCACGGCACCCGCGAGCTCTCGATGACCTTCGCTGGGGTCGATCCGATCTTCGAGCCGATCCCGGTCCGACCGGGCGCCCACTACCACATGGGTGGGGTCGATACCGACGTCTGGGGCCGTACGAGCCTCGAAGGGCTCTATGCAGCAGGCGAGGTCGCGTGTGTCTCCGTCCACGGAGCGAACCGGCTCGGAGGCAACGCGCTGATGGAGACGATCACCTACGGCAAGCGCGCAGGCGCCCATGCGGCCGACTGGGCGCTCTCCAACACGACCATCACCGTGCCCCCGTCCGTCGAGCAGGATGCCGAGCGCGAGCTGAAGATCCTCCTCGACCGCACCGACGGTGAGCGCCCGTGGCAGATCCGCGACGAGCTGGCGGAGACGATGCACGTGAACTTCGGCGTCTTCCGGCGCGAGGACCAGATGCTCGCGCAGGGCGAGCTCGTCCAGCGGCTCCGCGAGCGCTACGCGCGCGTGGTCGTGGAGGACAAGGGCGATGTCTTCAACACCGACCTCACCCAGGCACTCGAGCTCGGGTTCCTGCTCGAGCTCGCCGAGTGCATGATCGTGTCGGGGCTCGCGCGGAAGGAAAGCCGCGGCGCCCACGCCCGCCCCTACGATTACCCGGACCGGGACGACGAGAGCTACCTGAGGCACACCCTCGTCACCTGGGAGGACGACGCCCCGAAGCTCGACTGGAAGCCGGTGACGATGACGAAGTGGGAGCCCGAGGAGAGGAAGTATTAGGTCATGCAGGTCCCCCTCAAGATCTGGCGCTACGACCCGGTCGCCGGCCAGAAGAAGCTCGTCGAGTACGAGGTCGACGCTCCTGAGTGGGTGACGCTCCTCGACGTCCTCGACCTGATCAAGGACAAGGTCGACGGGACGCTTGCCTACCGCAAGAGCTGCCGGATGATGATCTGTGGCTCGTGCGGGATGCGCATGGACGGGGCCGCCGTTCTCGCCTGCAAGACCCGCATGTACGACATCGTCCAGTCCGGCCACGTGCCCGTGATCTCGGCGATGGGGAATCTCCCGGTCGTGAAGGACCTCGTCGTGGACATGGAGCCGTTCTGGGGCAAGATCCGCGCGGTTCAGCCATGGCTCGACTCCGGCTACGCCGATCCCGGCGAGAAGGAGCACATCGTCTCGCAGGAGCAGGTGGACGTGATCCACAAGGAGTCGCTCTGCATCATGTGCGGCTGCTGCGTCTCGGAGTGCAATTCCATGGAGGCGGACCCGGACTTCCTCGGCCCGGCGGCGCTCGCCAAGGGCATGCGGTTCGTGGGCGACGCTCGCGACCAGGCCGACGTCGAGCGGCTGCAGTCGTACTCCGAGGAGCACGGCATCTGGGATTGCACCCGCTGCTACTTCTGCCAGGAGCGCTGCCCCAAGGGCGTGGATCCGCGCGACGCGATCGCGAAGCTGGGCGCGCAGGCAATGGAGAAGGGCATCGACTCGGACATGGGCGCCAAGCACGCGAAGTGGTTCGTGACCTCTGCGAAGACGACCGGCTGGCTCCGGGAGACGGAGCTCGTGCCGAAGACCCAGGGGGTCGTCAGCGCCATCACGGAGGTGGGATTCGCCATGCAGCTCTTCAAGCGCGGGAAGGTGCCGCCGCCGGTTCCGCCGCACGTGGCCGAGAACGTGGGGGAAGCCCGCGCGCTCTACGACCTCGTCAAGCAGCAGGGCCGCGACGGAGCGGCGGGGATCGTGCAGGTCGAACACGCGCTCTCTCGGGTCGAGTTCGAGCACGAGCAGGAGGGCCAGGAGCCCTACGGCGAAGGCTCCTTCCCGCGCCCGCAGCCGCTCCCCGGTGACGATGCCGACACCGAGGGGGCTCAGCCATGAGGACCGTGGCGTACTACAAGGGTTGTCTCGCGGCGCTGTCGGCGAAGGAGCTCGACATCTCGACGCAGGCGCTCGCGCCCAAGGTCGGCCTGGACCTCGTCGAGCTCGAGTCCGTCACGTGCTGCGGCGCCGGCGACATCCACGAGGCCGAGCCCGACTTCTACCTCCACCTGAACGCGCGCATTCTCGCTTACGCAGAGGAGACCGGCACGGACACGCTGATGACCGTCTGTAACGTCTGCACGCTCAACCTGCGCCAGGCGAACCATGCGCTGAAGGGTGATGCCGCGCTCCTCGAGCGCGTGAACGAGAACCTCGAGTCCGTCGGCGCGCCGCCGTATTCGGGAGGCGTCGAGGTCATGCACTTCCTCTGGCTGGTCGCCGCCGGCGAGGGCTACGAGCTGCTGCAGGAGGCGGCGCACAAAGGTCTCAAGGGGCTGAAGATCGCCCCATTCTACGGCTGCCAGATCCTGCGCCCGTCGAAGCTCCTCGGCTTCGAGGACCCGGACAAGCCCTCGTCGCTCGAGCGGATCATCGAGGCATGCGGCGGCGAGCCGATCGACTATCCGGCCAAGATCAAGTGCTGCGGGTTCCCGATCATCCAGGCCCGTGAAGAGGTCGCGCTCGCTGAGCTCATCCAGCCGATCGAGCAGGCGAGGGAGGCCGGAGCGGACGCGATGGTGACGCCTTGCCCGCTCTGTCATCTCTCGCTAGATGCCTGGCAGCTCAAGCTGCGCGAGCAGACCGGAAAGGACTTCCAGATGCCGATCCTGCATCTCTCGCAGCTGATCGGGGTCGCGGCAGGGCTGGACGGCGCCGACCTGAAGTTCAAGCGCCACGTCGTCTCCGTCGCGCCCGTCGTCGAGAAGCTCTCCGTCTGATCGGGCCGCGAGACCGCACTCCCGGCCTAGTGACACAGTGTCACTAGGCGACTGAAGGGTCGCCGTTGATCTTCGGTTGGATCCTGGCCGGACTTTTCGTCGTAGCGCTGAGCGCGCTTGCCTGGGGTTGGTTCGAGGCCGGCTGGCTCCGGAGGCGAGTGCTCGAGGTCGAGTTGGAAGACGTTCCGTGGGAGCTCGACGGCCTGCGTATCGCCCACCTCTCCGACTTTCACCTCGGGGTTCCGTCACGAGGGCGACGGGCGGCCGCGGAGGCGGTGCAGTGGGTCCGGGAGCGCGATCCGGACCTCGTCGTCCTGACCGGGGACCTGCTTTCGCGGAACGCAGGCCTTCCCGAGCTGGAGCGGCTGCTCCGTGAGCTCGGCCCTTGCCTCGTCGTCCTCGGAAACCACGACTTCGCGAGCAGCCGCGACCCCTTTTCGCAGCGCGTCGATCCGGCCGTATTCGGCGCGCTCGACGGAGTTGTCGTCCTCGAGGACGAGGCGATCGAGCTCGAGCTGCGCGGCAAACGGGTGCAGGTCGTCGGCGTCGATCCAAGGACGTATGCGGCGCGGCGAGCCGAGCCCCAGGTGCTCGCCGACCAAGACGCGGCACTTCGCGTCCTCCTCTGCCACTTCCCGGGCGTCGCTCGTCGGATTCCTGCCGGCGCGTTCCACCTCATCCTCGCCGGTCACTACCACGCAGGGCAGATCGTCATGCCGTTCCCGGGCGGAAGCTTCAACCTCGCGCACCCGCGGATCCGCGACGTCCAGGGAGTCTTCCGCTTTGGCCCGAGTGCGCTGCACGTCTCTCCCGGCCTCGGTACCACATTCGTCCCGCTCCGCTTTTTCGCCCGGCCCGAGGTCACCGAGCTGGTTGTACGATCGTTCTAAGTGCTCCCCGCCGCAAATGTGCCTGCACTTCGCGAGGCTGCGAACACTTCGCATGCCGTCGTCCTCGGTCCTGCCCCAGAAAGTGCTGCGCACTTCCTGGGGGCCCCAAGACCTTGCGCCAATATTCAAGAATATTGGCGCTCCCTGCGTCCTAGGCCTGCTCGGTTCTCGCCGGCGAAGCACGACCGTATTTACGACGGGAAGCACTAGATGGAGCGGCGGTCCCTGATCTCTGCGGACGTGCTCGCGCGGTACGCGGCCGACGCAGCCCTGGGAGTCGGCGGAGTCGCTGGTCTCGCGAACGGACCGCTCAGCCGGGGAAAGTCCGTCTCCATCTCGGGCGACGAGGACACGCTCGCGATCGAGCTCGTCCTCGAGCTCGAGTGGGGGCAGAGCTCGGCCGAGGTCGGCAAGGAGGTGCAGCGGCGCGTTTCGGAGTACCTCGAGCGAATGGCGAACATGTCCCCCGCGTCGGTCGAGGTCATCGTCGGCGCCGTCAGCCCGCCGCCTCCCCGGCGATGACCTCCCGCCTCGCCGGGCTCACGGGGGCGACGCTCGAGACGACGCCCACCGTGTGCCAGTCGTGCGTGTGGTGGCAGACGCGCGGAAACCGCGAGCCGGAGAAGCGAAAGTGGGTCGAGCGCGCGGAGTCGGAGTGGGGCGCGTGGGGCACGGTCTACCGCGACGACGACGGACGGGTGCTCGGCTCGATGCAGTACGGGCCCTCGCACCTCTTTCCGCGGGCAGCCGATCTCCCGGCCGGGCCGGCTTCGGACGACGCGGTGCTGGTCACCTGCGCGTATCTCCTCTCGGACTCACAGCCGTGGGTCGAGCAGTCCCTCTTCCTGGCAGCGATCGGAGAGACCCGAGACAAGGGTGTGCGCGCGCTCGAGGCGTTTGCGTACCGCTATCGGGAGGGCACGCCACCGGGAGAGCGGTTTCTCGTGCACCGAACGGTCTTTCCCCGCGACTTCCTGGCCGACTTCGGGTTCCGGACCGTCCGCTCCGCCGGCCGGATCGAGCTGGCCCGCCTCGATCTCGGAGGGCTCCAGCCGGTGGAGGAGGGCGCTCGGGAGAAGGTGCTCAAGGTCGTCAAGGACGCGTTTCAGCCCACGCCCGCGCCGGCACCGCCTGGCTAGATCGCAGCACGAGTCGGAAGCAGCAGCTCGACGATCTGGATCGCGTTCAGTGCCGCGCCCTTGCGCAGGTTGTCGCACGCGAGGAAGAGGACGAGCCCGTTCTCGGCAACGGAATCACGTCGAATCCGGCCGACGAGGACCTCGTCCAGGCCGGTGGCACCGAGCGGCGTGGGGAACTGCTCCAGGCGTAGGCCCGTAGCGCCGGCGAAGATCTGCTCAGCCTCGTGCGGCGTGAGCGGGTCCACGGTCTCCACCCAGACTGCTTCTGCGTGCCCGACCAGGACCGGCACCCGGACACACGTGGCGCTCACGGGAAGATCCGGCAGCTCCAGGATCTTTCGCGTCTCCGCGCGGATCTTCGACTCCTCGTCGAGCTCGATCCCGTCGAAATCCCAGTCCATGCGGAGGTCGTGACCGTCGACCGGCTCCTCGAGCAGCCGCTCCATCGCCAGCGAGCCCGCCCCCGCAGCCGACTGGTAGGTGGCAGCCCTGACGGCGTGCAGCCCCGCGGCGTCTCGCAGCGGCGCAAGGACCATGCTCAGCGGGATCGAGCAGCAGTTCGGGTTGGCGACGATCCCGGAGTGGTCGGCGGCTCGTTCGCCGTTCACCTCGGGCACGACGAGGGGAACGCCCTCCTGCAGACGAAACGCGGACGACTTGTCGATGCAGAGCGCTCCTCCGCGCGCTGCATGGGGCACGAGCTCACGGCTCGCGGCCCCACCGACCGAGAAGAGGCAGACATCGAGATCCCCAGCGCCGAGTGCCTCCGGAGTTGCTTCCTCGACCACGAGGTCGCCGAGGTGCCGTCCGGCCGACCGTGAGGATGCAAACGCACGAACGGTTTGGTGGCCGCGATCGCGCAGCAGCTCGAGCGTGATCCGCCCGACCGCGCCGGTAGCGCCGACCACGCCGATCCGCGCGTCATCCCTCTCGGCTACGGACACTCGAAGAGTGTAGAGGTGGGGCTTACGCGCCTACGAAAAAGACCCCACAAAACACTGAACCGGCTGACCCGAAGGCCCGCCGGTTCAGTAGGTGCACCCTACGAAGCTCCGCCTTCGGATGCAAGTCGGGTCGAGCAGAGAAACACGCAAATTGCGAACAAATCCGTGAGGTCACATCTCGCGCCGACCGGAGAGCGCCCTTCCGAGGGTCACCTCGTCGGCGTACTCCAGGTCGCCGCCGACCGGTAGCCCACTCGCAAGCCGCGTGACACGCACGGTTCCACGCAAGCGGTCTGCGAGGTACGCCGCCGTCGCCTCGCCGGTCATCGTCGGATTCGTCGCGAGAACGATCTCGTCTACGCCGCCCCGCTCGATGCGCGCCAGCAACCCGCCGATCCGGAGATCGGACGGCTCGACCCCGTCCAGTGGTGAGAGGGCGCCCCCGAGCACGTGGTAGAGGCCTCGGTACTCGTGCGTGCGCTCGAGCGACACGACGTCGACCGGCTGCTCGACGACGCAGATGACGGTGCGGTCGCGCCGCAAGTCCGAGCACACCTCACAGAGCTCCTCCTCGGTGAGATTCCCGCACTCGCAACAGAACCGGACTCGGGCCTTGACCTCCTCGATCGCGCGAGCAAGCTCGATCGCGTCCTCGGCACGTGCTGAGAGGAGGTGAAAAGCGAGACGCTGTGCGCTGCGGCGACCGATGCCTGGGAGCTTCGCGAGCTGGGTGACGAGATTCTCGACCGCCGGGCTGAACACGCAGGGAGGGTAGCCGTCTGGTTGGGACGGGGATCATCTCGGCGTGGCGCCGACTCACGCCGCCGATCGGCGACGGATGAGAGCGTCGCGGATCCTCGCGAAGCCGCCCCTGTTCGCGTCGTAGGCGCGGAGGCGCACTCCGTAGAGAGCACGGCGGACGAGACCGGCGCGTCGCGCCAACGCTGCACGAGGGCTGAGCCGCTCGCATCGCCGGGCCGCGGTCGTCGTCTCTGCATGGACGAACGAGGTGAACCGGCCCGTTTCGATGAGCAGGTCCCGCACAGCGCGTTCAGGGCCTGGCCAGACGAACGTGTCGTGTAGCGCCACCACCGCGTCGGATACCAGGTGCGGCTCCCACAACTCGAAGTCTCGCTTCACGCTCTCATACTCGTGGTCTCCGTCGATCCAGAGCAACGTGACCGGGCGCGTCCATTCGGCCGCGGCTTCCTCGGAGGTCGCGACGAGGATCTCTACCTGGTCATCGGTGCCTGCCCGCTCGAGGTTGGCCCGAAGCACGCGCTCGGTCGTCTCGCCCTCCGGGCGGAGATGCGTTCCCGCGTGTGGGTCGATCGCGATGACACGTGCTCCGCGGCCCGCCTTCGCGCCCGCCGTGAGCCAGATCGTCGATCTCCCGTGCCAGCTGCCGATTTCGACGATACAGCCGCTGGGATCCGCCTCGGCGGCGAGGCGATAGAGCAGTCGTCCTTCGCGCGGCCCGAGCCATCCCTGCACCGAGCTCACTACGCCGTCTACATCCTCCGGAAGGAGATGCCGATCAGTCGGGGGAATGGTCGAGGCCACTATGGAAGCCTGGTCCTGTCCGTCTCTAACGCGGGTGTCGACCGTTAGTGACCTTGGGGCCGATT
>Ga0190265_10002312_pt1 | contig 12784 bp, 6 predicted proteins | sample Popmic124T_FD_133135 | JGI IMG/M metagenome (GOLD analysis project Ga0190265, IMG submission 133135) | Populus adjacent soil microbial communities from riparian zone of Indian Creek, Utah, USA - 124 T | ecosystem: Environmental > Terrestrial > Soil > Riparian zone | place: USA: Utah | collected... | reverse complement strand
GTTTGAGCGACGTGTGGGAACCATGGCCATTAACCTCGGCCACTGCCATAGCAAGCCGCGAGCCAGCCAGCATCCCTGCGGCGCCTATGAGACTACGCGTTTCCGGCCTGATTCCTCAATTTGGCACTGACGAAAAATGTAACCAATATGACAACAATGACGTAATGAACTTATTTGAGTCAATAAATTCAATGTTTTCTGAGTAAGTTATTGAAATAAAGGATGTTACTGTCAAATCCTATTTTGGGACATTTTGACACGGATCCGTCAGTACCCGGCTCGAACTCGCAGCACCTTCTGTGCGAGGAAGGCGCGCCAGAGCGCACTCGGCATAGGCGGTTTGCCAGTGCCCTGGCGGGAGCTTTTTCTGTCGAATGGCCAGCGCCTCTCGCAGCAGGGGCTCCGCCGCCTGCGTGCGGCCGGCGTCGCGCAGCGACGAGCCCAGCGACACCAGCGCCGAGGCGATGCTCGGGTGATCGGCGGGGAGCAGCGCCCGTAACAACGCGAGTTGCTGCTCGTGGAGCGTGGCCGCTTCGTCGAACCTGCGCTGCTTCGCGCGGAGCAGACCGAGTGTCCCGAGCCCCGACGCGACATCCACGGTTTTCTCGCCGAGCAGCCGGCGCCGCATCGCCAGCGAGCGCGTGGCCAGCGCATCCGCTTCGCCAAACTGGAGCCGCTGTGCCAGGACGCGGGCGAGATTGTTCATTCCCCGGGCGACCGCGGGATGGTCGTTGCCGAGCGCCTGTTGCCGGATCGCCAGCGCCTGGCGAAACATCGCCTCCGCATCCCCGAGGACGCCGCGATCCTCCAGCAGCGACGCGAGGTTGTTGAGATTGACGGCGTACTCCGGGTGCGACGTGCCGAACCGGGCCGCGCCGGCTTTCACCGCTTCGCGATACATCGGCTCCGCGCCGGCCAGGTCACCCTTGTCGTGCAGCAGCGCCGCGAGATTGTTGTAGCTGACCGCCACCGCCGGATGGAGTGCGTCGTGCAGTTGCAGCCGCATCGCCAGCGACTCGCGCATCAGCCGCTCGGCATCGTCCAGTCGTCCCTGGTCCTGCAGCACCTGTCCGAGTTGCATCACCGAATTGGCGAGCAGCGGGTGCGGCGCCGGTAACGCGTGGCGGCGGATCTCGAGGGCTTCACGCGCCATGGCCTCGGCCTCCTGCAGCCGGCTCGTGCGGCGCAGCAGGATCTGCAGGTTGTTGAGCGCGACTGCCAGTTGCGGATCGGCGGGCGGCAAGGTCCGGCGCCAGATGGCGATCGCCTCCCGGAGCCGCGGCTCGGCATCCTGGTACTTGCCTTGCGCGCTCAACACCAGGCCGAGTCCGTTGAGCGAATGCGCCACCTCGGAGGTTGCCGCGCCAAACGCCGCCTGCCGCATGTCCAGGGCTTCGCGGTGCAGCCGCTCCGCCGCCGCGAACTGTCCGCGCTCGCGGCTGACTTCGGCGAGCTCCGCGATCGTGTTCGCCACTGCGGCGCCCTGTCGTCCGCCGTGCCGCTCGCGCACCGCGAGCGCCTGCGCGATCGCCGTCCCGGCCGGTTCGAACAGTCCGAGCGATCGATAGACGCGGCCAATCGTTTCCATCAACCGCGACTGCACGGCCGGTTCGCCGGCCAGCTCGGTTGCAATCCGCGCCGCGCCGCGATCGAGCAGCTCGCGCGCGGTGACCGAGTTGCCGCGGCTCTCGCCCGGATCCGACACCTCGAACAGCTCGACGAGAAAATCCGACACCTCGGCGGCGGTATCCCGTTCGCGCTGCGCCGCGTCGCGTTCGGCCGCGATCCGTGCCGCCTGGATCGACGCGACGATCGCGAAGCTCGTGAGCATCAGGAGCAGCACTGCGGCGGCCGCGACGACCCATCGGTGCCGCGACACGAACCGTCCGGTGCGATACCGCCACGTGCTTGGGCGGGCCTGGATCGGCACGCCATCCAGATAGTGGCGCACGTCGTCGGCGAGGGCGTCGACCGAGACGTAGCGCCGCGCCGGATCTTTCTGCAGCGCGGTGAGGACGATCACGTCCAGATCCGGATCGAGGCTGGCACGCGATCCCGGCCGCGGCGGTTCCGTGTCGCAGATGATCCGTTCGATGTCGCGGGCGCTGCGGCTGCCGAGCGCGAACGGGCGGGATCCGGTCAGCAGTTCGAACAGGAGCGCACCCAGGGCGTAGACGTCGGTCGCCGTCGTGATGCGATCGCCGCGGACTTGTTCGGGCGCCGCATAGTCGGGCGTCAGCAGGCGCATCCCGGTCAGCGTCGCCGCCGCGCTGTCGTCTGCTTCGGCGCCCAGCAGCTTCGCGATGCCGAAGTCGAGCAGTTTTGGCGTGCCGTCCGGCGTGACCAGGATGTTGCCCGGCTTGAGATCGCGATGGACCACGAGATGGCGGTGGGCGTGGCTGACCGCACGGCAAATGGTGAGGAACACCGCGAGGCGGGCCGGCACCTCGAGTTGCCGATCGCGCACGTAGCGATCGATCGGCACGCCGTCGACGTACTCCATCACCAGGTAGGGCCACCCTTCGTCCGTGGTCCCGCCGTCGAGCAACCGGGCGATGTTGGGATGGTCGAGCGTGGCCAGGATCTGCCGCTCCGCGCGGAAGCGGCGCAGGCGATCGCCGTCGATCCAGCCGCGGATCACCTTGATGGCGACGCGCTGCTCGAACTGGTGATCGTCGCGCTCGGCGAGATAGACGGTGCCCATCCCGCCCCGGCCGATTTCCGACACCACTCGATACGGACCGAGCCGCCGCGCGGTGATCGGCGTCAGCAGATCGCCCACCGCGTAGGACACCGCGTCGTCGAGGTCGGTGTTTTCGCGCGAGTCGGCGTCGAGGAGGCGGCGCACCAGCGCGGCGAGCGCGGCGTCGCCCTGGCACGCCGTGGCGAGCCACGCGTCGCGGCCATCAGGCGGCTGGGCCAGCGCCTCGTCGAAGAGCGCCTGCACGATTGCCCAGCGCTCGGAATTCATGACGTGCCGCCCTCCAGGTCGACGCGAATCCAGGCCTTGGCCAGGCGCAACTCACGATCGATCGTCGCCGCCGAGAGGCCCATGGCCGCCGCGGTTTCGTCGTAGCTCAAGCCGCCGAAGAAATGCAGTTCGACGATCTCCGCCTTGCGCGCGTCGAACGCCGACAGGCGCTCGAGCGCCTCGTGGAGATCGAGGATGTCCAGGCCCGCGGCCGGCGTCGGCACCTCCACTTCGTCGAGCGTCACGCGCACCTGATCCCCGCCGCGCTTGTGCCGGCCCCGCACCCGCGCGTGGTCCACCAGCACGCGGCGGATGGTGCGCGCGGCGATTGCCATGAAGTGCGCGCGATCCTGATAGGCGACATCGGCGTCGATGAGCCGCAGGTAGGCCTCGTGCACCAGCGCCCGCGTCTGCAGCGTGTGATCGCGGCGCTCGTGCTGCAGCGCCCGGTGGGCGACATCCGACAACTCGTCATAGACGATCGGCAGCAGTCGATCGAGCGCGCCGCGATCGCCCGCGCGCCACTGGAGGAGCAGCGCCGTGGCGTCGCGAGAGTCAGAGTCCGGCATCGGGGCCGGATCTTACAATGCCGGCCGGTACGAACACGCCGTTCCATGCGGAACGCCGTCTCGCGCCGGCCGGCCGGGGGGCCTACCGGCCTTGAGAGAACACGAACCACTCGGTGCCGTCGGTCACGAGCGTCACCGTGTCCCACCGATCGTCGAGCGCCGGTAACCCGGGAATGGCGGCGCCGTTGATGGTCACGACTCGCACCACGCCATCGGTGTCGATGCGGCGGAGGGTGACAAACCGGCTGGCGGCGCGCGACGGGTCGGGCAGCGTCAGCACCACGGGCGGGCCACGCCGGCCGCGAGGCGCCGGGGGCGTGTTGACGAGGAACAGCGCGCTCGCGTTCCCGGCGGGCATCGGCAGGACCTGCGAGGAGCTGATGCGCGTGATCACAAAGCTCAAGCCGAGACCGAGGTCGCCTTTGTCGCCCTTCTCGCCCTTGTCACCGGTGAAGCCCTTGTCGCCCCTCTCGCCCTTGTCACCGGTCTCACCCTTGTCGCCCTTCTCGCCCTTCTCACCAGTCAAACCGTGATCGCCCTTGTCACCCTTCTCGCCCTTGTCACCGGCCAGGCCATGCTCGCCCTTGTCGCCCTTCTCGCCTTTGTCACCGGGATGCCCGACGTCGCCTTTCTCGCCTTTGTCACCCCTGTCACCTCTGTCGCCTTTTGCGATCTTCTTTGCGGCTTCGTCGATCGCGTCTTCGTCCACCGTGCAGCGCGGCAGGTCGGGCGCCAGCGTCGTCGTGAACTTCTTCATCGTGTAGGGGTCGATCAGCTCCCAGAAGATCTCGTCGACCGTGGGATCGAACGGCAGCGTGAACACGTCGGTCTTGATGCCGAGCGCGAAGGTCTCCGGTTGACCGAACGGTCGCACCTCGACGCCATTCACGATCACGCGGTTGAACGGCCCGGCCGGGATGTGCATGGTCGAGGACGCGTTGGTGGAGACGAGGCGATTGCGATAACCGAGCCGCGCGAGATACTTGCCGGGATTGTGCTTGTCGGGGTCGGCGCAAAACACCTCGGGAAGGATTCCTGGCTCATCGTCCAGCAGGTCGGGGATCTCGCAGGCCTGGCCGGCCCATCCGGCAAGACAAGCGCAGGTGCCGTCCGCGCGCATCTTGCCATTGCCGTTGCACGACTTGACAATCGGCGTGGGCTTCATGCACGCGCGTGCGATGGGGTCGAAGATCGAACCGAGCGGACACTTCGGCGGCGTGGTGGGGTTCGACGACGAGCTGTTGGTGGCCTTCGAGTACTCGCAGAACTGCCCGGCGTAACCCGGCAGGCACTTGCAGCTGCCGAAGCCGTCGGGCTTGCCACCGTTGAAGCAGGCGGTTGACGGTGGCTTTGGCGAGCTGGCGCTGCCATTGCCGCTGGGTTCAGCGGGCGCCTGCACCTCCTCGGACGCCATCGCGTAGATGGCGCTCGCACCGCCCGGTGCCGTCACCGCCGCGAACACGATTGTGCCGACGATTCCCAGGATGAGATCTCGCATCAAAATTCTCCCTCACTCCTAGTAGCGTCTTTCGCGGCCGAGTTCCCTCATGGCCCGGATCCGGAGGGTTCGAATTCACCCCTAACTGATAGAATAGAAAGCGGTTCGGTCTAATGAAGAAAGTTCTGATCGCCAATCGCGGCGAAATCGCGGTACGTGTGATCCGTGCGTGCAGGGATATGGGATTGCACGCCGTGGCGATTTACTCCGAGTGCGATCGCGCGGCACTGCACGTGCGCCTGGCCGACGAGGCGTGGCCGGTTGGTCCGAGCGCGCCGCGGGAAAGCTATCTGCGCATCGACAAGATCATCGAGGTGGCGCGGCAATCGGGCGCCGATGCGGTGCATCCTGGATACGGGTTCCTCGCCGAGAACGCAGACTTCGCCGCCGCGTGTCGTGATGCCGGGCTGATTTTCATCGGCCCCTCTCCCGAAGCGATCACCTTGATGGGCAGCAAGACGGCGGCGCGGCAGGCGGCCATCAACGCCGGCGTGCCGGTGGTGCCCGGCAGCGACGAGCCGATCGCCGAGCAGGCGCCGGACGCCGAGGTCCTGAAGGTGGCCGAACGCATCGGCTATCCACTGATGCTGAAGGCGGTGGCCGGTGGCGGCGGCAAGGGCATGCGCATGGTGGCCGCGCCGGCCGATCTGCCCGGCGCCTTGCGCGCCGCGCGCTCGGAAGCGCTCTCGGCGTTTGGCGACGGCGCCGTGTATCTGGAGCGCCGCATTCTCTCGCCGCGTCATATCGAAGTGCAGCTCCTCGGCGATCACCACGGCACGGTGCTGCCGTTTGTCGAGCGCGAATGCTCGATTCAGCGGCGACATCAGAAGGTGGTGGAAGAGAGTCCATCGCTCGCGGTGTCGCCCGAGGTGCGGCGCCGCATGACGACGGCGGCCGCGGCGGTGGCCAAAAGCGTCGGCTACACCAACGCCGGCACCATCGAGTTCCTGCTCGACGGCGATGGGTCGTTCTATTTCCTCGAGATGAATACGCGCCTGCAGGTCGAGCATCCGATTACCGAAATGGTGACGGGAGTGGACCTGGTGCAATGGCAGATCCGAATCGCGCGCGGCGAACGTCTCACGCTCGATCCCGAGTCGCTGTTGACGCCGCGGGCGCATGCGATTGAATGCCGCATCTACGCGGAGGATCCGGAGAACGGCTTCCTGCCGTCGCCGGGCCGCATCCAGGGATTGCGCGTGCCGCAGGGGCCGGGCGTTCGCGACGACAGCGGCGCGTATCAAGGCGGCGAGGTGCCGATCTTCTACGACCCGATGATCTCGAAACTGATCACCTGGGGCGACACCCGCGACCATGCACTGCAGCGGATGCGGCGGGCATTGTCGGAGTACGAAGTGCGCGGCATCCGGACCACGCTCCCGTTCTTCAAGTGGATTCTCGAGGACGTGGATTTCAAGGCGGGGCGCTTCGACACGTCATTCATCGATCGCAAGCTCGGCTCGAACGGCGCGACGACGCTGCAGGGCATTGCGCCGGAGCACGAGGATCTCGCGGCCATTGCCGCCGTGGTCCACCTGTTCACCACGCCGCCCGCCACCGCCGCAACCGTGGCGCACGTTCCCAGCCGCTGGCGCGACGCGGGCCGGGTGGACGCGCTCAGATGATCTTCGAGGTCGCGATTGCCGATCGCGTGCGCACCGTCAGCGTGGTCCGCAAGGGTGCCCTGTTGCACGTCGCGCTCGACGGCCGCATGCACATCGTCGATGCGCGGCGGATCGATGAGTCGTCTCTGTCGATGCTCGTGCAATCCGGGGCCGAGGGCACGCCGGTGCGATCGCTCGACGCGTCCGTCGCGACGCAGGCAGTGGCCGGCGACTTCGACGTGCACGTCGCGGGACGCACGGTCCCCGTCCAGGTCAGACAGGCGGGTTCGTTCGGGCGTCAGAGCAAGGGAGGGACCGGTGCGCACGGCGCCGGCCCGCAGCGCGTGACGTCGCCGATGCCAGGCAAGATCGTGCGCGTGCTGGTGAAAGCCGGTGATCAGGTTACCGCCAGGCAGGGCCTCGTCGTCGTCGAGGCGATGAAGATGGAAAACGAGCTGCGCGCGGCGCGTGATGGCCGCGTGCGCGAGCTGTCGGTGACCGAAGGGCAGTCGGTGGACGCCGGCACGGTGCTCCTGGTGGTGGAGTAGCGATGCGCGAGAAGTTGCTCGCGGCATCGCGCGCCATCTATCGCGTGGCGCGCCGCTTTGCCGTCACCTTCGGCATCATCGTCGCGGTGATCGTCGTGTCGACGCTGACCATCGACCTTGGCCCGGCGTTGAAGGCCCGCGCGGAGCGCGAGGGCAGCCGGTGGCTCGATCGGAAGATGACCATCGGCCGCCTCGGGGTGCAAATCGGGCGTGGCCGCTTCGTGGTCGAGAACCTGCAGATCGACGGCATGTTTCCCAACGAGCCGCCGTGGCTGGTCGCCAAGCGCCTCGACGTCTCGCTGACGTGGGGGGCCTTGTTCCGCCGGGAAGTGCTGCTCGACTCGATCGAGATGACCGACTGGCGGATGGTGGTCGAATCCTTCCCGGATGGCCGGCAGACCTTTCCGCGGCTGACCGGTCCGCCGCGCACGCCACGCACCGGACCGCGCAGCGTCGTCACGACGCTGCAATACGTGCGCGCGCATCGCGGCGAGCTGGTCTTCAACGACTACGGATCCGACTGGCGCGCGGTCGCGCCGAACCTCGAGGTGGTCGTCGCCAAGGGCGCCGACTACCGCGGCAAGATGAGCTTTTCCGACGGCACCATCGTGATCCAGAAGTACCAGCCGATGAAGGCCGACCTGACGGCGACGCTCGCGTTCGTCGACGGCAAGATCGTGCTCGATCGGATCGATCTCATCACCGACGGTGCGGTGTCGCAGATGAGCGGCGTCGTCGATCTGCCGAGATGGCCCGAGCAGCTTTATCAAATCAAGTCGCGCATCCAGTTTCCGAAGCAGCGCGAGATCTTTTTCGCGCGCGACAAGTTCACCCTGTTTGGCGAGGGCCACTTCACCGGCACGTTCCACATGTTCAGGGGCGGCCGCGAGTTGAAGGGTGATTTCACGAGCCCGCTCGCCGGCGTCAACGATTACCGCTTTCCCAACCTGGCAGGCTCGGTGGTCTGGGTGCGCGATCGCCTGGAGGTGACGCGCGCGACGGCGGACTTCAGCGGCGGCAAGGCGGATTTCCGGTACCTGATGGCCCCGCTCGGCAAACGCGATCAGCCGGCCCGCGCCTACTTCGACGTCGACTATCGCGACGTCGATCTCTCCGCGGTGACCGACTTCTACCAGATGCCGGGGCTGCGGCTGGCCGGCCGCGCCTCGGGCCGCAACAAGATGGAGTGGCCGCTCGGGCGGTATGCCGAGCGGTTTGGCTCGGGCACCGCGACGTTCGTGTCCACGAGTGGCGCCGCCCTGCAAGGTCCGCAGCTCGCCGCGGATGCCGCCGCGGCGGCGCGGGCGCGATACCAGGTGCAGGGTCCGTTCAGCACGCACACGCCGATCGAGCCGCTCCCGGTGTCGGGCGACGTGACCTATGCGTTCGATCCGGTGGCGATGTTCTTCGAGCCCAGCCGGATCTACACACCCGATACCTACATTGCGTTCGAAGGGGCGACCGCGTACGGCGATCGATCGAAGATCCCGTTCCGCGTCACCAGCCGCAACTGGCAGGAGAGCGATCGCTTCCTCGCCGGCATCATGACCGCCTTTGGCGCGCCGACGCGGGCGATTCCGATCGATGGCGTGGGCCGCTTCGAAGGCGTGATGCTCGGCGCGTTCCGGCGTCCCCGGATCGAGGGCCGCTTCATCGGATCCGAAATTCGCGCCTGGGACGTCAACTGGGGAGAGATCGACGGCGACTTAGTGGTCGAGAATTCCTACGCCAACGTCAGCCGCGCCGTGATCCGGTCGGGCCTGTCGCGCATGGACGTGACCGGCCAGTACTCGCTTGGCTATCCGCGCGCCGATGGCGGCGAGCAGATCGACGGCCGCATTCGCATCACCGATCGCCCGTTGGTCGATCTCCGTGAGGCGTTCGATCTCCAGGACTACGAGATCGACGGCACGCTGTCGGGCGACTTCCACGTCTACGGCGACTACGAGGGCCCGCACGGGTTTGGCCGCATGTCGATCGCGCGCGGCGTGGCCTACGACGAGCCGTTCTCCGAGGCGGTGGCGGCGTTGCGCTTTGAAGGCGCCGGCGTGCGCCTCGACGGCATCGAGATGAAGAAGGGCGGCGGCACGGTCACCGGCGCCGCCTATGTCGGATGGAACGGCACCTATTCGTTCAACGTGGACGGCCGTGGCGTCGCGGTGGACACCCTCGCGCTGACCACGTATCCCGGGTACCCGACGCTCTACGGCTCACTCGACTTCACGGCCAACGGCAGCGGCACCTTCGAGGAGCCGCGCTACGACGTCAAGTGGAGCGCCAGCGATCTGTTCTTCGGCGAAGAGGGCGTCGGCGAAATGACCGGGCGCCTGTCGATGCGCGGGTTGCTGATGACCTACGAGATGGAAGCCGCGTCGCCGCGCCTCGCGGTGTCGGGCACCGGCCGCATCGAGCTCAACGAGGAAATGGACGCCGAGCTGTCGTTCCGCTTCACGGACACCTCGCTCGATCCATACGCGCGTGCCGTTCAGCCCACGTTCTCGCCGTTCACCTCGGCGATTGCCAGCGGCACCATCCGCGTCGTCGGCGAGCTCTATAACCCCGACGCGCTGCGGATCGATTCGACCATCGAGGAGGTGAACGTTGCGCTGCTCGACTATCGGCTGCGCAACGCGGCGCCGATTCAACTGAGCGTCGAACGGCAGATCCTGCAGGTCGACGCGTTGCGGCTGGTCGGCGAAGATACCGAGCTCGACTTGAGCGGTTCGCTGAACCTCGCCGATCAGTCCCTGGCGCTGCAGGCGAACGGTGCCGCCAATCTCGCCGTGCTGCAGGGATTTCTCGCCGACGTGCGCGGCTCCGGCCGCGCCGAGCTCTCCGCGCGCATCAGCGGGACGGCCGCCGAGCCGGTGGTGGCGGGCAACGCCTTGCTGGCCAACGGCCGCATCCGTCATCTCGGGTTTCCCAACGCCCTCGAAAGCGTCAACGGCATCGTGACGTTCAACGCGTCGGGTGTGATTCTTGACGGCATCACCGCGCAGCTTGGCGGCGGCCCGGTGCGTTTCGGCGGCCGCATCGGCCTGTCGAAGTATCAGCTGTCGGAGTTCGACGTCACCGCGGTCGGAGAAAACCTGAACCTGCGCTATCCGGAAGGCATGCGCTCGCTCGTCGATGCCAGCCTCGCGCTGCAGGGCCCGGCAGCCGCGCCGATGGTCACCGGCAACGTGCTGATCAAGAGCGCCAGCTGGACGCGCGGATTCGGCGCGTCAGGTGGTCTCTTCAGCGGCCTGGCCGGCGGCGACCCCGGGACACCCGTGGTCGCAGGTCAGATTGCCGCCGCCGCGTCGAACGTTCGTTTCGACGTCGGTATCCAGGCCCCGTCCACGTTGCGCGTGGACAACGATCAGGCACGGATCGTCGCCAGCGCGGACCTGTCGTTGCGCGGCACGCTCGACCGGCCGCTGCTGTTCGGCCGCGCCGAGATCGAACGCGGGGAGGTGGAGTTCGAAGGCCGGCGCTACCTGATCACGCGCGGCAGCCTCGACTTTGCCGACGCCAGCCGCATTCAGCCGTTTTTCGACATCGAAGCCGAAACGCGCGTGCGCGTGCCGACGCAGACCTATCGCGTCACGATGCGCATGGCCGGGACGATGGAGCGGATGCAGCCGCAGTTCACCTCGGACCCGCCGCTGCAGACGCTCGACATCCTGTCGCTGTTGTTCAGCGACCTGGCGCCAAGCGGTGACATCGAGCTGGCCGGGCTGCAGCGTCCCGACGAGCGCCAGCAGCGGCTGGTCGAGGCCCGCGCCACGCGGGCCCTGACCGGCGCCCTGTCGGCCGAAGTGGGCCGCGTCGTCGAGCAGACCTTCGGCGTGGACACCTTCCAGATCACGCCGCTGCTGACCGATCCGTACCAGCAATCGACGAACCTGACCCTCAATCCGACCGCGCGCGTCACCATCGGCAAGCGCATTTCCGATCGCATCTTCCTCACCTACGCGCGCAGCCTGTCCTCGTCGACACGCGATCAGATCATCCTGCTCGAGTTCGACGAGAGCGAATCGATGTCGTGGGTGCTGTCGCAGAACGAGGATCGGACCTACGCACTCGAAGTGCGAAAGAGGCACGCATTCTGATGCCCACGGCGCGGCTGATCGTCCTGCTCGCCGGGTTGCTCGCGGTGGCAGACACGGCGCAGGCGCAACATCTGGGCAAGACCGTCACCGGCGTCCGCGTCGAAATCGCCGGGCAGCCCGTGAGCGATCCCGCCGTGCTCGGCCTGATCGAGACCCGCAGCGGCGACGTCCTCGAGATGCGGGCGGTCCGTTCGACGATCGATCACCTCGTCGGCCTCGGACGATTTGAGGATGTGCAGGTGTTCGCTTCCCCGGCCGATCACGGCGTGACCTTGAGATGGCAACTGGTGCCGGTGCGACGGATCGCGCGCGTGTCGGTGACTGGCAATGCGGTGCTGCCAACCTCGGACATCCGGTCCGAACTCACCGATCGCTACGGCGCCACCCCGTCCACCAATCGCGTGGCCGACATGGTCACGACGTTGAAGACGTTCTACGCGGATCGCGGTTTTCCCCGTGCCGAGATCCTGCCGCGCATCGAGGAAGAGGAGCCCGCGCCCGAGCGCGTGGAGCTGGTCCTGGCAATCGCGGCCGGCGCGCGCCTGACGATCGATTCCGCCAGCGTCACGGGCACGCCGCTCGAATCCGCGCCGATCGTGCTCGACAGGCTCGACCTGCAACCCGGCGTTCCCTACGACCGCCCCGCGATCGACGCGCGCATTACCGCGTACGAGGAATCGTTGCGCGAGCGTGGCTACTACGAGGCGCAGGTGCGCGAGAGCAGCGTGACGGCCGAGGACGGCCGCAGTGTCACGGTGACGGTGAACGTCGAGACCGGGCCCCGCGTCAGCCTGGTCTTCGCCGGTGACCCGTTGCCGGATGGCGACCCGGATGATCTCGTGCCCATCCGCGCCGAACGATCCGTCGACCTCGATCTGCTCGAGGATGCCAGCCTCGCCATCGAGGACGCGCTCCGCCAGGAAGGCTATCGGTCGGCGCAGGCGCCCTACGCGCGGCTGCAGAAGGGCGGCGAGCTGGTGGTGACGTTCACCGTGGCGCGCGGGCTGCTGTATCGGGTCGAGTCGGCGGATATCCAGGGAAACGCGGCCTTGGACCGCACCGTGATCGCACCATTGCTGCAGATCAAACCGGGCGAGCCATTCGTCGAGGCGCGCGCCGGCGTGGTGGCCGCGGCGATCACCGAGTTGTATCGCGTGCGTGGTCACAGCCAGGCGGCGGTCAAGCCCAATATCCAGGTGTTGCCGGAAGCCACCGACGCCGCGGTGAGCTACCGGCCGGTCGCGATTCGCTTTGAGATCCAGGAAGGGCCGCAGACCATCGTCTCGAGCGTCGAGGTCGAGGGGGCCAAGGCGATTCCGCCGGACACGCTGACGGCGCAATTGGCGCTCGCCGCGGGGCGGCCGTTCTATCGACCGCAACTCTCCGTCGATCGCGATGCGATCGATCGCGCCTATCGCAACCAGGGCTTCCAGAGTGTGTCGGTGATTTCGCAACTGGCGTTTGCCGCCCATCAACGCCAGGTCGCCATCACGTGGACGG
>Ga0190265_10002311_pt1 | contig 12789 bp, 14 predicted proteins | sample Popmic124T_FD_133135 | JGI IMG/M metagenome (GOLD analysis project Ga0190265, IMG submission 133135) | Populus adjacent soil microbial communities from riparian zone of Indian Creek, Utah, USA - 124 T | ecosystem: Environmental > Terrestrial > Soil > Riparian zone | place: USA: Utah | collected... | reverse complement strand
GTCTTCGGGATCGTGACGATGATGATCTCGGGCGCGGTGGGCTTCACCGTTCTCGGCGACGGACCCTGGGCCGAAATCTGCGCCTTCGCCTTCGGCGTCGGCGCCGGCCTGACGATCGACGAGTTCGCGCTCTGGATCTACCTCGACGACGTCTACTGGGCGGAGGAGGGCCGGGTCTCGATCGACGCAACCGTTATTGCCGCCGCGGCGATGGGCCTGATCCTGCTCGGCTTCACCCCCTTCAGCTTCGAGACCGGCTCGCTCGACGAAGCGATCGGCAGCATCGTCAGCGCCCTCGTCGTCTTCGGCCTCGTCGCGCTCTGCTTCGCCAAGCAACGATTGCTGCACGGCACGATCGGCTTCTTCGTCTTTCCCATCGCCCTCTATGGCGCCGTGCGGATCGGCAAGCCGGGCTCGCCCTGGGGACGGCGCCGCTACGGCGATCGCAAGCCGGCCAAGCGGGCCAAGGCCGAAGAGCGCTTCGCCCCCGATCGGCATACCGAGCGCTTCAAGAACGCCTTCCGCGACATCGTCGGCGGAAAGCCCAGCGAGGGTGTCAGCGCGGTCACCGAGGAGGCGCTCGCCACCACCCGGGAGGCGGTCGAAGAAGTCCGCCAGAGGGCCGAACGGGTAACGCGGCCCGGCGGCAAAGACGACACCTGACCTCGCGCCATGATCGACCGGGCGAGCGTCGAAACGTGGATCGCGGGATACGAGCAGGCCTGGCGAACCGAGGGAGCCGACTCCCTCGCCGAGCTCTTCTGCGCGAACGCCGACTACCGAATGTCGCCCTATGAGGATGCGGCCCGCGGCCTGGCGGCGATCGGTGGGCTCTGGGAGCGAGAGCGCGTCGGGCCTGACGAGGAGTTCGAGATGAACTCGGAGATCGTCGCGATCGAGGGCGATACGGCGGTGGCGCGGATCGAGGTCACCTACGCCAGCGGCGCCGAGTATCGCGATCTCTGGATAGTCCGCTTCGCCGAGGACGGCCGCTGTCGCGAGTTCGAGGAGTGGCCGTACTGGCCAGGCCAGCCGCTCGCGCCGCCTACTCCCCCATCGCCTTGATCACGAGGCGCTTGCGCCGGCGGCCGTCGAACTCGCAGTAGAAGACCTGTTGCCAGGGACCGAGGTCGAGGCGGCCGTGGGTTACGGGGACGATCGCCTGGTGGTGGACGAGCAGGTTCTTGAAATGGGCGTCGCCGTTGTCCTCGCCACCGCGGTGATGGCGGTAGTCGCCCCCCTTGGGCAGTAACTCCTCGGCGACATCGCCGGCGGGCGGCTTCCAGCTCGGTGGCGCGACTTTGTCGAGCCACTCAAGCACGTCCTCGTGCAGCCCGGGCTCGTCGTCGTTGATCCAGACGCCGGCGGTGATGTGCATCGCCGAGACCAACACCATCCCCTCTTCGATCCCGGCCTCGTCGACCGCCGCCTGCACCTCCTCGGTTATGCGGATCAGCTCGCGCCGCTCCGCGGTCTCGAAGGTCATGTAAGCGGTGTGGGACTTCATTCGTGCCTCCTTCAGCTCTGCGGGGTGCTGCAGACCGTGAACCCGATCTCCCGGGCCAGGCTTTCGCGCAGCGCATCCTCGGCGTCCCGCCGGTCGCGCGCCGTTTCGACTCCTGCCGCGTCGCCCTGTCTCGCGGCTGCGAGCGCCTCCTTGTCGGTCGCGTAGACCCTTTCCTGCGCCTCGATGTATTCCCCGTAGGGACCGGCGAGCTGCCGTGGCGGCGCCAGTCTGCGCAGCTCCCGCACGCGCGTTCGAGCGGTCCGAGCAAGGGCTTCCGCATAGGGGACGTCCGTCGAGTACTCGCTTTCAAGATCGCGGATTTCGGTGTAGCGGCGCTGGCTGTCCTCACAGATCGCGTCGGCCTTGGCGATCAACTGCGATCTGGCCAGCGGCTTCGGCCCGGTGTCCTCCTTGGCGGCTTTCTTCGCGCCCGAGTCAGCCACGTTCGCAGCGGATGAGGCGACCGTCCCGGTCCCTGAATCCCCGCCATTGCCGCCGAGGACAATCGCCGCCACGACGATCCCCGTTATCGCGGCCAACCCTGCCGCGCCGAGGAGAATGCCGCGGCGCCTTCCCCCTGGCCTCCCGTCGTCCTCCGGCTCGAGCCGCCGGGTCGCGGCGGTCGGCTTGCCAGGAGGCCCGGCCTGCGCTGCCGTCGTCTCTGCCATCCGCGTCGCCGCCGCCCCGGTCGCCACGGTGCGCTCGGGCAGCTCGGGGGTCGATCCGCTCAGCGCGGCAACCGCCGCTCGGCCAAGGTCCCCCGCAGAGGGGTAGCGGTCCTCAGGGACCTTCGACATCGCCCGGATCGCGACGTCGTCAAGCGTCATCGGAACCGCGGGCGCATACAGCGAGGGGGCGGGCGGCGGGTCGTTGAGGTGCGCGTAGAGGCGCGCCGCCTCCCCATCGCGCGGGTAGGGCACGTCGCCGGTGAGCAACTTGAAGAGCAGGCAGCCGAGCGCATAGACGTCGGCGCGCGCGTCGACCGCGCCGCCGGAGATCTGCTCGGGCGCGACGTAGTCGAGGGTGCCGACGAAACGCCCGGTCTGGGTCAGGCCGGACTCGGTAGCGACGTTGCGGGCGACGCCGAAGTCGGTGATGTAGGCGTGGTCGCCGCCGCCGGTCTCGCTGAGCAGCACGTTGGCCGGCTTGACGTCGCGATGGACGAGGCCGGCGGCGTGGATCGCGTCAAGCCCATTGCCGACCTGGGCGATCAACGCCACCGCGGCTGCCGGGTCGAGTCGGCCCTCGCGCGTCAGCCGGCGGCCGAGGTCCGAGCCGGAGACGTAGCGCATCGCGATGAACGGGATGCCCTCCTCTTCTCCCGCCGCATAGATCGGCACCACGTTCGGATGCTCGATCGAGGCAGCGATCCTCGACTCCTCGGCAAAGCGGCGGGCAAAGACCTCGTCGGCCGCCGCCTCGGGCGCGATCAGCTTCAGCGCGACGTGGCGCTCGAGGCCTGGCTCGACGGCCAGGTAGAGGACACCCATGCCGCCGCGGCCGAGGCTGCGCTCGATCCTGTAGCCGGCAAACTCGTCACCGGCGGACAGATCCACACCGCGGCCTCCGCTCTGCATGCCCGGACTCTAGCCAGGCCGGCAGCGACGTCCGGTGGTCCGTGCCCGGCGAGTCGGCTCTTAACCCAACCTCCGCGGACCGGTAGAAGCGCCTGCTTAGACTCTTCTTGGGATCGAATGAGGCGCCTGGCCCTCATAAGCTTGCTGCTCGTCACGGCGCTTTTCAGCGCCACGATCGCCCATGGCGAGGTCTTCGGGGGAAATGGGCTGTTCGTCAGTTTCGGCGGAGGATTCACTCCACGCACGCTGCCGCGTGATCGCGATGTGCCGGTAACGGTCAACCTCGAGACCGCGATCAAAACCACCGACGGCAGTCGCCCTCCCCAGCTTCGGAGGATCTCGTTCGCGGTAAATCGCTACGGCCGGATCTCCACCAAGGGCCTGCCGACCTGCCGGCCCGCTCTGCTCGAGTCGACCGACCCCCAGATCGCCCTCGCCCGTTGCCGCCGGGCCCTGGTCGGCAGCGGGCATTTCGGCGCCAACGTCGACCTCGCCGACCAAGCGCCGTTTCCGGTAGAGGGACGGATGCTCGCCTTCAACGGCCGGGCGCACGGACGACCGGCGATCCTGCTGCATGTCTACGGCTCCAACCCGGTCAAAATAACTGTCATTCTCACCTTCACCATCCGGCGCCCGGCTCGCGGAAACTTCGGAACGGTGCTCTCGACGAAGATCCCGCGGCTCGCAGCCGACCTCGGCTATGTCACCGACGTCTCACTCACCTTCAACCGGAGGTACCGCTACCGCGGCAAGCAGTACAGCTTCCTCAGCGCCCGCTGCGCCGCTCCCGCGGGCTTTCCGGGGGCCATCTTCTCGTTCACCCGGGGGACCTTTACCTTCGCCGGCGACAAGCAGATCGTCACCACGCTGACGCGCGACTGCCTGGTTCGCTAGCCGCCCGACCCGGCATCCGCGCCTTCGGTTAATCGTCCGCAGGGCTTGTGTCCGGCGACGTACTGCCGATGTGGACGAGATCATGCTCGCGCTCGGCTGGCGATCTGCCCTCGGCCCCACCCTCTTCGCCGTGGTGGCAATCGCGCTGCTCGTCTACGACCATCTCAACCAGCGGGTGCCGGCGCTGGTCTTCTGGCTGACGCTGGGACTGATCGTCGCCGTCTTCACGCGGATGATCGACACGCTGCGCTTACAGTCGACCGTCCTCGAGCAGCATGAGGAGAGCGCCCGCAACGATCAAGTCACCGGGCTGGAGAACAGGCAGAAGCTCGAGGAGGACATCGCCTTCATCGTCGAGAACCGGTCCGGCAGCCACGTCCTGGTTCTGTTCGAGCTCGAAGGTTTGCAGGCATACAACGACCGCTTCGGCTTCGAAGCGGGCGACGCGCTCCTGCGTAGCTTCGCTGCGAATCTCGTTGCCTCGGTAGCGCCTTTGGGTGGCGCCGCCTACCGGAGCGACGGTGGCCGTTTCGCCGGCCTGGCCCCGGCCGGGAGCAGCCGCCTCGGTGAGATGGTGCTGGCGGCGACGGCATCGCTGCGAGACGACGAAAGTGGAATGTCGCTTGGCACTACCTACGGCGAGGTAGCGGTTCCCGACGAGGCACAGGACTCGGCGACGGCCCTTCGAATCGCCGGACAACGACTCGCGGCGCACAAGCAGCGCCAACACCGCTCCGCAAGACGACAGGCCCACGCGGTGCTGATCGCGGCGCTGAGCGCACGGCGGCCAGACTTGCGCGACCACCTGCGGATCGTCGCCTATCGAGCGATCGCGCTCGGCCGGCGGCTGCAGATGAGCCGTGAGGAAATCGACGACGTGGCGCTGGCCGCCGAGCTGCAGGACGTCGGCCTTCTCGCGGTGCCGGAGTCGGTGTTGGAGAAGGACGCGCTGAGCGAACCGGAGCGAGCGATGGTGCGCAGCCACACCGCGGAGGGGGCAAGGATCGTCGCTGCGGCACCCGGATTGGCCTCGGTCGCGCGATTGGTGCGCTCGAGCGCCGAGCACTTCGACGGCAGCAGCTACCCGGACGGGCTAGCGGGCGATGCGATCCCATTGGGGGCGCGGGTGATCGCCGCCTCAGTTGCCTTCGCGGCCATGACCCAGCCGCGGCCCTACAGGGACCCGGTCAGCCCCGACGAAGCGCTGGCCGAGATGCGCCGCAGTTCCGGCAGCCAGTTCGACCCGCGCGTCGTCGAGGCTCTAGCCGCGGACCTGGCCGAAGAGGCCGCCCCGGCTGCCGCGCCCGCCTAGGGGGCGTATTCGTCGGCGGACTTTTCCGCTTCTTCTATTCCCTCCTGCGCTTCCTGCTTGCCCTTCTCGAGCTTGTCCTGCGCTTCTTCCTTGGCTTTTTCCAGGCCCTTCTGCGCTTCGGCAGAGCCCTCGTCAACGCCCTTTTCCACTTCCTTTTCAGCTTTTTCGAAGCCCTTCTTGAGCTCCTCCTCGCCCTTTTCGAGCCCCTGCTTCGCTTCTTCGGCGCCCCGTTCGATGCGTTCCTGCGCCTCGTTGACGCTGTCGCTGTTGTCGCTGTCATCGCCGCAGCCAGCCCAGGCGACTCCGGCGACGCCCATCGACAACGCGACCAACAGCGCCGGCGCGCGCCGCGCCCACCTTCGCCTCAAACCCTCGACCGACACATCGACTCCTCTCGTTGGTGAACGGACACGAAGCAGACTCGATTCTCGCGCAGAAAACGGCGGATCTCCGCAACCGGGTAGATCGACCTAAGCTCCACCGGTGCCGACTCTGCACGTCCTCCGTGTCTTTGTCAACGAGGACGGTGAGTGGGGCAACCCACTCGGCGTCTTCCTCGACGGGAAGCAGGCGCCCGAGGGCAAGCGGCAGAGCATCGCGGCAGAGCTGGGGTTCAGCGAGACGGTTTTCGTCGACGACCGGACCCACGGCGCTCTGCGCGTCTATACGCCGGCGGTCGAGCTCCCATTCGCCGGCCATCCCCTCGTCGGAGCCGCTTGGCTGCTGGCGAAGGAAGGAGGGCCGACTGCGACCCTGCGCCCGCCGGCGGGTGACGTGGCCACTCGCAGGATCGACGGCATGACCTACATCGCCGCGCCGGCAGCCTGGGCGCCGCTCTTCGAGTACCGGCAGCTCGGCTCGCCGGCCGAAGTGAGAGCGTTGTCGTCCTCAGCCCACAGCGTCGACGTCTACGCCTGGTCCTGGATCGACGAGGCTGCCGGGACGATCCGAGCCCGCTCCTTCGTTCCCGAAGCCGGCATCCTCGAGGACGAGGCGACGGGCTCAGCTGCCCTCGCGCTCTGCGCCCAGCTCGATCGTCCCGTCACCATCCACCAAGGCCACGGCTCGGTTCTCGTCTGCCGCCCCCTCGACCACGGACAGGTCGAGGTTGGTGGGCAGGTCGTCCTCGATGAGGTGCGCGAGTACTAAGCCGGACCATCGGGTGCAGCTCGCCCTTGGCCAAGGCCTCGGAGCGCAGATGCCCAATCGCCTCGTACTCGGGTGAGCCGATCATGTCGAGAAACGCCTGCCGAGTCGGGTATTCGACGAGCAGCACCGGACTACGCCAAGGCTCTGCTCAACCGGATCGAATACCTCAAGGCGCCTGGCCTGGGCGAGGCGAAATTTCGGGCATCAGAGCGGATAGGGGAGCGGACGGTGGCGGCGCCCGACAACCCGGACGATGTCAAGGCGTCCCCGCGGTCGCGCGACGGTGACTCCACGGCGCAGTACGACGTGGTGCGGGGCAAGCTGCAGGAACGGCTTCGCTTCATCCGCGATGCCATCCTCGATCTCCCGCTGACAGTACGAGCAGACCACGGAAGCGATTGACGACAAGGGGCTGCTTGAGGACGACGAGCTGGATTTCATCCGCGACATGCTCGGCGGAATCGAGGACGAGCTGGAGAAGATCCCGGCGAGCCTGCGCAGAGAGTACCTCGATGCAGGTTGGCGCTTCTCGGTGCGCCTCGGGACCCTCGTCTTCGAACGCTTGGCCCGCAGGAGACTGACCGAAGACGGATGGTTTCTGTTCCACTTCGAGCAGGCGAGGTCTCACCGCTCCGACCTCCTCGCCTACTGCAGGAACCTGGCTCCGACCGACCTACTTGCGACCACGATGACTTGCCGCTGCGATCCACCGGCCGCGCCCACAATCCGATCGAACTCCTCCTCGTCACGCTCGCCCGATTGCTCGTGCTCGTATTTGAGGAAGCCATGCACTGCTTCAAGGTTCTTCAGGTAGGTTTGGAGAGGAATAACAAGGTCCTCATCCTCATCGTAATCGTCACCGTAAAGCAGTCGAATCCGTCGGATGCGCGCTTGGACCTTGATCAATTTCTCTCTAGCTGCTTCTAGATGCTCCTCGCAGCGGTCAAGGAGCTCTTCATTGAGCGCATCGTTGGCCTTGTCCATGTCCGCAAGTGCTTTCTCGCCCTGATCCATGACATCGTCCAGCCGATTGCGGATCTCACTTAGGTCGCGCATCTCGCGCTCATGCGCCAGCGCGTTTTTCTGGCGATAATCCGCTGCAATGGCCGCGATGACCGCTCCCCCAAAGCCTGCTGCAGCGGTGATTCCCGCTATGGCGACAGTGTCCGGCATGGCACGGCTAAGTTTATTCGAAGCAAAGCCACGATGACGAGCCAGTCTGTACCCGCATGGCGCTGCGGCGTCGGCGAAGAGGCGGATTGTCCAGGTGTGGGTATGGCGAAAAGTGTGCCCAGGGCCATACAAGTGTCTATTCGCTGAAGCCTGGACCAATTTCGGGACCAAGTTCCAAATCGCTCGCCTGGCCACCGCCATGCTTCAGCTCGATTGAGCGGCTGCGGCGTTCGCCTCTCCACCAAGCGCCCCGAGCGGCACAGCGTCCGCCGCGGTGAGCGCGCCCAGCAGCGTTCCAAGCAGAAGATCGCGCAGCTCGCCGCGCGAGAGATCGCGGTGCTCGATCCAGTCGAGGCAGGCCCCGTCCATGAACCAGAGCCAGCCGTGTACAGCTGCGCGCGCCTTGGGCGGCGGGCTGTCCGGGTAGAGGCCCTCGAGGATCCGTGCGGCCGTTCTCATCCGGACCTCTTCGACGATCTCCCGCACCTCGGCGACGCTGCTGACGCTCTGCATCAGCTTGCGATAGGCAAGTGCGTTCTCGTCGATCAGCTCGAGGAAGGCCTCGAGGCTTCCCCGCAGCTGATCGAGCGGCGGCAGAGTCGGGTCGGGCTCGGTCAGCGCCCGCAGCTCCGCCGCAGCCTGGGCGAGCGTCGCTTGGAAGAAAGCGCGCTTGCTCGGAAAGTAGTGGTAGAGCAGCGGCTTGGAGATCCCCGCCTCACGGGCGATATCCCGCATCGAGAGCTCGTCGTAGGAGTGATGGGCAAACAACTCGGCGCCGCGCTCGAGCAGTTGGCGGCGCCGTTCCTCGGCCTGAAGCCGGCGATAGGCGCGGTGAGCCATTGCGCAGAATTGTAACAGCTTGTTGACCGATGGTCGACAAGTGTGTTACGTTGTTGACCGTCGGTCAGCAAACGAGAAGAGGAGGAGCCATGAACGAAGGAGGAATCGAAGGCCAGCCGGAGTCGATCGAGTCGCGGCTGGCGGACCTGACGCATCGGCTCGAGCGGGTGGAGGGCCGGGTCTTCCCGTCCACCGCCCCAGCACCAGATCGTCAGCACGCACCCGTCGCCCGCCGTGTCGCGCCCGCGCGACCGGCCCCACCCCACCCGGGCCCGAGCCTTCCGCAGCGCAGCCTCGAGGAGATCCTCGGCGGCCGCGTCCTCGCCTGGGTAGGTGGGATCGCGATCCTGTTCGGAATCGTCTTCCTGCTCGGCATCGCGATCGATCGCGGCTGGATCGATGAGCCGATGCGCACCGTCCTCGGCCTCCTCGGCTCCACCTCCCTCCTACTAGTCGGAGTCTGGCTGTATGAGCGCAAGGGGCGCACCGAGGCGGCGCTGGCAGCCGTCGCGAGCGGCCTCTCCGGCCTCTACGCGACGCTCCTGGTCGGGACGCAGATATACGCCCTGATCCCTGCGGAGGCCGGGCTCGCCTGCGCCGGCCTGGTTGGGATCGTTGGCGGGGCGCTCGCTGTGCGCTGGAAGTCAACGATCGTTGCCGTAGTCGGGATTCTTGGCGCGCTGCTGGCGCCGGTCCTAGTCGACGCCGGGACCTCCGGGCTTTCCCTCGCCTTCATGGCGATCGCCCTGACGGCCGCAGTGGGGGTTCTGCTTTGGCAGAAGTGGGACTGGCTCGCGCTTGGGGCCTTCATGGTCTCGGCGCCGCAGCTTGTGGCGTGGTCCGCGGAGAACTACGACGAGCAGCTACCGCTCACGCTGGGCGTGCTGGTTGGGTTCTGGGCGCTTTACGTAGTTGCCGCGATCGGCTATGAGCTGCGGGCCAGAAGCGCGGATGAGCTTCCGATCGCGTCCTGGCTCCTGTTGCTCGCCAACGTCGTCCTAGTCGCAGGCGCCGGTTACTTCGCACTTGACGATTCAGGTCACCCGGACGCTGCGGTCGCATGGCTTATCGGCTTGGCCGCCGGCCACATCCTGCTCGGGGGCCTTGCGCTCCGCAAGACGATCAATCGCGAGATCGGCATGCTGCTCGTCGCCGCCGGCCTAGGCTTGTCGGCGCTCGGCTTCGCGGATGCCCTCGACGGGCCCGCTCTCGTCATCGGCTGGGCCGTGCAGGCGGTCGTGCTCGCCTACCTGGCGACCCGGGCGAGCAGGAATGCCAGGCCCTACGGCTCAAACGCCGAGCGTCTCCTGATCGCGGCGGGCGCATACCTCGGTCTTGCCCTCGGGCATGTGCTCGCCTTCGAGGCGCCGCCTAGCGCGATCCTCGCAGGGGTGGAGGATCTCGGCACGGCGCTCGCCGGTCTCGGGGTATGCGCAGCGGCCGCGCTCTACGGCCGATTCGCCCTGCGCGACTTCGATCCTCGCGTAGCCCAGGTGTGCGAAATAGTCAGCGCCGTCACGCTCGTCTATCTCGCTTCGGTGGGGATCATCGACACGGTCGGCGTCACCGACTCCGGGGACTCGCGGCAAACCGGCCAGGTCCTGCTCTCGGCCTTCTGGGCTCTGACCGGCCTCGGCGCGGTCGTCTATGGGCTGATGCGGGATGTCCGGCGCTTCCGCCTCGGTGGGCTGGCCCTGCTTGCGCTCGCTGTAGCCAAGGTCTACACCTACGACCTCGCTGAGCTAGAGGAGCTCTCACGGGTGCTCTCGTTCATCGCGCTAGGGCTGCTTCTGCTCGTGGGCGCCTTCGCCTACCAACGGATTCAGGTCGGCGCGGGTACTGACGCCGAGGAGGCAACCCGATGAGAGCCATCGTCGCCGCTATTGCCCTTCTCACGCCGCTCGCAGCCGGCGTTCAGCCGGCTGCCGCGGTCGAGGTCGACCGCAGCGAGTTCCGTTACGTGCGGCCGCTCGTCGCAGGCCCCGACATGGCGCCTGTCCTCATCGAGCCCGACGGAGCGCTTTTCGAGCACTCGCTGGCAGGCCTCACCGATTTGCGGATCGCGGATGCGCGGGGCCACGAAGTGGCGTGGCGGCGGGTGCGGGGTGGACGGAGCGCCGCGCCTGCCACAGTGCCGGTCCTGAACAGCGGGCGGCAGGGGCGCTTCGCCGTCGCCCTCCTCGACCTCGGGGCGCAGCGGAGAATTCGGGACCGCATAGTGCTTGAGACCCCTGCCCGGGACTTCGTCGGTCGGGCGATGGTCCTCGGAGCCGACGACCGACACGGTCCATTCACGCGGCTCTCGGCGACCGCGATCTACGATGTCCGCGGGGCGCAGCCGGCGCGAAGCACCGTCGCCGTCTTCCCACCGAGCGACTTCCGCTACTTGCTCGTCAGAGTCACCGGCGTAAGCCGTGTTACCGGGGCGAAGGTTTCCGGGGCTCACGAGCGGCCGCGGCTCTTGCAACGCCCAGCCAAGTCGGTATCGCAGCACCAGGACGGGACGCGCACGGTCGTCACCCTCGATCTCAGGTTCCGCAACGTTCCGGTCGACGAGCTTCAGATCGCCGCTGAGACCGCGCGCTACGAGCGCCCCGTAGCGATCCTCGGCTCGAACTCTGGGCAGCGGTTCGTGCCGTTGACGGCCGCCAGGGTCTTCCGTTTCCCTGGCTCTGGCTCAGCGCCGATCTCAATCGGGGCGCATCACCGGTACATCCGGATTGAGGTCGACAACGGCGACGACCCGCCGCTACGCGGAATTGAAGTATCGGCGTGGAGCCGCTCGCGTGCTCTCTTGTTCGAGGGTGGACATCCACCCCCCTACACCGTCTACTACGGAAGCTCTCACGCGAACGCTCCCAGCTATGACTTCGCGCGCCTTCCGACGGGCACCCTCGGGGTCGAGCGTACTGTGCGCGGTCGGTGGGGATCCGAGCGCGAAAACCCAGCTTTCGAGCCACCTCTAGACACGCGCTCGTTCGCGGCGCGCAATCCGGGACTCGTCACCGGCGCTCTCGCCCTAGCCGCTCTCGCCGTGGGTGCCGTTGGCCTACTTGCGCTAAGAAAGCGGGTATGACCCCCGTGAGCCTTCGCTCGATTGCCCGCGTTGCCTGTCTGAGCCTCCTCTGTGGACTCGTCCTCTGCGGCTGTGGCGCAGAGGACGGTCCTGGCCTCGAGCGCTTTAGCGGAGTGAAGAGGTTCGATGCGTTTCGCGTCTACTACGCGGGCAAGGAGGTCGCCGGGCTTCCACTCGAAGACATCGAAGGCGCCGAAGGGGGGTACTACGTGCCATCTACCGGCTGGAGCTTCTACTACGGCGACTGCGACCCACCCAGCGGTCTTTTCGCCGAGGGTGGCTGTGAGCTCCCTCTTCAGATCCAGAACTACAGCATCTGCCGTCGCTGGGCCGGGTTGCTCCATCGAAAGCACCGCATAGTCGGCTTCCGAGGAGCAAAGACGGCCGGGAGTGGAAACGGCATTGGGAACCCGGTGGAAATCTTTACCGGCCGCACGACGGTGGTGATCTTCGCTACTCATGGGAGCGTCGCCAGGTCCGCCGCCCGCCAATTGCGCAACGTCCGCCAGGCGCAGCCGGCGCTTCTACCTCCTCCGGTCCCGGGCTCGCTGCAGGGCAAGCTGCCCTGCCAGCGCAAGCCAGGCTGAAGCGTGTCGATCGCGCCCGACGTAGTAAGAAATGGGGCGGGCAGGACTCGAACCTGCGCTCCACGGATTATGAGTCGCGCCGGAACCGTCTATAGCGCCGAATCTGGCCCGATAGAGCGAATCACGTCCAAGGAGTTCGGCTGAGTTCGCTGGAGTCGGGGACCAATTTCGGGACCAAGTTTCCGAAAAGACCCAACAGCCCGCCAAGGTCCCCTCTCTCGCTCTCACGCGGAAGCGACAGCAAGCGCCGCAATTGAAATAACATCGTGTTCACAATTAGGAACCTGAAAAGTAGGGGCCTTTGTCGCTAGGGTGAGCTTGTGAGCAAGCGTGGCTTGCATTCACCCGCTGGTGGCGCGCGCTTGGCCAGCGCCGCAGAGCGCTCCCGCCGAGCATCGGCATCCGAACGCTCCCTCGGTGAGATCCGCTCCGTACTTGCATCCTCCCTGCGGGAGCGCCTGCCGGAGATCCAAGTGGCCGTCACCTCCCGCGTCTACTCGATCTCCGACCCCCATGAGGTCTCCGACCCCGCCTACGTTCTCGGCCTCAAGGGGGCTCTTGCCACCGCCGTCGAGTACCGGCTCGCGGTGCTCGAGGCTGGCGAACGGCAGGCGCCCTCGGTCCCGCCGGTCCTGCTTGCACAGGCTCGGCTGGAGGCGCGAGACGGCGTCCTG
>Ga0190265_10002310_pt1 | contig 12790 bp, 7 predicted proteins | sample Popmic124T_FD_133135 | JGI IMG/M metagenome (GOLD analysis project Ga0190265, IMG submission 133135) | Populus adjacent soil microbial communities from riparian zone of Indian Creek, Utah, USA - 124 T | ecosystem: Environmental > Terrestrial > Soil > Riparian zone | place: USA: Utah | collected... | reverse complement strand
GTGCTGCGCGACAGCGCCTTGATCAGCGCAGACCTCACGACTCTTGCGCCGTGTCCTCCGGAGCCGGAGGACGAGCTGCTGCCGGTCACCGGGGGCCAGCAGGGCGCAGCCTCGCTCGTTCCGCTGCCGTTCGACGTGATCGATGCGGCGTACAGCCGTGAGCTCGGCCGCATCGTGATCGTGTCGAGCGACCCGCCGCGCCTGCGCTTGCTCGAGCCCGCGACCGGGTCGGTGGATGCAGTCGTCGATCTGCCGCTCGCGCCGACCCGCGTCGTGCTGGAGGCCGGCGGCTCGTCCGCACTGGTCGGGCACCACGGCTGGTTGTCGCGGGTGTCGCTCGCGCCGCCTGCGCTGGGTGCGGTGCACGCGCTGTCGGCCACCGCGCACGACATCGCGATCGCAAACGGGCGCGCCTACGTCATGCCCGAGCGCGATCAGTCGACGCGCCTGCGCGTGATCGATCTCGCGACGGGCGAGGAAATGCGCACGGCGAACATCCGTGCCGGCATTGGACTGCGCACCGCTCCGGACGGCCTGAGCCTGCTCATGACCCATCCCTCCACGTCGAGCAATGACGACTTGCGCCGGATCTCCGTGGCCGACGCGGATACACCGCCACAGGACGTGCTCGGCGTCGAGACGCGCGACGTGCTCGTGACCGCCGACGTGGGCTACGCGATCTGGACCGCGAGCGACGGAGCGCGGTTGCTCGGATCGGGCGCAGGCGTGTTCGATCTCAGCGACCCGCAAGCGGCGTCGTACGCCAAGGTCGGCGCGCTGGCAGGATTACGGGCGTTGCGGCGCTCGATCACTCGAGCAGCCGCGGGCGAATCGTCGTGGTGCCATGGGCGGCCGACCCACAACTCCAGACCCTCGTCGATCTGTTCGACGACGGCAGCTATGCGCGGGTCTCCCGCGCCGCGCTGCCGACCTTCGGCGTGCCCGGGCGCACCATTCAGACCCGTGGCATGTTTGTGTTCTTCTCCAACGACGGCGCCGAGCTCTACGCGCTGGTCGAAGCCATGCCGAGCCCTCCCCTCAGCGCCCGCTTCGGGCTCGTGCGCATGCCGGTCTCCCTCTGACATTCGAGATGCGAACGCGAAGCGAAGAGTTCGTGGGCAGAGGTCGAGCGCCGAAAAGCGGGCGCGCCCGGTGGGCTTCGAACCCACGCACTTCAGCTTGGAAGGTCGTTCGAAGCCGTACGATTTCAAATACTTGAACGCGTCTTCCGTCTTCGTTCCGGGAGCTGGTCGTTTGCGTGCTGAGTGTGCCTGGACGAATCTGCGTAACGCACGCGGCCGGTCGACAGTCGAACGGGCACCACAACTTCATCCCGAGGTGCGCGATGCGATCATGCTTTGTCGGCGGGTGCTTGATCTTGGCTGTAGCCTGCAGCAGCAGCAGTAGTCAGGAAGGCGAACCCGAGACGCCTTATGCGCCTGCGGCAACCGAAGGCGGCGAAGAGCCGAGCGGCGCGGCTGCGGACGGCGCGGCGCCGGAGACGTTCGAAGCCCAGGTGAAGCTCGGCGGACAGCTCTTCGGTGAGAAGTGCGCTGGCTGTCACGGCGATGCGGGCCAGGGCAAGGACGCGCCGCCCGTCGTCGGACTCGCCAGCGGCGCACTACCGCTGCAGCCGCCGCCGGGTGCGAAGCGCCGAACGACCGAGTTTCGCACCGTCGCGGACATCGCTGAGTTCGTCGTCACCAACATGCCTCCCAAGGCGCCCGGCAGCCTGACCAGCGAGCAGTATTGGGCGATCCTCGCCTTCGATCTGAAGGCCAATGGGATCGAGCTCCAGCAGAAGCTCACCCCCGAGCTCGCAGCGACGCTGCAAGTCCCGCGCCCGCAGTAGCTGAGGCATCGGCGCCGCCTACGAGGGCGGTGACGTGCCGCGATGCGCTCGAGACTGCAGCGGCTGGCGTCGGATTGAGCAACGCACTCGCGAGACAATGCGCTCGCCGGTCGCGCGGGCCTCGTCGATACTCGCCGTCGAGGGGCCGCGCGTGCGTTCCGTTCGAGCCGCTACATGCCCGCATCCTTCATGCGCTGACGCTTCTTCCACGAAGCGCGCATGAAGGCGGCGACGACGAGGCCGACGGGCAGCAGGACCATCACGAGCTGCACATCGTGCAGGTCGACCGCGACGCCCATCTCGTCGAGGGGCGCGACCACGTGCTGTCTGAGGAACGCGCTGAGGTCTCTCATTGTGGTCTCGTGCGCGGCAGTCGATCGCGGCCGCTGCGTCGGAACGAACGAGCTCGCGACCAGCTCTGCGCAGCCTGTCAGGTCATGGTACATCGCGGGAGACGGATTGCTACCCTCTCACCCGTACACAAAAGGGCCCCGAATGCATCGCCCAGCGCCGTCCCGAGCAGGACGCCGATGGTCCGATCCTGAACGTCGATCACATAAGTACGCGCCGCACTGGAGAGCGTGCGGCGCTGCGAGGTCGGCGCGAGCGCCGAGCAGCAGGCGAGCGGCGCGACAGGCAGATCTTACGCGTCGTCGGTCGTGGTCATGCCCATCGCGTAGGGCTGACCGTCGAGCGAGTGGTTGGCGTTCTGGACGCGACTCTGTCTCCCTCCAAACGTGTAATCTCGTCGTGGGCTCCGTCGACGACACGTGGCTGCCGCCTTTCTCACGTGTGTTATTATCCCCGCCGCGAGATTCAGACCCGGCCATCCATGTTCCAGTTTTTGGATTTTCTCCTCGATGAATCGGGCTTCGAGCTCAAGCGCGGCGAGACGGCGATTCGGGTCGAGCGACGCGTGTTCGATCTGATCGTCTACCTCATCAAGAATCGCGAGCGGGCGGTCACGAAGGAAGAGCTCGTCGAGCAGGTCTGGAAGCAGCGCTGCGTCGGCGAGTCGGTGATCGCGCGCTGCGTGTCCTCGGCGCGCAAGGTGGTGAGCGATCCCGAGGCCATCAGGACCATCTACGGGCGCGGATACCGCTGGGTCGCTCACGTCGACGAAACCCGGGCAGCCAACGAGGTCAGGACCGTCTCGGGTCCTGCGCTCAAGGCGGTGGAGGAGCCGCGCCCCGAGCCCTTCTTCGGGCGGGAGCATGAGCTCGCTCTCGCAAGCACCGCCATCGACGACTGCCGGACGGGCGCCGGCCGCGTGGTGCTGCTGAGCGGAGAGGCGGGCATCGGAAAATCGCGCCTCGCGCTCGAGATCACTTCGATGGCGCGGGACCGGGGAGTCGTGGTGGGATGGGGGCACGCCTTCGACGACGGCAACACCGCGTACCTGCCCTGGTGGCAAGCCTTCCGTGACCTCCGAGAGAGCCGGCGCGTGCCGCCGAGCGCGGACGCGCTGCTCAAGTTCCTCGAGCCGGGCGCGCTGGAGGTGCCCGGGACTCCCAACGGCATCAATCGCCTTCGGTTCTTCGACGGCCTCCGGACGCTGCTCCGGGATGCCGCCACCTTGGCGCCGCTCGCAGTCGTCATCGACGATCTGCACCACACCGACATGCCGTCGCTGCGCCTGTTCGAGTGGCTTTCGGAGCACGTTCGCGAGTCACCCATACTCCTGATTGGAACGTATCGAGACGCCGAGCTGGCGAACGATCCGGCGCGGTCCGCCTGCATCGTCAAGACCATACGCAGCGTCGTACCGCTCACCATCGAGCTCCGCGGGCTCGGCCGAGACGAGGCGGCGCGGCTACTGTCGCAGCGCATGGAGCGCCCGTGCGAGGCCGCGATCGCCGAGACCGCACGTGGGATGACGGGAGGCAACCCGTTCTTCCTCATGCAGATAGCGCCCTTCTTGCCCACCGAAGTCGGCGACACGGCCGATTTGGCGCAGAGGCTGCCCCCGCGCGTTCGTGACGCCATCATTCGCCAGCTCGACGCCGTCCCGGCTCCATGTCGAGCGCTCCTCGAGGCGGCTGCCGTGGTGGGCTTCCGCTTCGAGCTGCGCCTCTTGACGGAGGCAGCGGACCTTCCGCTCCCGACCGTCTCCGCCTTGCTCGAGACCGCCGTTCATGCCGGCTTGCTGCAGAAGCTCACCCTCGACCCGAACCGCTTCGCGTTCAAGCATGAGCTCGTCCGGCAGGTCCTGTACGAAGACCTCGCGGTCTCGGAGCGAAGGCAACTGCACCTGAAGGTGGGGCGCGCGCTCGAGCGCGGACCGTCGATCGATCGTGATGCTCGCGCGTCGGAGCTCGCGCGCCACTTCTGTCAGGCGAGCACGGACGGCGACGCGAACCAAGCGCTCCACTACGCCTCGGAGGCAGCCGCCGTAGCCCTACGCCACTTCGCGTGGGAGAGCGCGGTCGAGTTTCTCGAGATGGCCTTGCTCGCGCTGGAGCGCTCGAGCGCCGCTCGAGAGGATACTTTTTGCTCGCTGCTCATCGACCTGGCGACCGCTCAGTTTCGTGCCGGTTCGCGCTCCCTTGCCAGCGAGACCTTCGCCCGCGCGGGTGAGCTCGCCAAAAAACTCGGCGACGATGACGCGCTCGTACGCATCGCGGTCGCCTTTTCCGCCGGCATTCACGGGATCGAGCTGTCGTTCGACACGGCGCTGGTGCCGCTGCTGGAAGCGGCACTTCGCATCGAGGGCGCCGACATACGCTCGCAGGCGCTCTTGCACGCACGCCTCGCCCTCGCCCTCTTCTGGACGGATGATCACGAACGCCGGCTCGGTCACGCTCGCAGTGCTCGCGCTCTTTTTGAGCCCCTCGAGGGCGACGATGAGGTCCTCGCCTACGTCAAGGCTGCGGAGCTCTCTTGTCTGGAGCGGCCCGGCTCGCTGGAGGAGCGGCTCCGCAGCTCGGCCGAGACCATCGAGCTCACGCGGCGCGCCGGCGCTTACGAGCTCTGCTCGCTCGCCCACATCATGCGGCTCATCGCCTGCGGCGAGGCCGGTGATTTCGAGAGCGCGCGCCGTCACGCGCTCGAGCTCGAAGACCTCGCTCGACGGACGCGCGAGCCTTTTCTCAGTTACGTCGCGTCCAAATACAAAGTCGTGCTCACCCAGATCGGCGGCGATCTCGCCGCGCTCGAGCGGCTGGTCGAAGAGACCCTGCGCGCGGCCGACGCCATGGGTCGCGCCTCATCACGCATCAGCGGGATGAACACCCTCGTCTGGATCCGTATCCAGCAAGGTCGAGCCGCCGAGGTCATCGACGTCGCGCGCGAGTGCGCCGCCGTCGCCGAGCGAGCGATGCCGGCGACCAAGCTCCTTCACGCGCTCGCGCTCGCAAAAGCGAGCGATCGAGCCGAAGCGCAGCGCGTGCTCGGCGACATGTCCGCGCTGCATAGCGCGCTGCGGCGGGATCCGACCTGGCTGGCCGCGGTCGCTCTGCTCGCGGAGCTCTCGTTTTGCTTACCCGAAGCCACGCCGCCCCCGGCGCTTTACGATCATCTCTTGCCCTTCCGCGAGCGTTTCGTGCCCTGGGGGGGAACGTCAGCGTTTTTCCTCGGCTCGGTCGAGCGCTACCTCGGTCTCTTGGCCGCGGCTTCCGGTTCATTCGACGTCGCGCTCGATCACTTCGAGATCGCCATCCGCGAGAACACGCGGATCGGTGCCGAGCTCGCGGCCACGCATTCCCGCGTGGAATGCGCGACCGTCCTGCATCGATTGGGGGGCACGAAGCGCTCGGCCGAGGCGGCGAAGCTCCGCGTCGCCGCGCTTTCGACCGCGAACGCGCGTGGCTTCGGCCTGCTCGTGCGCGAGCTCAGTTAGTTCCCGTCTAACGGCAGATGCTCTGCGCGTCGCATGCGAGGCCCGCCTTGCATTGGGCGCCGTCGTCCCAGGGACAGCACGCCTGTCCCGCAGCTCCGCAGCAGCTCTGCGTGCTCGCATCCGACGGACAGCTTCCGCTCGCCGTGCACCAAGGTCGGAAGTTCTTGAGACTGAGCGCGCCCGCCCTCAGGTTCGACTTGCGTGTGCTCTCGACCTTGTTCGTCTCGCCGTCCACCCAGAGGTGGTTCGACTGATTCGGCCCCGCGTTGATGTACCAACTGATGGCGATCGTGCCCGGCGCCGAGAGCTCGTCGTGGGCCTGGGTCTGCCGCACCTGGCGGCCGGCGTTTTCACCGCAGAGGAGCCTGCGGTCCCAATCGTTCGAGTCGCCGATGATGTCGGTCACGTAGGTGCTTTGCTTTGGGCCGTAGCTGCCGTGTGAAGAAGACGGCCATGACAAGTCGTCGCCGCTCGTACGCACTACGATCCAGCGAGGGTTGGCCTTAGAGGGGTCGCGCACGGATAGCGCGCATTCGGGCTGCGTGAGCGAAGGCGTGCATCCGTTCGGCATTTCGAAGCCACCATGGACGAGCACGAACGCGCAGCCGGCCTCGCCCGTCACCGAAGGGCGCCCGTTCTCGCCCAGAGCGTCGTAGCAAATGCGGTCGACCGTGAAGTCGCCCGCGATGTTGTCGGCGACCCGCTTCAGCCGAGCCTTGAGCCAATCGGTGGAGGGCGGAATCGGCGCGTAGCACGCCGACCACGTCTCCGGCTGGCCGGGATACGTCGATTGACAAGGCCGGCACACCGGCTCGTTGGGTGGGCATGGCGCACTACTGTCTTGATATGCGTACCACCAGCGGCTCGAGTCCGCGATGTCGCTCGACGAGAGTGCGACGGCCAGGACCATGTCCTTTTTCCAGCTCCAGAAGTCACGCCGGATCTCGCCGTAGATGCGGATGCGATCCCCGACGTCGTCATAGTAGAGCGAGTTCCCCCACGAGATCTGGTGAATCGAGGTATCGACGGGGATGTCGGTGACCCCGAGATAGCTCCAGGCTTCGGGACCGCCCTTTTCGATGCCGGTGATGATGCTGAAGCCGAGCCTCACCAAACCTAAATCGGCGCGCTTCTTCATCTGAAAGCCTTCGACCAGAAATGCCTCTTTCTTGCCGCCGTTGAACGGCGTCGGTTGTTGGGGCGAGGAGACGTACACCGCCGACTTGGGCCAGGCGAAGTGGATAGGGTCGCCATTCGCGTCGAGGTCGGCGTCTCCGGGAATGAAGCCGCCGGTAGACGAGACGGCGTCCCCGACGGTATCCGAAGGACCGGCCGGAAAATCGTTGGCGGCATTCATCTTCTGGACCGGGCACTTGGCGGCCCAGTCCCGCGGCGTGAAGCCACAGGCCGGCCCGGGCGGGTTCGCGTTGGCCTTGATCCGCCCGTAGAAGCCGAGGTTGCCGTCGAGCGGCACCTCCCAAACGTTTTGATTCGCCATCCACGCGTGGATGGCGATCGTGTTCCCCACCAGTCCCTTCACGTCAGAGGTGGGTGCCGTGTTCTGGGGCTGCGTATAACCGGGCCGCCAGAAGATCCCGTCGCCGAAGACCCAGAGGCTGCGTCCGCCCTGCCCCGACCCGGTCACCGGCGGAAGGTACGTGCTCCCGCCGCCATCGTGATCCTTCCATCCCGCGCTTCGTTTGAACTGCTTGTCCCAGTCCTCCCAGCTCAGGCACGCGATGAAGGTGAAGGCGGCGGCGGACGTGAGAACGACGACGGCGGATGGCTTGCGCATGATGGCTCTCCCACGCAACGAGTCCGTAGCCGGTATAGATCACGGGCGCGCGGAAGATCCGGAAGAAGTCCTGATGGATTCGTGAGGACGCGCGTATACGCCCGCCGTATACGCGCAGTGCACCGCGTCCGTCGCGCGCAGCGCGCCATCCCGTACGCTGCAGACATGGCGAATCGGACGAATGACGGATCCTGGCTGGGCGCGAAGACAATCTTACTCATGGTTGCGCTCGCGCTCGGGTGTGGCGAAGCGCAAACGCGCGACGAAGGCGGTCGACCGCACGAGGCGGGCGGCAGCATGGATTCAGGCGAGCACCACCGAACCGACAGCGGTGACGGCCGGGCTGACGCGGAGCCCGACACATCCTGCGACGGGCCGCTCGACTGTAGGGATTGCCCGGACTATGCGCCGGCCAAGCAGGTTTGCACTGATTTCGAAAGCAGCTCCTGGCACGCGCGCTACGAGGGCGATTGCGGGGACTTCCGCTACCGATTCGAGGGCAGCTGGTATGCGGGAACCGTCAGCTACTGGGAGCGCGAGACGGGCAAGCTCGTCGCCGTTCATAGCTTCACCGACAGCAACGTGCCCTGTCAGCAAAGCGTGAGCGGCGATCGCTCGGTCTACGAGCAGTGCCAGGTCCCACCCGCGCGCGAGGTCTGCGCAGCTGCCGACGCGGACGCAGGCGCCGACGACGGAGTCTGAGCCGCAGATCTGCACAACCAGCAGCCGCTCAAGAGTCCGATCCTGGATAGCTCAGGCCTGGAGACCAGGGTTCGTGGGACCCCGAGGATCTCTCGCCGTTCGTGTGTTTGGGCACGGTCGGCGCCGACGGGCTGTGCGACGTCACGCCGCGCGGTGGAGATCCAGGCTTCCTCAAGGTGATCGACGACGCACACCTCGCGCTGCCCGACCGTCCGGGTAACAATCGACTCGACAGTCTGACCAACATCCTAAGCCATTCCGGTGTCGGGCTGACCTTCTTCGTTCCGGGCTTCGAGGACACGCTGCGGGTGAATGGCAGGGCGTTCATCAGCACCGATCCGCGGCTCAAGGGGCTGTTCAGCGAGCGCGGGAAACCACCTCTCTCCGTCGTGTGGATTGAGGTGGCGGAGGTCTATTTCCACTGCGGCAAGGCGGCGCGCCGGGCGCGGCTCTGGGACCCTGCCGCGCACGTGGAGCGCTCGACGTTCCCGACCATGGGCACGATCTACCGCGAGCAGCTGCAGCTCGACATGGAGGCCACGGTTCTCGACGAGGTGTTCAGCAAGGATGCGAGAAAGAATCTCTACTGACGAGGCGCTCGAGACGAGATCCGTCCTGGTCACCACTCCCGTAGTGCAGCTGGCTTGGGTGACTTGCCACCGGGCCGGGCGCGGCCTGAGCTGTGAAGAGGTCAAGCCCGAGCATGAGATCGCGATCCCGCTGCGCGGCGCCAACATGCGTCACGTGGAAAGCCGAACGTATACCTCCTGCCCCTCGCAGGTGATGCTCTCGAACCGCGGTGAGCCGTACCGCGTGAGCCATCCCTACGGCTCCGGCGAGAGCGCGCTTCAAATCGTCGTGCGAGACGACGTTCTGGTCGAGCTCGTCGCCACCTGCGACCGCGACGCGGTAGAACGCCCGGATCGTCCTTTCCGCGCCCGACAGATTCGTCCGGTGCTGGGCATGCACCTCGAAGCACAGCTCTTCATGGCGCGGGCGCAGAGCCGCACTGCACTACAGCTCGAAGAGGAAGTGATCGCGTGGCTGCTGCGCATGCTCGCAAGCGTCTCGGAGGCCCCTTCTGCATCTCTTGCGTCGCCGCGCGATTTCGAGCTGGTGGCGCAAGCGCGGGCGTTTCTCGCCGCGCACTATCAGCGCGCGCTTCGCCTCGACGACGTCGCCCAGGAGGTGGGCATCTCCGTCTATCATCTTTGCCGCGTGTTTCGCCGCGTGACGGGAGGAACGCTCTGGGCCGAGGTCCAGACACTGCGCAGCCACGCGGCCCTGCAGCACCTGGCCGAGGATGCTCGAGACCTCACTGCGCTCGCACTGTCCCTCGGTTATTCGCAGCATAGCCACTTCACCGCCTCGTTTCGCGACGAGCTGGGCATGACGCCATCCGCGGCGCGCGCCCTGCTCCGGCAAGCTCCTCGACGCCAGCGACAGCGGCTGGCGGGCGCGCGGTAGAGACGTCCGCGGAGCCGCTATTGACCGAGCGACGGTCGGCCGCGCGGGATTTAGCGACGCAGCAGAGCATGTTCTCCCCGTGCCGAGCGTCGCGTATCCTTGGCCCGCGCGCCTCCTCGACCACCCGAGCCAAGGAATGCCGGTGCACCAAGGGTTAGGACTGGGCTCGAAGCTGCTCTCAGCCTGCGCCGCTTTGTTCGTCGCGCTGTCCATGGCCGGCGGCTGTGAGCCCGTTGCACCGAGCGAGACGGTTGCGGGCTCGCTCGCGCAGCCTCTCTTGCCTCCGCCCCCTGCTTCCGAGCATTGCCCGGAGGGCTCCTCCGTCGTGCTCGGAACGAGCGCGGACGATGACCTCGTCGCGCACGGCGCAGGCGAGCCGCTCTGCATCGTCGCCGGCGACGGTGGCGACCGGGTCGTCTCTCAGGGTTCCTCGCAGCGAGTGATCGACACCGGGCCCGGCGCGGATCGAGTCGTGGGACGGGCGGAGGGCCTCGTCGTTCACGCGGGTGCCGGCGACGATCATGTCACGCTCTCGGGCAACGGCGCCGGTCAGGTCTTCGCGGGTCCGGGACACGATCGCGTGCACGGCTCGGCGGGCGGCGATTACGTCGAGGGCGGCGAGGACGACGACCACATCGAGGGCGGCAATGGTCGCGACCGCTTGCTCGGCCAGGACGGCAACGACACGCTCCTGGGCGGTCCTGCCACGGACGCTCTGTTACCCGGTCGCGGACGCGACCAGACGCTGGGCGGCGCCGACGACGATCTCGTGGTCGTCATGCACGGCTGTCAGCTCGAAGCGGGCGAGATCCTCGACGGCGGCGCCGGCGCGGACGTGCTGCTCACGCCGCTCGACGAGGACGCGCTCGCGGCGATGGGGGTCGTCGTGCGCTCCTTCGAGCGCGTGCTGGTGTTTCCGGAGGACGGCTTCGGCTGCGATCCCGTGAGCTGCGCGTGCCCGGACAGCTTCTCGCCGCTCGACCCGAAGGCGCTCTGCGACTACTCCGAGCTCGAAGACCACGACCTCGACGTGACGGCCGTGAAGGCAGCGTGCGAGCGATTCGTCGACGCGCTTCCAGCACTGCTCCTGGAATTGCCGGACGAACCGAGCGACGCGGACGTGTTCGCGGCCTTCGCCGCACACGATGCCGGACTCATCCCCGCGATGCAGGCGCTGAGCCAGGTGCTGTCGCACGCGCAGGCGAACAGCATCGTGCCGATGGGCGCGCCCGGGACGCCGCAGTCGGGGATTTCGACCCAGATCGACGCCTGCGATCGGCCCGACTTCGATTTCCACACGGGGGTCGATCGCGGAGGCATCAACAACTGCAGCGACGGGGAGGCGGATCGCGTGCGCGAGCTTCGCGACATCGCGTCGTACATGCTGTGGCGCACCTCGCAGTACGTCGACGCGGTGCTCGCCGCGCCGAACGACGCGGCGGCCCAGGCGCTCTGGAACCAGGGCGGCTGGAACTACCCGCTCGCGTCGTGGTTCGGAGCGTACTCGAGAGCTCGCGCGGAGGTCGTCGAGCAGACCGTAGATATCTGGTTTCAGAAGCTGCACGCCGATGATGACGGCCTGACCGGGCCCGACGACAACATCCAGTGTTTCCATCCGCTCAAGTGGTGGCAGTACATCGGCTTCGGCTTGATCTCGCCCCCGACCATCCTGCACAAGACGGTCGCGAACCCCTGCTGGCTCGAGCGCAACGGTGCCGGCAACACCCATGGGCACGCGCTCTTTGCGATGCCCGTGCTCGGACGTCCGGCGGCGGCGGCCGTCTTCTATCCGTTCCGCAGCATCGAGCTCTGCGAGATCATGTTCAACGGGCACGACCTCGACGACCCGGTCGAGCGCATCGCAGCGGCGGGCGTCATCCTGCACGAGCTCTTGCACTGGCAGGACAACGCGCAGGGAAAGCTCAGGGACAAGCACGGCGGCGACGACGACGGCATCTGCCCGAGCGGCGGCTGCAGCTCACAGCCGCATGCGCTCGCCCTGGCGCAGCAAGCGCCGGACGTCGCGCTCGTCAGCATCGTCAACTACCAGGAGTGGGCGAACGCCGTCGCCGCGGCCTACACGCAGGGCTTCTGCGATACCACGCTCAATCCCCGCTGCTTCCCGTCGGACTGCTGCGGCGACGGCATCCTGCAGGCAGAAACCGGTGAAGCTTGCGACGGCGACGACTTCGGGGGAGCGACCTGCCTCGATGTCGCTGGCCTTTCCGAAGGCGATCTCGACTGCTCCGGCGACTGCACGACCGTCGAGACCGACCACTGCTCGGGCTCCTGTGGCAACGATATGATCGACCCTGCGCTCGGAGAGATCTGCGACGGCGAGGACCTCGGCGGAGGAAGCTGCGCGGACTACGGCTTCGAGATGGGCTCGGTCACGTGCAACGCCTGCGGCGGCTACGACACGTCGGGCTGCTCGGGAGGGACGTCGCTCTCACCGCCCGCGAGCTACGGCGACTGCGGCGTGCCAGACGACTACTGCACGAGCCCGGAGGATTGCTACACGTTCAACTCGGCCGGCTTCTGTGCCGGCGGTCCGTGCGCTCGCAGCGACCCGAGCGCTCGCACCGCCGGCCAGCTCGATCCCACGTCCGACTTTCACCCCAAGGGCAACTATCGCGACGCTTTCGCTAATCTCCACTTCTGCGGCACCGACGACCAGGACAACGAGCTCACCTGCGTCGACGACGACGGCTGGGGCGTCTGCCGTCGCTGCGGCACGCAGGATGGCGAAACGATGCTCGGCTGCTCCTGCGCGGCGGGCAACGATTGCAGCCTCGGGGGCGAGCTCCTCGAGTGCTGGGGCGGCGACTTCCCGCACGGAGGCTTCTGCTGGCCCGCCTCGGGTCCCCCCGACTTCCAGTGCCGCCAGGGCGCCTGCGGCCAGGTCTACGGCACAGGCAGCGCTTCGTATTGCGAGCACTACCCCTCGTCAGGCGAGGCCCGCTGCATGCCCCAGGACTGCCAAGACATCCAGGCCCAGGAATGCGCGGGAAGCAACGTCATTTGCACGTCCACCTATGATCCCGAGGGCGATCTACAGGACAACTGCACGAACGAGTGCGAAGCGAGCGCGCATTGCTCCGTGGAGAACCTCTGGCCGCCCGGCTACGTGTGCTCG
>Ga0190265_10002309_pt1 | contig 12792 bp, 6 predicted proteins | sample Popmic124T_FD_133135 | JGI IMG/M metagenome (GOLD analysis project Ga0190265, IMG submission 133135) | Populus adjacent soil microbial communities from riparian zone of Indian Creek, Utah, USA - 124 T | ecosystem: Environmental > Terrestrial > Soil > Riparian zone | place: USA: Utah | collected... | reverse complement strand
TGAAGACTGCGGGCTGATTCTGCCGATCGGCAACTGGGTCCTGCGCCAGGCTTGCGAGCAGGCGCGGGTCTGGTGCGACGCGGGCTTGCCCGTGTCGACCATGGCCGTGAACGTCTCGGCGATGGAGTTTCGGCACGAAGGTTTTCTGGACGGGGTATTCACGATTCTGCGCGAGACAGGGCTGAGCCCAAAATTGCTCGAGCTGGAGCTGACCGAGAGCGTTCTCATGAAGCATGCCGAGAACGCGAGCACCATTCTCGGGGCTCTGCGGGAAAGCGGCGTGCAGGTGGCGCTCGATGACTTCGGTACGGGTTATTCGAGCTTGAGCTACCTTCGGCGGTTTCCCGTCGATGCGCTCAAGATCGACCAGTCCTTCGTCGGTCACATCACGACCGCCAGTCAGGATGCGAGCATCGTGACCGCGGTCATCAGCATGGCGCGAAGTCTCGGGCTTCGGGTCGTCGCAGAGGGGGTGGAGACGCGCGAGCAGCTCGCTTTTCTTCGCGCACATGAATGTGATGAGGCGCAGGGCTACTACTTCAGCAAGCCGGTAGCCCCACAGCAGTTCGCGACCCTCTTGAGAACGGGCATCCCGCCGCCATTCGACGCGCGCGCCGCTCTCTGCTGAACACACTCTCGATCCAACCGCATTGATAGCCACGACGCTCCGCAACACATGAATCGCACACAGCTGATATTTGCCGTCCTCGCGATCACTTTGCTGATCGCTGCGATCGACTTCGCGACTTCCGCTGAGATGGTCGCTGTGGTGAACCACGGCCTGCTCGTGACCGTGCTCGGCATTCTCGCCACCTTCGTCCTCCTTCACTTTGCTGCACGCCACCGGTTGACGCTCGATCGCATCTCGCTCAACGCGGCGGAGCAGCATCTCGCACGGGTCGACGGCGAGCGCTGGCTCGCGGAGCACGAGCTCCGAGAGAGCGAGGAGCGGTACAAGATGCTCGTCGACGGGGTCCAGGATCACGCGATCTTCGCGATGGACTTGGAGGGCGTCGTCGTCAGTTGGAGCACGGGTGCCGAGCGAATCAAAGGTTACACGGCAGACCAGATCATCGGTCAGAGCTTCTCCTGTTTCTTCCCTCCGGCGGACGTCGTGCGAGGCAGACCGCAAGAAGTGCTCAAGCTGACTGCCCAAAACGGCCGTCACGAGGAGCGCGGCATGCGCATGCGGAAGGACGGCACGCAATTTCTGGCGAGTGTGACCATCACCGCGCTGCGCGACGCGGCAGGCACCCTGCGGGGCTTCTCCGAGTTCAGTCACGATCTGAGCCAACGAAATGCCTCCGACGCGAGGTATCGAGGGCTGCTCGAGGCGGCGCCGGATGCGATGGTCGTGGTGGACGAAAACGAACGCATCGTCTTGCTCAACGTGCAGGCGGAGAAGCAGTTCGGATACCGTCGCGATGAGCTCGTCGGTCAACAGGTCACGAGCATCATTCCGGAGGGCTTTGCGGAGCGGCTCGTCGCGGATGGTACGCGCACGGCGGAGGAGAAGCTCGGACAGCAGATCGGTACCGGAATCCAGCTCTCCGCGCGGCGCAAGGACGGTAGCGAGTTTCCGATCGAGATCATGCTGAGCCCACTGCAGAGCGCAGAGGGTGTCCTCGTGACGGCGGCGATCCGCGATATCAGCATGCGCAAGTCGGTGGAGAGGTATCTGGCGCAAATGGAGGCCCGGTATCGCGGGCTCCTGGAAGCAGCTCCCGATGCGATGGTGGTGGTGAATACCGATGGGAAGATCGTCCTGCTCAATGTGCAGGCCGAGAAGCAGTTCGGATATCGCCGCGACGAGCTCTTGGGCCAGCAGGTCAAGAACATCATTCCGGAAGGCTTCGCGGAGCGACTGATCGCGGACGGGACGCGCACCGCGGCCGAGGCGCTGGCGCAGCAGATCGGTACTGGAATCGAGCTCTCCGGGCGGCGCAAGGATGGCAGCGAATTTCCGATCGAGCTCATGCTGAGCCCGCTGGAGAGCACCGAAGGCGTCCTGGTCACAGCCGCGATCCGCGACATCAGCGTGCGCAAGGCCGCGGAGAAGCACTTGGCGCAGATGGAGACCCGGCACCGCGGGCTGCTCGAAGCGGCTCCCGATGCGATGGTGGTGGTGAACCAGAGCGGGAAGATCGTCCTGCTGAACTCGCAGGTCGAGAAGCTGTTTGGCTACGCCCGAAGCGACCTGTTGGATCAGGCCGTCGAGATGTTGATCCCGGAGCGCTTTCGCGGCAAGCACCAGGGATATCGCGAGGGCTTCTTCGTCAATCCTCAGCGGCGAGTGATGGGCGCTGGGCGGGACCTCTACGCTCTGCGCAAGGATGGCACCGAGTTTCCGGTCGAGATCAGCCTCAGCCTGCTGGAGAGCGCGGAGGGCCTCCTGGTGACCGGTGCCATCCGCGATGTCAGCGTGCGCAAGGCTTCGGAAAAGCACCTGGCGCAGATGGAGGCGAGGTACCGCGGGCTGTTGGAAGCAGCGCCGGACGCCATGGTCGTGGTCAACCAGGGTGGTGAGATCGTGCTCCTGAATGTGCAGGCTGAACAGCAGTTTGGGTATCACCGCGATGAGCTCGTCGGCCAGCAAGTGAAGAACATCATTCCGGAAGGCTTCGCGGAGCGCTTGATCGCGGACGGTACGCGCACCGCGGCCGAGGCGCTGGCACAACAGATCGGGACCGGAATCGAGCTCTCTGCACGACGCAAGGATGGCAGCGAGTTTCCCATCGAGATCATGCTGAGCCCGCTGGAAAACGCCGATGGCATCCTGGTCACGGCGGCGATCCGCGACATCAGCGTGCGCAAGGCTGCGGAGAAGCAGCTGGCGCACATGGAAAGCCGGCACCGCGGGCTGCTCGAAGCGGCTCCCGATGCCATGGTGGTGGTGAACCAGAGCGGGAAGATCGTCTTGCTGAACACGCAGGTCGAGAAACTGTTCGGCTACACGCGAAGCGATCTATTGGATCAGACCGTCGAGATGCTGATCCCGGAACGCTTTCGTGGGAAGCACCACGGATATCGCGAGGGGTTTTTTGTCAACCGCCAGCAGCGGACCATGGGCGCCGGGAGGGACCTATACGCGGTGCGCAAGGATGGCACCGAGTTTCCGGTCGAGATCAGCCTCAGCCTGCTGGAGAGCGCAGAGGGCGTCCTGGTGACGGCGGCGATCCGCGATATCAGCGTGCGCAAGGCCGCGGAGAAGCACCTGGCGCAGATGGAGGCGAGGTACCGCGGGCTGCTGGAAGCAGCGCCGGATGCGATGGTCGTGGTGAACCAGGGTGGTGAGATCGTGCTGCTGAATGTGCAGGCTGAGCAGCAGTTTGGGTATCACCGCGACGAGCTCGTCGGCCAGCAAGTGAAGAACATCATTCCCGAAGGTTTCGCGGAGCGCTTGATCGCGGATGGGACGCGTACCGCGGCCGAGGCGCTGGCGCAGGAGATCGGAACCGGAATCGAGCTCTCTGCACGACGCAAGGACGGCAGCGAGTTCCCAATCGAGATCATGCTGAGCCCGCTGGAAAACGCCGACGGTATCCTGGTCACGGCCGCGATCCGCGACATCACCGCGCGCAAGACGGCTGAAGCACATCTACTGAAGAAGGTGGTGGAATTGAACCGCTCGAATGAGGAGCTGGGTCAGTTCGCCTACATAGCTTCCCACGATCTGCAGGAGCCGCTGCGGATGGTGGCGAGCTACACGCAGCTTCTGTCCCGACGATACAAGGGAAAGCTGGACTCCGATGCCGATGAGTTCATCGCCTTCGCGGTGGACGGCGCCAGCCGCATGCAGCGCTTGATCCAGGACCTGTTGACCTATTCGCGCGTCGGCACTCAAGGTGGAGATCTACTCGAGATCTCGAGCGAGGACGCGCTGGAACACGCGCTCCGAAATCTGGACGGGGCGATCCACGACAGCTCGGCGTTGGTGACTCACGATCCATTGCCCGCCGTCTTCGCGGACCAGTCCCAACTGGTTCAGCTATTTCAAAACCTGGTGGGCAACGCGATCAAGTACCAGGGACCCGGGATACCGCAGGTACACATCTCCGCAAAAAGTAGCAAAACGAAATCGGTGTTTTCAGTGCACGACAACGGCCTCGGGATCGATCCGCAGTACTTCGACAGGATCTTCGGCATGTTCCAGCGCCTGCACCGGCGGGAGGAATTCGCTGGAACGGGCATCGGGTTGGCTATCTGCAAGAGGATCGTGGAGCGCCACGGAAGCAGCATTTCGGTCGAGTCACAGTTGGGCCAAGGCTCGACCTTCAGCTTTGCCCTGGCGCGAGGAGAAACGGCGTCATGAGCACGATCGGCAGAGGGTACCGCGCTGTAAACGTCTTGCTCATCGAGGATAGCTCCGGCGATGTGCGACTCACGAAGGAGGCATTCCGCGACGCGAATCCAGCCATCCTTCTACACGTGGCTTCCGACGGTGTAGAGGCCATGGCGTTTCTGAGACGGGAACGGACCTACGCTCATGCTCCTCGTCCGGATCTCATTCTATTGGACCTGAATCTACCCAAGATGGATGGCCGTGAGGTTCTGGCTCAGATCAAGGGTGACGCCATCTTGGCGACCATACCTACCGTGATTCTGACGACCTCCGAAGCGGAGGTGGACATCTTGACGAGCTATGAGCTCCGGGCGAACTCGTACCTGTGCAAGCCGGTGCAACTGGACGCGTTCGATAGCCTGGTGAAGAGCATCAATGACTTCTGGCTGACGAGAGCGAAATTGCCGCCACCACAGCACGCATGATGGACACCGAACCTACCAAGAGACTGCTCCTGATCGAGGATAACCCTGGAGACCGCCGGCTTCTGCAGGCGATCCTCAGTGAGCATGCTTCGCAGCGCATGGAGATGACCCACGTGGACTCCATGGACGCGGGCGAGAAGCATCTCTCGGAGCATCCGGTCGACATCGTGCTGCTCGACCCGGGCTTGCCCGATGCACAAGGCATTGCGTCGATACGGCGAGCCCACGCTGCCGCGCCGCACACTCCTCTGGTCGTGCTGACGGACCGCGACGACGAGGCGTTGGCCGTGATGGCTCTGAAGGAGGGCGCGCAGGACTATCTCGTCAAAGGTCAAATCGAACCGCGAAACCTTCTGCGGGCGCTGCGCAATGCCATGGAGCGAAAGGTCCTGGAGGAGGCGCTGTTCGACGAGAAGGAGCGCGCTCAAGTCACGCTCAACAGCATCGGCGACGCGGTCATCTGTACGGATATCGCGGGCAACGTTAGCTTCCTGAATCACGTGGCGGAGAAGGTCACCGGCTGGCCGTGGCGAGATGCGAAAGGCCGGCCGCTGGCGGAAGTGTTCCGCATCCTGGGGAGCTCGAGCCGCGAGCCTCCCCCGAGCCCGGCGAAGGTCGCGGTGGGGCAAGAGCAGACCGTGCATCTACCGCCGAACTGCATCCTCGTGCGGCGGGACAAGAGCGAGGTTCCGATCGAAGATTCCGTCGCTCCGATCCACGACCGGGAAGGGCAGTTGACCGGAACGGTCGTGGTGTTCCGAGACGTGAGCGCGGCGCGGGCCATGGCGTCGCAGATGGCTCATGCGGCCGAGCATGACTTCCTGACCGGTCTGCCGAACCGGATGCTGCTGAACGACCGGATCAGTCAAGCGATCGCGCTCGCGCAGCGCCACGTCGGACAACTCGCCGTGTTGTTCCTGGACCTGGATGGCTTCAAGCACATCAATGATTCCCTGGGCCATCCGATCGGTGACAAGTTGCTTCAGTCGATCGCAATGCGCCTGGTGAATTGCGGGCGCGCCACGGACACCGTCAGCCGACAGGGTGGCGATGAGTTCGTGATGCTGCTCTCGGAATTGGATCACCCCGAGGATGCCGCGATTGCGGCGCGCAGAATTCTGAAGGCCGTCGCGGAGGCTCATTGCATCGACGAACAGGAGCTCCACATCACCACGAGCATCGGGGTCAGTGTCTATCCCGAGGACGGCCAAGATGCCGAGACCTTGATCAAGAATGCGGACACCGCGATGTACCAGGCCAAGGAACACGGGCGCCACAGCTTTCAGTACTTCAAGCCTGCGATGAACGCGCGAGCCGTGGAGCGGCAGTCGATCGAGGAGAGTCTACGGCGCGCGTTGGAGCGGAAGGAGGTCGCGCTTCACTATCAGCCGAAGGTCGACTTCAAGACCGGCGCGATCACCGGCGCCGAGGCCTTGCTGCGCTGGACGCATCCGACTCGCGGATCGGTTCCACCGGCGCACTTCATCCCCGTCGCCGAGGACTGTGGGCTGATCATGCCGATCGGCAACTGGGTCCTGCGCGAAGCTTGCAAGCAAGCTCGCGCCTGGCTCGAGAAGGGCTTGCCCGTATCGACCATGGCCGTCAACGTCTCCGCGATCGAGTTTCGGGATGACGACTTTCTGGAGGGCCTGTTCGCGATTCTGAGTGAAACGGGGCTGGACCCGCGGTTGCTCGAGCTGGAGCTGACCGAGAGCGTGCTCATGAAGCAGACCGACTCGACGGCGTCCATTCTGCGTACGCTGAGGGAGTGCGGCGTGCAGGTCGCGGTCGACGACTTCGGCACGGGCTACTCGAGCCTGAGCTACCTGCGAAGGTTTCCAGTCGACGCGCTCAAGATCGACCAGACGTTCGTCGGTCAGATCACCACCACCGAAGACGACGCCAGCATCGTGAGCGCGGTGATCAGCATGGCGCACAGCCTCAAGCTAAGAGTCGTCGCGGAGGGCGTGGAGACGCTCGAACAGCTGTCGTTCCTGCAGGAACGCGGGTGTGACGAAGGGCAAGGCTACTATTTCAGCCCGGCGGTGCCACCGGAGCAGTTCGCGAGCTTGCTGTGCTCGGGCATACGAGAGCCGTCGGTCGTCGTCGCCTACGGACACTGAGAGTTCCGGGCGGCGTACCGGAACCGCTGCAGCTGGCGGCGGACGGAGCGTCGCTGCTGCTGACGCACTTCTCGAGCCTTGCGGTCGTCGCGGCCGACCAGACGTGCCAATCGACCAGCGGCTGGCGTGACACGGCCGACTCGGTCGGTTGCACGAGCCATGGCAGTAAATCCACCCTGCGCGCCTATACCTGCAAGAACTACCAGTTCTGCCAGATCATCGAGGCGAGCTGCTGCGTCGAGCCAGGCGACACGGACGAAGACTGCCAGACCGGTGACACCGCGCTCTTGCTGCACACATCCGCACCGACAGCAATGGCGGCGCGTACCCGTATTGCGACGCGGGCTTCGTGACGCCTCCTCACGTGACCACCGTGGCGCCCGGGCTGATCGCGAATTCCACGGCCCAGACCATCACGCTCACGGGCACGAACTTCCATGCGAACGGGTCGGTGTTCGTGAATACCGACAGCGCGATCGCCACCACCTGGGTGAGCGCCACGCAAGTGACCGCGAGCGTACCGGCAGCGTACCTGACCGCGGTGGGAACCCTGACCGCCGTGGGTTACGTGAACCCGACCAGCACCGCCGCGGGCGCGTGCAGCGAGGCCAGTCCCAGCAACTGCGACTGGCCTCGCCGCAGCCGCGTTGGCGTAACCCACCAGCAGCAACTGCGACTGGACCCGATCGTGGCCCCGGTCAGCGTCAACCCGACGGTGACTTCGATCGCACCCACCAATCTGATCGCCAACTCGACCGATCAGGTCATCACCTTGACCGGCACGGGCTTCGGCGCGGACGGCTCGGCGTTCTGGGGCCAGGACGTGCCCATCGCCACGGTCTGGATCAGCGCGACGGAGGCCACGGCGACGGTCCCCGCGGACGAGCTCGACACGCCCGGGTTCCTCATGTTCGTGGGCTATGTGAACCGGGTGACTGGTTCACTGGACTGGAACAACCGCAGCAACATGCACAACATCCCGATCCAGTGATCGGACCGCGCACGGTGGTCACGGCGGTGCGAGCCACGCTGCGCTGTCCGTGATCACCCCGTCCGGCGGATCGCTGCCGAAGCGTGCCAGCGCCGTGGGATCGTCGAGCGTGTAGAGCATCACGCGCACACCCGCGGCGTGCAGCGCGCTGACGTCCGCGGGCGTGATCAGGTCGTGGCGCGCGTAGACCCAGTCGAGCTCGCGGTCGCGCGCGAGCTCGATCCAGTCGCGCGTGATCGGCTTCTGGGGCAGGTCCCAGCCGACCTCGACGTCCGACCAGCGACGAATCGTGGCGATCAGCCCTTGCGAGAAGCTGTCGACCACGATGCCCATGCCGGCCGGCCGCGCGTCGATCACCTGCAGCGCGCGGCGCGCCAGCACCATGTCGTTCTGCCACAGCCGCTGCGGCTTGAGCTCGACCGCGAAGCTCGCCTTGCCGGCGTAGCGCGCGAACAGCTCCGCGAGCGTGGGCACGTCGGGCACCTTGCGCGCGCGGAGCTCCGCGAGGCTCACCTTGGCCAGCACCAGCTCGCTGCCGTCGGGCGCGCGCACGTTCGCGTCGTGGGCCAGGACCGGCACCTCGTCGGCCGTCAGCTGCACGTCGATCTCGACCCAGCGGAAGCCCGCCGCCAGCGCGCGATCGATCGCCGCGAAGCTGTTCTCCTGCGCGGGGACCTGCTCGCCGCCCTGCGCGCCGAGCGCGTTGCCGCGGTGCGAGATCACGCGCAGCGGTTGCCTGGCCCTGGGCGCGCGCCGGCTGCGCACGGGCAGGGCGCGACTCGCGGGTGCGAAGTGATCGCCGAGGTTCAGATACGCGCCCAGCTTCATGTACGCATCGACCAGCCCGTGGACCTCGCGCCAGCGCGGATCGCCCTGCTGGAACAGGTTGCGGCGCAGCATGGGATCGGCGTCGAGGTCGTAGAGCCGCGGGGCGCGGCCGTCGAGCGGCACCATCCAGCGCAGCGGCGGCGCGTGCACGAACAGGTACTCGAGGTTGTCGCCAGCGATCGAGACCGTCCAGCGCTGCTCCGGAAACGTGGGCCAGAGCAGGCTCATCCCCAGCGCGCAGGGCGGCGGCGGGACGCCCGCCAGCTGCAGCACGGTGGGTCCCACGTCGGCGTGACCGCCGAGCCGTGTGCTCAGGTACTGCTTGACGTCCGGGTCGAGCAGATCGATCGCCCTGCCGAACAGCATGAACGGCACGTCGAAGCGGTACTCGAACTCGCCGGTGGAGGTCTCGGCGGGATCCTCCGGCGCGGGCACACGCGGCACGTGATCGCTGACGAGCGCCAGGATCGTCCCGCGCGGCTTCTCGTGCTGCACGTACCAGGCGTACAGCCGCGCCAGCTCTTGATCGAGATAACGCGCGGTCTCGGCGAAGCGGCTGTAGCGGTCCTCGCCGCTGAACACGCGCGCGTGGCCGGGCGGCAGCGTGTAGGGGTCGTGCGTGGTCAGGGTCGCGGCCAGCGCGAACAGCGCGCCGTCCTCGCCGCGCTGCCGGCGCGCGTCGACGTCGCGCATCAGCTGGCTCAGCAGCTCGCGATCGGGCAGGCCCCAGCCCGGCGTGTCGGCGAGCGACCGCGGATCGGGCTCGCTCAGGCGCGCGAAGCCCGCGCGCTGCAACAGCACGCGCTGCTGCTCGAACGAGAGATCGCTGCCGTGGAAGTACCAGGTGTCGAAGCCCGCTTGCTGCAGCGCGCGCGGGAAGCCCTGAAACGAGACCAGGCGCGAGTGCGTGATCACGCGCCGGTGCGTCTCGGGCGGCACGCCCGCGAGCACGCTGAACAGCGCCTGCGACGAGCGGTCGCCCGCGGCGTCGAAGCGCTCGAACGACAGCCCCTCGCGCGCGAGCTCGGCCAGCTTCGGCATCAGCGGCTTGCCCTGGTAGCTCGCGTGCAGCTCGCGGTTCGAGATGCCCTCGAGCAGGATCATCAGCACCGTGCGCGTGGGCATGCCGATCGCGGCCGGGACTTCTGCCTCAGGTGAAGACTCGCTGCAGTAGGGGAAGCTCGGATCGGCCGGCGCGCGCTCCGGCACCCCCAGCTGCGCCCGCACCGTGCGCGCGAGCCGCAGCGCCTGGCTCTCGGGCAACGCGCGCTCCGGCTGCGGCTCGCGGAACGCGAACAGATGCTGCAGCGGATGCACGGCGCCGAAGTACGCCTGCCCCTGCAGCGCGCGCGGCGCGAACACGGCCGCGGCGAGCAGCGCTGCCGCGAGCCACCACGCGCCGCGCTGCAGCCGATCGCGGCCGAGCGCGCGCGCCAGCGGCTCGCACAGCGCGAGCACGATCGCGCTCGGCACGGCGACCTCGAGCGCGAGCAACCACGGCGGCAGCGCGGCCTCCAGCGACACGAGCAGCTTGCCGCCTTGCAGCGCGCCGAGGCTGACGGTGGTCGGCAAGCGCGCGAACATCGCGTGATAGTGGTAGGCCGCCGCGAGCAGGGCGAAGGCCAGCGCTGCGAGCACGCCGCACAGCGCGCGCACCACGCGCAGCGCGCGCCGCGAGCGCGCCCAGAGCAGCGGCGCGCCGAGCACGAACCCCGCCAGCAGCTGCGCGCCGAGCGAGAGCAGGACGCCCAGGTCGTAGCTGGCGCTGGGCACGAAGACCGAGCCGACGCGGTGCACGAGCCAGCGCAAGATCAGCGCGCAGAGCGCGAACGACCACGCGAACGCCAGCGCGCGCGCGCGCGGAGAGACGCTCACTCCGGGCTGTGCGCGCTCGGCCGCCGGATCCGTGCCGGCGGCGAGATCCGTCGATCCCATCCGCGCGAGTGTATCAACAACGGTTAGAAGGCGGCGCGCGAGCCGCATGTCGCGCTGACCCGAATGCCTGCGCTCGGCGCACCTGCACCCCGATGTCCACCTGCTCGACCCGCGTCCTTGCCCGCGCTCATGCGCGCGTCGCCAATCTGTTCGTGATCTCCGCCTGCGCGCTGTGCAGCGCGAGCTGCGGCGACGGCGGCGAGCGCGAGCCCGGCAATGCCGGCGCAGCGGGTGGTGGGGCGCCGGTCAATCCACCGGCCGGCGTGATCGGCGCAGGACAAGGCGGTGCAGGCGGTACGGCGGTCGGTCCTTTGCCGATCGCTGGCGGTGCGGCGATCGGTGGCGCTGCGAACACCGGCGGCGCGGGTGCAAACGGCCAAGCGGGCGCGAGCGGAAGCGGCCAAGCAGGTGCGACCGAAGCGGGCACGAGCGGTAGCGCGGGCAGCGCTGGCGGCAGCGGTACGGGAGGCAGCGCAGGCAACGGCGGCACGAGCGGCTCGGCGGGAAGCGCGGGCTCGGCGGGCAGCGCGGGCTCGGCGGGTAGCGCGGGCACGAGCGGAGAACCGGTCGCGGCGATGTGTCGCGCCGAGCCCGTGCACATGGGTGGCCTCACGCAATACGATCAAACCCCGCTCGGCAACTGCGGCATGCCGTGGCCCGCCGACGACCTCTACGCGGCGATCGCCACCGCCGACTATATGAGCTCCGCGGTGTGTGGGATGTGCCTGGAGGTCACCGGTCCCACCGGGCTCAAGGCGATCATCCACGCGGTGGATCAATGTCCGATCGGTAGCAATCCCAAGTGCACCGCGGGCCATCTCGATCTCAGCCACACCGCGTACCGCGCCGTGGTGCCGGCCAACTTCCCCACCGGAGGCGAGGTCCCCAACTCGCAACCGGTGAGCTGGAAGTACGTGCCGTGCGCGGTCGACGGTCCGATCGTCTATCACTTCAAGGATGGCACCCACATGAACTGGCTGGCGGTCCACATCCGCAACAGCCGCTACGGGATCGCCAAGGTTCGCTACCGCAAGAGCGGCGGCGCGTGGCTGGACACGACCGCTCGCACCCTCGACCTCGCGTACTTCGTGGCCGATAACCCCGGCACCACGATCTACGACTTCGAGGTCACCGACGTGAACGGTCAAGTCCTGGTCGATACCGAAATCCGGTTGATGCCCAACGCGGACGTGCAGGGCAAGGCGCAGTTTCCGACCTGCACGTGAGTCTGGCCGAGCGGGTCACGGCGGCTCCAGCCCTGGTCCGCGTTCGCACCTCAATCGGCAGGCCAGGGATTTGCCCTGCGCGTGCGCTCGCGCTCCGCGATGATGCCGGCCGTGATCAGGTTCTGGCGCAACATGGCGAGCAGCTCGAGGTCGGCGTCGATGTCCGCGTCCTCGATCTCTTCGTTGTAGTCCTCGACCGCTTCGATCAAGTTGTCGAGCTCGCCGATCGCTCGCGCATCCGCCGAGCGCGTGTGGAACGCGATGATCGCGTTCTCCATGCCGACGAAGATGTTGAGCATCACGAAGCTCTTCTGGATCGCCGCGAGATCGGTCTCGTCGCTGCCCACCAGCTCGCTCTCCGCCGCATCGACGACGGCCTGGGCGCTGGTCGTGAAGTAGCCGCGGTCGAGCAGCTCGTGCGCCGCGTGGGGATAGACCAGCTCCACGCGGTCGTGCTGGGGCGCGTCCTTGCCGGGCTCGCGGAAGGTGAGATCGATCGTGGCGATGGTCGCGCCGTTGCCGGAGCCGGTCTGGCCGCCCGGCATCATCTCCACCAGCAGCGACGAGCCGCCGCCGCGCCGGCCGCCGGTGTCGGTGACGTCGTCCGCGGACTCGCGGTGCGCCACGAACACGCTCGGCACCTCCAGCCGGCCGCCCGTGCCGGTGTTCTCCCACAGCGGAGCGCCCAGCGCGCGCCCGAACTGGTACTCGGGGCCGGCGGTCAAGGTCAGCTCGAGGTCGAAGGCGATCGGCACGACGAAGTAACTCAGCTCTTCCGCGAACACCTCGTCGATCGCGCCGGTGTCCTCGAGGAAGTAGAAGTTGCCGTCGGCCTGCTGCGCGAGCCCGCGCATCAGCGCGATGTTGAAGTCGGCGCCGAGCCCGACCGTGGTCAGACCGATGCCGTCCGAGTTGTACGTGC
>Ga0190265_10002308_pt1 | contig 12792 bp, 8 predicted proteins | sample Popmic124T_FD_133135 | JGI IMG/M metagenome (GOLD analysis project Ga0190265, IMG submission 133135) | Populus adjacent soil microbial communities from riparian zone of Indian Creek, Utah, USA - 124 T | ecosystem: Environmental > Terrestrial > Soil > Riparian zone | place: USA: Utah | collected... | reverse complement strand
GGCTTGTGGGACTACGACAATCCCGCGGCGCCGAACCTGCTCGACATCACCGTGAATGGGACGCGCATCAAGGCGCTCGCGCAGATCACGAAGCAGGGCTACGTCTACACGTTCGATCGCGTCACCGGGAAACCGGTGTGGCCGATTGAAGAAAAGCCGGTGCCCGCATCGGATGTGCCCGGCGAGAAAGCGTCGCCGACGCAGCCGATGCCGTCGAAGCCGGCGCCGTTTGAATACCAGGGTTCGAACCCGGGCGACCTCGTCGACTTCACGCCGGAGATCCGCGCGATGGCGGAGAAGGCGATTCAGGGATTTCGTACGGGCCCGCTGTTCACGCCGCCGTCGCTCGAAGGCACCATTTCGCGGCCGGGTACCACCGGTGGAGCGAACTGGGGCGGGGCGGCGGTCGATCCCGCGACCGGCATGATCTACATCCCATCGCGCAACGCGCACGCCGTGCTGCGACTGGCGAAACCTGCATCGGCGCTCGACAGCAATTTGCTCTACATGCAGACACCGGGGCGCAATCCGGCGATGCCCGAAGGGTTGCCGCTGTTCAAGCCGCCGTACTCGCGCATCACGGCCATCGACATGAACTCCGGCAACCACGCGTGGATGGTGCCGGCGGGGAGCGGCGATCGCATCCGCAACAACCCGCGTTTGAAGGGACTGAATCTGCCGCCGGTTGGCGGCGACAGCACGTTCAGCGGCCCGCTGCTGACGAGAACGCTGCTGATCTATGCGCTCACCACGGGCGGATCGAAAGGCGGCCCTCGCCTGGTGGCCTACGACAAGGCGTCTGGCAAAGAAGTGGCCTCGACCGATCTCCCCGGCGCCGCCATCGGCACGCCGATGACCTACCTGCTCGACGGCAAGCAATACATCGCGGTTTCAGTGCAGGGCCGAACCTCGACCGATGTGCCCGAGCTGATTTCTCTGGCGCTGCCCTGAGACCTTTTTCCGAAAAACGGTGTCTAACGCGAGGGTCACCGAATGGCGCCAAGACACCTGATCTCGGTATCGATGCTGCTGTTTGCCGTCGGATGCGCGGCGAGGGGGCCGTCGCCGCAGCTGGTGGCCGAGATCGCAAAGGCCGACAGCTTGTTGCGCGCCGGCTGCTACACCTGTCTCCACGAGGCCCTCGGCATCTACCAGAAGAACCAGGTGCCGCAAGGCGCGTTCGATGCGGCGCTGCTGATTGCGGTACGCGATCGCGAGCTGGGTATCCCATCTAACGACTCCTTCGCGCGCGCGCAGTCCCTTGCGCTGCCCACCTCGAAGGTCGTCATCGACGCCTATCCGTTCGTGCTCGGTGAGCTGTCCGGTCTCGACGCCGTTCAGCGCGCCGAGTTGACCGGCCGCGGGCGGCCTCCCATCGAGCAGGACAATGCCGTGCGGCGCGCGCTCGATCCGCTGTTCGGTAAAGACCTCGCCGCCACCTACGTGGCGCTCAGCATCGATTGCGAATCGGCGAAGTTGATGGAGACCGTCGACATCGAGGGCCTGACCAGGCAATACGAAGGCACGCCGTTGATGCAGTTCCGGCTGGCGCGTTGCGGCCTTCCGCCGCGAACCGGGGCACTCGCGGCGCTGCGCGCCGCCGATCCGCGCTGGAACGACGTGCTGTTCTGGGAAGCGCGCCGCGCGATTGCCGGATCGCCGGGCGGCGTCATCGACCTGTCGAAGGTCATCGCGCTGTACGGCGAGGGCCGCGCCGCATTTCCCAAGTCGCTCGCGCTGACCATGGCCTGGGCGAACGCCAACCTGTCGGCGGAAGAATTCGCGCAGGCTCAGATTGGCTTCGACGATGTGTTAGCGACGTTCGGTGAGCATCGTGATGCGCTGATCGGCCGCGTGCAGGCCCTCAGTTACCAGATGCAGCATCCCGACGCGGTGGCGGCGGCGACCCGCGTCATCGATCTCGGCACCTGGCACCTCGGCGACGCCTACTATTGGCGCGCCTGGAATCGCTACCACTTGAAGGAATACGAAACGGCCTGGGCCGACGTCGAGAATGCGACCAGGGGCCTCGCCAACGCGCGCGTCTTCATGCTCGCGGGACTGATCGCCTACGAACGCAAGGAGCTGCCCACGGCCGTCCAGCGCTTCGATCGCGCCTACGAGATGGACAGCAGCGCGTGCGATGCGCTGTGGATGTCGGGCCTGGTCAGCATCGATCAGACCGAGCTCGGCGTGGCGGCGCCGAAGTTCACCAAGGCCATGACCTGCTTCATCAGCGTGGCGGCGTCGTTGCGGAAGAACCTCGCCGGGGTCGAGGCACAGGTGGCCGCGCGCGGCACGCCGGCCACCGATCGCGAAACGCGGGTCATGGAGCGGTTGACGCGCGACGCCAACAATGCCGACGAGAAGTCCGCGCAGTCGGCGTTCAACGCCGCGCAATGTTACGCGCGCACCGGCGGCAAACACATCGCGCTGAACCTGGTGGATGTCGCCATCGCGCACCCGCGCATGAAGGAGAAAGCCGAGGCGTTGAAGGCAGCCATCGAAAAGCTGCCGAAGTAACCCTAACCGCTATGCCCCGGCTCTAGCCGGGGGGAATCATTAGCCGCGCGTCCGCCGTGCCCGCACCTTCAGGTCCGGCTTCTTGATGCGAACCTCGATCGAGTGCCGCCGGTTGTCGCGCCGCGCCGGCTCGTAGCCGAGCAGGTAGTAGTTGCCGCTCTCTTCCCACACCTGGGTGATCGCCGATTCGTAGTCGTTGGTGTTGGCGAAGGCCAGCCCGCCGCTCTCGAACGCGAAACCGTCCTCGTAGAGGCGGAACCCCTGGCCTCGGTCTTCGACGCCTGGAGCCCTGGTCACGCGGTCGTCGATCGCACGCGTCGACCGCGAACGCGTCTCCGTCAACCCAAGTGGATCGATCACGTAGGTCGTGAGGTTGGCGCGCGCGCTGTCGCGCATCGCGATGCCGGCTTCGCCCTGGCTGCCGTCGACGTGCGTGGCCGGATTGCAGGTCGACGCCGGACCGATGCAGACCAGCACTTTGCGGCGGTGCGGCACCTTGGCCAGCTGCCCGGCGAGACTGCTGATGTTGTCCATGGCATGACGGCTCGGGTTCCGTGGCGACACGAACGCCTTGCCGTACGCCTTTGATCGGTTGATCGCGGCGCGCACCTCGGCGGGGCGCTGCGTCGTCACGCTGCTGCCGCCATTCATCATCACCACCGACACCACGTCCTTGGGACCCATGCGATCCGCAAAGCCGACGGCCACCTCCTTGATGCGCTGCGTGTATTGCGGATGCGTGCTGTAGTCGTCCAGCAGCAACACCACGAACCGCCCATCGTCGAGCGACGTTCGCGCGTCGGTGCTCGCTTCGGCAAACGTGGCGATGGTCACCGGCTTGCCGTCTTCGAGGAGCTCGAAGTCATCGCGCGTCAGGCCGCGCACCAGCGCGTTGCCGGCATCGCGGACGATCGCCGAGACGACCAGCAGATCGACGTCGGCGCGGAAGCGCGGCTGCGTCTGGCCGCTCGCGATCGCGACGGTGCCTGCCATCAGTGCCAGAGTGGCGATGCTTCGCATGGCAACCTCAGAAGGCGAACTCTACCACCACCGGCCCATGATCGCTGGTGCCGATCTCGCGCTGGATCGCGGCTGATGTGGCGCGGGCGGCCAGTGCCTCCGACGCCAGCACATAGTCGATGCGCCAGCCGATGTTCCGCTCCTTCATACTGCGCCACGGCGCCCACCACGTGAACAGGTTGTCGTTGTCGGGATCGAGCGCGCGGTGGACGTCGACCACGCCGTTGGCGATGATCTTCTCGATCAGTGCGCGTTCTTCGGGGCGCGCCCCGATCTGATTCGGCTTCCGCTCTTTCGGGTGGATGTCGCGCTCGGTTCTCGCCACGTTGAGATCGCCGCAGACGATCAGCAGCTGTCCCGCGCGCGACGCCTCGGCCACATAGCTCTCGAGGGCCAGCAGGAACCGCATCTTGGCATCGAAGTCCTTGCCGCCGTTTGGCACATAGACCGACGCCACCATCACATCCCCAGCGGGTGACGGCACCGTGGCGCAGGCGATGCGTTGTTCGAAATCAAAGCCGGGATGCGAGCACACCGGCAGCGCGCCGGCCAGCGTCTTGGACACCAACAGCGCGACGCCCGAGTAGCCCTTCTCGCCGTGCCAGTAGCTCCAGTAGTGCTCCATGTCGCGCAGCTCGAACGGCAGCTGATCGAGTGACGCCTTGATCTCCTGCAGACAGACGATGTCGGGTGTTTCGGCGGCGAGCCAGTCGAGGAGCTGACCCTGCCTGGCACGAATGCCGTTGACGTTCCACGTCGCGATCTTCATGGCTTGTCCCGCCGAAGCGTCTCCGCGAAGGCGGACCAGTGATGCACGAGGGTGATGGGTGCGCGCGTGTTGCTGCTTGCGGGGAGGTTGACGAGAAAACGCCGGCCGTCCGGACTCACATCATAGGATCGCACGGCCGCGCCCGCGTCGAACAGCCGATTGAAGGCGCCCACTTCGAGCGCGCCCGCGGAAGGCGTCAGGGCCACCGCGTGAATCTCGGCGCCACGACGGAAAAACAACTCACGCCCGTCGCCCCGCCAGCGTGGCTCGGTGCCGCCGGCCGTCGTTACACGAACGCGTGCGCCCGGCCTGGGAAATGAATCGATGTAGATATCGAACTTTCCCGACTCGTCCGACGCATATGCCACCCAGCGTCCATCCGGCGAGAACGCGCCGAAGGTTTGATTGAAGGCCCTTGTCACGTACGGCTGCGCCGCGGCGCCTTCGGTGGGCGGCTGGGTCCACAGGTCGTCGCGGGTGTCGGCATGCGTCCGGCCGATCAGCAGTGCGCGGCCGTCGCGCGACCAGTCCCAGACCTGCAGCGGCGGATCGAAACTCGCGATGGTCTGTTCGGGCAACACCGCGCCGGCGCCGCGGATCATCACGTGCCGGCGGCGGCCGGCCCACGCGATGCGCAGGCCGTCGGGCGACCACACGCCGCTCTCATCGATGTCGGTGGAGAGCGACAGCCGCGTGCCCACGGGCTGTGAGCCCTCGCGAATGAATACATCCAGCGTGCGCAGTTGCGGATCGACTTCGGTGACCGCGACCCGGCGGCCATCCGGCGCGATGCGGAGATCCCAGGCATCAACCGGTTCGCTCACCCGGCCAATATCTTCACCGTCGCGCGACACCCACCGCAGCTCGCGGAGCGCCGTGCCGGGCGCGCCGTAGATCAGGACGTCGTTCGAGGCGGTGGCAAAGACTTGTCCCAGCGGGCCGCGTCCCACCACGAGGCCCACGGGCTGGCTGCGGCCCGACGGCGTCAGCGTTTGCGGCTCGAGCGGCTGCATCAAGAGCGTTTGATCGTTTAGGTACAGCAGCGAGCGTCCAGTCACGATCGGTTGCGCGTCGGCGGCGATCAGCCGCCGTCGCGAGTCGGGCGTGTCGAGGGCCGCGATCCAGATGCCGGCGCGCGAGGCGTCGCTCGACACCACCAGGAACACCACGTGCCGGCCATCGTCAAGGAATGACGGCCACGCGTGCGCGGTTTCGCCGGCCGCGGTGTTCAGGCTCGTGAACGGCGCGAGCGATCCATCGACGGCCCGTTTGATCAGCCCGCCGTTGGCCGCGGGTGCGAGGACGATGTCGCCGGCGGCGTTCCAGGTGGCGCCACGCGGCGAGGCCGAATCGGCCAGGGACGCCACCGTGCCGGCATTCAGATCGAGGATGCGCAGCTGCCCGCCGGCGAAGAATCCGATGCGCGATCCGTCCGGCGACCAGAACGGCGCCACCGCCTGATCGGTGCCCGGCAGCGCGCGGGTTTCGCGGGTGCGGAGGTCCTCCAGCCAGAGCGTGACCACCCCGGCCTTGGCCCCGGGGTAGACGAGACGACGGCCGTCGGGGGCAAGGGCGAGTCCAAACAGATAGTCGGAACCCGCTCCCGGCTCGACGTCCGCGCCCGGCAACCAAGATGCTCGCAGCGCTTGGGGCGGCGGAGGAGGCTCGGGCGGGCTTTCCCTCATGTGACGAATGGCGGGGACCGCCAGCAGGGCCGCAATCAGGACCGCTACAGCGGCTGGGAAGTGTCGTGTCATACTGTCGACTTCGGATCTTAAGGAGGTTGCTTCGCATGCGTAATCGTTTTCTCGCGCTCGCTCTGACCGTGGCCGTGGCCGGACTCGCCGGCGTTACGACGGCGGCGGCGCAAACCGCGGCGCCAACCAGGCGCCCCGACGTGATTTTCGTTCCCACGCCGGAGGCGGTGGTCGAGGCGATGCTGCAGGTCGCCAACGTCACCAAGAGTGACGTGGTGTATGACCTCGGCTGCGGCGACGGCCGCATTCCCGTGACCGCGGCGAAAAAGTACGGCGCCCGCGGTTTCTGCTACGACATCGACCCGCAGCGCATCAAGGAAGCCAACGAAAACGTGGCCAAGAACAACGTCGGCAACCTCGTGACCGTGGTGCATGCCGACCTGTTCGAGACCGACCTGAGCGGCGCGTCGGTGGTGACGCTGTATCTGCTGCCGTCGCTCAACGTGAAGCTGATGCCGAAGCTGATGAAAGAGCTGAAGCCCGGCACGCGCATCGTCTCGCACGCGTTCGACATGGGCGACTGGAAGCCCGAGAAGGAATTGGACGTCGACGGCCGCAAGGTCTACTACTGGACCATCCCGAAGCGGTAGGGGCTTGGGGCCTGGGACTTGGGGCTTGGGGCTGAAACGCCCTCGACTCATTCTCATGATGTTGGCCGTGGTGCTCGTCACCGCGGCAGTCGTATTAGCCGTCAGCGGTGGCTTTCGAACCACCGTTGGCGGCTTTCGTGTTTCGGTCCGATCGCCTCTCGCAACATCGATTGCGGCGCTGGTCGCCGGCGCGTGGTGGTGGTATCTCGCGCGGCGCGCGCGATCGGTGGCCGCCGATCTCGAGCACGCGTGGCAGTGGACTGAGCGGCACTCGTCACGATCGATTGGCGCGGTGGCGCTTGCCGCCGCGTTTATCGCCGCGACGTTCGCCACGCGATCGGCCGCCGGAGCGGACGCGTCCGGGTATCTAAGCGAAGCCGAGTTCCTGTCGAAAGGCGCGGCGTTTCACTACGTCCACATGTTCCCGTATTCGGAGCATACCTGGCTGACCACGCCACTCGGATGGATACCGCGAAGTTCAGACGTGCAGACGCCCAGTTACCCTCCGGGCCTGCCGCTGTTGATGGCGATCCCCCACAAGCTTGCGGGCATCAACGGCGCCACCGCCGTCGTGATTGCGTCCGCGGCGATCGCGGTGTGGGCCTCCGGCATGATCGCGGGCGGTGCCGCCGGCCTCATCGCGGCGCTGCTGCTCGCCCTGTCGCCGGTGTTTCTGTATCAGTCCATTCAGCCGATGAGCGACGTGCCGGTGACGGCGGCCTGGATGGTGTGTTTTCTGATGCTGACACGATCGCCATCGCCGTTTGCGGCGGGCGTGGCCTGCGCGGTGGCCGTACTGATCCGCCCCAATCTCGCGCCGCTCGCACTTGTGCCGTTGTACATGGCCAACAGGAAGCTGGTGTTCGCGGCACCGGTGGCGCTCGCCGGCGCATTCCTCGCCTTTACGCAGTGGCTCTGGTACGGATCGCCGCTGCAATCGGGATACGGATCCGCGGGTGACCTGTTTTCGTTCTCCAACATCGGCCCGAACGCCGTTCGTTACTTCAGCTGGCTGATCGCCACTGCTCCCGTATTGTTGCTGGCGCCGTTCGGGTTCGCACGGCTGAAGGCGGATGCGCGGTCGCGTGCCCTCGCCGCGTTCGCCGCGCTGGTGATTGCCGCCTACCTGGCGTATGGCGTTTTCGATCACTGGTCGTATCTGCGGTTCCTGTTGCCGGCCATGGCGGTATTCGCGCTGTTCGCGGCCGTCGGACTGGACGCATGGATTCGGCGGTCGCCGATGTCCTGGCGCGCGCCGATGTTGGTGGCGCTCGCACTTGCGGTGACCGCGCACGGCCTGTTCGTGGCCCGTTCGCGCGAGACCTTCAAGCTCGCCGATCAACTGCGGCGGGTCGAGCAGGTTGCCGACTTCGTGCGCGAGAACGTGCCTGAAGGCGCGGTGATCCTGTCGGGCGAACAAAGCGGGTCAATGCGCTATTACACCGGACGCGCGATCCTGAGATGGGAAGCCGCGACTCCCGAGACGTTGTCATGGGCGATTGCCACGCTCGAGGATGGCGGCCGTCCCGTCTACATCGTGCTCGACGCGTGGGAGAACGAACCCTTTCGCCAGAAGTTGGGTACCCTTCCGGACGTGGCGCTGGATTGGCCCGCGGTGCTCGAGGCGGGCACGTCGCATCGCACCAGGCTGTGGCGCGTTGGCGATCGAGCGCGATTCCTGAACGGCGAGCACCTCAGCACCATCCGCCTTCCCTGACGGCCAACCAATTCTGACCGCCCGCCGTCAAACCGCCAGATGCTGAACGACGCATTACGGTCCCTCACGCGCACCCCGGGCTTCGTGCTCGTGGTCGTGCTCACGCTCGGGGTTGGGATAGGCACGTCGGTGACGACCTTTACCGTCCTCCAGGGTGTGTTGTGGAAGCCGCTCCCGTATCCCCACGCGGAGCGGCTCGTGATCCTCAACGCGGAATGGCGCGGCGACCGCAATCGGGGCGTGGCGCCGCTGGAGCTGCGTGCGATCGAGGCGAACAGCCGCACGCTCGACGCGGTGGCCGTCGTGTCGGGCGTGCCCGCCAATCTCAACATCAACGGCGAGCTCGAGCGCGTGTTCGCGGTGAGCGCAAGCAGCGGCGTGTTTGGAATGCTCGGCGCGGATCCGCCGGCGCTGGGCCGGCTGCTCGACGACCAGACCGATTTCGGGCCGGACGGCTTCGTCAGCGCGGTCGTGATCAGCGACGGATTGTGGCGTCGCCATTTCGGCGCGGACCCGGCGGCGGTCGGACGCTCGATCCAGGTCAACAATCTCAGGGTCCAGATCGTCGGCGTGCTGCGTCCCGGTCTGAAACTGTTCCTGCCCGCCTCGCTCAATGCCGCCGAGGACGTGGACGTGTGGTTCCCGTCGGGCATCAGCGATCGCGTGGACGTGCGCAACGCCGCGCTGGCGCGCCTGGCGCCCGGGGTGTCGCTCGCGCAGGCGAATGCCGAGCTCGCGACCCTCGGCGCCGGCTATCACGAGCGCTTTCCGCAGCACTACAGCGGCACGCCGAAACATTACGCGACGCCGGTGCGGGAGCTGCTGACGGCGAACGTCAGGCCGGCGTTGATCGCGCTCGGCGTGGCCGTGGCGTTCGTGTTGCTGATCGCGTGCGTGAACGTGACCAACCTGCTGCTGGCGCGTGCCAAGACGCGTGAGCGCGAAGTCGCCGTGCGCGCCGCCCTCGGCGCCAGCCGCGCGCGCATCGTTGCGCAGCTCCTGACCGAGAGCGCGTTGCTGGCCGTTGGCGGAGCGGCGCTCGGCCTGGCGTTCGCTTCCGGTGCAATTGAACTGCTCGACTGGCTGCGCCCAACCCACCTGCCGCGGCAATCGCAGCTCGGCATCGACACGCCGGTCGCCGCGTTCGCCATCGCGCTCGGTTCTCTCGTGTGCCTGGTGTGTGGATCGATTCCGGCGCTTCGCATCACGCGGCGCGAACACGTGGATCCGCTGCGCGCGGGACGCACCGGGACGTCCGCGCCCGGCCTCCGCCGGCTGCAGCGCGGCCTGGTGATTGCGGAAGTCGCGCTCTCGATCGTGCCGCTCGTTGGCGGCGGCCTCATGCTGCGATCGTTCTGGAACCTGACGCACGCGCCACTCGGATTCGATCCGTCCGGCCTCGTCACCGCGCGTGTCCAGATGAGTTTCCGGACCTTCCCCGATCTCGAGAGCCGGCTGCGCCTGATCAACAGCGCTGTCGAAGGGGTCCGGCAGCTGCCTGGCGTCGCAACCGTGGCGGCCGCGGCGCCGTTGCCGATGGCCGTGCCCAACAACCGGAGCTTTGCCCGCGAAGGCGCGCCGGAAAGCGGCGTGCTGGCCAGCCAGCAGCCCGTGTTTCCGGGCTACCTCGCGCTGACGCGCACGCCACTGGTCCAGGGCCGCGACGTCTCAGACGACGACCTGCGCGCGAACCGGATGGTCGCGGTGATCGACCAGCGCCTGGCCGATCGGCTCTATCCGGAAGGTGCGCTCGGGAAGAATCTGCAGATGAAGATGGGGTCCCGACTGGCGCTCACGGAAATAATCGGCATCACCGCGCCGGTGCGTGCCGCGCGCGTCAGCGATGCCGACCTGCCCCACGTGTTCCTCTCCTACAACATCATGCAGGTCGAGCCGTGGCTCGTCGTCCGGACCTCGCAGACCGCGGCGATGATCGGTCCCGAGATTCGCCGCGTCGTCGAGGCTCTCGGCACGAACCGGCCCGTCGTGGACATCCGCCCGATGCAGTACTACGTCGATCAATCGGTCGGCGATACGCGCTTCATGATGCTGATGTTGACCGCTTTCGCCGCCGCGTCGCTGCTGCTGGCGGGCATCGGCATGTATGCCACGCTCGCGTATCTGATCTCGCAGCGCACGCAGGAGTTCGGCATCCGCATGGCGCTTGGCGCGACGGCCGCGTCGGTGATGGGACTGGTGGCGCGCGAAGGCGCATTGCTCTCCGCGATTGGCGCGGTGATCGGCATGTCGGTGGCCCTCGCGGTGGCCGGCAGCCTGCGTGGCATGCTCTATGGCGTCGCGCCGATCGACACCACCACCATGGTGTCGGTGGCGGCACTGATGGCGATGGTCGCGATTGCGGCGGCCGGCGTTCCCGCCTGGCGCGCCGCCCGCGTCGATCCCACGACCGCCTTACGCGCCGAATAGACCTATTGCTCTCGCTGAAGCACTGCCGCACATTCAGCTTTGAACGCGGCCGCCGGGTCACCCCCGGGCGAGGCAAATTCACTCAGCCGTTCCACACGCATCTTGATATAGACGGGATCCGCGCACAGCTCCCGCGACAGGCGGCTATGGGTGATAGACGAGGGCGGTCCGAGATACAGAACGGCGTCCACCACCTCCTGCATCGGCGGGACAGCTGCGAGATCGGGCTGCAGCGTTTCCTGGATGCCGCCGCGCCCCCGAATCACCGGCGCCGACCTGGGAAAATAGGCGAGCGAGGATGCCACGCCGAGTGGAGTGCCACGAATCAGCGCGAGCGATGGCCGTTGCCACGTGGCAACATTTTCTTGCAGCGTCGCGATGTCGAAGTCGGTCGACGTGGCGGCCACGAACACGCGGGCACCAAACCGATCGAGTTGCGCCACAATCGATCCGTTTTCAAGCTGACTGAGCAGCATCGCTGCTACCGGCGCCAATGCTGGATCCTTGGGTGGCAGGAAAGGCGGGCGCTTTCGGATCAGGTGCATGCCTCCGTAGATCACGAGTGCCCGCCGCTTCTTCGCCAGGACCTCGCCTTGAATGAGTGCGGCTGGGAAATCGTCGGTCCGGCGAACACCGCTCCTCTGTGGGGCCTGCCAGTCCATCGGCGGATCCCCCAGGAGCACTCGCAGGCGGCGCTCCACTGGCAGCGCCGCGTTCACGTCGCGAACAGCGCGATAGAACTCCTCATAGATCGGTCGATCCCACACCGTGCCACGCTGCGTCGTGTCCTGCCAGACCTTGCGGAGCTCTTCATACGCAACCGGCTCCCCCTGAACGAACCGGTCGATGACCGCCTGGTAATGGGCGTTGCCGAATTCGACGACGATGTCGTTGACCGCCGCGGAGAACCGCGGATCACGAATCAGCGCCAGGCGAAATGCATGCCCTTGCTCGTTGCCATGGTTCCCTTCACTCAAGGCCACGACATCATGCGTCTTGAACATCTCGAGAATGCCGCTGATCGGCTCGCCTGGCACCGCCGGAATGCCAGGAACTGCGGGCTGCGCATCGGCGAGACCATTAGCCGGTGCGACGCACAGTAGTGCGACCATCAATAGCACTCGACACATGTGGCACCTCGCGAGCGTCTACCAGCCAACCGGCTTGCCTGCGACCTGCTGATCCAGCCACGCCTGCAACGGCTTGAAGTAATCGATGATCGCCGTCGCGTCCATCTGCTTCGATCCCGTCAACGCCTCGAGGGCTTCGGGCCACGGGCGCGACAATCCCATCGCCATCATCTTGTTGAGCCGCTCGCCCGCGGCCTTGCTCTCGTAGATCGAGCAGCGATGGAGCGGGGCGGTGCAGCCGGCCGCGTCCGACAACGCGCGATGGAATTGAAACTGCAGGATGTGGGCAAGGAAGTAGCGCGCGTAGGGCGTGTTGCCGGGCACGTGGTATTTGGCGCCCGGGTCAAAGAACGTCTCACCGCGCTCCTCGGGCGGCGCTATACCCTGGTATTTCAGCCGCAATGCCCACCAGCCGCGGTTGTAATTCGCCGGCGTGACGTGTCCTGAGAAGACTTGCCAGCGCCATTGATCCACGAGCAACCCGAACGGAAGGAACGCGATCTTCGCCAATGCCTGCTGGAGCAGCAGGCCGGTATCGCCAGACGCGTCGGGCGCCTGTCCGATCAACCCGACCTTGACGAGATATTCCGGCGTCACCGAGAGCCCGATGGTGTCGCCCAGCGCTTCATGAAAGCCGTCGTTGGCACTGTCGCGGAAGAGCAGCGGCAGATGTTTGTAGGCGCGCTGGTAAAAGTTGTGACCCAGCTCGTGATGAATGACGGTGAAGTCTTCAGCCGTGGCGTCGATGCACATCTTGATCCGCAGATCATCGGCAAGATCAATCGCCCATGCGCTGGCGTGGCACACGACGTCTCGGTCGCGTGGCTTGGCCAGGAGCGAACGCTCGTAGAAGGTCGGC
>Ga0190265_10002307_pt1 | contig 12795 bp, 13 predicted proteins | sample Popmic124T_FD_133135 | JGI IMG/M metagenome (GOLD analysis project Ga0190265, IMG submission 133135) | Populus adjacent soil microbial communities from riparian zone of Indian Creek, Utah, USA - 124 T | ecosystem: Environmental > Terrestrial > Soil > Riparian zone | place: USA: Utah | collected... | reverse complement strand
CTTTTGGGCCAGGGCTGCGTCCCTCGTCGGTTGCGATGCGCCGCATCGCCCCCTCCTCGCTCCTTGCCCTGACCCAAAATCCGCTCCGTCACGGCCGTTGCGGGTATTGAGTACGGACCCTAGGCGGCCGGGCGGCTGGCGAGCGCGCGCCGCCAGCCGATCAGGCCGGCGATCGAAAGCAGCAGGAACAGAGCGTAGAGGCCGCTCGTGTAAGGCAGGCCGCGGCTCCAGAACAGGAAGATCGCGACCGAGTCGCGACGAGGGTGACGTTGATCACGCCGAGGGCGGCGGCCACCCATTCGAGCTCGTTCATGCGGCCTCGTCCCGTCGCGATCCGACGCAGGCGAGGCTAGCCGAGCGCGTCGGCGCTGGATAGCCGGGCTGGACTTGCGGCCGCCAATGGGGGAAACCCGGGCCATGAACCGCTTGCTCCTCGCCCTAAGCGTCGGCGCGCTCTTCGCCACCGGGCTCGGCGCCCAGACCACGGCGCAGCCGGCGCAGAGCCCGGCCGAGCGGCAGCGTTATGAGCAGGGCGTCCGCGACGCGGAGGCCGCCCGGCTGCGCTACGAGGAAGCGCAGCGCCGGCATCAGGCCGACCTCGCCCGCCACCGGCGCGAGGTCGAGCGCGCCGAGCGGGCGCAACAGCGCTACGAGCGGCGCCGCGCCCGCTACGACGCCCGCCACGGCGATCGCGAGGCCGAGCCGGCCCCGCCGCCTGCCGAGCCCGCTGCGGCCGCCCCGGCGCCCGCCTCGCCGGCGCGCGCCGCACTGCCACCAGCATACGCACCCGCCGCACCCGTGTCCGCCGCGTCCGAGCAGTGCGAGCAGCAGAACCGGCGCAACCGCGGCCGCGGCCGGGCGATCGGCGGCCTGCTCGGCGGCGTCGCCGGCGCCGCGGTCGGCGGCGGCAGCGGCGTCGGGCGCCTCGCCACCATCGCCCTCTCTGCCCCGGTCGGCGCGCTGATCGGCGATAGCATCGCCCGGCTGCTCGATTGCCGCGAGCAGCAGCAGGCGGCCGCCGCCACCGAACAGGCGGTCGAGCGCGGCGGCGTCGGATCGACCTCGACCTGGGCGAGCGAGACTCGCCCCGGCGTCACCGGCTCCTCGACCGTCACCGCCGCGGCGGCGCCGACGCCCGCGGGCGAGCCCTGCATGACGGTGACCGACATCGTCATCGTCGACGGCGAGGAGACGCGGGCGGAGAAGCGCATGTGCCGCCGCCCGCCCAGCAACCGCTACGTTAGGGTGTAGCGCGCAAGGGCTGAGTCCGTGCTTCGATACGGCATTTCGCCAGGCTCAATGCCTACTCAGCATGAGCGGATAATCTCTATCGCTCATCCTGAGTAGCGGCTGAACTTGGCGAAATGAGCAGGTAGGGATTGCCCCCACCCTTCGGCTCGCTTTGGCGGACACCTTCAGCGCATGGTTCAATCAATGGCCGATGAGATGTTCCAGAGACCAGCATAATAGTTGATCTTCAGCTCGGCCGAAGTGGCGTCAGCTTGAGTGATTGACCCCGGTGACCGCGCAGCAAAATCCTTCAGTGATTGGGTGAGAATCCAGGCCTCTGACTGGTCAAGCAAGATCAGCCGATCATGCAGCAGTTTCGGCTCGGTAGCTCTAGCCTCCAAGGGCTTGCTGTCCCCGTGTTGCAATTTCCACGCCGCCACTGCCGGACGCAGATTTGGTTTTACCCCGTGCTGATCTGTGAGAAGCCGGATTGGCACTCCGCTCGTCACAAGAGGGCAGAACTCGGAAAGTGCCGATATGTCCATGTAGGGGTCGACGATCATGACCTCATTGCGAGCGCGATCTAAGACTTTCCCCAATGCAACCAATGCATCAAACTGATGGCCGACCGGGACAAAAGACCCCTGAACGGCTGTTGGTGCGCTAAGCTCCGCGCGAGCCAGGGCTCGGTGCAATAGAACGCCGATCTGCCTGACCGCCGCTCCGTGAAATCGAATGTCTCCGATATTACCCGCCTGGATGGCGAAGGCTACCTTGTCCGAGAGGTCACCCACTTCCTCAATGGCAGCGGCCGCCCGCCCCAGCCACTGCTGATCGTCGCGCGAAAGAGTACGCGGATTTTGAAAATCTGGCATCGTGGCCGCTAAGTTGGCAAGCGTCCGATAGAGGGCTTCGCTGTCCATTAGGACCATATAGGAGCCACTTGCTGATCGCCTATAGGACAGGCCCTATTCGTGCCTCAACGCGTCGATCGGGTTGAGCGCGGCGGCGCGGCGGGCGGGGAAATAGCCGAAGACGATGCCGATCAGGGCGGAAACGCTGAACGCGATCAGGTTGATCTGCGGATCGAACAGGAACGGCACCTGGATGATCGGCGCGAGGATGAAGGTCGCGGCCAAAGCGAGCAGCAGCCCGATCAGCCCGCCCAAACAGGCGAGCACCACCGCCTCGACCAGGAACTGCATCAGCACCTCGCTCGCCACCGCGCCGATCGCGAGGCGGATGCCGATCTCGCGGGTCCGCTCGGTCACCGAGACCAGCATGATGTTCATGATGCCGATGCCGCCGACGATCAGGCTGACCGCCGCGACCGCGCCCATCACCGCGGTCAGGATTCGGGTCGTGCCCTGCAGCGTCTCGGAGATCTGGCGGGTGTCGAAGATGTTGAAATTGTCCTGCTCGCCGCGGCCGACGTTGCGCCGCTCCCTGAGCAGGCTCTCGATCGACGACTGGACCGATTGGGTCGCGAAAGCGTCGTCGACCGCGACCATGATGAAGCGGATGTCGCGATTGCCCGAGAAGCGGCGCTGCACCGCCTTGATCGGCATGATGACGACGTCGTCCTGGTCCTGGAAGCCGCCCTGGCCGCGCGAGGCGAGGGTGCCGATCACCTCGCACGAAATGTCGCGGATTCGGAAGCGCTCGCCGACCGGCTCCTCGCCGCGGAACAGGTTCTGCTGGACGGTCGAGCCGATGATGCAGACCGCCTTGCCCGCCTGCTCCTCGGCCTCGGTCCAGATCCGGCCGTCGGCGAGCGCCCATTGCTGGGCGGTGAAGAATTGTGAGGTGGTGCCGTTGACCTGGGTCTGCCAATTGGCCGCGTTGCGCACCGCCAGGCCCGAGGATTGCGCCTGCGGAGCGACCGCGCGCACGCCCGCGACCTGCTCCTGGATCGCCTCGACATCGGCCATGGTGAAATCGGGCGATTGGCCGCCGCCGCCGCCGCGGCCGAAGCCCTGGCCGGGGCGGATCTGGAGGATGTTGGCGCCGAGGCTGGAAATCTGCTCGGCCACCGCCGCGGTCGCGCCCTTGCCGAGCGTGACCATGGTGACGACGGCGGCGACGCCGATGACGATGCCGAGCGTGGTCAGGAAGGAGCGCAGCAAATGCCGCCTGATCTCGCGCACCGCGAGGATGATGGTGGTGAAGAACATGCCGGATTTACCCGTCGCCCCGGCGAAGGCCGGGGTCTCGTTGGGAAGGACCGTGATTTCCTGTCCTGAGGTCCCGGCCTGCGCCGGGATGACGAATATGGGTCATGCCGCCACCCCATTTTCCACCGTCTCGACCAGCCCGTCGCGGAAATGGACGATGGTGCGGGCATAAGCGGCCATGTCGGGTTCGTGCGTGACCATCAGCACGGTGATGCCGAAGTCGCGGTTGAGCCCGGTCAGGAGGTCCATGATCTCGAGCGAGGTCTTGCTGTCGAGGTTGCCGGTCGGCTCGTCGGCGAGCAGCACGTCGGGGTTGGTGACGATCGCGCGGGCGATGGCGACGCGCTGCTGCTGGCCGCCGGAAAGCTCGGCCGGAGTATGGTCCGACCAGTCCTTGAGGCCGACCTTGTCGAGCGCCGCCATCGCCAGTTCGTGCCGCTTCGCCTTGTCCTCGCCGCGATAGAGCAACGGCAGCTCGACATTTTCGAGCGCGTCGGTGCGGGCGAGCAGGTTGAAGCCCTGGAAGACGAAGCCGAGATAGCGGCGCCGGAGCAAAGCGCGCTGGTCGCGGTCGAGGCTTTCGACCGGCAGCCCCTTGAAGCGGAAGGTGCCCGTGGTCGGCACGTCGAGGCAGCCCAATATGTTCATCGCCGTCGATTTGCCCGAGCCCGACGGGCCCATCACCGCGACGAAATCGCCGGCCGCGACGTCGAGGTCGATGCCCTTCAGCGCCTGGAAGGCGGTGGCGCCGCCGCCATAGGTCTTGGTGACGCCGCGAAGCGAGATGATCGGCTCATTCGCCATCGGGCGGCGCCGTTCCTTCGCGCTCGCGCGCCTCGCGGCGCTGGCGGCGGCGCTCGCGCATTTCCGCTTTTTGCTCCGGCGTCAGGCTCTCCCTATAGGCGCGCCGCTGCTCGGGCGTCATGTTGCGCAGCCGGCCGCGCCCTTCGCCGCGCGGTCCAGGCCCATTATCCGGGGACAGTCCCCGAGGGGACTGTCCCTCTGTCGGGGCGGGCATCTGCTCCGCCCTCGGCCGAGCGCCGCGATCCGGGGACTGTCCCCCCGGGGACTGTCCCCCCGCGGCGGCTGGCGGCTGGCTGGGAGCGGCGGGCGGCGGCGTCGCCACCTGATTGCCCGCCTTGTCATCGTCGCGCTGGCCGCGCCGGCCTTCGCCGCGGCGCCCTTCGTTCTTCTCCTGGGTCTGGCCGGCGGCGAGGCGGGCGGTGATCACCTCCTGGCCTTCGCGCAAGCTCCCGCCGATGATCTCGGTCACCGAGCCGTTGCTTTCGCCGACGACGACGCGGACCGGCGTCGGATTGCCGTCGGGCCCGAGCACATGGACGGTCTGGCGGCTGCCGCGGCCGATCGTGACCTCGCGCTGGGCCCGCCCGCCGCGCGCCCCGCGGCGGCCGCCGCGCGGCACAAGCACGCTGGTGATGCCGCCCCGCTGCCCGGCTTGGGCGGCGGCGTCGCGCTCGGGCGACCAGCGCAAAGCGGCGTTGGGGACGAGGAGCGCGCCGCGCCGCTCGGTGGTGACGATCTCCGCGGTCGCCGTCATGCCGGGGCGCAGCAGCAGATCGGGATTCTCGACCGCCAGCTCGGCGGTGTAGGCGACGACGCTGCCGGTGCCGGCGGCGGCGGTGGATCCCGACGCCGCCGCGCCCGAGGCGTTGGCGCCGACGTCGATCCGGGTCACCACCGCCGCGAAGGTGCGGCCGGGATGGGCGTCGACCGAGAAGCTGGCGCGCTGGCCCTCGCGGACCTGGGCGACGTCGGCCTCGTCGACGCGTACTTCCAGTTTCATCGCGGCGAGATCCTCGGCGATGGTGAACAGGACCGGCGCCTGGAACGAGGCGGCGACGGTCTGGCCGGGATCGATCTGGCGCGACAGCACCACCCCGGTCACCGGCGAATAGAGGGTCGCCTTGGAAAGGTTGGTCTGCGCCGAGGAGAGCTGGGCGCGCGCCTGCGCGACCTGCGCCTGGGCGGAGCGCACGCCGGCCTGAGCGCGCCTGTTCTCGGCGCGGGCGGCGTCCAGTTCGGTCTCCGACGGCACCCGGCCGCCCGAGACCCGGAACACCTCCTCCTGGCGGGCGAGGTTGGCGCGCGCCTGCGCCGCCGAGGCCTCGGCGGTCGCGACCCCGGCCTGGGCGGCGGCGAGGCCCGCCTGCGCCTGGAGGATCGTGTCCTGAAGCCGGGACGGATCGAGCCGGGCGAGCGGCTGGCCGGCGACGACTCGGTCGTTATTGTCGACGAACACCTGCGTCACGAGGCCCGATTGCTCCGAGCCGACCTCGACCTGGTTGGTCGGCTGCAAATTGCCGGTCGCCGATACCGTGACGGTGAGGCGGCCGCGGCGCACGGTCTCGGTCGCATAGCCGCCTTCGCTCTCGCCGGCGAAGCAGCGGGTCAGCAGCAGCAGCGCCGCGACCAGCACGACCGCCGCGACGATGTAGAGCGGCCTCTTATACCAGGGCCTGGCCGCGGGCGCGCCGAGGAAGACCTCGAGCGTCTCCTTCTCGGCCGGCGCCGCCTGGTTGGTCACGGTCGTGGTCACATCGTTCATCGGCTGGTTCCAAATTCGGGGGCGGCGGCGGAGTCCCAGCCGCCGCCCAAGGCACGATAGAGCTGGACGAGCGCCAGCGCCTCGTCGCCGCGGCTGTCCGCCATGCCGTCGCGCGCGGAGAGCAGGGAGCGCTCGGCCTCGAGCAATTGCTGGAAGTCGGTCAGGCCCGAACGATATTGGGTGCGGGCGAGGATGGCGGTGTTGCCCGCCGCTTCCAGCGCGATCGCGAATTGCACCTGGCGCTCGCGCGCGGCGCGAAGCGCGATCAGGGCGTTCTCGACCTCTTCGAGCGCGGTCAGCACCGACTGGCGATAGGCGGCGAGCGAGCCTTCGGTCGCCGCCTGCTGCGAACGCAGCTGCGAACGAAGCCGGCCGCCGTCGAACAGGGTCTGGCTCAGGCCCGAGAAGATGCCGCCGGTGATCGCGCTGAACAGGCCGCCCAGCGAGAAGGCCGAGGTGCCGATATTGCCGCTCAGCCGAAGCGCCGGATAGAGCTGCGCCTCGGCGACGCCGATTCGCGCCGTCTGGGCGGCGAGGCTGCGCTCGGCGGCGCGGACGTCGGGGCGCTGGCGCAGCGTGTCGGCCGGGATACCGGTCGCGACCTCGTCGGGCCCTTGCGGGATCGGCCGCGCCGCGGCGAGCTCGGCGGTCAGCGCCCCCGGCGCCCGGCCGGTCAGCACGGCGAGCCGGTAGGTCGCGCTGGTGAAGGCGTTCTCGATATTGGGGATCGAGGCGGCGGTCTGCGCCCGCGCCGCGCGCGCCTGCTCGGAATCGAGCGACGAGGCGAGGCCGGCCTCGACCCGCCAGCGGGCGATCTGCAGATTGTCGTCGGCGATGGCGAGCGTGTCGCGGGCCAGAGCGAGCCGCTCCTGCGCCAGCCGCGCCTGGACATAGTTGGTGGCGACCTCGGCGGCGATCGCGACGCGTAGCGCCTCGCGGTCGAAATAGACGCCTTGCGCGTCCGCCCCGGCGGCCTCGATACCGCGCCGGATCCGGCCGAACAGGTCGATCTCCCAGGCGGCGTCGGCGCCGACGCTGAAGCTCGACCGGTCGTCGCCGGGGCCGAAGTCGCGGCCCGCGCCGGCCGAGGCGCCGACCTGCGGCACCAGCCCGGCCCGCGCCTGAACCAGGGATTCGCGCGCCTGGATCAGCCGCGACCCGGCCTGCGCCAGATCGAGATTGCCGGCGCTCGCCTCGTCGATCAGCCGGGTCAGCAGCGGATCGTCGAACCGCTCCCACCAGCGCGCCAGATTTTCGGTCGTTGCAGGCGCCGCGCCGGGGCCGCCATAATAAATGTCGGGCACCGCGAGCGCACCGGCCTCGGGCGCCCGATAATCGGGGCCGAGGGTGGTGCAGCCCGCCAACGCAACCAGCACGACAAGGGCGATTCTCTTACGCATCCGGCCGCCCTACTGGCCCGGCGGTGTCGCGCAAGTATGTTCGGCGGCGCCGGACTTTGTATCAAGCTGTCCCGTCCGGCCGCGCGATCAGCCGCCGATGTGGGTCTGCGCCACCATGCAATAGAGCATCGGGATGGAGAGGATAAGGTTGGTCCGCGACGCCATCATCGCGATACTCGCCGACTTCGCCTTCGCCGCATCCTCCGCCGGTACGATGCCCAAAGCGCGCTTCTGGTTCGGCCAGATCACGAACCAGACGTTCGCCGCCATGATCAGGCCGAGCCACATGCCGATGCCGATCGTGCGATAGCCGTCGGCGAGCATCAGCGCGCGGGCGGAATAGCCGCCCTGGGTCATCTCGGCGAGGAGCAGGCCGAGCACCACCGTGACCAGCGCCGACCAGCGGAACCAGAACAGGGCGGCCGGCGCGATATATTTGGTGATTCCGGGCTTCAGCTCGGCCGGCACGGTCGGCATGGTCGGGATCTGGACGAAGTTGAAATAATAGAGCAGCCCGATCCAGAGCACGCCGGCAATGACGTGCAGGTAGCGCAGGAACTGGGCCCAATAGCCCTCCGCGCCGATCGCCTCGCCGTGCAGGCCGAACATCGCCGCGAGCAGCAGCACCACGCCGATCGCCAGCGCGAGATGGAAATTGCCGAGTATCTTGGCCATTGCGCGTACCCCTGTTTGACTCGTCGCGGTCTCTTTAGCGCATGCGCGGCGCTCAATCGACCCCGCCATGCCCAAGTCTCCGTCATGCCCCCCTCCGTCATGCCAGCGAAGGCTGGCATCCATGCGGCGCCGGTGTCCGGCACGAACGCGGCATGGGCCCCAGCCTTCGCAGGGGTGACGGAGATGGATCGATCGCGCCAGCCACCCTTCCGTCATGCCAGCGCAGGCTGGCATCCATGCGAAGTCGGCGACCGGCACCGGCTCGGCATGGGCCCCAGCCTTCGCCGGGGCGTCGGCTATGGGATCAATCGAGCCGCCACATGATGCTCTGCTCGAGCGGCGTCCACAGGCCCATTCGGATGCCGGTGTGGCGCAGCGCTCGGCCGGTCCATTCGTTGCAGGTCATGACGAAGCTGTAGCCGCCATTGGCCTCGTAGAACATGTCGGCGCCGGAATAGCCGCGGCCGAGCACGGGGATCGGCCGGCCGCCGCGGTCGAGCTGGAAGCGGCGCTGGATGTAGCCGGCGAGGCGGCGATACTGGCCGGGCGTGATCCTAATCGGCCGCTGCCACGCCTCGGCGCGCGGCCGGTGGATATGCTCGACGTGGAGCAAGGTGGGGCCGGCGCCGAACATCGCCAGCGCCGCGGTCTTCAGCGACAGGTCCCCCCAGGTCGGCGTGTTGAGATAGAATTCGCGGTTGCCGTAGCCGATCGCGACATGATCGGCGCCGCCCCAGCGCGGATCGCTGAGATGCTCGGGCCGGGCATAAGGCCGCCAGTCCATCTCGTCGGCGACCTTGGGCATGACGATCCAGGTGTGGACGCCGTTCGAGCGCACGAAGATGGTGACGCCCTGCGCCGGCTCGCGGAAGGCGACGTTGGCGGGGACGGTGCCGAGCAGCAAGGCGGCGAGGAAATAAGAGAGCGGGATCGCGACGATCCCCGCCGCGGCCCTGAGCAGCCAGATCGCCGCCCGTCTCCGTCTCGAACCCCGCCACGCCACCGCCTCGTGCTAGCGCGCGCCGCGGCCGGCAGAAAGAGCCGATGAGCGCCCCCGGGGGCGAGGTGTTTCAGGCCGGGATGGCGCCGGGCGCCTTCAGATCGCGTCGGAGCCGCGTTCGCCGGTGCGGATTCGGACCGCTTCCTCGACCGCGGAGACGAAGATCTTGCCGTCGCCGATCCTCCCCGTTCGCGCCGCCGCGGCGATCGCCTCGACGACCCGCTCGACGAGGCCGTCCTCGACGACCACCTCCAATTTCACCTTGGGCAGGAAATCGACGACATATTCGGCGCCGCGATAGAGCTCGGTATGGCCTTTCTGGCGGCCGAAGCCCTTGGCCTCGGTGACGGTGATGCCCGAGACGCCGACCTCGTGCAGCGCCTCCTTGACCTCGTCGAGCTTGAACGGCTTGATCACCGCTTCGACCTTCTTCACGCTTGGCCTCCGTCTGCTGCGATGCAGCATAGGCGCATGGCAGCGAGGCGCAAGCGGCCCGTTCGCCGCGCGGTGCGGTGCCGCGTGGTCCCCGCCCTGTGCCTGCCATCCTCCCGGGTCGGCACCGCGGACCTAAACCTGAGCACCTTTCCATTTGGCGTCGGCAGGCGAATCCACTTTGCAACAGAAACGAGAGCAGAAGTTGCTCTTTTTCGACCGCCTCCGAACGTATGGAAGAGGAGGTTTACTTCAATAAAGTCACGTGATCGACGTTATTTAGACTCTTGCAAGAAAGATGTTTATGTTTCGCCACGACTCGTAGTCATGAGTGAGGGGGCAAAGATGAAAAGGCTTCTAGCTGCTGTAGGAGCGCTGATTTTCATTCCGACCATGGGTTCGGCCCAACTTGTCTTGAACACTGGCTATAATCACGTCACTGGCGGTCCCATAACGATCGGCAAGCAGGATCCTTATTGGATCAAGATTGCCTCCTACGAGCCGCCTACGTCTCCCATTCAGGTGGACCCGGCGTGGGCGGTGATCATGCCGTCCGGCTTCGCGCCTCCGATGAGCATTCCGGCGGCCGGGAACAATCCGCTCCGACCCTCGCGCTGGCTGGCGCCGAGGCAGTTGCCGAACAGTACCACCGGCCCCAATGGGACAGGAACGACCGCTGGCCGCCCTGCTTACAGCCTTTTCAGAAAATGCTTTTGCCTGCTGCGGGGATTCGCCAATGCCACGCTGACGATTGAAGTGCGCGCCGACGATTTTGTTCAGGTGTGGTTGAACCACTTGCCGAACACGCTCGTAGCGCCGGCAATAGGGCAATATTTCCTGAGCCAGGGCGGCCCTCTCCAAGGAACGGCGCAACAGGCTGGGCCGACGCTTCCGGGCTATTTCAGGGAAGGGCGCAACTGCCTCTATGTCCTGGTGGAGGATTTGACGGGGAATGTCGCATTCAATCTGGTCGGCACCGTCAACGCCGCCGGTTTGATGCCCGATCCCGCGATCGGGACGAACGGCAATTTCGGGCGATGCGGATGTCCAAGCGAACCCCTTTCGGCAGACGAAAATCCGCAGTCGTCTGCGGCGAGCAATAACAGCGAGGCCATCGAGGCGATGGCGCGGCTCGTCGAAGCGCGCCGCCTACTGGCGCTCCCGCAATCTCCCGCCCATTCAGCCACCGCGGGCGGCACAAGAACGGGCCGATAGGGGAGGGGCCTTCCCGGCGACGAGCGAGCCGAGCGGTAGTCGCGGCGACGGGACGCCGGCTCAAGTCAGGCGGCGTTCAGAAGAGAGGGTTTAATATGGCTCCACACAGAGCCATTTGATCGAAAGGTAGGCCAGCCATGCGCAAACTCCTTCCTCTGCTTGCCGGCACCCTCCTGCTCGGGACCTCCGCGGCGCTGGCCGATCCGCCCGACCGCGAAGCCGAGCTGGAGCGCGCGCTTGCCGGCCGCGTCGCCGAGGCGCCGGTCGCCTGCATCGACCTCCACCGCATCCGCAACACCCGGATCATCAACGGCACCGCGATCCTCTACGACGCCGGCAGCATCGTCTACGTCAACCGGCCCGACAGTGGCGCCGAGTCGCTGCGCCGCTGGGATCGGATGCAGACGCGCACCATGATGACGCGGCTGTGCAGCATCGATACGGTCGAGATGTTCGACACGAACGTGAACACGCTGAAGGGCATCGTCTTCCTCGGCGAGTTCGTGCCCTACCGCCGGGTCAGGACCAGCGCGGCGGACTGAACACCGCCGGCGATGTTCATTCGCCGTCGCGCGGCGCGAGCAGCACGTCCCAGACGGTGGGATTGTCGGCATGCCCGGTGTGGGCCCTCATCGGATTGGCGAGGCCGAATATCCGCCGCGCATTTCGGATATAGACGTTCACCACAATCGTACCCCGGATCTCCGGGACTCGATAGGTCAGCAAGTCGCTGGGGTCGCTGAGCGCGATGATTTGCCGGTGGCGCGGCGCGGCCGCCGACACTTCGCCGAGTGCTTCAAGCTGCCCGAGCGGAGATTGGGGGCCCGGTGCGCGGCGGGACGCGTTCGGAGCGTCCGCGATCCGGGCGAGCTCGAGCAGCGCGAACTGGTTGGCAAAGAAATAGATGTCGCGGGTGCGCTCAAGATAGTCGCCCACCGCCGGAGCGTGGGAATTGAGCGCGTCGAGCACGACGAAGCTGCCGAGGCTTTCCGCGATCAGGATATGGTCCTGCGCCCGGCCCGCCACCTGCCCTTCGACCGCTATTTCGAAGGCGTCCTGCATCGCGCGGTGTAGATACTGGCGCATCGGGCCGAGTGCGATGACCGCGTCGGCCAGCCCCCAGTTGAGGATCTCGCGCTTGAGCATTGCGTTGGCGCTCGCGCCGCCGCCCGAGCGTGACGGAGTATCCAGGGCTCGCCGCAATTCCTCGTCGGTCAGCCAGGGGTGATAGAGCGCCCGGTTTGGAGCCGGGGCATGGCCGGCGCACAGGCGCAAATGCTCCTCATCGTCGCCCGAGAGATCATGCTCCGGCAAGACGATGAAGCGGCATTTGATCGGGAACAGAAGCGGCCACCAATTGACTTCGTCGACCACGACGACGGCCCCGCCGGCCAGACGAAGTGTATAGCGGTCGACGAATGGCCGGCTGGCGGCCCAATCGGGGTCGGTGGCCCAAATCCGTCTGCCGCCGATCGCCGCATCCGGCCGCTCGCCTAGGTCCAAGAAACGCCGCACCGGGTCCCCGCTGCCGCTGCCGCGGAAGCGCCTCAGCAGACCCGAGCGGAAAGCGGCCGACGCTCCGGGTCCTTCCGCGCGCATCCCGTGCACGAAGCTGACATGGACCGGCGCGGTGGCGGCGCGGATCACGTCGCCGAGCGAGCGTGTGTCGGCAAGGGTCTGCGGACCGCCCTCGATAATCCGGTCCTGCGTCAGGCCGGGCTGCGGCAGCGCAAGCGCGGCCAAAATGACCAAATGTGCCAGGAATCGTTTCACCGCCTGCCTCCCCTGCAGCCAAGTATCCGCCCAGTATTCCTAGACTCTATCTTTGCCGCGCCGACGATTCATAACGCCGCAGCACGGGCGCGCAAGTTACCATAACGTATCGCGAAGGAGCCGGCGGCTCAGGCGTAGGGCGGCGCGTCGAGGCCCTTCGGGCTCCTGGTGAAAATCTCGCAGCCGGTTTCGGTGATGCCGATGCTGTGCTCGAACTGGGCCGAGAGGCTGCGGTCGCGGGTCACCGCGGTCCAGCCGTCGTCGAGCACCTTGGACGCCGCCTTGCCGATGTTGATCATCGGCTCGATGGTGAAGAACATGCCGGGGCGG
>Ga0190265_10002306_pt1 | contig 12796 bp, 15 predicted proteins | sample Popmic124T_FD_133135 | JGI IMG/M metagenome (GOLD analysis project Ga0190265, IMG submission 133135) | Populus adjacent soil microbial communities from riparian zone of Indian Creek, Utah, USA - 124 T | ecosystem: Environmental > Terrestrial > Soil > Riparian zone | place: USA: Utah | collected... | reverse complement strand
CGCGACGTCCCCGCCCCGGGCCGCTTCGAGAAGACCGAGACGTAGAAGCTGGCGGCCTCCTCCGCCTGGTCGTCGAACCACAGGAACGGCACGATCTTCTCCACGGCCCACCTCCATGGCGGTCTCAGCGGTTGGACGGCGATCGCCGCTCGAACCCATCGGCGCTACCCGCGAGCAGGGTACCTGGCTACGCTGCTGAACCCAGAGGTCTGCGCCGGCGGTGCTGGCTGGGCGAAGGGCACGACGTCGGGCTGGCAGACAGTCCCGGGTGGCGGCACCCGGGTGGTGAGCAGGTAGCGGCTCACCTGCTCGTTGACACACGAGGACCTCGGCAGCGACACGTGGCCCCATCCCTCCATGGTGAGCAGCCGTGACCGCGGCGGCAGGCGGGCCAGGGTGACCGCGCCCTGGTAGCGGGTGATCGGGTCGAAGCGGGCGCCGACGATCAGCACCGGGTTGGACGTCGTCCTGGTCCACGGGCCGGTGTAGCGGCCGGTGTAGCGGTCGGTGTCGCGGCCGGGCCAGGGCTGGCAGATGCTGGAGATCCAGGTCAGACGCCGGCCGAAGTAGGGAACCGGCGGTCGGCTGCGTCGGCGGCTCGCCTCCACGCGCCGACGTGGTCTGGGTTGTCGCTCTCCGAGCACGCGACCCCGGGGCGACCCTCGACCTCGTTGTCGAGATACCGCTCCTGGCTGGACACCTCCAGCCGGGCATCCAGCACCCGCTTGGCGGCGGCCGTGGCCGGCGGGCTGGTCAGGGTGTCGAGCTGCTGGAGGTACTCGGCCAGGGCCGGCCATGTCGCCGGGTCGTACATGGCCAGGAAGGTGGTGTTGACCAGGTCGTTGTAGGTGACCGGCCCGTCGGGCAGCTGCGCGGGCTCGACGAGCAGGCGCCTGGCCAGCGCCGCGTAGCGTCGCTGGGGGTCCCCGTGGGAGAACGCGCAGTTCGGGCCGCCCCGGTCGCACAGGCGGAAGAACTCCAGCAGCGTCGCGTAGGCACCCTGGGCGCTGCCCTGGCGGTTGTACAGCGGCTGGGGTGCGGGCCTGATCGCCCCGGCCCGTCGACCAGGCGATCGGGTCGATGACCGCGTCCAGCGCGAGCGCGCGCACCTTGCCGGGGAACAGGTTGGCGTAGGTCGCCCCCACACAGGACCCATAGGAGACGCCATAGAAGCTCAGCGACGGTGCTGGCTGGCCTGGCGGCGTGGGCGGTCCACCGGGTGCTCGCCCGCAGCGCTCGAACCGCCCGGTGGTGGCCCTTCGTCGGCACCACCGCGATCGCCGTCTCGATCATCGGCCCCAGCTACCTTGCCGACGGCGCCGCCGCCGTGGCCCTGATCAGCATGCACCTGATCGTCGGAGCCATCCTCATCGCCGGCCTCGCCAGGTTCGTGCCACGCCCGTCCTACCAGCGGATGTAGTCCCGATTGAAAGGCAGCCATGGCCGAAGGGCTGGATCCGACCCGGCTGGCCGGCGCTGCGCAGCACTATGTCGGCCAGTGGCAGACGGCCTCGATGTTGTTGCCGTCCGGGTCCAGGACGAAGGCGCCGTAGTAGTCCTGGTGGTAATGGGGGCGCAGGCCGGGCGGGCCGTTGTCGTGGCCTCCGGCCGCCAGCCCGGCGGTATGGAAGGCTTGCACGGTGGCCCGGTCCGAGCTGGCGATGGCGACATGGGTGGGCCCGCTCAGCGGCCGGTTGGTGTGGATGAAGAAGTCCGGCTTTCCGTTGCTGCCGAAGCCGGCGGAGCCGTCGCGCTCCGTCAGGAGCTGGTAGCCAAGCGGACGCAGCGCCTGCTGGTAGAACGCCTTGCTTTCCTCCAGGTCGCTGACCCCCAAGCCAATGTGGTCGATCACGAGCCGCTCTCCTTGTCGCGGTGCTGACCCTGTGGCTGGCCAGCATAGGACGGGGCCGGGCCGAGCCTGTTGGTTTCAGTCGCTGGCCAGCTGGTCGGTGGCGGTTCGTCCGGCGTTGGTGGTGCGGTGGAGGAAGTCGGCGAGCAGTTGAAGCTCGTCGTCGCCGTAGCTGGCGCAGAGCTGGTCCATCGCGGTGTTCATCCCCGAGTAGAGGCGGAACAGCTCGGCGTTGCGGTCGCGAAGTGCGCGGACGACGACGGCGCGGCGGTCGCTCGGGTCGCGCTCGCGGGCGACCCAGCCGCCGCGTTCCAGCCGGTCCAGGATGCCGGTGATGGTGGCGGGGTGCAGCCCGGCGTGTCGTGCCAGGGCGCTGGGATTGAGGGGACCGTGGCGGTTGATGAGCTCGAGGCAGTCCAGGTCGGTGTCGTTGAGGTCGATGTGGGCGCTGACGTGGTGGTTGAGCAGGGACAGCTGGTTGCTGAGCTCGCGCAGGGATTCCTTGATGGCGGTAGTCAGCTGCCGTCGACGCCGCGCTGTACCCGGCCGGCTAGCTGGTATCTTCTGCATATGTTATGATCTCCATATCTTCTGAGATACGGAGGATAGTGTACGTGGGGACGCGATCCCCGTCCAGTGAAGGGGCTCGCCATGCTCACCGCCTACGTCGTTGTCGGCGGCCTACTCGTCGCCTACCTCTCCTTCTCCGTCGTGGCCGATGTCGCCCGCTATCACCGGGTCCTCACCGCCATGGCCGAGGCGAACGTGCCGGAATCCTGGCTGACCACCCTCGCCGCCCTCAAAGCTGCCGGTGCGCTTGGACTGCTGGTTGGCATCGGCGTGCCCCTGATGGGGACGACCACCGCAGGCATCTCCACGACCGCCGCCGCCATCGGGACGGCCGCCGCCGTCGGCGTCATCCTGTTCTTCGTCGGTGCCGTCATCACCCACCTGCGCGCACGCGACTACTCGCTCGCCCCTGCGACCGTGTTCCTCCTCCTGGCCGTGACCACGCTGTTGCTGGGACTGGCCTCCTGAGCCGGTCATACGGACAGATGGAGGCGGAGTCGGTAGCCGGACCGTCAGGTCCGCCAGATGCTGACGGTCAGGGGGAGGCCCTCGCATGCGAGCGAGACCGTGTTGACAAGCACGGCGCCGGGCATCCGAACGGTGGACGACGCGCCGACCATGACCACCGGAATCGACAGGCGACTCGGTCCGGGAAGCAGGCTCTTGATGTTCCCGGCGACCATGTTGGTCAGCTCGCCGAGTGCATCAGCGATCTCGTCGCCGGTCAGTTGCTCGGCGGGCAGGTCGAACATCGCCGACGCGGCAGTCCGCGCGAGCTGTTCCGGGCACGCGAGCAGCACGCAGCCCTTCCAGTCGCCAGTCACCTCGACGCAGCCGACGGTGACGTCGACGGCGTCGAGCGCCACCTCCTCGGCCGCGGAGCCGATCGCCGTGCCGACGAATGAGCTCCACACATCCTGGGTGATCCCGACGATCTGCTCGTCACTGGCGAACCTCTCCCGGATCATGTCGCCGCCTGTCCGTCACGGGGCCGGTAGACCGTGACCTTGTCGAGTGGCACGCGTTCGAAGGCGTCCACGTTGATGGCCGACTCGGCTCCACCGAGGACCAGGTAGCCGTCGGGACGTAACACCCGCCGCACCCGGTCGAAGATCTGCCGCCTCGTCTCGGGCTTGAAGTAGATGAGGACGTTGCGCAGGAACACCACGTCGACGGGCGGCAGCGGTGGGAACGGGGCGGCGAGGTTCAGCTGCCTGGCCTCCACCATCCGCCGCAGCGGCTCGTTGATCTGCCATTCGGTGCCGGCCCGGGTGAAGTGCCGGACGAGCTTGGCCGCGGGCAGGCCGCGATTGATCTCGAGCTGGCTGTAGCGGCCCGCGCTGGTTCGGCGGACCATCTCCTCCGACAGGTCGGTGGCGAGGACGCGCAGGTTCCACGTCGGGTCGGCGGCCAGCCGATCGTGCAGCACCATCGCGATGCTGTACGCCTCCTGGCCGGTGGCCGCGGCCGCCGACCAGATGGTGAGCCCCCGCTCCGTCGCCCGACGCGAAAGCAGATCGGGAAGGATGACTGACTCGAGTGACTCAAAGGGATGACGGTCGCGGAACCACGATGTCTCGTTTGTTGTCATCGCCTCGACCACCCGCTCGTGCAGGGCACCCTCGGGCGATCTGCGGAGCCGGGAGACGAGCCGGTCGAGACTGTCCTCCCCGCTGGCCCGGACGATCGGCAGCAGGCGGGACTCGACGAGGTACTCCTTCCCGGCCTCGAGGGAGATCGCCGAGCGGCGATGGACGAGCTCGCGGACGTAGGCGAAGTCGGCCGGAGCGATGCTCATGAGCTGGCTCCGGCGCCAAGTCGTGAGCTGGGCGAAGCGCCGTCCCGCGCCCGCCGGAGCGCGTTGACGAGATCGGCGGCGATCGCGGGCAGTGGCAGGATCCGGTCGGCAAGGCCGGCCGTTGCGACCGCGCCCGGCATCCCCCAGACGATCGAGGTCGCCTCGTCCTGGACCACGATCTCGGCGCCGGCGGCCCGGAGCCGCTCGCTGCCGCGCAGCCCGTCCTGTCCCATGCCGGTCAGGACGCAGGCGAGCACCTGCCCACCGAAGACGGCGGCGGCCGTCCGGAAGAGCACGTCGACCGCCGGTCGGCACCCGTTCTGCCGCGCCTCCTGGCTGGTGGCGACCCGCGGCACACCGCGTTCCTCCACGACGAGAAGGTGGGCGTCACCGGGTGCGATCACGACCAGACCAGGCTCGAGGCGCATGCCGGGCTGGCCCTCCACGACGGTGAGCTTCGCCAGCCGGTCCAGCCGCTGCGCGAGCACCCGTGTGAAGGTCGGCGGCATGTGCTGGACGACGACGACCGGGGCCGGCAGGTCGCTGGGCAGGTCGCGGACGATGGTCGCCAGCGCGTCGGGACCGCCGGTCGACGAGCCGATCGCCAGGATCCCGTGCGGGTCGGTCCCGACCGGCCGGAGGCCGGCCAGCCCGAGTCGCGCGACGCCTGCGGCTGCCGGCGATCGGGGTCGCCGCGGGACCAACGCCTTGATCTTCGGCAGCAGCTGGGACCGGATCGTGTCGAGTGCGGCGCTGGTGCTGCCGACGTTGCTCGGTTTGGTGACGTAGTCGCGAGCGCCGAGCGAGAGCGCCTCCAGGGTCGCCGCCGCCGCCCGCTCGGTCAGCGTGCTGAACATGACCACCGGCAGCCGCGGATGCAGCTGGCGCAGGTGCCGCAACGTCTCCAGGCCGTCCATCTCGGGCATCTCGATGTCCAGCGTCAGGATGTCGGGTGCGAGCTGCTCGATCTTCTCGAGCGCGCTCCTGCCGGATGCCGCCGTGCCAACCACCCGGATGCCGTCGTCCTCCGAGAGGACGCTCGTCACGATGCGGCGGATGACCACCGAGTCATCGACGACGAGGACAGCGATCGGCTCCACCACGTCACTCCGGAAGGAGACCGAGGAGATCGAGCTTGTCGATGACCGCGTCCGCGGTGAACGGTTTGATGATGTATTCGTGGGCACCGGCGGCGAGGGCCCGCACAACCTGGTCGTGCTCGCTCTCCGTCGTCACCATCATGAGCGTCATCGGGCGGTAGTCCGGGTTGTCCCGCACGGCATGCACGAACGACAGCCCGTCGATGCCCGGCATGTTCCAGTCCACGAGGGCCACGTCCGGAAGCGGACCGCGGGACAGCGCGTCCAGGCCTTGCTGGCCGTCCGCGCCTTCGACGACCTCGAACCCCGCCGAGTCCATGATCCGGCGCAGGATCATGCGCATGGCCCGTGAGTCGTCGAGGATGAGAACGCGCACCGTGATCCTTCATCAAGTCGCCGTTCCGGATTCGCGGGCCTGGGTCCTCCCGGGCGCCAGCCCACGGGAGATACATCGGCGGCGGCGAGGGGATTCCTGAGCCTCAGCCGGCCGGCTGCAGCTCGACCGCACCCTTGACGTCAAGCGAGAGCAACAGGGTGTCATCGAGCTTGTAGACGCGGCGGATGAGCGCTCGGGCAATGCCCAGAAGCGTATCGGGCGGCTCCTCGAACGCCTCCTCGGACACGTCGACGACATCGCCGATCTGGTCGACGAGCAGGCACACCAGGCCGTCCCTGGTGCGAACGATGACATCCATCGGCAGCTCGCCGGCCGTCCGGTCGGGGAAGCCGAGCCGGCGCCGCAGGTCGATGGCGGCGATGACCTGTCCCCGGAGGTTGACGAGCCCGCCGAAGGCTGGGGGAGCGAGCGGCACCCGGGTCATCGACTGGCAGCGAATGACCTCCTGCACCGTCGCGACCTCGACGCCGAACAGGTATCCGTTGACGACGAACGTCGACAGTTGCGCCGGGCTGCTCGCCGGGCTCATGACCGGTCTCCGGTCGATACGCTGTGGATGTCGTAGAACTGCGGGTCGATCTCGCGGACGGTCTGCTCGACGTCGAGAAGCTTCGTGATCCTGTCCCGCACGACGGCCGTGCCGAGGAGGCCAGCCCCGTCGAGGTTGTCGCGGCCGGACAGCCCGCCCTCGACGATGTCCAGGATGGCATCGACGACCAGTCCCACGCTGCGACCGCGTATGAAGCACACGACGACCGTCAGGACGTCGTCGTCCGCCCGCCTGCCGGCGTCGCCGGGCAAGCCGGTCAGGCGGACGAGGGGCAGGATCATGTCGCGGTACTGCACGAGCTCCCGGCTGCCCACATGCTCGATCGAGGAGGCCGGGAACTCCTCGAGCCGGGTCACCGTGGCGAGCGGGATCGCAACCTGTCGATCCTGGCCAACCGATGTGACGAGCAGCGCCTCGCCCGTCGCCGGCCGGTCGTCGTCCGCCTGGTCGGCCGCAGCGCGGGCCAGTTCCCGGCCCGTGTCCAGGACGTGCGCCCGCTGGGCGAGCGCGAGGACGTCGAGGATCAAGGCGGCCGAACCATCACCCAGAATCGTCGTCCCTGCGTAGACCGAGACGTTCTCGAGCTGTGAGCTCAGCGGTTTGACCACGATCTCCTGGGTGTCGAGGACGGTATCGACCACGAGGCCGAAGCGCCGGTCCTCGGCCTGCAGCACGACGATGAGCACGGTGTCCCGTTCGCCACGGTCCGGTTCCGAGACGTCGAGCTCGCGGTCGAGGTAGAGCAGCGGAAGCAGGTTCCCGCGGAGGCGGTACACCGGCGTCCCCGAGATGAGCTCGATGCCGACGCGACCCTGCTCGCCCTCCAGCCGGACCAGCTGGACGAGGTTGACCGTGGGAATGGCGTAGCGATCGCCGGCGCAGGCCACCGTGAGGGCGGGAATGATCGCCAGGGTGAGCGGGATCTTGACATGGACCGTCGTGCCGGCGCCGAGGTCGCTGCTGACATCGATGCTTCCGCCGATCTTCTCGAGGTTGGACTTGACCACGTCCATCCCGACACCACGGCCGGAGACGTTGGTGACCGTGGCCGAGGTCGAGAAGCCGGGCAGGAAGATCAGGTTGATGGTCTCCCGCCCATTCATCCGGGCCAGCTGCTCGGCGCTGACGAGCCCTCGTTCGAGCGCCTTGGCCGCGATCAGGCTGGGGTCGATGCCTGCGCCGTCGTCCCGGATCTCGATGTTGACCTGCCCGCCCTCATGAAATGCACGCAGGAGCAGCAGCCCCTGCTCGTCCTTGCCGGCGGCGAGGCGGTCTTCCGGGGACTCGATGCCGTGGTCGACGGCGTTGCGGACGAGGTGGGTCAGCGGGTCCTTGACGGCCTCGAGGATCGTCCTGTCGAGCTCGGTCTCCCGGCCCTCCATCTCCAGCTGCACGGTCTTGCCGCAGGTGGCACTGAGGTCGCGGATGACGCGGGGCAGCTTGCTCCACAGGATGTCGATCGGCTGCATCCGCATCTTCAAGACCACCTCCTGCAGCTCGCTCGTGATGAGGTTCAACCGGGTCGAGGCGCGGATCAGCGTGGCGTCCCGAGCGGCTGCAGCATGGACGACGCTCTGGTTGCGGGTGAGGACCAGCTCACCCATGAGGCGCATCAGCGAGTCGAGGCGCTCCACGCTGACGCGGATGCTGCCGTCGGCGACGGAGCGACGTTCCTCCTGGACCTCGAGCGCCAGCGACACCTCCCCGGGCGTCGTCGAACCCTGGTTGATGAGGATCTCGCCGATCGGGCGAGCGTCTCCGACGTTCTGTGCGGTCATGGCGAGGGTCACATCGTCCGGTGTGGCGCCGCCATGTTCGACGATGACCTCACCGAGCGGCGGGGGTTCGGACGGGGCGGCAGGTGCGGCGAGACCACCGTGCTGCAGCCGGGTCAGCGTCGCGATCAGCTCGGCGTGGTCAGGCTCACCCTCCTGGCCCGTGGCTTCGATCGCGGCGAGCAGCGCCCGCACGGCGTCGACCATCAGGAGCAGGGAGTCGGTGATCTCGGCGGTCAGCCTGAGCTCCCCGTCACGCAGTCTGCTCAGCAGGCTCTCCCCGGCATGGGTGAGCGCTTCGAGGTGACCGAACTCGAAGAAGCCGGTCGTCCCCTTGATCGTGTGGATGGTGCGGAAGATGCTGCCGAGCAGCTGGCGCGAGGTCGGGTCCTGCTCGAGGGCCACGAGGTCGCGGTCGAGCTGGTCGAGGTTCTCGTGACTCTCGACCAGGAACTCCGCGACGATCTCGTCGAGGTCGTCCAAGCGATCCTCCTCGGGTCCCGGCGGTCTAGCTTCCTTGCGGCCCAACCGGGTGGGGGAGGCCGTCCGAGACGGCGACGACCACGCGGTTGCGGCCGGACTCCTTCGCCTGGTACATCGCCGCATCGGCGGCTCGGACCAGCGTCCCGGCGTCGTCCATCACGCTCGCGGCGCAGCCGAGGCTGATCGTCACCCGCATCGCGCCACCGTCCGGGAGACGGCACGGCTCCTCGTCGACAACGCGCCGCAGTCGTTCAGCCAGCTCGGCCGCGCCCTGGATGGAGGTGTTGGGCAGGACGACGAGGAACTCTTCGCCACCCCACCGGCCGACCATGTCCTCGAGTCGCAGGCTCCCCGCCAGGCGGGCGGTCACCTCGCGCAGCACGGCATCACCGGCGTCGTGCCCGTGCCCGTCGTTCACCGACTTGAAGTGGTCGATGTCGATGATCAGCACCGCGATCGGCTGGGCGTTGCGCCGGGCCAGGCTCACGAGCTTCGTCAGGTACTCCTCGATATGCCGCCGATTGTGCAGGCCGGTGAGCGAGTCGGTGCGGCTGATGAGGTCGAGTTCCTCGTTGCGCTGGCGCAGCTCGTCCTGGAGCCGCTTCACCCGGGCGGCGGCCTGGACGCGGGCCAGGAGCTCGGTCGGCTCGCACGGCTTCCGGAGGTAGTCGTGCGCGCCGAGTCGCAGCCCGTCGACCATGTCGGCGGTGTCGGAGCGGCCGGTCAGGAAGACGACCGGGACGTCGCGGAGGTCGGCATCGGACTTCATCGCGGCCAGCACGTCCCACCCGCTCATCTCCGGCATCTCGACGTCGAGCAGCACGACGTCGGGCTGCTGCTCACGGCAGACCGTCAACGCCGCCGCTCCGCCAGCCGCCTCGACGACGGTGTGGCCGCCCGCGGCGAGCATCCTGCGGACCAGTGCCCTGATGGCGGCGGAGTCCTCCACGAGAAGGACGAGTATCGGTGTCACAATGTTGCAAGCTCCCTGGTGCTGTGCGGTACGCCCGCGCCGGCCGTGGCACGCCTTCCGAGAGGATCGGCGCTCTCCGGCCGAGACTGGAGCGCCCCGTGGCCGCAGCGCATGGAACCGGCCGCTCAACTCTCACCGGCGGTGACCGATCCAGTGGTGACGAACTGGTCCCCGCATGCGGGGTGGCCGTGGGCGCCCGCCGGCGGCCTTCTCTGGCGAAAGAGACGAGGCGGACATGTCCATCCGTGCCAAGCTGCTGGTGGCCTTCGGCGTCGTGCTGACCCTGTTGGGCGGCGTTGGGCTCGCCGGCTGGCGGGCCACGGTGCGCATGTCCGACGAGGCTCAGCACCTCTACGAGGACAACGTCCAGGCCACCGTGCAGCTTGGCGTTGCCCAGTCGGCCCTGTGGGAGCTTCGCTACGGCTTTCCCCAGTTCATGGTCGCCCCCGAGAAGCGCCAGGAGATCCTCGACAGCCAGGCCAAGTGGTACACGATCATCGACGACAGCCTGCGGAGCTATTCGGCCGGACGGCGCAGCGCCGAGGAGCGACAGGCACTGGCCCAATGGGAGCAGGCGTTCACCCAGTACCGGCAGGCCAGACCGCGTTGGTTCGAGCTGTACGGTGCGGGGAAGATCGAGGCGGCCGCCGCCTGGCGCGCCAAGACGACCACGCCCTTCGGCGCGGCCTCGGTGGCCGCGATGGGGCGGCTGATCGAGCTGCAGCAGCAGACCGGCAACGCGCGCCGGCAGGAAGTCACCACGCTCGGCCACCAGTCCACCCGACTCCTCGTCGGGCTGCTGGCGGTGAGCCTGCTGGTGGGCATCGCCGTGGCGCTGCGGATGAGCCAGACGATCAGCAGTCGACTGCACCAGATGGTCGCCGCGCTCAAGGACGTCACCGCGGGCGACCTCACCCGACGGGTCGAGGTCACCTCCCGCGATGAGGTGGGGCTCATGGGGAACGCGCTCAACGGCACGCTCACCCAGCTCCATGACGCGGTCCGGTCGATCACCGGCACGGCCACGAGGCTGGCGACCTCATCCGAGGAGCTGACCACGGTGAGCGAGCGCCTGGTCCGCGACGCCGACCAGGCGGCCACGGAGGCCGAGGTGGTCTCTGGGGCCGCGGAGGAGATCTCGGTCGGCGCGCAGGCCGCCGCCAGCAGCACCGAGGAGATGTCGGCCTCGATCCAGGAGATCGCCCGCAACGCCGCCCAGGCCGGCCAGGTGGCCAACACCGGCGTCGAGGTGGCTCAGGGCACCACCACCACGATCGCCCGGTTGGGACAGGCGTCGACCGAGATCTCGGAGGTGGCCAACCTGATCACCTCGATCGCCGAGCAGACCAACCTGCTGGCACTCAACGCCACCATCGAGGCGGCCCGCGCGGGTGAGGCGGGCAAGGGCTTCGCCGTGGTCGCCGGGGAGGTCAAGGAGCTGGCCAAAGAGACGGCCAACGCGACCGAGGAGATCGGCGCGAAGATCCTGGCCATCCAGTCCTCCGCCAACGAGGTCGTGGAGGCGATCAGCAAGATCACCACGATCATCAGCCAGGTGAGCGATTCCCAGACCAGCATCGCCACAGCGGTCGAGCAGCAGTCCACGACCACCGGCGAGATGGGGCGCAGCGGTGCCCAGGCCGCCCAGAACACCACCCAGATCGCGCACAGCGCCGTCCAGGTGGCCCAAGCCGCCAAGGCCAGCAGCGACGGCGCCATTGAGACCCAAAAGGCTGCCGAGAGCCTCGCCAGCATGGCCGAAGAGCTGCAGACGCTTGTGGGGCACTTCCAGATCGACCCCGCAGCGGTCTCGATCAGCCGTTGAAGGCCCGCCAAGCCCACCTTGCCTACCTTGGCTGAACTCGCAACCGATATCGGCGGCTCTGCCAACCGACCGCCCCAGTGGTCCCTTGCCAGCACCCGCAAACCCAGGCGCCATGAACGGTTGGAAGCTACGGTTGCGCTCTACGCTCGGCCTGAAATCGTTTGAGAACAGCAATGCGCCAGGGATGGGCTGCTGGCGTCGGCTCAGCAGCCCATCGGTCTTGCCGAGTTGAGGAATGACCGCGACGCAGCGTAAGCAAGGCAACGAAGAGATGGCTCTGACCTGCGGTTTGGTGCCCCTGGCAGGACTTGAACCTGCAGCCTGCTGTTTAGGAGCCGGAGTTGGCTGCGGTCGATGGTGGTCACGGGGCTGGCGTCGCTCATTCGGCCGGGGGGAGAAGCGCGTTGATCATGAAGTCGGCGAGGAAGCGCGCGAACCGGGGCGGCGACCAGCCGCGCTGGGTGACCAGCAGGTCGTAGAGCTCATCGGAGGTGCAGGTCCAGAGGATGTCGGTCGCCTGGGTCAGGCTCACGCCTTCGCGCAGGTAGCCGCGCTGCTTGAGGAAGCGGGCGTGGTGGCGGGCGCGTCGCTCGCGGAGGTCGTTGTGGGCCTGCAGCAGCGCCGCCATGTCGGGGTCGCTGGCCGCGGCAGCGCGGACCAGCCGCTCGATCGGCGACACGACCGAGGAGACCTCGCTGGCGATCGTGCCCCAGTTGCGCATGATCGCCCGCGGGTCGGTCTCGCGCTCCCGCATCTCGTCGGCGCGCCGGTAGGCCGGGACCGGTTCCGGGCCGACCAGGCCGCGGTCGTAGATGGCGCGGACCAGTCCCGGCTTGCCGCCGAACGCCTTGTAGACGGTCTCCACCGACACGCCGGCCTCGGCGGCGACCGCGGCGATGGTGGTGGCGGCATACCCACCCTCCAGGAACTGCCGCTGGGCGGCGTCAAGGATGGCTTGGCGGTTGCGGCGGGCCTGGGCCTGGCGGCCGGTGGAGTCGTAGCGACGCTTGGGCTTGACATTCGCCATAGATTCGTTCCATGCTCCTGTATCAGTTACAGTTAAGTGTAGCAGATTAAGGAGGGGGCATCATGGACCGAGAAGGCCTAGGGCCGGCGGTGGTGGTCGAGCGGCTGCTGGCGGCGATCAACGCCCACGACCTCGAGGCGATGGTGGCCTGCTTCGCCGACGACTACGTCAACGAGTGGCCGGCCCATCCCCAGCGGGGCTTCCAGGGGCGCGCCCAGGTGCGCCAGAACTGGAGCCAGATCTTCGCCGGCGTGCCGGATCTCCAAGCGCGGCTGCCCCGGATGGCCGTAGACGGCGACACGGTGTGGACCGAGTGGGACATCTCCGGCACCCGCGGCGACGGGGCCGCGTTCCTGATGCGGGGCGTGTCGATCTTCGGCGTCGCCGAGGACCGGCTGGCGTGGGTGCGGTTCTACCTGGAGCCGGTCGAGGAGACCAGCGGCGACGTG
>Ga0190265_10002305_pt1 | contig 12798 bp, 7 predicted proteins | sample Popmic124T_FD_133135 | JGI IMG/M metagenome (GOLD analysis project Ga0190265, IMG submission 133135) | Populus adjacent soil microbial communities from riparian zone of Indian Creek, Utah, USA - 124 T | ecosystem: Environmental > Terrestrial > Soil > Riparian zone | place: USA: Utah | collected... | reverse complement strand
GGTCCCATGCAGCTCGACCTGGCTGAGGACCCGGGCGCCCAGGTCCACCGACGCCACGACCTTGCGCTCTTCCATGCAGACTCGCGCCGGCTGCCCCGTACGGATCGCCTCGAAGCGCATCCGCTGAACGAAGACCGCCGTCTCCCGGGTGATCCCCTCCAGGTGCGAGCGGATGAAGTACTTCGAGATCTCCGGGAAGCTCATCAGCATGAGGATCATGGCCACCAGGAGGATGACCAGCATCTCGACCAGGCTGAAACCAGCCGCGCGCCGAACCGCCCCTTGTCGTCTGTTCATGACGACCCTATAGAGCAACCGGGGTGCCAGCGCCAAATTGGGGGCGCCGAAGGCTACAAGTTGTTGAAAATAAATAGTTTCAAGGGATCAGCGCCGCTCGCGGCGCAATCCCGGGAGAGCCCTGGCCGTTACGTTCAGTTACAGAAGTGTCAGGGCCGATATCTCGGCACGCCTTCGAGGTCGAGCTCCTTGACCTTGCGCAGCAGCACCCGGTAGCTCATACCCAGCCGCTCGGCGGCCTGCCGCTTGTCGCCGTCCGCCTCGACCAGGGCGGCCTTGAGCCGCTCCCGCTCACCCGCAGCCGGGAGAGGGCGGAGCAGGGGCTTGAGGTCGGCCGCGCGGAGGGAGGGGCCCTCGGCCAGGATGAGCGCCCGCTCCAGCACGTTCGCCAGCTCGCGGACGTTGCCCGGCCAGGCCTCGCCGGCGAGCAGCTCGGCGGCGTCCTCCGCGAGCTGTGGCGGCTCGGCGCGATGGCGCCGGGCGATCTCCACGAGCAGGTGCCGGGCGAGCAGGGGGATGTCGCTCGGGCGCTCGCGCAGCGGCGGCAGCTCGATGGGGAAGACGTTCAGGCGGAAGAAGAGGTCGGCGCGGAAGGCCCCTTCGTCCACCATGGCGGTCAGGTCGCGGTTGGTGGCGGCGACCAGGCGCGCGTTGGCGCGCAGCGTGCGGCCGCCCCCCACCCTTTCGAAGGTGCGCTCCTCCAGCACGCGCAGCACCTTGCCCTGCACGGCCAGGGGGAGCTCGCCGATCTCGTCGAGGAAGAGGGTGCCGCCCTCGGCCAGCTCGAAGCGGCCCGGCTGCCGCCGGTCGGCACCGGTGAAGGCCCCCTTCTCATGACCGAACAGCTCGTTCTCGAGCAGCGACTCGGGGATCGCCGCGCAGTTGAGCGCCACGCACGGCCCCCCCTTGCGCGCCGAAAGGGCGTGGACCGCGCGCGCGAACAGCTCCTTGCCGGTGCCGCTCTCGCCGGTCAGCAGCACGGTGCTCTCGGTGGGCGCCACTCGCTGCAGGAGGCGGACGGCGGCGCGGATCCTGGGATGGCTGCCGACGATCGCCGGGGCGCCCGGGACATGGAAGGCGGAGGCCTCGTCGCGTTCGCCGATCGCCCGCTCGATCAGCCGCGCGAGGTCGTCGATCTCGAGCGGCTTCTCCAGGAAGTCGTAGGCCCCGAGCTTCATGGCCTCGACGGCCGACCCCACCGTGCCGTAGCCGGTGAGCACCAGGACCGGCACCCGCGGCTGCGCCGCCCGGCTCGCCGCCAGCACCTGGAGGCCGGAGACGTCGGGGAGCTTGAGGTCCGTCAGCACGAGGTCGAACGGCTTCTGCTCGACCAGGCGGATAGCGCTGGCGCCGTCCGCCGCCGCCTCGACCTCGTAGCCCTCCTGTCCGAGCGCCCGCTCGAGCATCCGGCGCAGGGAGTCGCGGTCTTCGACGATCAGGATGCGGCCGGCGGGCATGGTCTCAGGGTCCGGGTCCGGCATCAGGCGCCGAGCGCGATCCGCACCGCGGCGAGGAGGGCGTCGTCGTCCTCGGGAGCGACCGTGCGCAGGTCGAGCACGAGGCGGCCCTGCCGCAGATAGCCGACCACTGGCGGGTCGCCTCGGCGCAGGCGGGCGAGGAGGGCGTCGCCGGCGGGCAGCCCCAGGGCCTCGCCGGGGATCGGCGCCTCGGGCGCCGATCCGCCGCCGACGAACGCCTCGGCCGCGACGATCTCGGCTCCGAGAGCCGCGGCGGCGCGCTCCAGGCGGGCGCGATGGGCTTCCGCTTCGGGCCACAGCCGGTCCAGCGGCAGCGCGGCTCCCGCGAGGTGGAGCCGGAGGACGCCTTCGAGCGCGGCGAGCGCGGTGCGGTCGGGGCGGAGCGCGCGGTAGAGCGGGTGGCGGCGGCAGCGTTCGAGCAGGTCCTCGCGGCCGACCAGCACCCCAGCCTGCGGCCCCCCGAGCAGCTTGTCGCCGCTGCCGCAGACGAGGTCGCAACCGCTCGCGACGAGCTCCGCCAGGCTCGGGTGGGCGGCGAGCTGCGGCGCCGGATGCGGGCGGAGCAGACCGCTCCCCTCGTCCACCAGGACGGGCACCCCGGCCGCCCGGCCCAGCTCGGCGAGCTGGCGCGGCTCGACCGCCGCGACGAAGCCGGTCTGCCGGAAGTTGCTGGGGAAGACTTTGAGCAACAGCGCCGTAGCCGGCCCCACCGCCGCCCGGTAGTCGGCGAGCCGGGTGCGGTTGGTGGCGCCCACCTCCACCAGCCGGGCACCCGCCGCGGCCATGATCTCCGGGATGCGGAACGAGCCGCCGATCTCGACCAGCTCGCCGCGCGAGACGACCACCTCGCGGTCCTTGGCGAGGGCGGCGAGGGCGAGCACCAGCGCCGCCGCGTTGTTGTTGACGGCGAGGCCCGCCGCGGCGCCGGTCAGCGCGGTGAGCAGCCGACCTACCCGCCCGTTGCGGTCGCCGCGCCGGCCGGTCTCGAGGTCGATCTCCAGGTCGCAGTAGGCGTCGAGCAGCGGCGGCAGGGCCTCCGCCACGCGCTGCGGCAGCGGGGCGCGGCCGAGGTTGGTGTGGAGGAAGATGCCCGTCGCGTTCAGCACGCGGCGCAAGGGCCCGCCGAGCGCGGCCTCGATCCCGGCGGCGATGCGGGCGGGAAGGTCCGCCACGGCGCTCTCGACCTCCCCTCCGGCCGGCGGCGGATCGGCGGCCAGCCGGCGGCGCAGCTCGTCGACGACCCGCCTGGCTTGGACCCTTACCTGATCTCGCCCGTATAATGGAATGAGGGTCGCCACCGCCGGATCGCTCAGCAGCTTGTCGAGCGGCGGAATACCGCGTCTCGCGTTGGAGGATTCAGAGCTTTGCATCGTCAGGCCTCGAGCATTCTAGGAGATCCGTGGACCCCAAGCGAACCCTGAAGGGGGGCGCCGCTCCCGTGCCCGCGCAGGGCTCGCCGGCGAACCCGATGAAACGGCCCGGCCTGGGCGAGGCCATCGACCGCCTGGCGCGCGACGTCCAGCAGCTCCGGATCGATTATGAGCGCTTCTTCAACGGCAACCTCCCGCTGCCTCCCGAGGAGCTGCGCAACCGGGTGCAGACGCAGATCCGCAACCTGCGCAACGCCAGCCAGCCCACCGCGGTCGACACCTTCCGCCTGAGCGACCTGGAGGCCCGCTTCAACAGCTACGGCGAGCTGTACAACCGGCGCCTGCGCGACCAGGAGGAGGGGCGGCAGCGCCACGCGGCCCGCGCCGCCCAGGCCGCGCCCCCGCGCCACGACCCCGAGAAGGGGATCGTCTTCGGCGAGCGCGTCGACCCGGCGGCGGCCGAGGCCCTCTACCAGGGCCTGGCGGCAAGCCCGGGGGACGCTCCCCGGTTCGACCTCGACACTTTCCAGACCTATCTCGCCAAGCAGGTGGCCTCGATCCGGGAGAAGACGGGCTGCTCCGAGGTGCAGTTCCGGCTCGCCAGCGAAGAGGGCAAGCTAAAACTCAAAGCGCGTCCCGTTCCGAGCCCTAAGGGCTCTTAAGAAGGAGATCATGTTGAAACGGACCCCCTGGATACTCGTGTTTTCCCTCGCCGCACTGGCCGCAATCGCGGCTGTCGCGGCGGTGCCTCCCACCCTCTCGAAGACGCTCGAGGCGCAGCGCCGCCTCGCCGCCGAGAGGCCGCAGGACCCCGCGGTCTACAACGACCTCGGCAACCTGCTCCTCCTCGTACCCCAGCCCGCGGAGGCCGAGGCGGCCTACCGCCGGGCGGTGGAGCTCGACCCCGACAAGGTGACGGCGCTGTTCAACCTCGGCCTGCTGCTGCAGCAGCGGGGGGAGATGAAGGAGGCCAGCAAGCTCTTCCGCCACCTGGTGGAGGTCGAGCCGCGGCACGCCTGGGCCCACTACCAGAGCGGCACGATCTACGAGCACTGGGGGCAGGAAGCCAACGCCATCGCGGCCTACTCCAAAGCCTTCGCGATCGACCCCCAGCTCACCTTCTCCGAGGTCAACCCCCACATCCTGGACAACAAGCTGGTGATGCAGTCGGTCCTTCGCGCCTATCGCGACGAGGGTTCCCTGCCCCAGGCCCCCACGGTCTACGACGATCCGGCGCGGATCGCCAACCTGCTGGTGCCGCCGGCCGCCGCGGCCAAGGACCAGGTCGCCGACCAGGCGGACCCCGCCGCCCGGCAGCAGCCGGCCGTCCGCGGGCAGCAGCCCACCGTGCTGCGCGAGAAGGACCTCGACCGCTCCGCCGCGGGCCAGGCGTCGCCCGGAGGCCGCGGGAGCAGCGGCCGCCCCGGCAGCGCCCAGGCAAACCCGCCGCGCGGCCTGCGCCAGTGGAGCCGGCCGGATCCGGTCGCCGACCCCGAGGGGGTAGGTGCTACCAGTGGCGAGGACGTCATCGAACAGCCCGGAGCGGTGATCGCGCCGCCGCCCGGAGGCGTCTACTACCGGCCCGGCATCCAGAGCACCGGGCGCCTCAACATCCAGGTCGTTCCCGATCGTAAAGACGCCCGCGAAGGCCGCGGCTAAGCCTTCTTCCTTCCCCTTACCAGGACCACGAGCGGGCCTCTCCGGCAGTCAGCCGGAGAGGCCCTGGAACGCCTAGGCCCTCTGCCGCCGCTTGAGCAGTGCCATGCCGAGCCCGGCCAGGACCACGGCCAGGAGCATCAGGCCGACGGTCGAGAGGGTGGGGATCTCGGCGTCGGCGCCGCCCACCACCGCGAAGGTCGTGGGGTCGGCTCCACCGGGTGCCGCGGGGCTGTCGGTCTGCGCCGTGGCGTTGTTGGTGCCGTTGGCGTCATTGTCGAAGGAGATGGTGCCCTGGTTCGAGACGGTCGTGCCGGCCGCGGCGGGCAGGATCGTCGCGTTGATGGTGATCGTCACCGTGCCGGCGGGCGCGATGGCGCCGTTCCAGGTGACGGTGTTGGTGCCCACGGTCGCGACCGCGGTGCCGCTCGTGGCCGAAGCCGAGACCAGGACGAGCTGGGGCGGCAGGACGTCGATGAACTCGTTGCCCGGATTGTCTCCCTGGGCGCCGCTGCCGGAGTTGGTGAGAGTGACGGTGTAGACGATGTTGCTGCCCACCGTGAAGGTTCCGGCGACCGTCTTGGTGCCCGAGACCGAGGCACCGGGGAGAACGGTCACCGTGTCGGTGTCCGTGGCGCTGTTGTTGCCGGGCGCCGGATCGGTGACCCCGCCGGGAGCCGTCACCGTCGCCGTGTTGTCGATCGTGCCGGCAGCCGCGCCCGAGACCGTGCAGCTCGCCGTGTAGGTGACGCTGCCGCCCGCGGGCAGCCCCACGACGTCGTTGATGTTGCCCGCGCCCGCCGCCGTGCAGGTGCCGCCGCCGGCGCCCACGCAGGTCCAGGTGCAGGTGAGGGTCGCCGGGAAGGTGTCCGCCACCGTGACGCCCGGAGCGTTGCTCGGACCCGGGTTGGAGGCGACGATCGTGTAGGTCAGCGAGCCGCCGGGGGCGACCGAGGCCACGCCGTCGTCCTTGGTGATCGCGAGGTCCGCCTGCGGGGTCAGCGTGTCGGTGTCCGTCGCGCTGTCGTTGCCCGCGTTGGGATCGGTCGCGCTGGTGATCGTCGCCGTGTTGACGAGCGTACCCGTCGCCGAGGCGTTGATCGCGCAGACCGCCGAGTAGGTGACGCTCGCGCCCGCCGGCAGGTTGACCACGTCGTTGATGTTGCCCGCGCCCGCCGCCGTGCAGGTGCCGCCTCCGGCGCCCACGCACGTCCAGTTGCAGGTGAGGGAGGCCGGGAAGGTGTCGGCCACCGTGGCGCCGGTCACCGGGTCGCCGCCCGCCGGGTTGGACGCCGTGATCGTGTAGGTCACCGAGCCGCCGGGCACCGCCGTGGCCACGCCGTCGTCCTTGGTGATCGAGAGGTCGGCGACCAGGACGCGGCAGCCGGTGACCGACACGTCGTCGATGGCCAGGCCGGCCCGCTGGACGGTCGTGTCGCTCGTCAAGTTGAAGCGCAGCTCGGTGTTCAGCCCGGCGAGCGCGTCGATGCGGGCCGAGAACTGGCCCCACCCGGCCGCCTCCTGAATCACGACGCCCGGGTTGCCGACGGTCTCGACCATGTCCGCCCCGAGGAACTCGAAGAGGCGCACGGCGTTGGCCGGGGCCGCCACCTCGCGCGCTTCGATGAAGAAGCGGTCGAACTGCGCGGTCTCGCTCTGGTACTTCTGCGCCCAGTTGACGACGATCGGCCCCGAGAGGCCCGTGAGGTTGATGGCGGGGGACAGGAGGTCCTGGTTGCTGCTCGCGTTGTAGGTGTTGTCGAGGTCGGTCTTCCAGCAGCTCGTGCCGCTGTTGCAGCCCGTCACCGGCGCGAACGTCGGGGTGCCGCGCTCCCACTCGTCCTGCGCTCCGCTATGGGTGAAGCCCGCGTCGTCCACCTCGAAGTCGGTCGCGAACACGGTCGTCGGCGTGAGCCCGGCCGGGCAGGCCGGCGGCGGGGGAGGCTCGCAGACGCGCAGGCTCCAGCCGGTGAGCGAGCCGCCGTCTCCCGTGGCGTCGTCGCGGAGCGTCATCGTCCAGGTGCCGCCTGCGTCCTGCCCGTCGAACCAGGACAGCCGGTATTGGAGCTCGTTGGCGTAGCTGGGGCCCTGCATCACCACGAAGAGGGGCGGCACCGCCGCTTCCTCGTCGAAGGTCGTGTCCATCGTCGTCTGGGCTCCAGCCGTGACCGAGCCGATGTCCGAGAACAGGCCGACGGTGTTGCCGCCCGGCGCGGTGAGCTGCACGTCGAGGTCGGCCATGAAGTCGTGGGTCAGGTTGACCGTGACGTCCATGTCGGCGATCCGGGGATTGCCCGGGATGGTGAGCGTCGAGGTGACGATGGCCGGCCCGTCGGGGATGGCGACCGGCACGTTGGTCGAGGTGTAGGTGGTGCAGTTGATCCCCTCGTCGGCCGCCGGGAGCACGGTGACGCTCAAGTGGTAGGTGCCGAAGGTCGTGCCGCCGGTCGGCGCGCCTACGAGGACACCGTAGGTGCCGGCCGCCTTCACCGTCATGAAGAAGGCCTCGGAGTCCGGGGTCGCCGCGCCGGCGTCGTTGACCACCAGGACCAGCGGCGGGGTGCCGAAGGCGCCCAACCCGATCTGGGCGTTCCACTCGGTGGCGTCGCGCTCCGGGTCGAGGTCGACGCTCACGAAGACCGTGTCGCCCGCGTTCAGGTTGAGCGAGAAGAAGTCCAGGTCAGCGACCGCGCTGGTCGCGCCGGACACCCACCCGCCGGCCGGCAGCGCCTGGCCGGGGAAGGTGTCGTTCACCTCGGTCTCCGCGGTCGGCGTCCCGGTGCGGCGCTGGAAGTAGAGCCGGTAAGGGCGGAGCTGGTTCGTGGCGCTCGCATGCCGGACACTCAGGAAGAAGGTGCCGGCCGCGGGGATCGTGAAGCCGGCGATCGTCGAGGAGGTGGCGCCGAAGCTGCCGTCGTCGTTGTCGGTCTCGAGCACCGTCGTGCCGTCGGCGGCGATCAGCTCGAGCACGCTGTCGACCGAGGCGTTCGAGGAGAGCGACGTCATGGTCGCCGCGTAGATCCGGTCGCCGGCCGCCGCGGTGAACGAGTAGAAGTCGACGTCGGCATTGGGATTGATGTTGCCCTCGACGACGGCGCTCGCTCCCGCGATCGGTGTCGCAGTGGCTGACGTGGCGTTGGGCTCGACCTCGCGGGCGAGAGGCTGTCCCGCCCAGGCGGCTCTCTCGCCAGCGAGGAGCACCATCAGACTCGCAAACACCAATCCTGCACCCGCGCGGCTCCGCAGCATTTTCGGCACCATGATTTTTGGCTCCTTGGACCTCGTCGGGGCGAAGTCGCAGAACTGAAGGTGAGGCTAACGAAATTACACTAACGCGGGACGCGGCAAGATGCAACATGGTTCATGGGCTTACACTGTGGGCCAGTGCTCTCACGTCGAGTTTTACCCTTCTTCGCACTCGCGTTGCTCGGAGTGCTCTCCGTTCAGGCGGAGAGGCTGCCGCTGCGCACCTATACGACCGCCGACGGCCTGGCGGGAGACGCCGTGCTCGACCTCCTCGAGGATTCGCGCGGCTTCCTCTGGATCGCCACCAGCTCCGGCCTGTCGCGGTTCGACGGCCAGGTCTTCCGCAACTACGACACGCCGGACGGCCTGCCGAGCCCGCGCATCACCGGGCTCCTGGAGACCCGGGACGGCACGATCTTCATCGGCACGGCCGAAGGCCTCGTGCGCCTGGAGCCTTTTCCCGCTCCGGACCACCCGCTCTTCGTCCCTGTCCCGCGGCCTCCCGGCATGACCTACGCCGGGGTCAATTCCCTACTCGAGGACCGCGCCGGGCGGCTGTGGGTCGGCTGGGGGGAGAGCCTGGTCGTTTTCGATCATCCTTCTCCAAGGTCTTCACCCGGCCGGTTGATCGATCTTCCGGTCGAGGTGAGAGGCGGCATCGGGGCCCTCGCCGAGGACGCCTACGGGAGTCTCTGGGTCGCTACCACGCAGGGTTTGCTGCGCCTGACCCAGGACGGCCGGCGCTTGCTCTACCCGGTCCATCCGCCCGACTTCATGGTCCGCATGGCCCTGGACTCCAAGGGGCTCCTGTGGCTGGCCGCCGGCGACGGCCTCTACGTGTTCCGGCCCGAGCCGCCGGAGCTCATCCCCGACGGTCCCCTCGTCCCCCTGGCGGCACGGGCGCGGCCTCCACGTACGCCCGGCGAGCTGCCGGCGCTCCCCGGCGAAGTCCTCTACTACAACGGCAAGACAGAGCTGGTAGACGATTTCATCTACGGGTTGACGGCGGGGCGCTCCGGCGGGATGTGGGTCGCCACCCGCGGCGGTACGACCTATCTGGGCGGCGGGCCACCGCGCCACATCCGCCCTGCGCAAGGTCTCCCGGAGGCGCCCGTCCTCTCGGTGCTGGAAGACTCGGTGGGGACCTTGTGGCTCGGTTCGGAGAGCCGCGGCCTGTCCCGCCTCACCCGCTCCGGCTTCGTCTCCTACGGCGAGGAGGACGGCCTCGCCGGCGACCGGGTTTCCGGGATGTTCGAAGGCCCTGCGGGCGAGCTCTACGTGGCGACCTGGTCGCGCGACGTCCAGCGGTTCGACGGCCGGAGCTTCCACGCCATGACGCCCAGGGCGCTCGCCGGCGTGCCTTCCGGCTGGGGGTGGAACCAGTTCTTCCTGCGCGACCGGGCGGGCGGGTGGTGGTTGCCGACCGCCGGCGGGCTGTTCCGCTTCGCGCCTGTCGCGGACCCGGCGGATCTGCGCGACGCCCAGCCGGTGGCCCACTATTCGAAGAGCAACGGCCTCTCCGGAAACGACGTGTTCCGCGTCTACGAGGACCGCTCGGGAACCCTGTGGGTCTCGGTCATCGACGATCCGCCCCTCTTCCGCCTGGTTCCGGGAGAACGCCCCGCCGCGGTGCCCGGGCTGAGTGGCAACGAGACGGGCGGCGCGCCGACCGTCTTCACCGAGGATGCCGCCGGAGATCTGTGGATGGGCTTCTACGTCGGCGGCCTGGCCCGCGTAAGGGGTGGCCGGTGGCAATTCTACGGGCCGAAGGAAGGCGTGCCCCCGGGGTTCGTCTCCGACCTCCACGTGGACCGGAAGGGCCGCCTGTGGATCGGGACCATCTCGGGTGGCGTCGCGCGGGTCGACGACCCCACGGCAGAGCGGCCGCGCTTCGTCCGCTACACCACGGCCGACGGGCTCACCACCCACAGCGTGCGGTGCTTCGCCGAAGACCTCCGCGGCCACCTCTACATCGGCACGTCGCGCGGGATCGACCTCCTCGATCCGGAGAGCGGCAGGGTGCGCAGCTTCTCGTCGGAAGACGGCCTGCCCAACAACCTCGTCCGGGCCTGCCACGCCGCACAGGACGGCAGCCTCTGGTTCGGCACCCTGCACGGCCTCGCCCGGCTCGACCCAAGCCGCGAGCCTCCCCACCGGCAGCCCGTCGTGCTGCTCTCGGGCCTCGAGGTGCGCGGTATCCCCTACCCCGTCTCCGAGCTCGGCACCCCCGAGATCTCCGGTCTGGTGCTGGCTCCGGAGCAGACCTCGCTGCGCATCGACTACCTCGCCATCGGCCTCGGCCTGGGCACCAACCTCCGGTTCCAATACAAGCTCGAAGGCTCGGAGGGCGACTGGAGCCCGCCCAGCCACACGCGAAGCGTCGCCTTCCCCCGCCTGTCGTCCGGAAGCTACCGCTTCCTGGTGCGGGCGGTGACGCGCGACGGACTGACCAGCGCCACCCCCGCCGCGGTGTCCTTCCGGCTGCTGCCGCCGGTCTGGCGCCGCCCCTGGTTCGTCGCCCTGCTGGCGGCCCTCACCTTCCTCGCCGGCTGGGCGGCGCACCGCCTCCGCCTGCGCCGCCTGCTCGCCATCGAGCGCGTGCGCACCCGAATCGCCGCCGACCTCCACGACGACGTCGGCGCCGGCCTCTCGCGCATCAGCCTGCTCGGGGACCTCGCCCGGGACCGTCTGCCGGCCCGGCCTGGGGAGGCCGAGGAGATGCTCGGCCAGATCGGCGTCGAGGCGAGAGAGCTCGCCGACGCCACCTCGGACATCGTCTGGGCCGTCGATCCCAGGAAGGACGACCTCGCGAGCCTCCTCGTCCGCCTGCGCCGCTTCGCCGCCGACCTCCTCGAAGCCAAGGGGATCCGCCTGCTCTTCGAGGCCCCCGCGGACGCCGCCGGGATCGCCCTCACCCCCGAAACCCGGCGCGGCCTCTACCTGGTCTTGAAGGAAGCGGTCCACAACGTCGCCAAGCACTCCCGAGCCACCGAGGCGAGCCTGCGAGTCACCGTCCGCCACGGCACCCTCCTCGGCGAGGTCTCGGACGACGGCGTCGGCATCGACCCCGAGACCGCCGCCGCCGCCGAGGCCGCCGGCCGCCGAGGCCTCCCCGGCATGCACGAACGCGCCCGGCACCTGGGAGGCAGGCTCAGCCTGGACTCGGCGCCGGGAAAAGGCACCCGGCTCCAGGTGGAAGTGCCCCTCTCGCGCGGCGTCTTCAAGGGGCCTACCGCATGATCGTGCGATGCCGGGCCAGCGTGCAGACGTGCTATCAAGCAAAAGTAGGGGCGGGGCTTGTCCCCGCCCTCTTCCCAAGCACCCCCACCCGGGCGGGGACAAGCCCCGCCCCTACTTTCGTGCCGCGAGGCGACTGTTGAGCTCCATGGAAAACCCGATCCGCGTCGCCCTGATCGAAGACGACCGCCGTCTGCGCGAAGGCCTGCGGACGCTCCTCTCCGGAAGCCCCGGCTTCTCCTGCGTGACCGCGGCCGGCTCGGTAGAAGAAGCCCTCGCCGCGCGCCCGTCTCCGGCTCCCGACGTTCTCCTCCTGGACATCCGCCTGCCCGGAATGCTGGGTTCCGTGGGGGTGCGGCCTTTGCTCCTCAAGTGGCCGCAGGCGGTCGCTGTCATGCACACCGTCCACGAAGAGGATGACAAGGTTTTCGAATCGCTGTGCAACGGCGCCGTGGGCTACATCCTGAAGCGCACGCCCCCCGCGCGTCTCTTGGAAGCCATCCAGGAAGCCCACACGGGCGGCGCTCCGATCTCGCCCGAGATCGCGCGCAAAGTCATCGTCCTCTTCCGCAGGATCGCTCCGCCGCAGGGGCCCCAGGCCCAGCTCTCGCCGCAGGAGGTTCGCCTCCTGGGCCTGCTGTCGCAAGGCCAGAGTTACGCCGGAGCGGCCGGAGAGCTCGGCATCACCGTCAACACCGTGCGCACCTATATCCGTTCGATCTACGACAAGCTCCACGTCCACACCCGCTCCGAAGCGGTCTCCAAGGCCCTGCGCTCGGGCCTCGTCTAGCTCTCGCCAGAACTGATCTCATAAATCTTTCTTCGGTGCCGTCTGCGCAAACAAACGTAGGGGCGGGGCTTGCCCCCGCCCGGGTGGGGACAAGCCCCACCCCTACGAAATTCTGATCGCCCGCAGGGCCTCGCATCCTCATGCGCTACCGGCGTCTCTGGCCTCGCTCTAGATTGGCGGAAGAGAAAATCAGGTTCCGGGATCAACCCGGGACAGACGAAGGAGAGTGACATGAAACCCATGCACGTTCGCACGGTTACCAGGACGATGGCAGTGTTCTGCCTGCTGTCCTTTGCCGCCAGGTCCGGCTGGTCCCAGCCGGAATGCCCGCTGAGCGAGGGCTCGACCGACGCCGCGAAGAGCCACAAGCTGTACCTTTACTTTCCGACTTCCGCCGATGCGACCTACCCGAGCTACGGGACCGGCGTCAGCCCGGCGCAACCCTTCAACGTCGCGGACCTCGACTCGACGATCGGCACCACGGCCGCGCTCAGGAACCGTATCCATGACGTCGTCGTGGACGACTACTGCGAATTCAACGTGCAGGTCCTCCAGACCACGCAGAATCCCGGCACCCTCCCCTCGCCCCCGGCGCGGCGCGCGACCGTGGCGATCGGCTCCGACGATGCCAACAACGGTTGGGGTCTGGCGCAGGTGGGGGACACCGGCAATTTGATCAACGTCGACTTCGCACGGGCCTGGGGCGGCCGCTACGTTGCCTGTG
>Ga0190265_10002304_pt1 | contig 12800 bp, 11 predicted proteins | sample Popmic124T_FD_133135 | JGI IMG/M metagenome (GOLD analysis project Ga0190265, IMG submission 133135) | Populus adjacent soil microbial communities from riparian zone of Indian Creek, Utah, USA - 124 T | ecosystem: Environmental > Terrestrial > Soil > Riparian zone | place: USA: Utah | collected... | reverse complement strand
GACTTCGAGGGCGCGAAGTACGTCTACACGCCGCCGCCGCGCGACAAGCGGAACCAGGAGGTGCTCTGGAACGCCGTGCGCACGGACGTGCTTTCGGCCATCTCGACCGACCACTGCGCCTTCCTCTGGGACGGCCAGAAGACACTCGGTCGTGACGACTTCTCGAAGATCCCGAACGGCGGCCCCGGCCTCGAGAACCGGCTGCACATGATCCACAACTTCGGCGTGCGCGACGGCCGCATCACGCTCAACCGCATGGTCGAGCTCCTCTGCACGAACCCGGCCAAGCTCTTCGGCCTCTACCCGCGCAAGGGCACGGTCGCCGTCGGCTGCGACGCCGACCTCGTGATCTTCGATCCGGAGAAGCGGCACACCATTACGGCGGCGAACCAGCAGTCGAAGACCGACTACAACCTCTACGAGGGCACCGAGGTCGTCGGTGACGTCGAGACCGTGCTGCTGCGCGGGCGCGTGATCGTGGACGGCGGCGAGGTCGTCGGCGACGCGGGCTACGGCCAGTTCGTGCGGCGGGCGCGCTTCGGCGAGCAGCTGCAGCCGGGAGCCGCCCGGGTGGCATGACTCGAGGGCGGCTCTCGAGCTGGGCGCTCGGAGCCGCTTTCGTCGCGGTCGTCGGGTTGGCTGCGGTCGACGCTGTGCGGCAGCGAAACGGCGGCGAGGAGCCGCCGACGCGGACCCTTCTGGGGCGCGTCGGCGTGCAGGAGCGATTGCGGGAGGACGACGTCACCGGCAGCCTGCTCGTCACCGCCCCGAGCGGCTGTCGCACGACCGTCTGGTCGCTGCCCGACCTGACGAGCGATGGCGACCGCCCCTGTGCGCCGCCGGAGCCCGACGTTGTGCGAGGCGCTCCCGTCCTCCCCGGCGAACTCGAGCGCGCGGCGCGGCTGCATCTGAACGCGCCCTTCGACTCCCGCCGGCTGCGTGTGCTGGTCGACGGGGTGGCCCGGCTGAGAGCCCGCCGGGTCGCCGTGCTCCTGAGCCTTCGCATCGCCGGGCGGCCGGACCTCGGCGGCAACCAGGTGATCGCGTTCTTCGAGAGAGGCCGCCTCGCCGGCCAGGTGTCGTTCTCCCGCGGCGACCTGCGCGAACTGACCGCGAGCCCGAGCCGGAGGTACGTGGCCGCGCTGCCGGGCTTCGTGCTGCGCGCGAACGGGTCGTCGGTCGACCTGCCGCGCGGGCTCGTTCAGGCGCATGCGCTTGCGTGGTCGCCCGATGGTCGCTGGCTCGCGCTCGCGCAGCGCGCCAACGTTGCACTCGTCTCGTTGCCGAGCCTCGAGCAGCACGACCGAACTGGTTCGCGCCTGCGCACGATCGACCTGCCCCTCGAGGCCCGCGAGGTGGAGTGGAGATGAGGGACGCGAGCTGCCCCACTCGCGCCCCTCGTCCGTGCCGCAGTCAGCCGTTGCAGCTGACGCGCGGGTTCCAGGCGAACAGGATCCCGCTCGGATTCGGCTTCCAGATCCACGCGTGGAGCGCGTAGAACGGGGGGAGGCCGAAGCGGTTCGGCTGGTCGTTGAAGTCGAACGTGCGCCCGAAGAGCGAGGGCGGCGAGGTGTTGCCGGCCTCTTCCCAGTCCGATTTGAACACGATGTACTCGAGCGCCACGAGCTTGAACGTGCCGTCGTTGCGCTGCTCGTAGACGAGCGCCTCGGGCGCACTCGCGTCGACGACGCCCTCGTCGAGCAGGAGCTCGCCGTCGACGAAGTGGTCGCCCATCGCGCCGACGGCGCCGTTGGCAATGCACGTCGCCCCACTCAGCTCCTGGACATGAACGGTGTAGCCGGCTGCCTGAGCAACTTCGAAGTCGTGGAAGGCGGCCGTGGCCTGCCGCGCGTCGGACAGCGACGACTGGCCGCCGCCGGCCAGCGCCATGCCTGCGAGCGGCAGGAGCCCGACGACGAACAGCCCGACGACGAGGCGCTTCATGACGCCACCGCCAGCTGCGGATCGGGCAGGAGGATGACCGTGTCGAGGACGCGGATGATCTCGTCGACGGGGAGGTCGGCCGCCGCCGCGTGAGTGCGGATCGCCTCGGGGCTCGAGGCCTGGTAGATGCAGACGGTGCCGACGCGGCCTCCCTCCTCGAGGACGTAACTGCGAATCCAGCGCACGTCGTCGGCCATGCGCTCGCCGACCGCCTTCGAGCGCTCGGCGGCCTCGGCGAGCTCCTGCGAGGAGAGCCAACCGTCGCGGCGGAGGATGACGTAGGTGTCCATACAGCCTCCTTTCCGTCCCCCGGCCCTACGCCGGCGGACGGTTTCGACGGTAGGGAGGCGGGCTCGCGCCGGCATCGGCGCGACTGCCTATGTTCCGGCGCGGCGTTACCGATCTTTGAAGACGCCGAGCTCCGCCGCAGCCGCCGCGGCCTCGCCGCGCGTGCGGGCGCCGAGCTTCCGCAGGATGGCGGAGACGTGATGGTCGACCGTGCGGCGCGAGAGCACGAGCTGCTTTGCGATGTCCGCGTTCCGGAGCCCCTGTGCCACGAGCTGCAGGACGTCGAGCTCTCGTGCCGTCAGCTCGGCGGGATTCGCCCGCGTCGAAGCACGGGGGCCACGCGGAACGGGCGCGCCCAGCTCGCGCAGCCGCTCCCGCGCCTCGCGGGCGGCCGGGGCGGCGCCGAGCGACTCGAGCTCCCGGAGCGCCTCGCCGACAGCCTCCGCGTCATCGCTCTCGGCGAGCGCCCGCGCCGCTTCGTACGGGCAGCCGCGGGCACGCCACGCGGCGGCAGCCTCCTCCGTTGCGCCTTCCAGCTGCAGCCGGTACGGCTCCGCGATCCAGTCGGGCCACGCGTCGAGCTCGCCCGCCTTCCACTGCCAGTAGGCGAGCTCGCCTGCGAACCAGAGATGGCGTTTCTCGATCGCGAGCGCGTACGCGCTGCGGGCAACCCGGGCCGCCTCCGCCGGCTCGCCGGCGATCCACGCCGCCTCGGCTCGAGCGACGTGAATGTGCCCGAGGCGCTGGAGGTGCCCACCGGGGAGCGACAGCTCGAGCGCCTCTTCCAGCGGAGCGACGGCGCCGGGGTCGCCGCGGCGGGCGCGCACGCGGCCGAGCGCGATGAGCGCGCTGATGCGCGCAATCCAGCCTCCGGGCTCGCGCAAGACACGGTGGGCGAGGTCGGTGCCGTCCGCCCACCGCCCGCGGTACACGTGCACGAGCGCGAGCCAGGAACGCGTGTAGGAGGCATCGACCTCGCGCTCTCCGGCGAACCGGATGTGGGCGCGGAGGTAGCGCTCTGACCGCTCGAGGTCGTACATCTCACCGAGGCCGCTGCCCAGCATCGAGTACGCGCCGATGATCCTGCTCTCGAGGTCGTGCTCCTCGGCGACGGCGAGGCTTTGCAGGAGGTGGTCGACGCCTACCTCGGTCTCGCCGGCCATCACCTGCGACGTGCCGACCATGTTGAGCCCGAACGAGAGAGTGTCAGGGTCGTCGAGCTCGCGCGCGAGCGTGATCGCGCGCCGGCCCCACTCCACGCCGTCCGTATTGTCGCGGTTCAGCATCCGCATGTACGCCTGCGTCGCGTAGGCGGTGGCGAGCTCTCGGCTCGGCGGCAGCGGCTCGAGCAGCTCGATCGCTGCTCGGCTCGACTGCTCGGCCTCCTCGTTCCGGCTGAGTGCGACGTAGCCGGTCGACAGCCGTGCTCGGAGGTCGCCCGCGGCGTGGTGGTCGCCGAGCTCGAGGAAGAGCTCCACTGCCTCGAGCCGCGCAGTGATCGACTCCTCGTAGAGCGCGACGAGCTGTGCCTCGGTGGCGTAGGCACTGAGGAGCTCTGCCCGCTGCGCCGCGTGGAGCCCTTGGGCGTGCCGGAGCGCGCGCGCGTACTGCGCCGCCGCCTCGCGGTGTGCGTGCGCGGCGACGGCGCGGCGCGCAGCCGCCGGTGCGTGCTCGAGCACGGCTTCCGTGTCGCCCGCTTCCTCCGCGTGATGCGCGAGCCTCGATGGGTCGGGGTTCGCGTCCGGTGGCGAGGACAGCGCCCGCAGGATCGCGGCATGCAGCTCTAGCCGCCGGCGCAGGGGCACCGCGCTCTCTACCGCGAGGCGCGCGAGCTCGTGCCGGAACGAGACGCTGTTCCGCTCGGCGCGCAGCATGCCCGACTCGAGGTGTGCGTCGAGGTGGTCGAGCGCCTCCGGCGCGACCGTCTCGAGCAGCCAGAGCTCGGCCGCCGTAGGCACGAGCGAGACGACGTCGAGGAGCGGCCGGGCCTCGCGCCCGGTCGCGGCCGCGCGCGCCAAGACGGCGTCTCGCACCGTCTCGGGGAGGTCGGCGGCGCCGGCCGCGAGCGCCTCGGTGACGTAGAACGCGTTCCCGTTCGTCAGGCGGTAGAGCGCCTCCGCGTCGGCCCCGTGCGGCGCCGCCAGCGTCCGCACGGCCTCGAGCGAGAGCCGCGGCACGAAAAGCCGCTCGACCTCCGGCGCCGACGCCAGCCCGCCGAGCAGCACGCGCAGGGGATGGTCGCCGCCGATCTCGTCGTCGCGGTACGTCGCGAGCACGAGCGACGGCGTCGTGTCGATGCGGCGGCCGACCACTCGTAGGACGTCGAGCGTCGCCTGGTCGGCCCAGTGCACGTCCTCGAGCACGAGCACGGTGGGCTCGGAGAGCAGCGAGAGGACGGCGCCGGCGACCTGCCTGGGCTGATCCGGCGGGAGGCCGAGGTCGAGGAACGGCCCGAGCGGTGTCGGCGTCGTCAGGCTCTCGCAGGTGCCGCGCAGGACGCGCCCCTCGGCGCGTGCCTCGTAGGCCCGGACGAGCGACGTCTTGCCGACTCCGGCCTCGCCGCCCACGAACACGAGCCGGCCTCCGCCGACGCGTGCCTGCTCCAGCCGCGCGAGCAACTCGTCCCGCTCCAGCAGCGCCCCCACGCCGTGATCGTGCGGGAAACCTCCGCGCGGTTCAACCCGCGACTCAGCGCGTTTGCGGGAACCCGAGGTCGACTTTCGACGTTGCGGGATCCGGCCAGCGTGACGTGACGACCTTGCCGCGGGTGTAGAAGTTGACGCCCTCGGGCCCGTAGATGTGGCTGTCGCCGAACAGCGAGGCCTTCCAGCCGCCGAACGAGTAGTAGGCGACCGGCACCGGGATCGGCACATTGATGCCGACCATCCCCGCTTCGACTTCGAACTGGAAGCGGCGCGCAACGCCGCCGTCGCGGGTGAAGATGGCGGTGCCGTTGCCGTACGGGTTCTCGTTGATGAGGCGCACAGCCTCGTCGTAGGTCTCGACGCGCGTGACACCCAGCACCGGCCCGAAGATCTCGTCGCGGTAGGCGTCCATCTCCGGCGTCACGTCGTCGAGCAGGGAGACGCCGAGGAAGAAGCCGTCGCCCGCCGGCGCCGTCTCGCGGCCGTCGGCCACGACGGTGGCGCCCTGCTCCCGGGCGCCCTCGATGTAGGAGGCGACCTTGTCGCGGTGCTCGCGCGTCACGAGCGGGCCCATCTCGACGTCTGGCTCGAGCCCGCTGCCGACCTTGATCTTCGGCAGCCGCTGCTGGATCGCGGCGACGAGCCGGTCGGCGACGTCGCCGACGGCCACGACCTGCGAGATCGCCATGCAGCGCTCGCCGGCCGAGCCGTACGCGGCGCTGACGGCGGCGTCGGCCGCCATGTCGACGTCGGCATCGGGCAGTACGACCATGTGGTTCTTGGCGCCGCCGAGCGCTTGGACGCGCTTGCCGCGCTTCGTCCCGGTCTCGTAGATGTAGCGCGCGATCGGCGTCGAGCCGACGAAGCTGACGGCCTTCACGTCCGGATGCTCGAGCAGCGCGTCGACGGCCACCTTGTCGCCGTGGATCACGTTGAAGACGCCGTCCGGGAGGCCGGCCTCCTTGAGCAGCTCGGCCGTCCAAAGCGACGCCGAGGGGTCCTTCTCGGAGGGCTTGAGGACGAACGTGTTGCCGCAGGCGAGGGCGGGCGCCCACATCCACATTGGCACCATGGCCGGGAAGTTGAACGGCGTGATGCCCGCGCCGACTCCGAGCGGCTGCCGGATCGAGTAGACGTCGATCCCCGTCGAGGCCTGCTCGCTCATGCCGCCCTTGAGGAGGTGTGGGATGCCGCAGCAGAACTCGATCACCTCGAGCCCGCGTGTGACCTCGCCCCGCGCGTCGGAGAGCACCTTGCCGTGCTCGGCGGTGAGGATGCGCGCCGCCTCGTCGCGCCGCTCGTGCACGAGCTCGCGGATCCGGAACATGAGCTCGGCGCGCTTGGCCAGGGAGAACGCACGCCATGCGGGGAACGCCGCCTTGGCGGCCGCGACCGCCTTGCCGACCTCCTCCGCCGTCGCGAAGTCGACGGCGCCGGTCTGCTGCCCGGTGGCCGGGTCGAAGACGGGGCCGCTGCGCCTCGACTCGCCTGGCGTGGGCTTGCCGTCGATCCAGTGAGTGATGCGGGTGACGCCTGTGTCGCGCTCGGTGGGCGGGCTGGCGAGCTCGGTCATCGGAACCTCCTGCGAAAGTGGTGCTGTGAGACTAGCGCCGCGCACACTCCGAACTCCCCGCTCACGGACTCCTTACGCGCGGCAGCGAAGATTCGCGCGATGAGGTACGTGCTGGTTGCCACGTTCTGCGCGTTCCTGCTGGCCGGGTGCGGGGGCGACGACGCCGACGAGGCCGCCACGACCGAGCCTGCGCCCACGTGGGAGGGCGTGTCGGAGCTTCGCCCACGCGACGGCACGCTCGACGTCGAGGAGTTCCGTGCGTACACGGAGGGCGTCGACGAGGAGTTCGAGACGGACCCGGAGGCGCTCGTGCGCGAGTACCTACGCGTCGAGGACGGCGAGTTGGCGACGGACGGCCCCCGCACGACGCTGCTGCGCGACAGCCTCGAGGACGACTCCGTCCGCGCAGAGCGCTGGCTGCTCGACCTCGCCCGGGAGGGCGAGACGTGGACGATCGTCGCGGCGCGCTGGGAGCAGCGCTGCCACGAGAATCGCGGCCACCAGGCGTTCAGCCCCGAGCTCTGTATCTAGTCGCCGACGATGACGACGTGCTTGCCGGGGTTCCCCCAGGCTGAGCCGACGTCGTCGAGCGGGACGCGCTCGACGTCGAGAACGATGTTGCCGGCGATCGCGTGCCCGACGAGGCGGCGGAACTGCTCGGCAAGGACGTCAGGCGCAACGGCGAAGTTCGAGTAGCCGAGCAGCTCGAGCTGCTTCGACCGGATGGCGGCAGACGGCAGCGACGCGGCGGGCGCCGCGGATTGGCCGAGCTGGACGATCCGCGCACCAGGTGCGGCCGCCGCCACCGCACGCTCGAGCGGCTCACCGCACAGCGGGTCGAAGACGTACGTCGGCTCGCCGAAATCGCCGTCGAGGGCCACGGTCTCGTCGGCGCCGAGCTCGAGCGTCCGCCCGAGCCGGGCTGCGTCCCGCCCCGCTGCTACGACGTGTCGCGCGCCCAGCAGCTTCGCCGCTTGCACCGCGACGTTGCCGGCCGTGCCGGTGGCGCCGAGCACCAGCACACGGTCGTCGCTCCGCACCGGCGCCCGCCACGCGACCGGCATCCAGCCGGCGAGCCCCGCGATGCCGAGCGCGGCCGCTATGGCCGGATCCGCGCCCTCCGGCACCTCGGCGACGACCGTACCCGGCGTCGCTCGCTCAGCCAGCGTGCCGTTGCGAGCGAGCCCGAGCCCGCCGCCGAACGTCCACACCACGCGCCCGCCGCCGTCCCGACCGACACACTCGCAGCCCGGCACGAACGGCAGCGGCGGGTGGCCGCCGTAGAAGCGGCCGGCCGCGACCGCGTAGTCGACCGGGTTGAGCGCGGCGGCGAGGACTTCGAGCGAGTCGCCGTCCGGCTCGGGCGCCTCGCCGACCTGCGGCGGACGCCCGAGCTCGGTGACGAGTGCCGCTCTCAAGCGGCTAGATCTTCCCGAGGTTGCGCCACTTCTGGAAGATCCGCTTGAAGGAGCGGTCGTAGACGCGCGCCGCCTCCTCCGGCGTGCGCTTGCCCTGAGCCACCTCGGCGAACATCTGCGGGATCATGAACTTGTTGAAGATCTCGTCGATGGCGGCGGTCGTGTTCCCCGGCCAGCCCGGGTTGAGCGTGTACTTGTCGGCGATCTCCGCGAGAACCCGGTACTTCCCGGCGGGCTTTGCCACCGGATCGCGCTCCACCCGCCGCTTGATGTTCGGCACCGAGGCCGGCCAGGACGGGAAGTTGTAGAACTTCGAGTTCTCGAACGCACCGACGTACTTCGTCTCGAGGTCGACGAGGAACTTCCTCGCCATCGCCTTGTTCCGCGCGAACTTCCAGATCACGTAGGCGCCCATCACATGCTCGAGCCCGAGCCGCCCGTTCGGGCCCTCCGGGATCGGAAGCAGCGAGATCCTCGACGCGAGATCCGGGTTGGTGAGTTCGGCAGTGCGGGTGATCGAGATCGCGTTCATGGCCATCGAGAGTCGCCCGGCGACCATGGCCTGGTTGTTGGAGGCGGCCGTCCACGCGAAGATCTCGTTGGACATCCCCTGGCGGAAGAGCTCACGGGCGAACTTGAGCACCTCCACCGTCCCCTTCGAGTTCAGGACCACGCGGTGCTCGCGGTTCTGGATGAAGGAGCCGAAGCACATCATCATCGCCATCAGGGCCATGTTCGAGTCGATCTCGTTCGACATGCCGAGGCCGATCGGGTGCCCCATCGCGCGGAGCTTCGGCGCCGCCTTCAGCACGTTGTCCCACGACGTCGGCCTGAAGCCGGCCTCACCCCAGAAGTCCCTCCTCCAGTTCACGGGGTCGGGGACGTAGTTGTCGGAGAAGGCGAAGTACTTCCTCGTCTTCGGGTTGTAGGTCGACTTGAGCGCGACCGTCTTCATCTTTCCGCGCTTCTTCGTCACCTCCTGGACGATGTCCGAGTGGTCGACGACCTGGTCCTCGTACGCCGCCGGCGGCGACAGGAAGAAGAACAGGTCGTGGCCGCTCTGCGCCGCCACCTCGGCCGCAGCGCGTGCCGGGATGTCGGCCTGGTTGATGTGGTCGACGATGACCTCGGTGTCGTTCGCCTGGCCCCACCGCTTGACGTACACGTTGTCGAACCAGGTGTCGTAGGCGGGGACGAAGTGGCTCCACTGGATGATGCGGAGCGTCCCCGCGAGGTCCTTGTGCCGGTACATCGGGACGCCCGCCGCGGCCGTCTTGGCCGTCGCCCCGCCGTAGACGATCAGGAGCGAGCCTGTGCCGGCTCGTTTCAGGATCTCCCGGCGCGTCGTACGCCCGCCTACCACCTCCTCCTCGGGCCCCAAGGTGGTCGTGCTGTCGTCCGCCATCTCCTTCTCCTTTCCTCGGTGCGGACTCCTGCCGGTCAACGAAAGGCTCCGCCGGTGAACCCGGCGATGAAGCGGTCGAGAAACGTGTTGTAGAGCAGCGCGAGCGGGATCGAGGGAATGAGCGTCGAGGCCATCAGCGCGCCCCAGTAGAAGACGTCGCCGCGAATCAGCTCGGTGTAGATCCCCGTCGAGATCACCTTGCTGTCTGACGCGGTGATGAACGCGATCGCATAGACGAACTCGTTCACGCAGAGCGAGAAGGTGAAAATCACCACGGTGAGGATCCCGGGCAGAGAGATCGGGAACACGATCCGGACGAGCGTGCGTATGCGCGACGCCCCGTCCACGAGCGCGGCGTCCTCCAGCTCACGCGGGATGGACTTGAAGAAGCCCATCAGAGGCCAGGTCGCGAACGGGATGGTGAAGCCCGGGTAGACGAGGATCAGCGACGCGAGCCGGTCCTGCAGCCCGACCTCGGCGATCACGCGCGAGAGCGGCAGGAAGAGGAGCGTCGGCGGCACGAGGTAGACGAGGAAGATGCCGACGCCGAGGCTCTGGCCCCAGCGGCCCGAGAGGCGCGCCAGCGCATAGCCGGCCGGCATCGCGACCGCGAGCGTGATCACGACCACGGCCAGCCCGACGAGGACGGTGTTCAGCAGCCAGCGCGCGTACTGCGTCTCCTCGAACAGGAAGCGGTAGTTGTCGAGCGTGGGCGAGCCCTCGCCGAAGGCGAAGGGGACGTTCTCGACGTTGTAGAGGTCGATCTCCGACTTCAGCGAGGTCTGGAGCATCCAGTAGAACGGGAAGGCGAGCACGATCGCGAAGGGCCCCACGACGAGCCACGTGACGAGCTTGTCGAGGCGCCGCAGCGGCATCGCCTACGTCACCTCCACCCGCTTCGCGAAGAGCAGCATCAGCACCGTTACGAGCGCGAGCACGGGCAGCAGGAAGAGTGCGACGGCCGCGCCGGGGCCGAGCGAGCCGGCCTGGATCCCGGTCTGGAACGCCCACATCGGCAGCATCTGGGTCGAGTTGAACGGCCCGCCGCGCGTGAGGATGTAGACGACCGCCATGTCGGTGGCGGTGAAGACGATCCCGAAGAGGACCGCGATCGTCGCGATCGGGAGCTGCAGCGGGAGGGTGACGAACCAGAGCTTCTTGAGGCCCGTCGCGCCGTCCACGCGCGCCGCGTCGTCGACCTCTTTCGGGATCGACGCGAGGCCGGCGATCATGATCACGGTCGCGAAGGGCAGTAGCCGCCAGGCGTGCACGCTGGTGATGGCCGCGAGCGCCTTGTTCGGCTCCCCGAGCCACTGCGGCGGGTTGAACTCGTTCACGAGCGAGAGGTGGACGAGCACCCAGTTCACGACCGAGAACAGCGAGTCGAAGATCCAGAGGAAGCCGATGGTCGAGAGCGGCACCGGGGCTGCCCACGGCAGCAGGATGAGGAAGCGCGCGATCCACTTGCCGCGGAAGTCGCGGACGAGGAAGTGCGACAGGATCGCGGCGCCGACGACGACGATGGCGTTTGCGAGCAGCGTGAAGACGACGGTGTTCCTGAGCGCGGTGCGGAAGTTCGGGTCCGACCACTGCTCCGTGAAGTTCTCGAAGCCGACGAAGTCGCCCGTCAGCGAGCCCGCAGTCGCGTTCGTCAGCGACAGGTAGACCGCCATGACGAGCGGCGCGCCGACGAGGAGACCGACGAAGATGAGCGCGGGCGCGATGAGTGCCGGCGCCAGGAACCGGCGCTGCTCCAGAAGGTCCCTCTTCCGGCGCCGAGGCAACGCGACCGTCGCCATGGCGCATCGTAACGAGTTCTTCACCAAAGCTGCGGGGGCGTTAGATTTCGCGTCGGCGTGGCGCAGATCGCCCTCGAAAGCGTGTCGAAGGTCTACCCGGACGGGACGCGTGCGGTCCGCGAGCTGAGCCTGGACGTGAATGACGGCGAGCTCGTCGTCTTCGTGGGGCCGTCGGGGTGCGGCAAGACGTCGGCGCTGCGCATGATCGCCGGCCTCGAGGAGATCACGGGCGGCACGGTGCGCATCGGCGAGGTCGAGGTCAACGACCTCCCTCCGAAGGACCGCGACGTGGCCATGGTCTTCCAGAACTACGCGCTCTACCCGCACATGGACGCCTACGCGAACATGGCGTTCGCGCTGAAGATGCGGGGCCTCGACCGACGCGAGATCGACCGCCGCGTCAAGCGCGCATCACGCGTCCTCGGCCTCGACGACGTCCTGCGCAAGAAGCCGCGTACGCTCTCCGGCGGGCAGCGCCAGCGCGTGGCCATGGGCCGCGCGATCGTGCGGGAGCCGCGCGCGTTTCTCATGGACGAGCCGCTCTCGAACCTCGACGCCAAGCTGCGTGTGCAGATGCGGGCCGAGATCGCGCGCATCCAGCGCGACCTGAAGGTGACGACGATCTACGTCACGCACGACCAGTCCGAGGCGATGACGCTCGGCGACCGCGTCGCCGTCATGCGCAAGGGCGAGCTGCAGCAGCTCGACTCACCGCAGGCGCTCTACCGGCAGCCCGTCAATCTCTTCGTGGCCGAGTTCATCGGCTCGCCGGCGATGAACCTCGTCGAGGCCGAGATCGCCGCCGGGCGGGCGCGGTTCGGCGAGCACTCCCTGCCGGTCGACGGCCGCCCCGGGCTCGGCGCCCACGAGGGGCGCAAGGTCGCGCTCGGCATCCGGCCCGAGGATCTCGAGGACGCCGCCCTCACCGACGCTCCGGCCGAGCACCGCATCCCCGTCTCGATCGACCTGCGCGAGGACATGGGCGCGGAGATCTTCCTCCACTTCTCGATCGACGCCCCGCATGTGGCCACCGAGGACGTGAAGGACGCGGTCGAGGCCGACGAGGCCGTCGCCGCGCTGGAGGAGCAAGCCGTCCGGGCGGGGACGCCGTTCGTCGCCCGGGTCGACCGCGAATCCCGCGCGCGCGAGGGCGACCGCATCGAAGTGGCCGTCGACATGCGCAGGCTCCACTTCTTCGACCTCGAGACGGGCGAAGCGATCTCCTCGGGCTAGGCTGTCGAGCGTGGCGACGATCGAGACGAACCCGCAGCTCGGCGAGCGCGTCCAGGCTGACGCGAAGGAGTACGTCCTCCACTCGTGGTCGGTGCAGAGCGCTATCAACCCGCTGCCGGTGGCCGGCGCGGAGGGCCGCTACTTCTGGGACTACGAGGGCAAGCGCTATCTCGACTTCGCCTCGCAGCTCGTCAACGTGTCGATCGGGCATCAGCACCCGAAGCTCGTCGCCGCGATCAAGGAGCAGGCCGACAAGCTGTGCACGATCGGCCCGCCGATGGCCACCGAGCCGCGCTCGGAGCTCGGGCGGCTGCTCGCGGAGGTAACGCCCGGCAACCTCAAGATGTCGTTCTTCACGAACGGCGGCGCCGAGGCGAACGAGAACGCGATCAAGCTCGCGCGCTGGTACACGGGGCGCAACAAGGTGATCGCGCGCTACCGCTCCTACCACGGCGCCACCGCGGCTGCGATCACGCTCACCGGCGACCCGCGTCG
>Ga0190265_10002303_pt1 | contig 12801 bp, 11 predicted proteins | sample Popmic124T_FD_133135 | JGI IMG/M metagenome (GOLD analysis project Ga0190265, IMG submission 133135) | Populus adjacent soil microbial communities from riparian zone of Indian Creek, Utah, USA - 124 T | ecosystem: Environmental > Terrestrial > Soil > Riparian zone | place: USA: Utah | collected... | reverse complement strand
GCGCAGGGCAGGCGCCGCGGCGGTCGGTGCGAGGCTCACTGCGTGTCCTCCCGCGGCTGTCGCGTGCTCTGATAGGCGCGGAGCGCCTCCGCCGTGCCGGGCTCCTGCCAAGCCAGGACCTGGCCGCGGTTCTCTCGCTCGAGCGCCGACTCGAACGAGGGAGCGTCCACGTTCGTCTGAAGCATCCGTTTGCTGAGACGCACGCCGTACGCGCTGTGTGCGGCGATCTGCTCGGCCAGCTCGATGCTCGCCGACAGGAGCTCGGCGTCGGGAACGACACGGTTGACCAGTCCGATCGCGAGCGCCTCGTCCGCCTCGACGAAGCGCGCGCTGTACATCACCTCGGCGGCCCGGCCCAGCCCGACCACGCGCGGGAGCGTCCACGACAGGCCGAGGTCGCCGGCGGAGAGCCCGATCCGCACGAACGCTGCCTTGAACCTCGCCGCGGTCGATGCGATCCGGATGTCAGCCGCCAGGGCGAGGCTGAGCCCGCCTCCGGCGGCGGGGCCGTTGACCGCGGCGATCACCGGCTGTGGAAGGTCCCGGACCGCCGGAACGATCGACGAGTAGTACTGCTGTCGGGCCTGGAGCTCCGACGAGCCCAGCTCGAGCAGCTCCTCCGCGGTGTCCAGGTCGAGTCCGGAACAGAACCCTCGTCCACTGCCGGTGAGGACGACGACGCGAGCGGACTTGCTCGAGGCGAGCGTTGTGCAGGCGGCCATGAGCTCGTCGAACATCGTCGGACTCATGGCGTTGAGCCGCTCGGGGCGGTCGAGCGTCACGACCGCCACGGCCTCGTGGGGCCACTCGATATTGATCGTCTCGTACTCCGGCATGGCGAGGTCCTTGTCTCTGGGTCAGCGCCCGCGGGCGTCACGGAAGAGTGCCCGGCCGATGATCTCCCGCTGAATCTCCGAGGCGCCTTCGTAGATCCGGGGTGCGCGGACATCGCGGTAGAGGTGCTCGAGCTGATGCCCTTCCTCGAGTGCTGCGGCGCCGTGGACCTGGACGGCCCAGTCGACGACCTGTTGGGCGGTCTCGGTTGCGAACAGCTTGGCCATCGCCGCCGCCTCGGGCGCCGGGCTGTCGTTCGCGTCGGCAGCGGCTGCAGCGCTGTAGACGAGCAGTCGCGCTGCCTGCACCCGCGTCGCCATCTCCGCCGTGCGGTGGGCGACGGCCTGCAGCTCGCGCAGCGGACGGCCGAAGACGACACGCTGCGCCGCGTGAGCGATGGTCGCATCGAGGGCGGCCTGGGCCATGCCCACCGCGTACGCGCCGACGCTCGGGCGGAACAGGTTCAGCGTCTCCATCGCCACTGCGAAGCCGTGGTCCACCGCCCCCAACACGTGTTCGTCGGGCACGAAGACGTCCGCGAGCTCGAGGCGCCCCATGGGATGGGGGGAGACCATTCGCAGCGCCTGGCCGCGAAGCCCCTCCGTCTGACCCGGCAGGGCGAAGGCGGTGATCCCGCGCGGGCCGCTCTCGCCTGACGTCCGGGCGAAGAGCGTGTACACGTCCGCCTCGGGGGCGTTGGAGATCCACGTCTTGGTTCCGTTGAGACGAAAGCCGCCGGGCTCCCGCTCGGCGCGGAGACTCAGGTTGCCGACATCGGAGCCGGCATCCGGCTCGCTGAGAGCGAACCCCGCCACCGCGGTGCCTTGCACGAGGGAGTCGGCCCACCCAGCGGCGACCGCCTCGCCGCCGAACTGGATCAGCGGGTAGCCACCGAGCCCCTGGAGCGCGAGGGCGGTCTCGGCGTCGGTGCACTCCATCGCGATTGCCTCGCGCAGCAGGCACAGCTCGAACGTCGAGATGCGCCGTGCGCCGCCGTGGGAGGCGGGAAGGATCCGACCGATGAGGCCTTGCTCACCGAGCACCGCCACGAGGGGTCGATTGACGCGGTGCGGCTGGCCGCCACGCGCGATCGGCAGCAGCCGGGTGCGAGCCACCTCGCGCCAGCGCGCAATCGACTCGATCTGCTCTCCGGACAGGCTGAACTGAGGTGTTGAGTGACGCTTCATTCAGTTTGAGCAGACTACAGTACCATTCGCCCCATTGGCCCGAGCCCGTCCGCAAAGGAAGCCCGATGACACGTGACTGGAAGCACATTCGCTATGAGGAGATCGACGGTGTCGCGACCGTCACGCTCGACCGGCCGGATCGGCTCAACGCTCTGACCTTCGACGTCTATGGCGAGCTGCGTGACCTCGCGGCAGAGCTGGCGCGCACGCCTGACGTGAAGGCGGTCGTCCTGCGCGGGTCGGGCGGTGCGTTCTGCTCAGGCGGAGACGTCGACGAGATCATCGAGCCCCTGCTCGGCATGGACACGAGGGGGATCTACGACTTCGCGAAGATGACCGGCGCCTGCGTTCGCAATCTGCGCGACATGCCACAGCCGGTGATCGCCGCGATCGACGGGGTGGCGGCGGGGGCCGGCGCAGTGCTGGCGCTGGCCGCGGACGTCCGGGTGCTCACCCGAGGGTCCTCCTTCCAGTGGCTGTTCACGAAGGTCGGCTTGTCGGGCGGCGACATGGGCGTCTGCTGGCTCCTGCCCCGCATCATCGGCTTTGGCCGGGCAACCGAGCTCTTGATGCTCGGCAGCAAGCTCGATGCGGAGACCGCCCAGGAATACGGTCTGACCGCCCGCGTGGTCGAATCCGCGGAGGAGCTCGATTCCGCGGTCGCCGACTACGTGAAGGGATTCCGCCGTGTCAGCCCCTGGGGCGTGGCCATGACCAAGGAGATGCTCAACCGAGCGGCCGCCATGGACTATTCCTCGGCGATCGAGATGGAGGCGTGGACCCAGACGATGCTGATGACCACGGCGGACTTCGGGGAGTTCCGGAGCTCGTTCGCGGAGCGGCGCCACCCGGTCTACGCTGGGCGATAGCCGGGCTCAGCGTTGGTCCGCCTCCCGGTCCCAGGCGGGCGCCGCGGCGCGGGCCGTCGTCCTCGAGCAACGCCTGCTTGGCGACACGCATCGAGGGCGTAGTGGGTGTGCCCGAACCGAGACGGCGTCGACCGTGGCGCGTCGCACTACTCGCACGGGCACCGAGTCGGCCTAGGGATGCCGGAACCGCATCGTCTCGGTTGCCACTCGCTTTCCGCCGACCCACCACGTGAGCTTGGCCTGGCGACGCCGCTTGCTCAAGCTGACGTCGTGCACGCTCAGAGACACGATGTCGAAGCCCGGTCGTGTCCATTCGAAGCCGGCGACGGTGCTCCGCACGCATCTCCGCTTTCCGCGGGCGGGCCAGCACACGCGGTAGGGGAGCTCTTCGCCGAGCGGCGTGACCTTCAACGTGTAGGCGATCGTGTCCCCGCCACGCGCCGCCGAGACGCGATAGCGCAGCGTCGGCTTCGGGATCACCAGCGAGACGGGTTCGGTGTAGGTCGCGTAGTCCGTAGCCATGAGCCAGTAGGTGCCCGGATCAAGCTGACGCTCCCACAGCCACCGGCCGCCGACCTTCTCGCCGTCCGTGAGGAGGTCGTAGTCGACGCGGTTCTCCTCCAGGAAGCTGCCGTCCGTTGCGCGATCCGGCTTCCTGGCGATCTCGATCGAGTCTGCGCCGCTCACGGTCGCGGTCGGATGACGATCCTGCTCGGCGACATCTGAGATCGCAGGTGCGGCGTGCGCACTGCTTGCGGCGAAGCCGGACACAGCAACGGCGAGCACAACTGAGCTTCTCATAGTCACTCTCATCGGCCGCGGCCAGCAAGACGATCAGCGCACGTGCCAAGAGGCCGGCGCGTCGGGGGACTGCAGCGCGCCACAGTCATCCCGCGTCGTCGGTGCGCAGCGCTTCGATCTGGTCGGGCCGGAGGATCTCCGAGAGGACGCGGTCCGCTCATCGTCCAGCGCGTCGAGCACCAGGACGGTCGCCCGCATCTCCCCAGGGATACCCGTCAGCGAACGCAAACGCTTCGAGGAAGCACGCGACCCTAGCCGCGTGCGGCGTGCGGAATCGCCGTCGTGGCGGTTCGATCTTTGCGTGCCGGAGCCCCGCCAGCGATCTGCTGCAGCATCTCCTGAAGCGGTGCGAGCGCTGAGGCGACGGTCGCGGTGACGTCGCCGAGTGCTAGCGGCTTGCCGGACGCGTCGGTCCGCGCCCTCCGCGCCATTGGCTCGCAGCTCCCGGCGATCGCCAACCGGGTCAGCATAAGGGACCTCGAGACGCTACCGATCCAGGACGACCACGGCCGGACCGTCGGCGTCATCGAGGCGTGGAACGGCCCGCGGTGAGCGGCCCTTGCGCGGCGGCACGCATCGCGAAACGCGCCGCTGGGCAGCGCATTCCGCGAATGGGAGGTCCCGGGCTCGAACCGGGGACCTCTTGCTTGTAGGCTTCGCGCGCCATGGCCGTCGCCGACGGCGGCGTGCCGTCCCTGACTCCGCAAGCGGACCGGAGTGGCGCTGGCGGTCGGAGTGTTCCGCGATCGGCGATGCCCGAGCGGCGCGGAGCGCCTACCGTCGCAGGCTCCTCTCCACCCAGGAGTTCACTAGCACCACTTGACGACGACCTGGCACAACGCCGCCGGCCCGCCTGAAGCACCCGTTCCCGACCCCCAACCAGGAGAACATCGCCGTGCGCAAGATCATCGCGTTCACCCACGCCACCCTCGACGGCTACATCGACGACCCGCACAAGTGGTCGTTTCAGTACGCCAACGAGGAGTTCCAGGACTACGGACTCAAGATGACGCTCCCCGCCGACGCACTGCTGCTCGGCCGCATCACCTACGAAGGCATGGCACAAGCCTGGCCCACCCGGGCCGGAAACCCCTTCGCCGACCACGTCAACTCGATCACCAAATACGTCGTCGCCTCCCAACCGGTCGACACCACGGCGTGGGACCCGACCGTGCTCATCGCCGGCCCCGACCTGCTCGACGAGGCCAACCGACTCAAGCAGGCCCAAGGCGGCGACATCCTCATCTGGGGCACCGGCCAACTGACCGACGCCCTCGCCGCCGCCGGCCTGCTCGACGAATACCGGATCTGCACCTCCCCCATCATCAAAGGCGCCGGCGAACCCCTGTTTCGCCCCGCCAGCACCGCCACCCTCGAACTCCTCGACACCAAGACCTTCGCCACCGGCGCCGTCATCCACGCCTACCGTCCCACCCCAACCCCCTGATCCCAGGAAAGGAGAGCTGCTCCCACCTCTGCTCACCCCGCGGCGTGTGAGCGGCAGGCTCTGCCGGAGTACGAACCGCGAAATGCCCCGCTGAGCAGGGCGTCTCGCGAATGGGTGCGAACCGGGAACCTCCTGCTTGTACGTTTCGCGTGCCGGGTTGCCGTACGCCGTCATTGAGCACCGTTGTGCGGCGCGACGCGGATGTGATGAATTCGCAGGCGTCGCGGGTTGGCGTCGATTGCCGCAGTTGCACGCACCGCGGTCATCGCTCGAGCTGGTCGCCCTCGATGGAGGGAACCGCTGACCTTCCGGAAGCGACTCGGTGCCGTCCATGCGATGACGCACCGCTGGGGCCGACCGAGTCGGGCGAGTGCGAGCGGCTCCGGCGGGACATCGGTTGCGCGCCTGCCGCGGACCGCGCGGCATGGTCAGCAGCTCAACCGCCGGCTCGGACGGCCAGACGGGCTCGCCGGTGTGGGCGTGCCGACGGGCGTGCTATCGCACGTCGCCGAGGATCCCGAGCCCGATTCGGCATCGAGACGAACGCGCGGCCGGCGACGCGCGACGATCATGCCCATATGCCGACGGAGATCTGGATGTGGACGAAGGCCCGCTCGTGGACCTCGGAAGACTGACCCGTACTTCGGCCACGCCGCTGTACCGGCAGCTCTACGAGCGCCTCCGCGCGTCGATCCTCGCCGGTCACCTTCCACCCGGGACGCGGCTGCCGTCGACGCGCGCGCTGCAAGCCGAGCTCGGCGTCGGACGCAACACCGTGGCGGACGCCTTCTCGCAGCTGCTGGCCGAGGGGTACCTGGAAACCCGGAAGGGGTCGGGCACGTACGTGGCCCGCACGATCCCCGACGACTTGGTCACCCTCCGCGGCGCCTCGGAGCGCGGTCGATCGCCGCATCGTCGCCGGCCACTCTCGGAGCGCGGTCGCGTGATCGTCGCCGCTCCCAGCATGCCCGATCTCGAATGGCGAAAACGGCGGCCGTTCTATCCCGGTGTCCCGGCCTACGAGTTGCTGCCGATCGACACGTGGCGTCGCCTGATGGCGCGGCATTGGCGACGGCCGAGCGCCGGCGTGCTTGGATACGGTGCGCCGGTCGGCTACGAGCCGTTGCGCCACGCGATCGCGCAGCATCTGACGGCGGTGCGCGGGGTGTCGTGCGATCCCGGGCAGGTGATCGTCGTGGCGGGATCGCAGCAGGCGCTTGACCTGGCCGCGCGCGTGTTGCTCGACGCGGGCGATGCGGCGTGGATCGAGGATCCGGCCTTTCCCGGAGCGCGCGCGGCGCTCTCCGGCGCCGGTGCGCGGCTGGTCCCGGTCCGGATCGACGACGATGGCATTGACGTCGCGGAGGGGGAGCGGCTCGCGTCCGACGCGCGACTCGCGTACGTGTCGCCGTCGCATCAATATCCGCTCGGCAAGACGATGAGCGTTGCGCGGCGCCTGGAGCTGCTGCGCTGGGCCGAAGCGCACGGCGCCTGGATCGTCGAGGACGACTACGACAGCGAGTTTCGCTACCGCGGCCGGGTGCTTCCCGCGCTGAAGGGGCTCGACGAGCACGGGTGGGTGATCTACGTCGGAACGTTCAGCAAGGTGCTCTTTCCATCGCTTCGGCTCGGCTATATGGTCGTCCCGGACGACCTTGTCGACGCGTTCGCCGCGGCGCGCGCGCTGAGCGATCGCCATCCGCCGACCGCCGAGCAGGCGGTCCTGGCCGATTTCATCACCGACGGGCACTTTCTGCGGCATATCCGGCGCATGCGCCTCGTCTACGCGGAGCGGCAGGCGGTGCTGCTCGAGCACGTTGGCAAGCGGCTCGGCGGTCTGCTCGAGGTCGAGGCCGACGAAGCAGGGATGCACGTCATCGGCCGGCTCCCCCAGGGCGCGGACGACGTCGCACTGTCGCTCGCGTGCGCAGGGCGCGGCGTGTCGGCACCGCCACTGTCGCACTACTACATGGGCGAGCCGGCGCAGCCCGGGTTCGTGCTCGGCTACACGGGCTATGACGAGCCCGCGATCAACTGGGGCGTGCGGATGATGGGGCACGCGCTGGCGCCGTGAAGTGGCCCCGTCGGTTCGCCAGATCTGGCCCTCCTCAATGGTGCCACCGGCGCCTACGGTCCCGGCCATGAGCGAGACCGGACTGATGACAAGCGACGAGCTGCTCGACCGGGCGTCGGCGGCGCTCCCCGACGGATATCTCGGGATCTTCGCGCTTCCGCGAGAGGTCGCCTTCGTCGTTGACCGCGCCGAGGGCTGCTACCTGATCGATGCCGAGGGGCGGCGCTACATCGACTGCGTCCTCGGGTCCGGTCCGATGATCCTCGGGCATCTGCCCGAGCCGGTGGCTGAGGCTCTGCGCGAGCAGCTGAGCCGCGGCACGCAGTTCTACACGCTCAACGAGCCTGCGATCCGACTTGCGGAGGAGCTGCAGGCGACGATTCCGTGTGCCGAGCTGATCAAGTTCACCAGCACCGGCGCCGAAGCCACGTTCCACTGCCTGCGCCTTGCCCGCGCCTTCACGGGCAAGCAGAAGATCCTTCGCTTCGCCGGCGGCTACCACGGCCATCACGATTACGCGATGGCCGGCGGCTCGGAGGGAATCCCCGACGCCGTGGCCGGCTCGGTGCTCACCGCGCCGTTCAACGACCTCGCGGCGGCAGTCGAGATCATCGAGCGCCATCGCCACGAGCTCGCGGCCGTGATCGTCGAGCCGGTGCACCGCAGCACCCCGCCGCGTGCAGGGTTCCTCGAAGGCCTGCGCGACGCGACGCGGAAGCACGACGTGCTGCTGGTCTTCGACGAGGTTGTCACCGGGTTCCGCGTTGCCCTGGGCGGTGGCCAGGAGCTCTACGGTGTCGTCCCCGACCTAGCCGCGTACGGGAAGATCATCGGCGGCGGCCTGCCGCTTGGCGCGGTGGCCGGGGGGCACGAGATCATGAGGCTGAGCGGCCGGGAGCGCCGCGTGTTCTTCAGCGGCACGCTCAGCGGCAATCCGCTCGCCGCCGCGGCCGGCGCGGCGATCGTGGCGACGCTCCGCCGAGCGCCGCCCTACGACCGCCTCGAGGCCATCGGCGCGCAGCTCGAGCGTGCACTCGCCGACGTCGCGACCAGGTCGCCGATCCCGCTGCTGCTGACGCGCGTCGGCTCGATGGTCGGGATCTCGGTGGGCAGCGGCGATCCGTATGACCCGGGAACGGTGCTCAAGAGCGACGTCGCCGCGCGCCGGCAGCTCGAGATCGAACTCGCGAGACGCGGCGTCTTCGCCAACTTGGGCACGAAGTTGTACCTGTCGAGCGAGCACGGCGAGGTCGAGATCCAGCAGGTCGCGCAGGCGGTCGAGGAGGCCGCCCGAGCGATCGCCTGACCAGCGCAGAAAGGACCCGATGACCCAGAACGCACCCATAGCAGCCGAGACAGCGACGTTGGGCCTGTTCATCGACGGCGAAGAGCAACCGGCACGGGACCAAGCATGGTTCGATGACATCGATCCTGCCACCGGCGAGGTCTTCGCGCGCGTGGCGCGCGGCGGTCGCGCCGACGTCGAGGCGGCGGTTGCCGCCGCGCGCCGAGCCCAGCCGGAGTGGGACGCGATCGGGCCCTTCGCGCGCGGGCGCATCCTCATCGCCGTCGCGGACGCCATCGATGAGCGCCAGGACGAACTTGCTCGCCTGGAGACGCAGGACGTCGGCAAGCCGCTGCACGAGGCGATCGACGACATCGAGATCGCATCGGCGTACTTCCGCTTCTACGGCGAGGCGGTCGACAAGGTCTACTCGCAGAAGATCCCGCTCGAGGGCGGCTTCGCGCTCACCGATCGGATTCCCCACGGGGTGACGGGGCACATCACGCCCTGGAATTACCCGCTGATGCTGCTCGCCCGGACGACTGCGCCGGCGCTCGCCATGGGCAACGCCTGCGTCCTCAAGCCAGCCGAGGATACGCCGCTGTCGTCGGTCCGCCTCGCGGCGCTCGCCATCGACGCCGGCCTCCCACCCGGCGTTCTGAACATCGTCACCGGCTACGGTGAGGAGGCCGGCGCTGCGCTCACCGATCATCCCGACGTGGACCACATGTCGTTCACCGGATCAGGTGAAGTGGGCGGGCTGGTGATGATGGCCTGCGCCCGGCGCATGCGCCCGGTCACCCTCGAGCTCGGCGGCAAGTCGCCGAGCATCGTCTTCGGGGACGTCGACGTCGCCGAGATCGTGCCGACCCTGCGCACGGCCCTGATGTGGAACGCCGGCCAGACGTGCAACGCACAGAGCCGGATCCTCGCCGAGCGGCGCGTTCACGACGACCTCGTCGAGGCGCTCGCCGCGGACATCAGCGGACTGAGCATCGGCCCTGGTCTGGACGACAAGGACCTCGGACCGCTGGTCTCGCGCGCGCAGCTCGAGCGCGTGTCGGGCCACGTCGACGCCGCGCGTGATGCGAGTGGCGCCCGCGTGGTCGTCGGCGGCGGCCGGCCGGAAGGGCTCGGCGGCGGCTTCTTCTTCGAGCCGACGCTCTTCGACGTGTCCGACCCGAGCAGCTCGATCGCCAACGACGAGATCTTCGGTCCCGTGCTCGCCGTGGTGCCCTTCCGCGATGAGCAGGAGGTCATCCAACTCGCCAACGGGACCGGCTACGACCTGGCTGCGGCCGTCTGGACGAAGGACATCGACCGCGCATTCCGGGTCGCTGGGCAGGTCCGCGCGGGGCAGGTAGGCGTCAACACGTGGAGCATCGGCACGGGTGTCAGCCTTCCGTTCGGCGGGCTGCGCGGCAGCGGCTTCGGACGCGAGAAGGGCATCGCCGCGTTGCACGAGTACTCGGCCGTCAAGACCACGATCGTCCGGATCACCGACGGCGTCGGTGGTCGGTGAGCGACATGGCGCCCAGCGACCTCACCGATCGCGCCGTCGACGGCCTGGCGGTCCGCCGGCGCGTGCTCGGCGATGCGTACGTCGACAAGTCCCTCGAGGCGGCGACGGACTTCAGCGCACCCCTGCAGGACTTCGTCCACGAGAACTGCTGGGGCCTCGTCTGGACGCGCGAGGCGCTCGACCTCAAGACCCGCAGCATGATCACCCTCTCGGCATTGGCCGGCAGCGGCAAATGGTCGGAGTTCACGACCCACGCGCGCGGCGCGCTCAACAACGGCTGGACGCTCGAGGAGCTGCGCGAGCTGGTGTTCCACCTCGCGGTGTATCTGGGCGTCCCAACCGCGCTCGAGGCGTTCCGCGCGCTCGCCCCGCTGGCCGCCGAGCACACGCCGACCAACGACTTGCGATGACCAACCGCTCCGCCGACGTCGTGGTCGTCGGCTGCGGTGCGCTCGGACTGAGCGCCGCACGCAGCCTGGCGCTCGGCGGAGCGACGGTGATCGCCATCGATCGCGCCGCTCCCGGATCGCAGACCTCGGCACGCGCGGCGGGCCAGTCCGTGGTCGTCCAGGCCGACGACGCCGTCGGCGACCTGATGTCGCGGAGCCTGCAGGCGTTCGTGGACCTCGCCGACGATGCCCCTGGGTTCCGCGTCCACCGGGTGGGCAGCGTCAAGCTCGCCGCATCACGGTGGGCCGCCGTCCAGTTGCGCCGCGAGGTGAGCCGCGCGCAAGCCCGCGGCGTCCGCGTCGAGCTGATCGACCGCGAAGCCGTCACGTCGTACGCCCCCTACGTCGACGCCACGGCGGTGCAGCTCGCCTGGCACTCGCCCGACGACCTCTACTTTCATCCACCCGCACTGCTGTCGACGCTGCTCGCCGCGACCCGAGCCGCCGGCGTGACCGTCCTCGACCACCTCGACGTCCTCGCCATCGTGACGCATCACGGCCGCTTCATCGAGGTCGTCACGCAGAGCGGACCGCTCCGAGCCGGAGCGGCCCTGATCGCCGCAGGCCCCTGGACGGGTGCGCTGCTCGAGACCGTCGGCGTGCGCGTGCCCACGACGCTCGTCCGCCACCAGTTCACGCTGCGCGGTCCGGGTCCCGGCATCGACCCGGAGCTCCCGATCGTCCGCATCGTCGACGACGCGACCTATGCTCGCCCGGACGGGCACCACGTGGTGCTGGGCCGTTACGAACCGGCGCCGATGGTCGTCGAGGCCGGTGAGCTGCCCAGGGACACGGCGGGACTCGCATTGGACCCGCGCCTGATCGACGACGCGCCGTTCGCGACGTCCGTGTTCGCGCACGCGCTCAGTTGGCCGCTTGCGGAGGTGCGCGGCGGTGTCGTCACCATGTCACCCGACGGCGGCTACATCGTCGACGACGCAGGGATCGAAGGCCTGCACTTCATCACCGGCTGCAACGTCCGAGGGCTCACCGTCGCCCCTGCCCTCGGGCACGACGTCGCACGCTGGATGCTGACCGGCGAGCGCCCTGATTCGCTCGAGCCGTTCTCCCTCCAGCGGTTCACCCGCCCGCTCGCGCGCGGGGACGAGCGGGCAGCGGGCCTACGGCAGTACGCGAACATCTACCTGGATCGGGAATCGGCCGACGTGCGAGCCGCGCAGAACCACACGCCACGGATGAAGGTCGCGCCTGGCGCCTGAGCAGTCCAATAGGTCGTCGGTGGAGTCGCGCCGCCGCCATGTCTGGCCTGCTTCGGAGCGATGGCGACAGCGTCCGGAGACCGCGGTCGCCTGTCTCGTGCCGAAGTCGCGCTCAGCCGGGCGAACGATTCTCTTCAACCCGCCGACGAGCATCCTGCGGTGCGCACGCACGAACCGCGCCCGTTCAGCGCGAACCTTCGGGATTCTGCTCCAGCGCGTCAGCCACGAGCACCACAGGTGGCGGCTGCTCATCGCTCAGCGACGCGGGTGCGAATGTCTCGGCCCGACTCGGCGAACCGCGTGACGCTCGAGGAATCGCAGATTGACGTCATCACGATCGGGCTCGCAATCGATCCAAGTGGGCACTTGCCGGCGAGCGCGGCGTCTGGACTTGAGACCGCGAGCGGAGGGCGCGAGACACTCGCTCGCGCGATGGGCCACGATGGCCGTCATGCCGATGCTCTGGCGGATCTTCCTCGGCAACGCCGCCGTACTCACGGTGGCGACGCTCGTGCTCGTCCTGTCCCCGGCGACGGTGTCGTTTCCTCTCGCCGCTCAGGAGGGGGTCGTCCTGGGTATGGGGCTGGCGGTGATGCTGGCGGTCAACTACGTGTTGGTGCGTCGGGCCGTGTCGCCGCTGGAGCGGCTTGCGAGCGTGATGCACTCGATCGACCCGCTGGGACCGGGGCGCCGGTCGGAGCTCACGGCGGCGCCCGCGGAGGTCGGCGCGCTGGCGGGCGCGTTCGACGAGATGCTGGATCGGTTGGAGGTCGAGCGGCGTGAGTCCGCGAGCCGGGCGCTCGGCGCGCAGGAGGACGAGCGCCGCCGGATCGCGCGCGAGCTCCACGACGAGGTCGGACAGTCGCTGACGGCTGCGGTGTTGCGACTGGCGCGGGTTGAGCCGGCGGTCGAGCCGAGCGCTGCGCAGGAGCTCGGGGAGATCCGCAACGCGGTGCGAGCCACGCTCGAGGAGGTCCGCGCGATTGCGGCGAACCTGCGCCCGGAGGCGCTCGACGACCTGGGCCTCGCTGCGGCGTTGCGCCAGCTGGCGATCGAGGCCGAGCGAGCAGGGATCGTCGTGCAGCGCGACGTCGATGCCGCGCTAAGCCTGTC
>Ga0190265_10002302_pt1 | contig 12811 bp, 12 predicted proteins | sample Popmic124T_FD_133135 | JGI IMG/M metagenome (GOLD analysis project Ga0190265, IMG submission 133135) | Populus adjacent soil microbial communities from riparian zone of Indian Creek, Utah, USA - 124 T | ecosystem: Environmental > Terrestrial > Soil > Riparian zone | place: USA: Utah | collected... | reverse complement strand
TCAACGCCGTTCCCCTGCTGGTCGACCTGCCCTACGGCGGCGTCGCGGTGACCGGCGTCCTGGCCGGGGTCACCCTCGGTGCCGGGACGCTCGTGGCCGGCCTCCAGCGGCGACTGGGCCGCTGGACCGCTGTCGTCGCGACGCTGCTCGGCGCGGCCGGCTACGCGGCGGCGGCCGCGTTCGCGTCGACCGGCTGGCTCCCCTGGCTCGTCGTGGCGGCTCCGCTGCTCGGCTCGGGCGGCGGGCTGTGCCTGGCCGCCGGCCTGACGCTCACCGCCCGGCTGGCCGCGCCGAGCCGCCTCGGCGCGCTGACGGCGCTGTTCCTGGCGATCGCGTACATCGGGTTCGCCGTCCCCTTCGTCATGGCGGTGGCCGCGCGCGCCACGTCCGCGACCGTGCCGCTGGCGGCCGCCACCGGGATCACCGGCCTGCTCGCGCTCCGGCTGCTCCTGCCGGCTCGCCGCGGCCGGCTGTAGGCCTCGGACAGCAGGACGGCGCCCCCTCCCGGAGGAGGGGGCGCCGTCAGCGGTGCGGTGCGGATCAGCCGGCGATGGTCTCCGCGAACTCACCCTGGAACGCCTCGGCCAGGACCGAGGCGCCACCCGGCACGTCGGCAGGCACGAGGACGAAGCTCTCCAGGCTGGGCGACTTGCCGGTCTCGAAGCCCTGGATCGGGACGACGAGGCCGCCGGTGTCGACCTCCTCCAGCCCGTTGAAGGCATCGAGCACGCCCTGGCGGGTGAGGTCACCGTTCTCGCAGGCCGCGTCGAGCACCTGCTTCATGAGCTCGCTCATGCCGAACCCGACGACGACGCCGAGGCTGGGCGTGGACTCGGGGTAGGCCGCCTGGTACTCCTCCAGCAGGTCCGGGTGCGCGTCGAACGCCGACACCGGCGACGCGACGTAGAGGTGGGTCTTCAGCCACTCCGCCGACGGGCCGTCGAGCAGGCCGGGAGCGAAGACCGGGTTGCTGCCCAGGATGGGCACGTCCAGCCCCTGCGCCTCCATGACCGCGGCCACCGACGCCAGCTGACCGGGGGCGACGGTGAGGGCGATGAGGTCCACACCGGCAGCGGCGAACTGGGTGACCTGCGCGCTCATGTCCTGGTCGGTCGACTTGATCTGCGCCTCGATCAGCTCGAGGCCCCGCTCCTCCGCGACCGCCTGGCTGCCGGCGAGCCCGTTGGCGCCGTACTCGCCCTCGAAGTAGATGTGGCCGACGGTGGCGCCCTCTTCCAGGAGCCCCTCCTGGAACAGGTAGTCGTACCCGTTGGCGATCTCGACGTCATAGGTCGCGCCGACGACGCCCGTCCCCGGGATCTCGGTCAAGGTCTTCGACCAGGCCGAGGGGAAGTTGACGATCTGGTCGGCCTCGTACTCGGGCGCGAGGGCGGTGTTGATCGGCGAGCCGATCGTCTGCTGCATCGCGAGGACGCCGTCCTTCATGCCGCTGTAGAGCTGGACGCCCTGCTGGGGGACGTAACCGGTGTCCTGGACGTCGAGCTCGACGTCGTAGGTGTCGCAGACCTGGTTCTCCTGCCAGAACAGCTCGTTCGCCTGCGTGATGTCCTTGCCGAGCGCGGCGAACACGCCGGTGAGGTCGGTGAGGACGCCCAGCGTGATCGTCGTCCCCTCGATCCCGACGTCGGTCTGGACGTCGGCGGCCTCGCCGCCCCCGCCACCCCCACCGCTGGACTCCGGGGCCTTGGTGCTGCAGCCGGAGGCCGCGGCGACCACGACGGCTGTCAGCGCGACTGCGCCGCGCGAACGCTTTCCGAGATTCATGAAGTGCTCCCTTGTGCTGGTGGGTCGGACGGGACGGAGGTGGTGGAACTGCTGGAAGCGGCGGAGGCGCGGCCGGCGGGCCGCCCTCCCCCGGGGTCTCGGCCCTTGCGGCGGAAGCGTCCGGCGAGACCGGCCAGACCGGCCGGCTCGAACATGACGACGAGGATGATCGCGAGCCCGAAGAAGTAGCGGGCCGCCTCGCCGGGGGCCAGCCCGCCCTCGCCGGCGCCGCCGACGAACGGGACGACGTCCGCGTAGCGCTGGAAGATGAGCGGCAGGGCGCTGACGAAGATGGCTCCGAGCACCGAACCGCCCACCGACCCCAGTCCGCCGAGGACGATCATCGCGAGGAACAGCACCGACAGCTCGAGCCCGAAGGACTCCGGCGCGATGCTGCCGATGGACAGCGCGTACATCACCCCGGCCAGCCCCGCGTACATCGAGCTGACGAGGAAGGCGCGTCCCTTGTAGCGCTGGACGTTGACACCCATGACCGAGGCGGCAACCTCGCTGTCCCGCAGCGTCTGCAGCGCGCGTCCGGGGCGGCTGCGCAGCAGGTTCCGCGCGAAGAAGTAGGCCGCGAGGGCGAGGGCCAGGCCCAGGTACCAGAGTCGCTCGGCCTCCCGGAACGGCACCCCGAGGACGAACAGGTCAGGGTCGGTGTTGCCGAAGGTGAAGCCGAACAGCGAGAACTCCGGTGCCGACCGCCCGTTGAACCCGCCGGTCACCGACGTCCAGCTGTTGAGCACGTGCTGGCCGATGAAGACCAGCGCCAGGGAGGCGACGCCCAGGTAGATGCCCCGCAACCGCGCCGCGATCGGGCTGAACAGCAGCCCGGCCAGGCCGGCCGCCAGCACGCCGGCGATCATGCCGATGACCGGCGGCCACCCGAGCGCGCTGAGGTCCGCCAGGCCGATGCCGCCCGACTCGCCGGACACGAACACGTAGGTGACGGCGCCGACCGCGAGGAAGAACGCGTGGGCCAGGGACAGCTGCCCCGTGTTCCCGACGAGCAGGTTCAGCCCGATCGCCCCGACTATCGAGGCGGACACGGCGAAGCCGGTGCGCAGCCAGAACTCCTCGACGTAGAGGGGCAGCGCCAGCATCACCACCAGGGCGACGACCAGGAGCACGGGCTTGAGCAGCGAGCGTCCCCGGGGCCCGCCCGAGAGGGCACGGGCCCCGCCGGCACGCGAACCGCGGGGAGCGGTCGTGGTCGTCTAAGACACGGGTCAGCTCCTTGGTGCCGAAGAGCCCGGACGGCCGGAAGAGCAGGACGGCGATCATCACGATGTAGGGGACGACGTCGCCGAACCCGCGACCGAGGAAGAGCAGCTGGTCCTGGTACCCGGAGGCCAGCGACTCGGCCACGCCGATCAGCAGGCCGCCGACCAGGGCGCCGCCGGTGGAGTCCAGGCCACCGAGGATGGCGGCCGGGAGGGCCCGGAGAGCGACGGTGTAGACCGTCGCGCTCACCCCGGGCGTCGGCGATCCGACGAGGAAGAGCGCGGCGACCCCGGCGAGCGCACCGGCGACGATCCACGCGAGCGCCGAGACCCGGCCCTGCTTGATGCCCATGAGGGCGGCCGTCTCGCCGTCCTCGGCCGAGGCGCGCATCGACACGCCCCAGCTGGAGTACTTGAAGGCCGCGAAGAACAGGGCGATCAGGACGCCGGCGACGATGGTCGCGATCAGCCGGTTGTCGCTGATGCCCACGGAGCCGATGCGGAACGAGCCGCCGCCCCACGGGTGCGGGACGTTGAGGATGTCCGAACCGATCCGCCGGATCAGCTCGGTCAGCAGGATGATGTCGACACCGATCGTGACGATGGCGAGGCTGATGACCGGCGCGCCGCGCAACCGGTTGATGATCAGCCGCTCGACGAGCAGGGCGGCCAGCGCGGTGATCGCGATCCCCACGAGGGCGGCCAGGAAGAACCCGAGGGGCTCCGACAGCCGGGCGATCGAGTAGGCGCCGAGCAGCAGGAGCGAGCCGTGCGTGAAGCTCACGACCTCGCTCGCCTTGAAGATGATCACGAACCCGAGGGCGATCAGCGCGTAGATGGCGCCGAGGGAGACGCCGTTCATCAGCAGCGACAGGAACTGGGTCACGAGGGCGTCCCGGGGGTCTCGGTGGTGTGGTGCCCGGCGGCGGCCTCGGCCGGGTCGATCTCGTCGCCGGATCCCAGGTAGGCCCGGATGACCTCGGGATCGCTCTGGACCTCCGCCGGCGTGCCGTCGGCGATCCGGCGGCCGAAGTCGAGCACCGTGACCCGGTCGGCCAGGGACATGACCATTCCCATGTCGTGCTCGACGAGGACGACGGAGATCCCGAGCGCGGACCGGATCTCGAGGATCGCCTCGGCCATCCGGTCGGTCTCCTCGGCGTTCATCCCGGCGACCGGTTCGTCGAGGAGCAGGAGCCGCGGCTCGGTGCAGAGGGCCCTGGCCACCTCGACGCGCTTCTGGTCGCCGTAGGACAGGACGCCGACGGGGGTGTGCAGCTTGTCGCCGAGCTCGAGGAACTCGGCGATCTCGGCGACCCGAGCGCCGTGCGCCTTGCCCTCGCGGGTCGCCTTGGGCAGCCGCAGACCCGCGGCGATGAACCCTGCCTTCGTCAGGTGGTGCCGACCGAGCATCAGGTTCTCGGCCACCGACTGGGCACCGGAGAGGGCGATGTTCTGGAACGCGCGGGCCACCCCGATGCCGGCGATCTGGTACGGCCGCATCTGGTCGAGGCGGGCGTCGCCGAAGCGCACCTGCCCCTCGGCGGCCTTGTAGACGCCGGACAGGACGTTGAACATCGTCGACTTGCCCGCGCCGTTGGGACCGATGATCGCGTGGATGGTCCCGGGCTCCACGAGGAACGAGACCTCCGACAACGCCTTGATGGCGCCGAACCGGACGCTGACGTTCTCCACCTCGACCGGCGGGATGTCCGAGCGGATCTCCTCGGTCGTGCGCGCCGCGGTCATGCCGACCACCGCGAGAGCTTCTTGCCCGACGGGGTGCGCGCGTGCGGCGTACCGGAGTCGGTGTCCCCGTCGTGGCCGAGGTAGAGGCGCTGCACCTCGTCGGTCCGGGCGAGCTCCCGGGCGTCGCCCGACAGCGACACCTCGCCGACGTCGAGCACGTAGGCCAGGTCCGCGACCCCGAGGGCCATCGTCGCGTTCTGCTCGACCAGCAGCACGGACGTGCCCTGGCGGTTGATCTCGGCGATGACCTCGCCGATCTGGCCGATGATCCGGGGCGCGAGGCCCAGGGAGGGCTCGTCGAGCAGGAGCAGCTTCGGACTGGCCATCAGCGCGCGGCCGATGGCGAGCATCTGCTGCTCGCCGCCCGAGAGGAGCGCCCCGCGCTGCGAGCTGCGCTCCTTGAGCACCGGGAACATCTCGTACACCCGGTCCTGCGCCTTCGCCTTCGCCTTCTTGTCCTTGTTGCCCATGCCGCCGGCCCGCAGGTTCTCCTCCACGGTGAGGCGGCCGAAGATCCGCCGGCCCTCGGGCACCTGGATCAGGCCCATGTGGACCGTCTGGGCGGGGTCACGGGAGCCGAGGTCGGTCTCGCCGAAGCGCACCGAGCCCGACTCGACCCGCCCGCGGTGCAGCCGCAGCGTTCCGGAGATCGTGCGCAGCAGGGTGGTCTTGCCCGCCCCGTTGCTGCCGAGGACCGCGACGACCTTGCCGTCGGGCACCTCCATGGACACGCCGCGCACCGCCTGGACGGCGCCGCCGTAGGTGACGTGCAGCGACTCGATGCTCAGCACGGACAGCACTTCCTCTCTGCGCCGTCACCGACGCGGTTGGGGCCACCCCGGGGGGATGCGAGCACCGTCAGGGCGTCTCTGTCCCCGGGAGCGAGGGGCACGTCGTACCGGGGGCAGCTGCGCGCGCGGTGCCGGCCGCATCGCGCAGGTGCGCGGGACCATGACCGGCCGTGTCCGACCGGCTGCACGGATCACCCTGGCGTGACATGGCCCACATGCGGCGGAACTCTAGGCGGCGGAGGGGCCCTAGCCGACCCGAGCCAGGTCACGGATCGGTCACCTTGCGGATCTCGGAGGGCGCCGGGACGTCGGCGTGGTCCGCACCCACAGGGACGGAGCGTCGATCTGCGTGTGCTCGCCACATTGCGCGAGCGGGAACGGCCCGTCCGAGGGAAGCCGGACCGACCTGCCCGCGTTGCCAGGAGCGTGAGAAGCGCCCGGGACGTGGACGTCGTCGTCATCGGCGCCGGCCAGGCCGGGCTCTCGACCGCCTGGGCGCTGGCCCGGCAGGGCTTCGAGCCGGGGACCGACTTCGTCGTCCTCGACGCCGACGACGGCCCCGGGGGCGCGTGGCAGCACCGCTGGCCCTCGCTGACGCTCGGCACCACCCACCGCGTGCACGACCTGCCCGGCCTGCGCTTCGACCCGCCGGCCGACGACACCCCCGCCGTCGCCTCGGTGCCCGCCTACTTCGCCGAGTACGAGCGCCGCTTCGACCTTCCGGTCCACCGGCCGGTACGGGTCCGCGCCGTCCGCCGCACCGACGACGACCGGTTCCGCGTGGAGACCGGCTCCGGCGACTGGACGGCGCGCGCGGTCGTCAACGCCACCGGCACCTGGACCCGGCCCTTCGTCCCGCGCTACCCCGGCCAGGAGCTGTTCCGCGGCCGGCAGCTGCACACCGTCGACTACCGCTCCGCGGAGGAGTTCGCCCGGCAGCACGTGGTCGTGGTCGGGGGCGGCGCCTCGGCCACCCAGCTGCTGGGCGAGATCTCGCAGGTGGCCACCACGACCTGGGTGACGCGGCGTCCGCCGGTCTGGCGGGAGGGCCCGTTCGACGAGAACGTCGGCCGCGAGGTGGTCGCGAAGGTGGAGGAGGCGGTCCGCGAGGGCCGTCGTCCCGGCAGCGTCGTCGGCCTGACCGGGCTGCTGGTCTCCACGCCCTACATCCGCGACGGCCTCGACCGCGGCGTCCTCGAGCGGCTGCCGATGTTCGACCGCATCACCGAGGACGGCGTCGAGTGGGCGGACGGGCGGTCCGTGCGGGCCGACGCGATCCTCTGGGCGACCGGCTTCCGGGCCGCCGTGCAGCACCTGGCCCCGCTGCACCTGCGCGGTGCCGGCGGCGGCATCCGCATGGACGGCACCGCCGTCGCCGGTGAGCCGCGCGTGCACCTCGTCGGCTACGGCCCCTCGGCCAGCACGATCGGCGCCAACCGCGCCGGTCAGGAGGCGGCCCGGCGGCTGCGGCGGCTGCTGAGGGACCCCGGGGAACTCCCCCGCACGGCCTAGCGGAAGGACCTCCCTGCCCCCCCCCGGCAGGAAGGCCTTGTGGGGGTCCGTTCAGGGTCGGTTCAGGGCTCTCCCCGATGTGCCCCGGGGCGCCCGGCCGACAGGGTTCTGGGCATGACTTCTCCCCTGCGCGGACGCGGGTCGATCGCATGATCGTCGCCCGCGACCTCACCAAGATCTACGGCGACAAGCCCGCCGTCGACGGCATCTCGTTCACCGTCGAGCCCGGCCGCGTCACCGGCTTCCTCGGCCCCAACGGCGCCGGCAAGTCGACGACGATGCGGATGGTCCTGGGGCTCGACCGGCCCTCCGCCGGCAGCGTGACCGTGAACGGCCGTCGCTACCAGGAGTACGCAGCACCGCTGCGCGAGGTCGGGGCGCTGCTCGAGGCCCGGGCCCTGCACCCGGGGCGCTCGGCGCGCGACCACCTGCGGTGGATGGCCGCGAGCAACGGCATCCCCCGGGCACGCGTGGACGAGGTGCTCGGTCTGGTCGGGCTGGAGGCCGTGGCCGACAAGCGGGTCGGCAAGTTCTCCCTCGGCATGGGCCAGCGGCTCGGCATCGCCGTCGCCCTGCTCGGCGACCCGCCGGTCGTCGTCCTCGACGAGCCGGTCAACGGGCTGGACCCCGAGGGCATCCGCTGGGTCCGCACCCTCGCCCGCGAGCTCGCCGGCCAGGGCCGCACCGTCTTCGTGTCCAGCCACCTCATGTCGGAGATGGCGCTCACCGCCGACCACCTGGTCGTCGTCGGCCGCGGGAAGATCCTCGCCGACTGCTCCATGTCCGAGTTCATCGCCGACCACGCCGCCTCCTACGTGCGGGTCGCCAGCCCCCAGCGCGGCGAGGTCGCCGACCTGCTGCGCCGCCAGGGGCTCGACGTCGCCGTCCACGACGACGAGCTGCGGGTGCAGGGGCTCGACGCCGCCGCTGTCGGCGAACTCGTCGGACGGAGCGGCCTGCTCCTGCACGAGCTGACCCTCGTGCGGTCCTCGCTCGAGGACGCCTTCATGACGTTGACCGCCGACAGCGTGGAGTACCACGCGACCACCACCGCTGGGATCCCCGCATGACCGTCACCGAGTTCTCCGACACCGTCGTCCTCGACCCGAAGGCCAACGTCCCGGGCGTCCGCCGGCCCGGGTTCGGTGCCACGCTGCGTGCGGAGTGGATCAAGTTCTGGTCGGTCCGGTCGACGTTCTGGTCGACCGCGATGCTCTTCGTCCTGGGCGCCGGCCTGACCGTGCTCGTCTGCGCGACCAGCGCCGCGTGGCTGGCGAGCGGCGAGGCGGACGAGTCCCCGCTGTCGTTCGTGACCTGGGGCCTGATGTTCGCCCAGATCACCGCCATCGTGCTGGGCACCCTCGTGGTGACCAGCGAGTACGGCACCGGCATGATCCGCGCGACGCTGGCCGCCACCCCGCGGCGCGGCTCGGTGCTGGCCGCCAAGGCGATCGTGCTCAGCGGCACGCTCTTCGTCGTCGGCACCGTCACCGCCTTTGCGGGGTTCTTCGGCGGCAACTTCTTCCTCGACCGCGAGGGCATCGGCATCGCGCTCGGCGACGAGGGCGTGCTCCGGGCCATGCTCGGCAGCGGCCTCTACATGGCCGGGCTCGGCCTGTTCGCCGCCGCGGTCGGCTTCCTCATCCGGCACACCGCCGCCGCGCTGTCGGTCGTCCTCGCGCTGGTGTTCGTCGTCGGGAACATGGCGTTCCTGCTGCCCGGCACCTGGGGCGAGTGGACGGCGAAGCTGATGCCGGGCAACGCCGGGTCCGGGGTCGCCACCCCGGTGTCGTTCAACCCCGAGCTGCTCGACCCGTGGGTCGGCTTCGCGGTGTTCGCGGGCGAGATCGCCCTGCTGACCGTGATCGCGTGGGCGACCTTCCGGCGCCGAGACGCCTGACCCCGCCCCGCCTGTGCCCCGGCCCGAGCGGCCGGGGCACAGTGGTGCGGTGACCTCCCCCGATCCGCTGACCGAGGGCGCCCGCCGCGCCGACCGGTTCCTCGCGCTCCTGGGTACCGACGACGCGGCCGCCGGCGAGCTGCTCGACGGCCTGACCGACGTCCGTGACCTGGTCTTCCTGGGCGCCGGGCTGACCTCCGTCGCCCGCGCCGAGGCCCGGTCGCTCCCGCCCGCGCAGCGCGCCCAGGCCAACACGCGGCAGCTCCGGCTCGGCGAGCTCCGGGACGCCCACCGCAGCGACCCCGCGGGCCTGCGGACCTGGCTGCGGCGCGCCGGCGAGGAGATCCTGCTCCTCCGCTCCCAGCGGGAGATCGCCGAGCGGGTCGTCGCCGCCGATCAGGCGTGGACGGAGGCTCGGGCAGCGGCCGAGGCCAGCGGCACTGCCGCCGCCAGCGACGCGGCGACCACCACGTAGGTCCAGTCCAGCCCGATCCCCGCCGCGAGGAAGCCGAGCGCCAGGGCCCCGAAGGCGGTGCCGGCGTCGAACGAGGCGTTCCACATCGCGCTCGCCGTCGTCGTCCCGCCCTCGCCGGCCCGGGCGAACGCCGCGACCAGGGTCAGGTTCTGGGTGGCGCCGTAGCCCGCTCCGAAGACCGCGGCGCCGGCGAGCACCCACCCCGCGCCGGCGTCGAGCCCGGCGGCGGTGAGCACGAGCCCGACGGCGGCCACGACGAGCGCCAGGGGCAGCAGCAGGCGGGTACCCACCCGGTCGGACAGCGCACCGGCCCGCCAGCGGGTGACCGCGCCGGTCACGCCGAAGACCAGCAGGGCGGCGGTGGCGAGGACCCCGTCGGGGCGCTCGATCGGCAGGAAGGTCACCAGCCCGCCGCCGGCCATGGTGACGATGAACAGCACGACCGAGGGCAGCAGCGCGGCGCGCACGGCCGCCCGGCGGGTCCCGACGGCCCCGGGCCCCGGCTCCGGCTCCACCGAGCGCACGAGCAGCGGGACGAAGAGCACGCCCAGGACCGGGGAGGCGGCCAGCCAGGACAGCCAGCCCACGTGACCGTCCAGCACGAGCGCGACGCCCGCGGGCACCGCCACCAGGTTCGGGATCGCGATGGCCAGCCCGTACAGCCCGACCGACTCGCCGCGGCGCTCCGGCGGGGCGACCCGCGCCGCCAGGGTGGCGCCGAGCACGGTGAGGACGGCGAACCCCGCGCCGCGGACCGCCGACAGCGCGCAGATCCAGGCCAGGCCGTCGTCGACGACGTAGAACGGCGAGGGCAGCCCCATGGCGAGCAGCCCCGCCACGAGGACCGGCCCGACCCCGAACCTGGTGGTCAGGGCCGGGATCGTCGCCTGGAAGGCGACCGTCACCGCGAGGAAGACGGCGGTGACGACGCCGGCGCTGCTCGGGGACGCGCCCCCGCTGACCGCGTACACCGGCAGCGACGCCAGGGTGAGGCAGAAGCTGGCGAAGCCCAGCACCGTCACGCCGATCAGCGCCTGCATCCCGCGCCGGCGCCACAGCGCCGTCCGGACCTCGCCCGTTCCCCCGCTCACCCCCCGATCATGGCAAAGGACCTCGTCCTCCCCGCGCCTCGCACGCTCGACGCGGGCCCCTGGACGAGGCCGTACGCCACGCCGCGACCGGGTAGGCACGGCTCATGCGGCTGCTCACCGTCGGTCACGGACCGCAGGACCGCGAGGCCCTCGGCGCGCTGCTGACCGGCGCCGGTGTCTCCGGGCTGGTCGACGTCCGGCGCTTCCCCGGCAGCCGGAACAACCCCGACGTCGCCCGCGACGCCCTCGTCGATTGGCTCCCCGCCCTCGGCGTCGCGTACCGGTGGGAGGAGCGGCTGGGCGGCCGCCGCCGGCTCGACCCCGCGCTGCCGGTGGCGGACGACTGGTGGACCGTCGCCCAGTTCGCCGCCTACGCCGCGCACACCAGGACGCCGGAGTTCACCGCCGCCCTCGACGAGGTGCTGGCCGACGCGGCGGGGGCGACGGTCGCGGTCATGTGCAGCGAGACCGTCTGGTGGCGCTGCCACCGGCGGCTCATCGCCGACGTCGCCGTCCTCGGCCGGGGAGTGCCCGTCGACCACCTCATGCCCGGCGGCCGGCTGGCCCCGCACCGCCCCTCGGAGGGCGCCGTCGTGATCGACCACGCCGTCCACTGGCCCGCCCGGGATGATCAGGAGACCTGACCGTTCTGGGTCCTGGCTCACCGTCCACCGTGAGCCAGGACCCGGTGTGATCAGGTGACCTGATCATCCTGGGGGCCGGGGAGGCCGTCGAAGAGGTCGCGGAGGCGTTCCCCGGGCGCCGGGCGGGGCGGCCACACGAGGACGGCCCACTCGCGGCCGACCCGCCGCTCCCAGGTCCCCACGTCGTCCGGGTCGTCCGACATGACGTGCAGCTGGCTGCGGTGCTCGCGGAGGCCGGCGACGATGCGGCCGGCGACCGGCCGGCAGTCGATCTCGATCCCGATCTGCTCGTCCGGGACGCCTCGCATGTGGTAGGTCCGGGTCGGGTCGAAGACGAACAGGCCCAGCTCGGCCCGCTGGCGGTTCCACCGCTCGAACGCCGACCGCGAGATCGCGCTGTGCACCAACCGCTGGAACCCGGGGCGCCCGGTCCCGGCGTAGCGCAGGAAGGCCGCGTCGGTGGCCGCGCCGACGGCGACGTGGTCGGGGTGGCCGAAGATGCCGTCCGGCCCGAAGGTGACGACGACGTCCGGGCACTCCTCCTCGAGCACCCGCGCGACGGAGTCCACGAGCCGGGAGAAGGGCACGTCCCCCACCGCACCGTCGGGGAAGCCCAGCCACACGTGGCGGTCCGGCCGCCGTCCGTGGGCGCGCCAGGCCGCGGCGCACTCCGCGCGCCGGACCGCGCCCAGCGTCTCCCGGGTGGCGGGGAACCCGGGCGGGATCTCCCCCTGGCCGCCGTCCGTGGCGTGGACGAGCACGAACCGGAAGCCCGGCTCGTCGGCGTGCAGGGCGACGCTGCCCGCGACCCCGTAGGCGTCGTCGTCCGGGTGGGCGACCACGCAGGCGAGGGTACGACCGCCGGGCACGGCACTCATCCCATGTGCGGGTAGGTGTGGTCGGTCGCGGGGGCGAAGGTCTCCTTGATCGACCGCGTGCTGGTCCAGCGCTGCAGGTTCTGCGGCGCGCCGGCCTTGTCGTTGGTCCCGGAGGCCCGCCCGCCGCCGAAGGGCTGCTGCCCGACGACGGCGCCGGTCGGCTTTTCGTTGACGTAGAAGTTGCCGGCCGCGTTGCGGAGGAACGTCTGGGCGTGCGCGATCGCCGCGCGGTCCTGGGCGATGACGGCGCCGGTCAGCGCGTAGGGCGCCACCGACTCCATCTGGGTCAGCACCGCGTCGTACTCGGCGTCGTCGTACACGTGCACCGCGAGCACCGGGCCGAAGTACTCGGTGGTGAAGACGTCGTGGCCGGGGTCGGTGCCCTCGATGATGGTCGGCCGCACGAAGAAGCCCTCGCTGTCGTCGGCCGTCCCGCCGGCGACGACGGTCAGCGCGTCGTCGTCCTTCGCCCGCTCGAGGACGCCGGACAGCTTGGAGAACGACTTCCGGTCGATGACCGCGCCCATGAAGTTCGAGAAGTCGGCGACGTCGCCCATGGCCAGCGCCTCGGTCTCGTCGACCAGGTCGGCGCGCAGCCGCGCCCACAGCGAGCGGGGGACGAACGCCCGCGACGCCGCCGAGCACTTCTGCCCCTGGTACTCGAACGCGCCGCGGACCAGCGCCGTCCGCAGCACGTCGACGTCCGCGCTGGCGTGCGCGACGACGAAGTCCTTGCCGCCGGTCTCGCCCACCAGCCGCG
>Ga0190265_10002301_pt1 | contig 12811 bp, 10 predicted proteins | sample Popmic124T_FD_133135 | JGI IMG/M metagenome (GOLD analysis project Ga0190265, IMG submission 133135) | Populus adjacent soil microbial communities from riparian zone of Indian Creek, Utah, USA - 124 T | ecosystem: Environmental > Terrestrial > Soil > Riparian zone | place: USA: Utah | collected... | reverse complement strand
TCGGGGTCATGAAAGCGAAGGAGGAGCTGGGCGATCGTCGACTTGCCCGCGCCGCTCGCGCCGACGATGGCGAGCGTCTCGCCCGGCCCGACGCGGAGCGACACGTTTGCGAGCGCCGGGCGTCTCGTGCCCGGGTAGCCGAACGTCACGCCGTCGAGCTCCACGATGCCGGCGGCGCGGCTGAGGGGGCGGGCATCCGGCGCGTCGCGCACGACCGGCTGCTGGTCGAGGACCTCGATCACGCGCTCGGCGGCAGCGGCCGCTGCGTAGATCGTCGTTCCCAGCCGGCTCAGGTCCTGGATGGGGCCGTAGAGCATCGTCAGGTACGCGAGGAACGCGAGCATGCCGCCGAGCGTGATCCGCCCCTCGGCGAGGGCGTAGGTGCCCCAACCGATCACGAGGAGCGCGCCCGCCAGCTCGATCAGGTCCACGACCGGCGAGAAGAGCGCCCGCAGTCGCGTCGCGGCGAGCTCCGCCGACAAGATCCCGTCGCTCTCGCGTCGGAACCGCTCGAGCTCGCCGGCCTGCCGGTTGTACGCCTGCACGAGGTGGGCGTTCGCCAATCCCTCCTCCGCGACGACGCCGAGGGATCCGCTGCGCCGTCGCTTCTCGCGCGACGCCCGCTTGATCAGACGCGAGAAGCGGGCGGCGGCGAGCAGGAACAGCGGCGCGACGACGAGCGAGACGAGAGCGAGATCCCACTGGAGATAGAAGAGCGCGGCGGTGAAGAACGCGATCTGGAGCACGGCGGAGAGCGCGCTCGCGACACCCGCGAGGACGAAGCTCTCGATCGCCTGCACGTCGCCCGTGACGCGCGTGAGCAGATCGCCCAAGCGGCGGCGCTGCGGGCCTTCGGACAAGGTCAGAAGATGGGCATAGAGCCGTGAGCGAAGGTTGAGCAGGAAGCGCTCGCCGATCCAGGCTCCGAGGTACTCGTCGGCGAACGAGACGACGCCGCCGAGGATCGTCAGGCCGATGTACACGGCCGCGAGCCAGTAGAGAGCCTGTAGCTCGCCGGGGACGAGCACCTCGTCGACGAGGAGCTTGAAGAGCCAGATCTCGACGGTCGCGATCGCCGGCACCGCTGCGATGAACAGCAGGCTGACCAGCAGCCAGCGCCGGTACGGGCGCGCGTCGGGCCAGAAGCGCCGGAAGATCTCGCGGATCGACGCGACGGGTGCAGCCGCCACGAGCGGCGCCATATCCGTCGGCGGGCTCAGAGTCTCAGCAAGTCGCTGTCGTAGTCGCATCTCGTTCACGTCCCTCAGTCGCGTGGGGCCCCGCCCTTGCGGCGGGGCCCCGGTGCTTGGTGCCGTTCGTCCGGTCGAGCCGGGCTCAGGTGTTCGCCCTCCGGCGGCGCTGCAGGCGCCGGCGGCGGCGAATCCTCCGGCGGCGGCGCCGCCCTCCGTTCGAGTTCGAGTTCGAGTTCGACATCGAGCTCGCCGAAGCGGTGGCGCGGGCCGGGAAAGTCGCTGCGAATCTCATGGCCGTACCTCCTCTCACAGTCGCTTGCCGTTGTGAGACGAGTGTTCCTCCGGGCCGTGAGGCGAGCCTGAGGTGGGTGTGAGACGTCCTCTCATCGTCGCCTCTCGGCGACGGCAGCTAGCTCTTGTTCGAGCTCGGGTCCTTCTCGAACCGGTAGCCCATGCCGCGGATGCTCGTGATCCGTTCCTTGCCGAGCTTCTTGCGGAGGTAGCCGATGTACACGTCGACGATGTTCGAACCCGGGTCGAAGGCGTAGCCCCAGACGAGGTCGAGGAGCTGCTCACGGCTCAACACCTGTCCGGGATGGCGGAAGAACACCTCCGCCATGGCGAACTCGCGCGCGCTCAGGTCGATCCCGCTTCCATCGACGATGACTTGCTTGGTCCGGAGGTCGAGCGCGGCGCTTCCCGCCCGTATCACGGTCGATTCGGCGACGCGTTCGCCCCGGAGACGGAGCCGCACGCGTGCGAGGAGCTCCTGGAAGCGGAAGGGCTTCGTGATGTAGTCGTCCGCTCCGCCCTCCAGTCCGGCGACCGTGTCGCGGACGCTCTCCCGGGCCGTGAGGATGACGACCGGCACGTTCTCGTTGACCTCGCGCAGCTCCCGCAGCACGTCGAAGCCGTCCAGGTACGGCAGGCCGAGGTCGAGGATCACGAGGTCGAACTCGCCCGACCGCGCGAGCCGCAGCGCTTCGTCGCCGCGCCCGGTCGTCTGGGTCGTGAACCCGTTTGCGCCCAGGCCGCGCTCGAGGAAAGACGAGATCCGCCGCTCGTCCTCGGCGATGAGGATCCGGCTCATGTCAGCTCCTCCTCGTGCCGCTGATCGACGGGGATGACGATCGTGAAGGTCGACCCACGTCCGTACGTGCTCGCGAGCTCGATCCGGCCACGGTGCGCTTCGGCGATCGCCCTGACGATCGGCAGGCCGAGCCCCGAGCCGTCGGTGCGGGTGCCGTTCTCCGCCCGCCTGAACCGGTCGAAGACGAGGGCCTGCTCCTCATCGGGGATCCCGACGCCACGGTCGCGCACCCAAAGGCGCGCGACGCCGTCGGAGACACGCGATCCGATCCAGATCGGCCCGTTGCGACCGCCGTGGCTCACCGCGTTCTGGGCGAGCTGGAGCATCGCCTGCGTCAGGCGCTGGCGATCGGCGACCACGATTCCCTTGCCGCGGCTCTCGACGACCCACTCCCGCGGCGCCAGGGCGGTGGCCTTCGAGGCCAGCTCGTCGGTCAGAGAGCCGATCTCGATCGTCTCGAGCTCGAGGAAGTCGGACTGCTCTCGACGCGCGAGCAGCAGGAGGTCGCCGACGATCCTGTTCATGCGCTCGAGCTCGTCCATCACCAGCGAGACGGTCTCCTGGCGCTCGACCGGGTCCTCGGGGAGGAGGTCGAGATGGCCCATAACGATCGTGAGGGGCGTGCGGAGCTCGTGCCCCGCGTCGTCGACGAACTGCCGCTGCGTCTGGAACGCGCGCTCGAGCCGGTCGAGCATCTCGTTGAAGGTCTCCGCCTGCTGGGCGACCTCGTCCCGCCCGTCGACTTGGATGCGGCGGCTGAGGTCGCTCTCGGAGATCGAGCGCGCCGTCCGCGTCAGCCGGCTCACGGGGTCGACGACGCGGCCCGCGAGGCGCCAGGCGAGGAGCGACCCGAGCAACAGGACGCCGACGCCCGTCGCGCCGGCGGCGAGCACGGCCTCGTCGTAGTCCGACTGAAGCCGATCGCGAAACATCGCGGCGACGAAGACCCCCTCGGTCCTGCCCCTGACGTTGACGGGCAGCGCGTAGTAGTCGACCCTGCCGGCCGGCGTGTCGACCTGCGCTCGTTCGGCTTCGCGGAGCGCCCCCCAACGCGCAACGAGCGCGGTGTCGCGATCGAGCTGGTAGGGGACGACCTGACGGCTGCGGACGTACGGCTCGCCGTTGACCAGGGCGATGAGCGCCTCGTTCTTCGACGGGACGTTGCGCGCGAAGTAGAGGTCGAAGATGGGTCTCACGTCGCCGCCGAACCGCTCGCCGGTCGCGGGGTTGATGCCGGCGGCGAGCCGGCGGAGCTCGTTTGCTTCCTGGGTGAGGTCGGCGTCGATTCGCTGATCGAGGCGAATCGACAGCACCGTGTAGGTCACGGCGACGAAGAGAACGGTCGCGAGCGCGAGCAGACCGATGACGCAGGCGAGGATCCGCATGCGCAGGCTGGACGGGTACGCGCGCAGCCGGGCTCGGAGCGAGCGGCCCGGGTCGCCGTGCCCACTGCTCGCCGGAGCATCGGGGGTCACGCCCGCGTTCATGCCCGCGTCAGAGCGCCGGCTCGCCGGCCGCTGTCGCCGATGTGCATACAGCAAGGCTCGCGGTGGACGACAAGACGAAGATGAGACAGAGATGAGAGTTTTCTCATAACCGCTGCTACAGAGACCGTACCCAGCACTCGCACTCCCGCGGGACGACTCGCTCCGTGCATGAGAACGAGTCTCAGATTCGGCTCACGCCCGCCTCATTGCCGCCGGGCACCTTCCGGGGACGAGGAATCGAACCGAGGAGGCAACGATGAGCTTTGGCAAGGTAGCGGTCTTCGTACTGGCAGTCGCGATCGGCGCTCTTGGGATCGGCGCTGCGCTGGCCGACTCAGGCGAGCCGGACACGGGCACGCCGATCAACCTCGACGACGAGGTGCGCAAGAGCGAGCTCGACGAAGAGGTTGTCGCCGACGTGGATGACGACGACGGCGATGGTGACGGCACCGTCGGCAACGACGGCACGTTCGGTGGCGACGACACCGGTCCGGACGGCGACGACACCGCCGGGAACGACCGCACCGGCGGCGGTAACAACACCGCGGCCGACGGCGACAGCACGGTCGGGAACGACCAAACGGGTGGCGGCGACGACACCGGTCGTGACGGCGACGACACGGGCGGCAACGACGGCACTGCCGGCGGAGAGAACACCGGCGCCGGCTCAGTCAGTGGCGGTGGCGGTGCTGGCGGCGGCGGCGGAGGCGGCGGTGGCGGCGGCGGCGACTCCGCAAGTGGCGGCGGCGGCGACACCTAGCCGACGCGACGTTCACATCATGCGTCGGCTTCCGCAACATGGCTCGCCCGGGGCAGGTGCTCCGGGCGAGCCCGTTGTGTGCTCAGGCCGCTGCCGGGGTAGGCGCGATATGCTCCGCGCGGATGCTCTCGCTGGTAGGTGCTGCGGAGGAGAGGCTTGAGCCGCTCGAGCATGCGCGCAACGTGGCGTGGTGGGACGCCAACGTCGAGGCGACAGACGAGAACGAGCGGAGGCGGGCGGAGGCCGAGCTCGCGTACTCGGACGTCCTCGCCGATCGCGAGCTCTTCGAGGCGGTCGAGGCGGCGCAGTCGAACGGCGGCGCAGCTGAGCGGGCGCTCGCTCTGCTCCGCGCGATGATGCTGCCGCATCAGATCTCGGACTCGCTCCGCACCCGAATCGTCGAGCTCGAGGCATCGGTCGAGGCTCGTTTCTCCAGGCACCGCGGCGTCCTGCGCGGCGAGGAGGTGGACGACAACGAGATCAAGCGTGTCCTCCGCGAGAGCGACGACACCGACGAGCGGCGCGAAGCGTGGGAAGCCTCGAAGACCGTCGGCGCCGAGGTGGCGGACGACGTCCGCGAGCTCGCCCGCCTGCGCAACGAGGCGGCGCAATCGCTCGGCTACCGCGACTGGTTCGCGATGTCGCTGGCGACGGACGAGATGGACGAGGCGAAGCTGATCGAGACCCTGGGGGAAGCCGATCGCGCCACCGCCGAGCCGTTCGCGCGCTGGAAGGGCGCTCTCGACGCGGAGCTCGCCGAGCGGTTCGGCTGCGCGGCAACGGAGCTGCGCCCGTGGCACTACGCCGATCCCTTCTTCCAGGAGGCTCCGGCCGAGGGCTCGGTCGATCTCGACCCGTTCTTCAAGGGGAAGGACGTCGTCGGTCTCGCGCGGCGCACGTTCGAGGGAATCGACCTCGGCGTGGCGGAGATCCTCCAGCGCAGCGACCTCTTCCCCCGCTCCGGCAAGTGCCAGCACGCGTTCTGCATCCACATCGATCGTGGCGCAGACGTCCGCGTCCTCGCGAACGTGACGGACAACCAGGACTGGACCGACACGATGCTCCACGAGCTCGGACACGGGGTCTACAACCTCGGGTTCGACGATGGCCTGTCGTGGCTTCTGCGTGACACGCATCTGGTCACGACCGAGGCCTCGGCTCTCCTCTTCGGCGCGCTGGCGGGTGAGCGCGAATGGCTCGAGCGCATCCTCGGGATGGGGTCAGGCGAGGCGGAGGAGCTCGAGGGCCGCCTGCGCGCCGCCCGTGCGGCGGAGCTCCTGGCCTTCACCAGGTGGGTCCTCGTGATGAACGCGTTCGAGCGCGCGCTCTACGCCGATCCCGAAGGCGACCTCGACGCCGTCTGGTGGGAGCTCGTCTCGCGCCACCAGCTCGTGACGCCGCCCGACGGCCGCAAGGCGCCGGACTGGGCGGCGAAGATCCACATCGCAGTCGCGCCGGTCTACTACCACACGTACCTCTACGGGGCGATCGTCGCCTCGCAGATCCGCGATGCTCTCCTGTCGGAGGCGGGCGGCATCGTCGACCGGCCCCAGGCAGGGAAGATCATCGGGGAAAGGCTCTACGCGCCAGGTAACTCGATCCGCTGGGATCAGCTCGTCGAGGACGCGTCCGGATCGCCGCTTTCGGTCGAGTCTCTCGCCCGCGAGGTCGCCGCAGCTATTTGAGAACGCGCGGCGCGGGACCGTCCGGAACCAGACGTCCCAGCCGCCCGCGCCGGCGGGCCACGGCGCGGTAGGCAGCGTCGAGTGAGCGGTCGGGCACGAGGCCGACCAGCATCCCGACCGGGCGCGTGAGCCGTACCTCGCGCAGGAGCGCCGGAAGACCGGCGCCGAACCCGACGACGGTGCCGTCCTCGCGGGCGAGCCGCCAGCTCGCGAGGCGCTCGTCCTCTGGCAGGTGTTCGAGGAAGGGCGCTGCCACGACGTCCTCGAGCGGTAGCACGCCGAGCTCCCGACCGCGGTCGAGCCCGACGACGATTCGGGCCGCGAAGCGGCAGACCCGGCAGCCTGCGTCGTAGAGAAGGAACGCGGCCATCCCTACGCCTCGGCGAGATACGCCGCGGACGGGCTTCCCGCGGGCGTGAAGAAGCCGAGCAGCGTGAGCTCGCGGTCCGGGTGCGAGTTCTCGACGATGTGGACTTCCCTCGGGCGCAGTCGGAACGCCGAGCCGGCCGCGAGCTCCTCCTCGGAGCCCCGCCGGTGAACGCGTCCCGGTCCTTCGGGAATCCACACGATCTCGTCGTAGAGGTGGTAGTGCCACGGCGCTCGACCGGGCGGGACGAAGCCGGCGAACAGCGTTGCGCGCGTGGAGCCATTGTGCGGGCCGAGCAGGACCTGGTACGAGCGCGTGCCGACCGCACTCTCGGTGCGGGCGGGATCGAGCCGCACCACGGTCTCCCGCGGGCCGAGTGCGGCGTGACGGTCGGGAACGGTGCCGGCCGTCGCGTGGACGAGAGCGAGACCCGGACCTTCCAGCGTCGCCTCCTCGCCCGCCAGGACGAGGGCTGCGGCGCCGCTCTCGAGCGCGGTGGTCGCGCCGTCGAGGGAAAGCGAGCCCGAGCCGGCGAACACGAAGAGCAGCGAGTCGCATTCCGGATCGTGAACAGCGATCATGCGGTCGTCGTCGAGCCGGACGACGGAGAGCGCGAGTGCGGAGCCTTCGAGCGGGGGGACCGCGTTCTGCACTCCTGGGTTCTAGCCGTTAGCCGCGCGGGACGGCGGGGTATGTCTCTCGACGATGCGGTTTCGCAAGAACGCGCGGCTCGATCGGTCGCAGGTCGAGGACCTGCGCGGGCGGCGTGTGGGCGGCGCTCCTGTCGCCCTCGGCGGCGGGGGCATCGTGACGCTCGTCATCGTGCTCGCGATCGTGCTGCTCGGCGGCAATCCGCTGGGGGATGGCGGTCTCGGCGGGTTGGGCGACCTCGCGGGGCAGACCGCCGGGACCGGCGCCCCCGCGGCGACGCTCGAGCACTGCCAGACGGGCGAGGACGCGAACCAGCACGAGGACTGCCGCATCCTCGCCGTCGTCAACAGCGTGCAGGTGTACTGGACGAAGGCGCTGCGCAACTACGAGCCCGCCCGCACTCGCTTCTTCGACGGCGCGGTGTCCACCGCCTGCGGCAGCGCGAGCTCTGCGGTCGGGCCGTTCTACTGCCCGGCAGACCGCTACGTCTACATCGATCTCGGCTTCTTCGACGAGCTCGAGTCGCGCTTCGGCGCGTCCGGCGGCCCGCTCGCCCAGGCCTACGTGCTCGCCCACGAGTACGGCCATCACGTCCAGAACCTCACCGGCGTGCTCCAGCGTGCCGACAACCGCGATGTCGGGCCTCAGGGAGACGCCGTGCGCGTCGAGCTGCAGGCGGACTGCTACGCCGGAGCCTGGGTCGCGAACGCCCTTCGCACCGGGCTGATCGAGGAGATCACGCGCGTCGACATCCAGGACGGGTTGAGTGCCGCGGCGGCCGTCGGCGACGATCGCATCCAGGAACGATCGCAAGGACGCGTGACGCCCGAGAATTGGACGCACGGCTCGTCGGAGCAGCGGCAGAGCTGGTTCGTCCGCGGGCTCGAGGGTGGAACCCCGAACTCCTGCGACACCTTCTCCGGCCGCGTCTAGCGGTCGACGGGCTCGCCCGGGTCGGGCGCGGAGTGCGTCGAGCGTGCCCGGTCGCGCGAGACGAGGAGGTAGCCGACGAAGACGGCGAAGGCGACGGCGACGAGCGCGCCCGCGAGCGACGCTCCCCGGAACGCGGGTGCCTCGACGTCGAGGATGCGATCGCCCGCGTGCGCAGCGTTTCCCCGGCCGAGCACGATGCCGAGCGTCAGCAGGTTCGGGATCGCGAGCAGCACTGCGAAGACGACTGCCATCACGATCGCCCTCCACGTGCGGTGCCAACGCAGGACCGCGACGAGCACGATCAACGGAAGCGCCGTGAAGACGAAGCCGTAGAACAGGCCGACCAGCGTCCCCGTCACGAGGCTTCCGTCCACCTGGTCGCCGATCCGCTGCGCCCACCAGCGCGGGATCGTCGCCGACGCGAGGAGGCCGAGGAGCAGGACGCCGCCGACCACGACCGCCGCGACGACGAGCCGGCGCGACCAGCTTCGACCGCTCTCCTCGGGTGCGCTCACCGCGCGGAGTATCTCTCAGGTCATCTGAACTGGGAAGACGGCGACGAGCCGCGTCCCCTCGCCTTCCGGACTGACGACCTCGATCGTCCCGTCGAGAGCCTCGACCCGGTCGATCAGGCCTCCGAGCCCGGTGGAGCTCGGATCGCAGTCGACGCAGGCGCCGCCGATTCCGTCGTCCCGGACGTCCACGATCAGCGACCCCTCCCGTTGCACGATGCTCAGGACGACCTTCGACGCCTGCGCGTGCTTGACCGTGTTCGCGACTGCCTCTGCGCATACGTAGTACGCGGCGACTCCGACCTCGTCGGGAAGCCCCTGCTCGACTCGAACGTCGAGCTCGATCGGGATCGAGGAGCGCAGAGACGCGGCCCGCACGGCCGCAGCCAGGCCGTACTGCGCGAGGCGAGGCGGGTGCAGCCCGCGCGCGAGCTCTCTCAGGTCCTCGATCGCGTCCTGGAGCTCCTGGCGCGCCGTGCCCACGATCGGGGCGAGCTCGGCGTCGGCATCGACCCGCTGCTCGAGCCGGCGGAGCGCAAGCAGCACGATGGTCAGGCGCTGCTGGGCGCCGTCGTGGAGGTTCCGCTCGAGCCGCCGGCGCTCGTCGTCGGCGACCTTGACGAGGCGGGCGCGCGATGCCTTCAGCTCGTCGATCTTGCGGACGAGGTCGCGGTGGAGCCGGTCCCGCTCCATCGCGATGCGCATCGTCGGCACGAAGGACTCGAGGAACTCCGGCCGCTCGAGCAGGCGAGGGTCGTGGGCGATCGCACCGACCTTCCGCGACTCGTACCCGACGAGCGTCACGGTGCGGTGGCTCTCCATGCCCACCTCCCTGCCGTCGACGTCGACGTAGCGCTCGTGTTCCCAGTCCCACCAGAAGAGCTCGAGCGTCGGATCGTCGAGGATTCCGCGGAGCGAGTCCTGCACGACGTCGGGGGTCGCGAGATCGGGAATCCCGTGGAACAGCTGTCCGATCGCTTCGTACCAGGTGGTCGCGGCGGGCACCGGGTGGGTTTTACCGTGTGATCCCGCCCGAGGCCAGCCCGCTAGGTCCTGCGTACCCTTGTCGGTCGGGACATGCCCGAAGGCGACAGCATCCACCGCGCCGCGCGCCGGTTGCAGGCTCTCGTCGGCGAGCGCGTCGAGGTCGAGACGCCGAATCCGCGGGCGGCCGCGCTGAACCTCGCTTCACGGCTTGACGGCCGTCGTCTCGAAGCCGTCGAGGCGGTGGGTAAGAACCTGCTGTTCCGGTTCGAAGGCGCCGTCACGCTTCGCAGTCACCTGCGGATGAACGGGCGCTGGCGAGTGCAACCGCGCGGCGAGCCCGTCCGCGGGAAGCCGTGGCTCGTCCTCCGCACGGCTGAGCTCGAAGCGCTGCAGTGGAACGGGCCCGTGCTCGAGCTCAGCGCCGGCGTGGTTCGCCGGCTCGGGCCGGACATCCTCGCGGACGGGTTCGACCGCTCGGTGACGGCCGCGCGCCTGCGCCGCGCGCCGACGCTGCCCCTGGCGGAGGCGCTCCAGCGCCAGGAGCTCGTCTCCGGCATCGGGAACATGTGGGCCGCGGAGGCGCTCTGGGCGACTCGTCTCTCGCCGTGGCTCCGCGTCGGCGACGCCGACGACGAGGCGCTCGAGCGGCTCCTCGGTGAGGCGAACCGGCTCATGTCCGCCGCTCTCGAACGCTCGCGCGCCCCGCGACGCGTCTATCGACGGGCGGGTCGGCCGTGCAGGCTCTGTGGCACGCTCATCCGTTCCCAGGGCCAGGGAGACGCGAACCGCATCGCCTACTGGTGCCCGACGTGTCAGGTCGGCCCCTCCGAGCACAGGCACTAAATGCAGCGCTGTTGACGCGATCAGCTCCACGCGAAGACGAGCACCGGCGATGCATCTCGCCTCAGGGCGTGTAGCGGATCCTGACTCCGACCCAGTCGAGCGAGAAGTCGCGTGACGTGCTGCTCGCGATGTCGACGACTCGAACGCGGAAGCCGGCATTGCCGAGGTTCGAGGCGCTCCACGTCCGGCCCCAGGTGTTCGTCGCGCCGCCCAGGAGATGGGTCGCGAGGGACGTGGTCAGCGTCGACGTCGTCTTCGCGGAGGTCCAGGATGAGCCCCCGTTCCACGACAGCTGCACGCACATCTTCGGGCTGCCGGACGTGCTGTCCACGCGGGCGTCGAGGCGGACCTCGATGCCCTTGACGGACGCCCCGGTCGGGAGGGCGAAGCCGTAGTCGCGGAAGCGGTGGCGGTCTTTGCTGCTGCTCGAGCAGCTCGTGCTCGTCCCCGAGCCGCTGTCGGTGTCGACGGCGACCGCGGTGTCGTCCGCGTTCGCGCCGGACGGGTTCGTCTGGAAGCCGTTGCCGTCGCCACCGGACTCGGCGCTGCTCGCTGCCGGGCCGACGAATCCGGTGTCGAGGATTGTGGGCGGCGGTGGGGGTGGAGGCGGCGGCGGCGGCGGAGGCGGCGGCGGTCCGGACGTGCTCCCGAAGAGGTCGAGCTCGTGGATCGACCACCAGTTGCCGGCGCTCCCGGTCTGAACGAGGTCGAGGTAGCGGGCGCTCTGCGCAGCGAAGGGAACGTCGACCATCTGGCCGGTGCCGACTGCCGTTGCCACCCTCGTCCAGCTCGCGCCGTCCGCCGAGACGTGGACTTCGAGCCCACGCGGATAGTCGCCGCCGGTCCCGGAATCGAGGAGGAGCCGCGAGAAGGTCTTCGAGGAGCCGAGATCGATCCGGAAGCGATGACCGCTCGTCTGGCCCTGGCCGCTCGTCCACCGGCTCGCGGCGTTCCCGTCGAGCGCGTTCGCGGTATCTCCGCCCGACGGGGAAGCGGTGGCACTCCAGCCCGTGCGGGGGAGCGGTCCGATCGGGTCAGGAGGAGGCGGCGGCGGTGGCGGGGGCGGCGGCGTCGAGGAGGACGGCGCGAAGATGTCCAGCTCGTGGATCGACCACCAGTTGGCGGCACTCCCGGTCTGGACGAGCCTGAGATGACGCGCGGTCTGCGCCGCGAAGGTGGCTTCGACGAACTGGCCGGTCCCGGAGGCGGTGGCTACCTGTGTCCAGCTCGCCCCGTCGGCGGAGACCTGGACTGCGAGCCCTCTCGGGTAGTCGCCGCCCGTACCGGAGTCGAGCTTCAGCCGATCGAAGCTCTGCGTCGATCCCAGGTCGACCCGGAACCAGTGGCCGTTCGCCTGCCCCTGGCCGCTCGTCCACCGGCTCGCGGCGTTCCCGTCGAGCGCGTTCGCGGTGTCGCCGCTCGACGGAGAGGCCGTGGCGCTCCAGCCGGTATGGGAGAGCGGTCCGCCGGGATCCGGGGGTGCGCCGCGGACGGTGAACTGGATCCAGTTGACGTTCGCGATGCCGTCGGACGCGGTCTCTGGCGGAGGGCCTTTGAAGACGAGGTAGAGGCTCTGGATCCCGCTCGCGCCGGAGATCGGCGCGGTACGCGTCGTCCAGGAGTCCCAGCCGCCGGTGTTCTGTACCGCGACGCTGCCGACGAGCGCGCCGCTCGCGCTCCCGAGCCGGAGCTCGAGCGTGCCGCCCACGGAGCCGCTCGCCACACGCACCGCGACGCTGTCCGCGCCGTCGCCGAAGTGGACCCGGCTCCAGGCGAGGTAGTCGCCGTTCTCGGTGTAGCCGACGCTACGACCGCATCCCGTCGCGTCGCCGCAGGGTGAGAGTCCGATACCGGACTGCGCGTCGAAGCTCTCGGCCTCGATCTGGGCGGCCCCGCTGCGAAGTGGCGGGGGACCCGGGCTCGCCGTCGCGGCAGTGGAATCCACGCTCTGCCCGTCGCCGTTCGCCGCGCCGACGACGTAGGTGTAGCTCGTGCCGTTCACGACGTCGCGATCGACGTACTCCGGCAGAGCGAGGCCCGAGGCGATCGTCGTCCAGGCTCCGCCGCCGGCGGAGCGCCTGACGTCGTAGCTCGCCGCGGTCGGAGAGAACTCCCACTCGAGGGTCACCTTCGCGTCGGCCGCCGTCGCGGTCAGCGCGGTCGGTGGAGCAGGCGCCGCAGTCGCGGCCTGCGTGCCGTTCCACCTGAACGTCGCCATGGACTTCTCGGGCAGCGAGTACGGGAACGACTGGCCTCCCCAGCGGACGCTGAAGCTGCGCCCCTGGCCGCCTGCGTTGACCACG
>Ga0190265_10002300_pt1 | contig 12811 bp, 14 predicted proteins | sample Popmic124T_FD_133135 | JGI IMG/M metagenome (GOLD analysis project Ga0190265, IMG submission 133135) | Populus adjacent soil microbial communities from riparian zone of Indian Creek, Utah, USA - 124 T | ecosystem: Environmental > Terrestrial > Soil > Riparian zone | place: USA: Utah | collected... | reverse complement strand
GCAACTGGAACTGCGGCTTTAACCTGGATGTTAATTTCTTGGGCGCATACAGGAAGACCATCCACAGTTGGGGCGGCTTCAGGAGCAGTAGCAGGGTTAGTAGCAATTACGCCCGCTTCAGGATTTGTCGGGCCAATGGCTTCGATCATAATAGGGATTGTTGCATCGCTTGTATGCTATGCAGCTGTAGTATTCAAGAACCGGAGAAAGTGGGATGATGCTCTTGACACATGGGCTGTCCATGGTATTGGTGGTCTTGCAGGTGCACTCTTAACAGGTGTCTTCGCTCAGACTATATACACTCCGATAGCTGATGGTCTTGCATTTGGAAATCCAGTTCAATTGTTAAATAATGCCATAGGTGCGTTTGCAGCCTTAGCATGGGCGGTTGGCATTACAGCACTTATAATTAAGGTGATGGACCTTGTCTGGCCTGGCGGAATACGAGTTACACCAAAGGAAGAAGAAGTCGGTCTGGATCTTTCACAGCATGGAGAAAGAGCATACGTAACGGAATAAAAGATTCCTCCCTTTTTCTTTCCATTTTGCCTTTTTGGTCGACCAGCTTCGAGAGCGGAATTTATTATTACCTCTAGTCTTGATGTGTCCGAGGGGTAAATGCTTCGCATTATCAATTTGTAGGTTCTAAAAGGCACTAGCCCAATTTCAAAATCTGATTTTAACATTGTACTAGAAGATGCAGAGATCGTTCGATTCTCGATCAAACTGCACCAGGAGACGGCCGAAAAAACCTACCTGCATACACGCTTAAGATGAACCCCTAAAAAATAAAAGATAAAAAACAAGAAATACTTGTAAGTAACTTGCAATTTAAGAGCGTTTGAATGTGAATCTACTATATTATGGAAATTTGCATTTGACTACGATTTCTACCATGATGTCCTGCAATAGTATACCGATTTACCGGAGTAAAGGGCAAAAAAGGCTAGGTGGGGGTGCAAAATTAAAAAATATTATTTCAGTTTAGAAAATAGGACAAATAAGGCAAATTTTTTTCCACCTTCCGAAATTCGTAACTTCTACGCTGTTCTATATATATAAAACCTTTGCGGTATCCAATTCCATTGGCTCATTCCCGAGCATTCATACTTAAAAAACCTGAGTTGCTAGGCTAACCTTCAGGCATGACTATACCATGACACGATGCGGTCTGAAATGGTATTGCGCTCTTTACTTTTCTCCAAATTCAATGATTTAGAACCCTTTAGTATATCTCTTATTTCTATGATACGTATCTGGCCTCCATCATTTTTGTTAGATGTGATTCTATTGAGGTGAGCCTCATGAGACCACCTATCCTGAATATGGAAAACTTGTTGAGAGCAGTCGTTCGATAGCTTATTGATATTTATTGTTCACTCTTACAATGCATCTTCCAAACTATACTTTTTCTGCCTTGCTTTTGATAATAATTTAATCCGCTACTTGGCTAGAGCACCCATCATAATACTGCACTATACATATATTGCATCCAAGCGGTCTAAGAATGAGGGATGGATATATGCCTGAATCGAAGATGACCGTCGTAAAATTGGTAATTGAAGGTAATAAATTTGAAATCTTAGTTAAACCTGATCTTGCTCTGGAATTCCGATTAGGCAAGAGAAATGATTTGACCAATGTCTTGATGTCTGATGAAGTATATTCAGATGCAAACAAAGGATCAAGAGCTTCTAGTGATAAGCTTTCTAAATATTTTAAGACGAATGATTCTGGGGAAGTCGCTCGTCAGATCCTGTTGAATGGTGAGCTGAGTCTAACTACGGAGCAGAGACGAAAGATGGTAGAAGAAAAGAGAAGACAGATTATCGACTACATTAGCAAGAGCTTTGTTGACCCTAAGACTCATCTTCCTCATCCGCCTTTGAGAATACAAAGTGCCATGGAAGATGCTAGAGTTAGCATCGACCCCTTCAAGAAAGCGGAGGAACAGGCAAAGTCAATTATCGACGCTCTCAGAAAGGTCCTACCTTTGAAATCTGAAATCTTGCAATTGACGGTAACTATTCCAGCAAACCACTCAGCTCAGGGATATAGTGCTCTAAAGAGTATAGGAAATTTCAAGAGTGATGAATGGCTTGCTGACGGTTCGGTTCGTGTCACGTTGGAAGTCAACGCAGGCATGAAGGGTAAGATTATCGAAAAGATTGGGTCGGCGACAAGAGGAACAGCTCAAATAAGAGAAGATCTCTAACTCAGATTCACTTAAAATATAAATCCCATCATGTTTCCCAAATGGGAGAAAGAAATGACAAATATTTGTACTAGAGCTAATATGATAGATTGGGGGAGATATTGATAGTCTATGCAAGAAATTAAGAGAAAATACGTAGTCCCCGGAGATAAGATTGTTGACGGCAATTTCCGTCCTCTTTCAAATGTGACTAAATCAGGAAATTCTATATTTGCAACTAGAATTGGTATAGCGGAAGCTACCAGAGATGGGATCAAGGTAATTCCTTTGTCAGGAGTATATATTCCTCGTGTGAATGATATAGTGATTGGCAAAATTATCGATCATTCTTCTCTATCCTGGCAGGTCGACATAAGGTCATGTTTTTCCGCACATCTGCCTGCTCAAGATGTTTTTGGAAGAGATTTTTCACCAGCCCGTGATGATATGAACAAACAACTCGCAATAGGCGATCTAGTTACAGCGCGAATCATGGCGTTTGATAGGACACGGGATCCTATGCTGACAATCCAGGATAAGGATCTCGGAAAAATTCCACGAGGCGAATTCTTAAAAATCTCCGCAACCCGTGTTCCCCGATTAATTGGAAAACGGGGCTCTATGATTCAGACAATAGAACAAGCAACCCAGACGCGAATATTGATAGGACAAAATGGTATAGTCGTAGTTGCCGGCAGGAGCGCAGAAGGGACTCAGCTAGCTATAGGAGCAATTCGGATGGTTGAGGAGGAAGCACATACATCGAATCTCACTCAGCGGATTAAGACGCTCTTAAACGTTCCTGAGCCGGAGTCTACTGAAACCATCTCAGAGTTGGCATCACCAGAGGGTCAAAAATTAGAAGGAAGCAGCTCCTCTATTCCCGAAGCAGAAGAACAGGTGCAAGAAGAAGAATTGGAAAAGGGTGATAAGGAATAATGGTTCAAACAAGGAGCCTAATAGACGAACATGGGCGTAGAACTGATGGTCGGACCATGGATGAGTTGCGCAATGTCAAGATACAAGTGGGAATATTAAAAAACGCTGACGGTTCAGCCTATATTGAGTTTGGGAAAAACAGAATTATTGCGGCTGTCTATGGTCCCAGAGAAGTCCATCCGAAACACCTGGCACAACCTGATAGATGTGTCTTAAGGTGTAGATATCATATGTCCCCATTTTCGACCGATACCCGTAAGAATCCTGCCCCTTCAAGAAGAGAAGTCGAAATTTCGAAAGTGATGAGAGAAGCGTTGGAGCCAGCGCTGATGCTCGAAGATTATCCTAGGGCAGCAATCGATGTGTTTGTTGAAGTTTTACAGGCAGACGGTGGCTCCAGATGCGCTGGCATTACTGCAGCATCAGTTGCCTTGGCTGATGCCGGCATTAACATGCGAGATATTGTTCCTGCATGCGCAGCTGGAAAGGTTGATGGGAAGATCGTTCTAGACATTAACGATGTTGAAGATAAGGAAGGGAGCGCAGATATGCCATTGGCGTACATGCCACATCTTGAACGAGTGACACTTCTGCAACTGGACGGCATTTTAAACCAGGAAGAGTTTAATGAGTGTCTCGACAAGGCGTTACAGGGTTGCAAAATGATTTATGAGATTCAAAGGAGAGCACTTATTCAAAAATACTTTGGAGACGAACAGGAGTTGAAAGAGGAGTCTTGAGTTCATCAAAACGTTCAACAATTATAGTAGAGCATCTTCGGAAGCAACAGATGCGAGAGGCGATCTCGAGATCTAAGAGGCTCGATGGAAGAGACCTGGATGAAATGAGAAAGCTGGAAATAGAGGTGGGTATTATTGGCAAAGCGGACGGCTCATCAAGGGTAAGATTAGGGAATTCGGAGGTGGTTGCTGGGGTTAAGGTGGAAACGGGAACACCATTTGAAGGATTGGAGAACAAGGGTGCCTTGATACTGTCAGCAGAGGTCCTTCCGACAGCATCACCTTATGTCGAACCAGGACCTCCAGATGAGGAAACTATTGAATTGGCCAGAGTAGTTGATCGAGGAGTAAGAGAATCTGAAATGGTTGACCTTGGTAAGTTAGCACTGATTCCAGGAAAGGTTGTTTATACCATATTCGTCGATTGCAGTATCATAAATTATGATGGTAATCTCTTCGATGCATCATCATACGCTGTAGTTTCCGCACTCATGTCTAGCAAACTTCCAGTCTTTGAGGTGCAAGATGGCGAAGCCGTGGTGAACACTGGAAAAAAAATGGATCCGCCGCTCACAACTATCCCTGTATCCATAACTGCCGTTAAAATAAGCGATTCAGTAATTCTTGACCCAACTGCTGAAGAAGAGGCCTGTATGGATGCTAGGATTACAATTACTACTAATTCTGAAGGAAAATTTGCAGCCCTTCAGAAAGGATCGACAGGGTCATTTACGATTGACCAAATTAAGAAGGCAGCAGAAATAGCAAGAATTAAAGGAGAGGAAGTTCGAACCAAAATTAAAGAGCTTACTAGCAATGGTCACTAGAAGAAAGCATAAATCAACATCACTTAAGGGATTAGGAGTCAAGTTTGGGGCGACTGTTCGAAAGCGATACGGAGCTGTGTACAGAATCCTCAAGAAGCACAGAAAGTGCCCCTCATGTGGCTCTAAGAGATTATCTCGGATTGCACTTGGGATATGGCATTGTCCGAAATGTCATTTTAAAGTAGCCTCGGGGGCTTATGATATTAGCAAGCAAGCAATGTAGATCAGAGATTAGGTTCTTCTTCCATCGAAATAATCAAAGGGCTAGACCCGTCGCAGAGGCTGCTTTCTTTGCACTTCGTCCAGATACAACATACTTTTCAAAAGATTATTCAACAACGTCGGAGATTTTTCTCGACGATCACATAATAACAATCCGAGTGGAGGCGAATGATATTCCCTCGTTACGTGCAACTCTAAATTCGTACCTTAGACTCTTTCGTTTATGTGTTGACACCTTATCTGACATTTAGCGCTATGATTTTATGTTGGTGTTTGTTAAACCCTGTCATATAAATGAGTGAACAAGAACTTCCGCCTTGGCTGAAAGAACAAGTATCACGCTTTCAACAGCTCCAACAAAACTTGCAAGCCATAATGATGCAAAAGCAGCAGGTCGAATTGGAATCCGTTGAGATAGATAGAGCATTAGAGGACCTCGGTAAGGCGGGTCCAGAAGACACTGTTTACAAGAGCGCTGGCCCATTACTAATTAAAGTTAAGAAAGAGGATATTTCTAAAGAACTAGAAGAGAAAAAAGAACTAGCCAAGACTCGTTTAATGGTACTTTCAAAACAGGAAACAAGGGTGAAGGACAACTTGAAGGAAGTAGAAAACAAGATTAATCAGATGATAAGAGGTGCACAAGGGAATTTAGGTCCCGCAGGGGGACCTGGGATAGTAGGGGGGACCAACTCGTCCGCTCAAAGCCCTCAATGATACGAATGCGTTGCCCACACAAACTATCTGAAATAGATCATTTTATTATTGCTCAAACGCATCTTAAACCACGTTAGGAGGGGATTGGGTTATGCGGGATCCCAGTGGGACTTAGTTAAAAACATTAACGAGGGAATCTCAATATCTAATTGTGGGAGTTAGGATCGTAATTGACGAAAGAGAGAAAGGCAGTCGGGTTCCTGAGCTGCTACGTGGCCTTGGAGCTTCAATAGAATTTTCCCTTTTAGCGGTAGGAGACTACATCGTATCTTCTCAGACTGCCATTGAAAGGAAAACTATTTCGGATCTGATAAGTTCCATTTATGACGGACGATTATTTTTGCAGTGTAACGATTTGATTCAATACTATTCTAAGCCATTAATCGTGGTTGAGGGCAACGCATTACTACAAGAACAGGAGCAGTATCAGTATTCTCAAACGAGGGATGATGATAGCCGCGAATCATACATCGAACAAATGCCTCTAATTTTTGACGCGCTAGCAAAAGTTGCACTAGAATTTAGGATACCTATAATACCAGCTCCCACCCCTGAATGCACATCCAGAATTCTCATGGTAGTTGCGAATCTAGTCCGTATGGAAGGATCACCTGATGGGCCACTGCTCAGACGAATTCGTAAGCAGAATCCTTTGTATATTCAGCAGTTATCCGTCCTATCTTCCTTGCCAGGTATTGGTGACAAAACTGCTATCCGTATGCTAAAAAAATTTAATACCCCTATACGAACACTGACCGCATCAGTGGCAGAGCTATCAATGATAGCCGGACTGGGAACTAACCGGGCCATTCGTATACGAAGGCTGCTAGACTATAGCAGTCCTACAAAGGATGCACAAAACGAAATTCAGAAAACACTCGGTGACACTGACAAAAGCTTGGGAGAGCAGCTAAAATAAGCAGTCTGTTTAGTTTATCCAATAGCTGTTAACAATGGCTATGTTCAAACCCTGATTGTTGCCAATTTACAGTAGCACAGCTACTGGCCTGAAAATACAAAAAGGCTTTTTTCGATTCTAATCATATAGTTTGTATGTGTGCAGAATGGAACGAGTCCTCATATCATGTGATTGCAAACATGACAACGCGCATATTATACTACTACCTGCTTTGATAGCCAGAAGAAGAACTCGAAGTCACTCGTAACCTTCAATTTGATAACATCGGATCTGATGAGATCGAGACCAGGAACAACTATGTTGAACGAATTCAGAACGATGTATTTATAGTCCTTTTGCGTTCCACTTGATACATGGCAAGGCCTTTCGCGTCTAGGTCAAGGATTTTCTATATCTTACTTGGCGCAGGAATTTCTTTCATTGTCATCGGCTCGGCATCAGCACTTTATACACTGACCCCTGTTCCAGTATCGCTTAACGGAACAGTTGAAGCAGGTCAAAGTGATATATTGACTCCTAGCATGAATGTAGGTAATCCTGTAGCGTTCTCTGTCACAGGATCTAATTCAAGCATTGAGATTGTGGATCCTGAAAACGATGTAATTAGGTCGGTAACTAATGTTTCTGACTTTCGGTATAATTTTACAGCTCAAAAGGATGGACAATATTTGATATCCATAGAGAACTTGGGAAGTTCTGATTTGTTTATTGGGGGCAGTGCTTTCACGAAAGGTAGCCAGATAGCCTTCGCAGGTCAACTCATGCTAATAGTAACTGGAATCATAGTACTGGGACTTGGTTTGCGGGCAAAGCTTCGATGAAAATACCCTATATTGTCAACCAGTCATTTCTTTTTTGTACGAGCCTAGAATCTTTACAAATGCTGTCTTTGGTTCTATGACTGTTAAAACATCCCTGATTCTTGCATCAAGAACATGTCCCTCGAAGTCGGTAAAAAAGTTGTACTCCCATGGAGTCTTTTTGGTTGGACGTGATTCGATCTTGGTAAGGTTAATTTCTCTTCTTGCGAATTCGGACAAGATATTTACTAGCGATCCAGGTGCATGCTTGACAGAGAATATAATGGATGTTCCATCATTCCCTGATGGCTTCGTATGGGTAGGATCTCTGGATAATATATAAAATCTCGTGAAATTGTTTTTCCTGTCCTCTATTCCCATATCCAAAATCTCCATTCCATAGATTTCAGCTGCGCGCTTGCTTGCGATAGCCGCCACATTTTTATTTTGGCCCAGTTTAATCATCTTTACTGCTCCTGCCGTATCATATACTGGTACGGGATCAAGCTTCTTCTCATTAAGATAATGTCTACACTGTGCTAAAGCTTGAGGATGTGAATACACCTCCTTCAAGGAACCTCGATCCGTTCCCTTTATTGCAATAAGGCAGTGGTGTATTCTTTGATACGTTTCTCCTATGACGAACAAGTTCGACTGCAACAGTAAATCGTATACTTCATTTACACTTCCCTCAATTGAATTCTCGATAGGTACTACTGCATAGTCGGACAGGCCTGATAACAGTTTCTCTATTACTTCTTGAAAGGATCGCGCCGGAATGGGCGTAGAATTAGGGAAAAATTGGATGACAGCAAGTTCGCTATATGCCCCCCTCTCACCCTGAAAAGCGACCTTATGTACCACCATTTAACGTCTTGCCATTGCGAATTGTACTAAAGGTTTCTTTTCCGTAATCTGCCGTCAATTTTCTTTCCTCATAGGTCCCGCATTCTACACATTTAACTGCATTATTCACTCTCACTGTGTTTCCGCCACAATTGTTGCACAGTGTGTAGACTACACCAAAATCCTTCTCTGCGATAGTGATGTGAATATTTGAATTGAGGAGGCTTACTACTCTTCCTCTTATAATATCTCCTACCCTAAATGTGATTCTCGATCTACGATCCCCTCTTTCTCTGGGCCATCCGCCTTGTCCACCTGAGAGTGATATACCCCTTGTAGATGAAATGGCAGAAAATCCTGAGATAGTTTTTGCATCATTAATATACAGAATTCTCACCGATATCATGCTACCAAATAGCATATCAATAAATCCAACAAGAATATCTCCAATTTTTGGCAAATTTGGAGTATTTTTTTGCTCAATCCTTACTATTCGTCTCTTCAAATCGTACACCTTGCGTCCAACCGTGCTAGATCGAATACTCCCATCGTCGACATACGTATTCTTGCCGTTCTCAAACTCTTCTATAAATGCAACCTCATCGCCAGGAAAGCTAGCTGTTGCTTTCATTTTTTCAATTGTCAAAGTGATAAGAGACATTCTGTGTTAGAAAGTTATAACTGTTACAGGAACGACGAATTATTCGGTTTCATAGTCTTGTATCCCCACCGTTGATATTGACAAGAAAGAATTTGTACGGTCAAACTTTCAAGCCCACGAGCAAACAACCTATTAGTAACTTCTTTACAACCTTAAACGTGGAGTTTATCGAATGGTTTCCTTATTATCAGGAAATCAGGGAACAATTTGGCTATAGCACTGAGAGGGACCAAGAAGCCGCAAAAGTCCTATCTTATATGACCCGGCGAAAGGCATTAGATCTAAAAGTGCTAAGAAAGAAAATTCACGGAAAGAAGGTCATGGTGATAGGAGCAGGGGTTAACCTAGAAGCTAGTATTTCATATATCAAGAAAAATCGAAACTGTACTAAGATTGTCGCTAATGGAGCAGTTCAAGCAGTTTTAGAACACCGAATCAAACCAGACATCGTGGTGACCGACTTAGATGGGAATCAATTGTTTCTCAAGAAAGCGGATAAGCTGGGGGCAGTCATGGTAGTCCACGCACACGGCGATAATATTCCAGTCATGAATAAAATAGTACCTAAACTTAGACACGTCATAGGCTCTACCCAGGTAATGCCTTTGAATAATGTGTATAATTTCGGTGGCTTCACCGATGGGGATCGCTCTGTTTTTCTTGCTGAAGAATTGGGGGCGAGCCAAATAATACTTGTTGGGATGGATTTAGGAAATGAGATTGGAAAATATTCAAAAGATACGGTCAGAGATTCTGAATTGAAGAAGGCTAAGATGAAAGTAGCAAAAAAATTACTTGCAATGCTGGCAGGTAGAACACGATCAGAGCTATTCGATACCTCGATAAAGCCGATTAGAGGTTTTGCATATCTCGAAGCAGCTTCAAGTTAGCAGAGGATGAATCATTCCGGTGATCCTTGGGAACAATCCCAAAAGCGGGCTTTAGTTTTTCATAAGCTCGGTTGAATGCTTTTGAGGATGCTTCATTGCATCCAGATTAGAAACAATGAATCGACATTTAGCCTCTGAAAAGCTCTTATATCTTTCGTGTCAATGCAAATTGAAATGTCATCTGGCTATTCTGACGATGAAATCAAACGAGCCGCGGAGATTCGTGAATGGCTTGTTAAACTGATTTTTGACAAACATGAGGAGATTGAAAACTTGCGTGCTACCCTTTCCCTCGTAGATAGCATGCTTAAGTCAGGAAGTTTCAAAGCAGCATCTATCTTGAATGATAATTACCCGATCCAATCTAGCCCAACAAATCAATTCTCTCCAACCAAACCATCTGGCATTACAAGTCATCAGCTGTCGAAACAGAGTATAGTCTCAAATGCTGTAGAACCAAATAATCCATCAGCCGCTACGGATATAATACACCAGGGAAACAAATCTAGTTCGACAGCTTCAGATCCTTCTAGATCTCTTATTACAGAAACCAAGGAACTTCATAGAATAAGGGATAACCTACTGCTTGCTAAAGCAGAGTATACTACTGATTTTATAGATATCGTTCCTGCCGACAATATCTCATTAAATACCAACACCGCCCCATTTCGATCTTTTTTCTTGGGAAGAATCCTTGATGGTATGAAGGTTAAGGACGAAGAAAAAGCTCGCAATCATCAAATTAAAGAGTCAGATTCTTTGACTTATCTTGTTGAAGAAGATGAAAGCAACATGATACGTAAAATCAGGATCAACAATTACAGGGATAAGGAACGCCTCAATGAAATATTCAACACATGCGCATGGGTTCTTAGTCGTATGATTGAAAAGGGTTCACGATGAATCATGGACAGAATTGTAGTCCTCGACTTCGGCTCGCAGTATAGCCATCTGATATGTAGGAGGGTAAGGGAAGCAAATGTGTATTGCGAGTTGTTGCGTCATGATACTCCTGCGAGATTGCTTCGAGAAATCAGACCTAAAGGAATAATCATCTCAGGTGGTCCAGCCAGCATATATGTTGAAGGGTCCCCTAGGCCTGATTACGGTATTTTTGACCTCGGAATACCAATCTTAGGGATTTGTTATGGGCATCAATTAATTGTTGACAGATTTGGGGGAAGGATAAGAAAATCTAATGTTCGTGAGTATGGTAGTTCGAACCTTGTTATTGATGATAATAAGGATCTTTTTAGTAATATAAAAGGTAACATTAGATGTTGGATGAGCCACAGCGATACTGCTGAATCGATACCAAAGGATTTCGAAGTACTGGCTCATACCGATAGTTCGTCGTCGGCAGCGATTGTTAACAGAAACAAGAAGCTATTTGGAATACAGTTTCATCCTGAAGTATTACATACGGAAAGCGGAACAGAGATTCTCAGGAATTTCTCATTTCGAATAAGTGAAGCCGCGCCTGCGTGGAATATGAAAGACTTCTTAGAAAGCTCGATCTCAGAGATCAGGAATAAGGTAGGAAGAGATAGAGTATTATGCGCAGTTAGCGGAGGAATTGATTCGACCACAGTAGCGGTTATGCTACATAAAGCAGTCGGAAACAACCTTAGATGTGTATTTGTCAATCATGGTTTGTTAAGAGGCGGAGAAGAGGAGTTAGTAGTCCAATCTTTTGAACAGGTTCTAAATATACCATTAATCGTAGTCAATGCATCAGAGCAATTCACTACAAGGCTGAGTGGAATCAAGGATCCGGAGGAAAAAAGGATGATAATAGGTGAAGAATTTGCTCGAGTATTTAGTGATGTTGCATCTAGACATGGTCCTTTTCAATGGCTCGCTCAAGGAACCCTTTATCCTGATATCATAGAAAGCGGGGTGTCCCATGGCCCAGCATCAGTTATCAAAAGTCACCACAATGTGAAAGGATTGCCTAAATGGCTTGATCTGAAGGTTATTGAACCGCTGAGTACACTTTACAAGGATGAAGTAAAAAGGCTTGCAGAGAATCTTGGCGTCCCTACCCAATTATTGAAGAGGCATCCTTTCCCTGGACCTGGTTTGGCTGTAAGAATTATAGGCGAGGTGAATCATGAGAAAATTCGTATCGCCAGAGAGTCTAGCAAGATAGTCGAAGATGAATTGATGGCCGAAAGCTGGTATGATAAAGTCTGGCAGGCATATGCGGCCGTTGGAGATGATAAGGCGGTAGGAGTAATTGGCGATGGGAGACTTTATGGTCACATTGTTATCATAAGGGTCGTCGATTCCGTTGATGCAATGACAGCTGATTGGGTGCGATTACCTCATGATATCATCGAAAAAATTAGCAATAGAATTAGCAATGAAGTGGAAGGAGTTACTTGGGTGACCTATGCCGTGTCGAGCAAGCCCCCCGCCACAATTGAACCACAGTAAGAGCTATTTATCTCCACAAAATCTCTTCACATAGAAGCATGCATATCACTATCATAATTTTGATCCACACTCTTCGCAATACTTCGAGCCATCTTCATTATCATAGCCACATGCCTTGCACTTCTCGAGCATTTTAGATCCGTTAGACGGGTCGGACTCCATATTAGTGCGATTCTCATTGATCAACACAATGTCACCAATCTTGGAGATCTTTGACCACAGGATTTCAGATGATTTAGCATCCTTTTCAGTTGATTGATCATGGACCATAATACTTACGTCAACTCTTCCATTCTTTAGCCTTCGAAGACCGATTTTCTTTATTTTTCCAATAAGCATGGCCTGTGCGTCATAAGCTGGCATTTCGATTAGTGAGTGTATTGGGAGAAATTCTCCGTTAACCATGGCGCTATGTACTTCATGGGCCGAGTCAACCGCAGAATGTTCATACGCTCTCGAAGATTCTTCAGGTTTCATCGAAGAAATTTGTTGACTTACTCCCTGAGGCTTGACAAAGGATGAATCGCCTTTTTCTAGCTTTTCATTCTGAGGAGATCGAAACTTACGATACTGTGCAATCGTACCCTTGCATTTCTTGCATTTGTATTCGCCCTTCT
>Ga0190265_10002299_pt1 | contig 12813 bp, 14 predicted proteins | sample Popmic124T_FD_133135 | JGI IMG/M metagenome (GOLD analysis project Ga0190265, IMG submission 133135) | Populus adjacent soil microbial communities from riparian zone of Indian Creek, Utah, USA - 124 T | ecosystem: Environmental > Terrestrial > Soil > Riparian zone | place: USA: Utah | collected... | reverse complement strand
GGAGCAGGTCGCCGAGGGTGCAGATCAACACTCCTACAATGCTCCCATGGACGGCGACGAGCGCCGCGCGGAGCGGTTGCGCTCCTTCCTCGTCGGCGGGCTGATCGGAGCCTCGGCGGTGATCGCCGCGGCCCGCAGGAGGCGCAAGCGGGAAGCTCCACGGCATCCGGCGGGCCTCGCGGCGTTCGAGGACGCGCCCTGCTACCAGGAGACGATCGAGCGAGACGCGGTCACCGCTCGAGCCGAGCGAGCGCCCGATCAACGGTGACCAGGTTCACGTCCGCGTCCCCGATGTAGAGCGACTTGCCGACGAGCTGCACTGCCCGCGCCTGTTCGAGGAACGTGCGTGGGGTGCCGACCCGGCTCTTGCCGCGGATGACGAGGAAGGGCCCGAACACGCGCGCCTCGTAACTTTCGCGAGGCTTCGGAAACCGCAGCGGTATCGACATGCGCATCACGAAGTTGTTCGTGTCGCTCGCGTCGAAGATCCAGATCCCGCGTCCGAGCGCGCGTGCCGACCGTAGCTCGGCGAGTGCGAGCTTCGCGTCTGCGCGGGGCACGACGGTTCGCGAGAAGCCCGTGCGCTCGCGCTCCCAGGCCCCGAGGTAGAGCGGCTCGTAGCCGAAGAGGACGTCGTCCGGTCGCGCGCCGGCGGCGAGCCACGTGGAGGCCGCTTTCCGAGCCTGCACTCTCGCGGAGGGCTCGCCCTCGTAGAGGGGTGGGGTCTTGTCCCAGCCCCAGGCGACCTCTGCCGCGAGCAGGGCAACGAGCACGCCCGCGACCACCCCGAGCCGCCCGCGGGAGCCGTGGATGAGGCCGAGCGCGACGAGGCAGGCGAAGAAGGGGAGCACGAAGACCAGGTGGCGCGACTCCGGCGAAGTGGAATCGCCGAGCTCGGCCGTCAGCAGGGCGAGGGATGGTACGAGGACGACGAGTGCGGTCAGCACGGCTGCAGACCTGTTCCGCAGCCACAGCCGGCCGGCCCCGACCGCGGCGAGGACGAGCACGCAGATCAGAGCCAGGGTGAACCCGGCCGTGAAGTCCCCCGCGACGCGTCCGAGGTACTCGAGGATCGCGAGCGGGCCGACCAGTCGCTCGCCGCCGCCCCCGACCCCGACGTCGAATCGTCCAGCGAGGATCAAGTCCGAGTACCAGAACGGGATGCCGAGAACGGCCACGGCTGCAAGAGCGCCGATCGCCTCCCGCGTTCTCGCGCGCGCGAGAACGTAGAGACACTGGGTCGCGAGCACGAGCGCGCCGTAGGGATGTGTTGCGACCACCGCCAGGATCGCCGCGACCCACAGTGCCCAGCGACGCCGGCCGCCACACTCGACTGCCACGAGGAAGGCGAGGTACGACAACGTGCTCGTCAGCAGGAAGAGCGAGTACATGCGCCCGTAGATCCCGTGGAACAGGAGCATCCAGCTCGCCGAGACGAGCGCGGTTGCGACTAGTGCGGCCGCCCGCCCCGCGAGGCGCGCGCAGAGAGCCGCGATCACCGGGACGCTCGCGACGGCGAAGAGCGCCGAAAAGAAGCGAAGCGCCTCGAGGCCCCCGCCGAGATGCGCGACGAGCCAGGCGACGAGGAAGTGGAGCGGGGCGCCGCCGCGCTCACGCTGCACCGTCTCCAGCAGGTCCGGCAGCGATTCGCGCCCGACGAAGAGGGCGAGGGTCTCGTCCTCGTGGGGAGGCCAGGCGGTCAGACGCGCCAGGAGGAAGCCAGCGACGGCGATCGAGCACGCCGCGACGCCGAGCCAGAACGTCCGCGGGCTCGGCTCGAGCGTCGCCCGCGGGATGAGGTATGCAGCTCGGGTGGGAGCAGTCGATGCCGGCGGTTCCCCCGGCTCTCTCGGTCGGGTCACAGGCGCCTGCGCCACGGGCCGTCGAAGCTAGCACTTGTGGCCGTGCTGGTTGGGGGTCGCTTGTGTCGACCGGTCATTTCCGAAGGTTCCGCAGGTCGGAACCTTCGGGACCCGTTGCTAGCCTTCTCGCAGTGCCGATCTACGAATACAAGTGCCCTAAGGGGCACGTGTTCGAGCTCTTTCAAAAGATGAGTGACCCGCCGCCAGAGGTGTGCATCGTGTGCGACGAGGGTCCCCTTCAGAAAGTGCTGTACCCGGTCGCGGCCCACTTCAAGGGCTCGGGCTTCTACTCCACGGATTACGGGCGCAAAGGGCGCAAGCCGTCGCCGGACGGCGACAGGCCGTCGAAGTCGGACTCCGGCGGCAAGTCGGACTCCGGCGACAAGAAGGACGTCAAGAAGGTCGCGGAAACCTGATGCGGGGGGCGGCTGTAGCTGCTCTCCTGCGCGCCGTGCTCGGCGCAGCCGTTTGGCTGGTCGTAATCGGCCTCGTCGCGCTAGCGATCGCTTCGTCGGGCTAGCGACGTCGGCCGCTGATCGCCTCGAGGGCGAGCAGCAAGATCACCGAGCCGGCCACGGCGAGTAGAAACGGTCCGAAATCCCAGCGGAAGCGAACCTCCTCGTCGAGCACGATCTCGCCGATCAGCCCGCCGATCAACGCCCCGATGATCCCGATCGCGATGGTCGCCAGGCAGCCGATCTCCTGCCGGCCGCGAACGACGAGCCGCGCCACCGCGCCGGCGACGAGCCCGAAGAGGATCCACGAAAGGACGTTCACTGGCAGCCCGACCCGAAGGTCGAGCCGGGGAGCGGGGGCTGCGGAGCGGACTGGCCGCGGAACGCGAGGATCGTGCGTCGGGCCTCCTCGTCGAGCTGGATGAACGATCCTCCGCCGAAGTTCTGCGGCGTGCCGCCGAGGCGACAGCGGACCTCACGGTTGCTGCGCTTCTGCACGAGCGCGAGCTGCAGGAACTGACCCGCCGAGAGGTCGGTCGTGAGTGGGCGCATGAGGTCGTCCCCGATGAACGGCAGCTTCATGAACACGCCGAAGCTCGCCATCTTTCCGAGCAGGGCCTGCATCACGTCCTGCTGCCGACGGCCGCGCGTGATGTCGCTCTCGGCCGGGTTGAGCCGATTCTCGCGGATGCGCGAGTAGATCAGCGCGCGCCGGCCGTCCATCTCCTGCTTTCCCTTGGCGAAGCGCCAGCCGGCCCAGCGGTCGCAGCGCTCCTGGGTCGGATACGGGCAGTCGAACTTGTTGGAGAGGATCGGTCCCGGCACGTCGATCGTCACGCCGCCGACCTTGTCGATCACTTCCTTGAAGGCGTCGAAGTTGACGACGACGACGTGGTTGACCTCCGGGACGATCTGTCGAATCGTCCGGATCGCGAGAGCGGGCCCGCCGATTTGCATGGCCGAGTTGATCTTCTCGAAGCCGTATCCGGGCACCTCGACGCGCAGGTCGCGCGGGATCGTGAGGTAGCCGATGCGACCGCGCCCGGGATCGGTGCGGATGAGCATGATCGAGTCCGAGCGCCGAAAGCCCTTGCGCGCGCGCTGGTACGCCGCGTGGTCGGTGCCGAGGAGCAGCGTGACGCTCGGATGCGAGAGCACCAGGCCGTCCTGAGGCTCGAGCGCGGCCCGGGCGCGCGGCCCCAGGCGTTCGTTCGCGTCCTCGGCTCCCTTCCGGACCGCCAGGAAGCCCAACACGACCCAGACGATCAAGAGCACGAAGAGCAGGCCGAGCGCCAGCAGCACGCCCCTGCGCCAGCCGATGCGTCTTTTCGGCCTCTGCTTGGCCCCTGGACCGGGGTAGCGGAGCGGGGGGCGACGGCGTCCGTCGCGGCTCGTCGTCCGCTCCGGCTTCTGAACCGTCGGGACCCGACCCTTGACGCGCCCGCCGCGGTACACGCGGTACGGCTTGTCCTGGGGGCTCATCGGCGGCGTATCGTAGCCGCGTGGCCAGGCCCCCCGTGATCGGCGTCGACGTCGGCGGCACGAAGATGAACGCAGCGCTCGTCTACGAGGACGGACGCATCGAGGACCCTCTGACGCGCAGGACCAAGCGGGGCTCGCAGGAGGAGTTCCTCGCAGATCTGGACGAGTTGATCGAGGAAGTGCACCCTGGTCGGGCCGCCGCTCTGGGCCTCGGCTTGCCGTCCACGATCGACCAGCGGGCCGGTCGCGTCGTCTCCTCCGTCAACATCCCGTGCGCGGACCTGGACATGCGTGCTCGGATGACCGAGCGCTTCGGCCTCCCCACAGCGATCGACAACGACGGAAACGCGGCGGCGATCGCAGAGTGGAAGATCGGGGCAGGGCGCGGCACGGACAACCTGGTGTTGCTGACCCTCGGGACCGGCATCGGCGGTGGGCTCATCCTCGACGGTAAGCCGTTCCGTGGCGCGACCGGGGCTGGGGCCGAGCTCGGGCACATGGTGCTCCAGTACGGCGGGCCCGAGTGCGCCTGTGGCGGGACAGGGCACTTCGAGACTGTCGCTTCGGGTCAGGCGGCCGACGCTGCGGCCAAGGAGTTGCTCGGGGGCGCCTCCGGTGGCGCGGAGCTCGTCGTCGCGGCCGGCGGCGGTGACGAGCCGGCCGTAGAGGCGCTCGCCCAGATCGGCCGGCGGCTCGGCGCCGGGATCGCCAGCCTGATCAACATCTTCGAGCCCGAGCTCGTCGTGATCGGCGGGGGCTTCGGCCAGGCCGGCGAGCTGCTGCTCGGCCCGGCGCAGGAAGTCATCGCGCGCGAGGCGCTGCTTCCAGGGCGCGACACCGTGCGCATCGTCCCGGCCGAGCTCGGGCCGAGGGCGGGCCTCGTGGGCGCGGGCTTCGTCGCCTACGAGGCTCTCGAGTAGTGCCCCTTGCAGTCTGTGCGACGCCGATCGGCAACCTCGAGGACGTCACCCTGCGCGTGCTGCGCGAGCTGGCCGAGGCAGAGCTCGTGCTCTGCGAAGACACGCGCCACACCGGGAAGCTTCTGGAGCGGCATGGAATCCGTGCGCACTTGCTCAGCTACCACGAACACAACGAAGCGGCACGGACCGCCGAGGTGCTCCCACGACTCCAGGCCGGCGAGCGGATCGCTCTGGTGAGCGACGCGGGCCTTCCTGCAGTCAGCGATCCGGGTGCGCGGTTGATCGCCACCGCGATCGAGGCCGGCGTGCCGGTGACCGTTTTGCCAGGGCCCTCGGCGGTTGAGACGGCGCTCGTCGCGAGTGGGCTCGTCGGCGACCGTTTTCAGTTCGTCGGCTACCTGCCTCGAGGCGAGCGTGCGCTACGCGCCCTGTGGGAGGAGCTGGGCGCGTGGCCGCATCCCGTGGTGGCCTTCGAGTCGCCCCGCCGGCTCCCCGCCAGCCTCGCCTCGCTTGCAGAAGCCCATCCGACGCGACCGGTGGCGGTTTGCCGGGAGCTCACGAAGCGATTCGAGGAGGTCGTGCGGGGGAGCGCCGCCGAGGTTGCGGAGCACTACTCGGAGGCGCCGAAGGGCGAGCTCACGGTCGTCGTCGGGAGCGCGCCGACGGTCGAGGCCGAAGACGCCCAGGCTCTCGAGGCGGTTGCCGAGCTCGTCGCCGAGGGGGTCGGGCGCCGTCGCGCGGCGGAGATCGTCTCGCGGCTCACGGGCGTGGCGCGCAACCGCCTTTACCGCCCCTCTTTGTAGCCAGATTTGACAACAGCCGACCACGCTGTTACCGTGCCGGGCTCGTGGTTTTCAAAATTGGCAACAGAATGTTGATGCTGCTGCTCGCAGCGATGGCGGCCCTCGTCTTGGCCCCCGGGGCCGGCGCCTGGAGCTGGCCCGTCGGCGGGCCGGTACTCCGGAGCTTCCTCACCGAGGACGATCCGTACCAGGGCGGTCAGCACCGCGGTGTGGACATCGGGGCGCTCTCGGGCGCCGACGTGCGCGCACCCGCGCGCGGCGTGGTCGCGTTCGCCGGCTCGTTGCCACATGCGGGGCTCGGCGTCACCATCCGCACTGAGGACGGGTACTCGATCACGCTCATCCATCTTGGGTCCGTCGGCGTTCGGGTCGGCACCGCGCTCGAGGAGGGCGAGGGCGTCGGCACCATCGGCCCGAGCGGCGAGGTTGAGCACGCCGAGCCGTACGTGCACCTCGGAATCCGGGTGACGGCCGAGCCTCACGGCTACCTCGACCCAGTGACCCTGCTGCCTGCGCGCACGCCGCCGCCCGCTGAGCCGAGCCCCGACCCCGCTACGCCCGCGCCTCCCCAGCCATCCGTCACGGCAGGATCGACCGTCACGGCAGGATCGACCAATGAGCCCGCGAGGAGCGCCCGCAGCGCGCCGCCGGTGACACGCAAGCGCTCTCGATCCCGGGCGGTCCGAGCGTCGACTGCGGCCGCTCCCGTTCCCCAGTCGAGCTCCACGCATGCCGTGGCCGGTCGGGCGCAGCGCGTTGCGCCGGCCTCGGTCCGCTCGGCACCGCGAAAGGAGGCCGCACAGCCTCAACCTCCCGTCGCGCGCCCGTCGTCGACCACGCCGCGGGAGGCTGCGCAACCGGTGCCGGCGCGGCAACCGGTGCGAACTCCCGCGGAGTCAGGCCGCGCCGCCTGGAGCAGCACGGGCCGGCGACTCGAGACCCCCGTTCGCGCCCCGGCGGTCACTCACAAGGGCCGAATAGCTCTCTTGGTCGGGCTGGCGATCGGCGTCGGGCTCGTGCTCTTCGGGCTCGCTGGCCTGCGCCGGCGTGGGGTGCCGGTGAGGCCGGCGGCCAGCCCTATCATTGCTCGCAATGCGCTTCTACCTGACGACCCCCATCTACTACATCAATTCGACGCCGCACATCGGTCATGCCTACACGACCATCGCGGCGGATGTCCTGGTGCGTCATCACCGACAGCGCGGCGACGAAACGTTCTTCCTCACCGGCACGGACGAACACGCGTCAAAGGTGGCACGAGTCGCCGAGGAGCAGGGACTCACGCCGAAGGAGTACGCCGACCAGATCGTCGTGCACTGGCGCGCGCTTCCTGAGCGCATTAATGCCCAGCCCGACTTCTTCATCCGCACCACCGACGAGGGCCACAAGGCGTTCGTCCAGGACTTCCTCCAGCGGATCTACGACAACGGGGACATCTACGAGGACACCTACGAAGGTCTCTACTGCGTCGGTTGCGAGGCCTTCAAGACCGAGGCCGAGCTCGTCGACGGCAAATGTCCCGAGCACGGCGTCGAGCCCGAGTACATCCGCGAACAGAATTACTTCTTCCGCCTCTCGGCTTACCAGGCCCGGCTGCTCGAGCTCTATGACCAGCGCCCCGAGTTCGTCCTGCCGAAATTCCGCGCCAACGAGGCGCGGAGCTTCATCGAGCAGGGACTGCAGGACTTCAGCATCAGCCGCGCAGGCCAGCCCTGGGGAGTGCCGCTTCCCTGGGCGCCGGACCAGGTCACCTATGTCTGGGTCGACGCGCTCATCAATTACCTGAGCGCCCTCTCGTATGCGCAGGAGGGCGAGAATCTCATCGAGACCTACTGGCCTGAGGTTCGTCATCTGCTCGCGAAGGACATCCTTCGCTTCCACTGCGTCTTCTGGCCCGCCTTGCTGCTCTCCGCCGGCTATCCGGTCCCGAAGCAGCTCTTCGTCCACGGGTATCTCACGATCGACCAGCAGAAGATCTCGAAATCGCTCGGCAACGTCATCGAGCCGCTCGACCTGATCGACGTCTACGGAGCCGACGCGTTGCGGTACTACCTTTTTCGTGCGGCGCGGTTCGGCCAGGACGGAAACGCCTCGGTCGAGGAGCTTCACGAGCGCTACGAGCGTGAGCTCGGCAACGACCTCGGAAACCTGCTCTCAAGAACGACTGCCCTCATCGCCCGGTCCCGGGATGGAAAACTGGTTGCTCCTCCCGATAGCTCGGGGGTGATCGCCGACGCCGTCGTGGGAATCGGCCGCGAGGTGCCGAACCTGCTCGACGAGTACGACCTCACGGGGGCGCTCGATGTGATCTGGGACGTCGTCAGGGGCCTGAACAGGCACGTCGAGCAAACCAAGCCGTGGGAGATCGCAAAGGACGAGTCGCGTACGGACGAGCTGGACCGAGTGCTCTACGAGCTGGCCGACGGCCTGCGCGCGGTCGCCGTCGCCCTCTCGTCGTATCTCCCCGAGACCTCCGGGCGGATCCTCACCGCGCTGCGGCAGCCCGACGACCTCTCCTGGGAGCTCGTCGCGCCCGGTCGTGCGCAGTCGGCCGAGGGCATCGAGGCCGCCGAGCCGCTCTTCCCGCGCGTCGACCTTCCGACCGCGGCCGCTTGATCGATACACACGCGCACCTAGACGCGTGCGCAGACCGTCCGTCCGCGCTGCTGCGCCGGGCGCGCGACGCCGGCGTCGATCGCGTGGTGACGGTCGGCACCGGGATCGAGTCCTCCCGGGAGGCGGTCGCGCTCGCCGACCGTCACGAGGAGGTGTTCGCGGTGCTCGGCATCGACCCGCACCAGGCAGGCGGGAGCGAGGCGGAGCGGATCGACGAGCTCCGTGAGCTCTTCACCCATGACAAGGCGGTCGGCGTGGGGGAGACGGGCCTCGATTTCTTCCGCGACCACGCGACGCCCGACAGTCAGCGGCGCCTGTTCGAGGCCCAACTCGACCTGGCGCGCGAGCTGGGGAAGCCCGTCGTCATCCACAACCGCGACGCCGATGACGCCACGGCGGACGTCCTCGCCGGGTTCCACGGCACGGTCGTCCTGCACTGCTTCTCGTCGCCGGGGCTGCTCGAGCCCGCTCTCGAGCGCGGGTACTACGTCTCGTTCGCAGGGAACGTCACGTTCCCGAAGGCCGAGGCCCTGAGGTCAGCGGCCTCCCGCATCCCGGCCGAGCGAATTCTGGCCGAGACCGACAGTCCCTATCTCGCCCCGCAGCCGCGCCGTGGGCGACCGAATGAGCCCGCGAACGTCGTCCACACTTTGGAGGTGCTGGCCACCGCTCGTGGCGAAGACCCCGACGAGCTTGCCGCGCAGATCGACGCCAATGCCTCGGTCGCGTTCTCGCTGCCGTGAAGCCGCTGCCGACTCCGAACAAAGACCTCGGGCAGCACTTCCTGGTCGACGACAACATTCTGGGGGTCATCGGGCGCCTCGCCGAGCTCGACCGGGAGGACGTGGTGCTCGAGGTCGGGCCCGGGCTGGGAGTCCTGACCACGTACCTCGCCGACCGGGTCGCTCGGGTGCATGCGGTCGAGCTCGACCGCTCTCTGGAGCCACACTTGACCGAGCGGATCGGCGACCGCACCAACGTCCACCTGGTCTATGGCGATGCCATGCGCACCGACCTGTCGGCACTGCGCCCCGCCCCGGAGAAGTTCGTCGCGAACCTTCCGTACAACGTCGCCACTCCGCTGGTCGTCGAGAGCCTAGATGGGCTGCCGAGCCTCGAGCTCTGGACGGTCATGGTTCAGCGCGAGGTCGCCGACCGGTTCTTCGCGCGCCCCGGGACGAAGGCGTACGGGGCGGTATCCGTCCTCGTCCAGCTGGCCACGGAGCGGACTGGTTTCCACCCGGTCTCCCGCACCGTCTTTCGTCCGCCCCCCAACGTCGACTCCGCCCTCGTCGCATTCAGGCGCACCGAGCTCCCCGCGGGCTACGCGCACGTGAAGCAAGTTGTCGAGGCCGGGTTTTCGCACCGGCGAAAGACCCTGCCGAACTCGGTCGAGCACTCCGGGCTGGCGGAGCGCGAACGAGCAGCCACGGCCCTTGCTTCGATCGGCCGCCCACCCGAGACCCGGGCCGAGGCGCTCGAGCCCGAGGAGTTCGCCGCGCTGGCCGAGGCACTTCGGTGATCCGGCGGCCCGCGACGGCGAAGATCAATCTCGCGCTCGTGGTCGGCGCGGCCAGGCCTGACGGCAAGCACGAGGTTGCGACGATCCTCCAGCGGATCGATCTCGCGGACCGTGTCGCCCTGCAGCCGGCAAGCGGTCTCGAGGTGCACGGCTTCGCCGAGGATTCGCTAGTCCGCGATGCCCTCGTTGCGCTTGCGGCGGCAGTCGGGACCGAGCCGGCCTGGGCAGCGACGATCATGAAGAGCATCCCTGTCGCCGCCGGTCTCGGAGGAGGCAGCTCGGATGCCGCGACGGCCCTCCGGCTGGCGAACGAGACCTTGCCGGAGCCGTTGGTCCCCGAGCGGCTGACCGCGATCGCCGCGGACCTCGGTGCAGACATTCCCTTCTTCCTCAAGCAGGGGCCGCAGCTCGGGGAGGGCGACGGCACAGAGCTCACGCCGCTCGAGCTACCGCAGGACTACTACGTCGTGCTCGTCCTGCCCACCGCCGTGGTGAAGGCGTCGACCGCCGAGGCTTACGCGGCCTTTGACCAGCGCGAGGGCGCGAAGGGCTTCCGGAACCGGCGCGCAGCGCTGCGCCGAGCGCTCGCGCAGATCGAGCGGCCGCGTGACCTGGCTGCGCTTCCGGCCAACGACCTCGCCACCTCTCCGGTCGCCGACGAGCTGCTCGCGCGCGGCGCGTTCCGTGCCGACGTCAGCGGCGCCGGTCCCACGGTGTACGGCCTCTTCACCCGCCGCGAAGATGCCGCTGCTGCGAGGAAAGCCCTGGGCACCCTGGGCAGGACCTGGCTCACGGTGCCTGCTTGGTACGGTTGAGCCATGACCTACGGCAGCCCCGAGCTTGGGCGCGGCGAGGTCCTCGAGCACGGAACCACGAGAGGCGGCCGCTGGCTTCGCGAGCGGCGGATCAGGATCGCCCTGTGGATCGCGGTAATCGAGGGCATCTTGATCGTGTTCCACCAGATCCCGTGGAGCCTCGCCATCGTGGTCGCAATCGCTGTGGTCGCCGGTTACTTCTGGGGCCGGGACCGGCTGCCGTCGGACAGCGCCCGCCAGGCGGCCTGGATCGCGGCCGCGTCGCAGGCGGTGGTCATCTTCGTGCCGATCCTGCTCACCATCGCAACGATCCTCGCCTTCACCGTGTTGGCGATCATTGCGATCGTCGCCTTGCTGGTGCTGCTCGGCGACCGCCGCTAGCTCATGGCAGACTGATGTTCTGAGCAGTCCTCTTCTTTGGGGCGTAGCCAAGTGGTAAGGCAGCGGGTTTTGGTCCCGCGATCCCAGGTTCGAATCCTGGCGCCCCAGCACGTCCCTTCCACACAGTGACCGCACGCGCCCTCGCAGCCGTCGTCCTTGCCGGTGGACTCGGAACCCGGATGCGTTCGGACACGCCCAAGCACCTCCACCCGATTCTCGGCCGGCGCATGGTCGACTGGGTGCTCCAGGCGGCTCGAGCCCTCGAGCCGGACAAGCTCGTAGTCGTCAGTTCGCCGGACATCCACGACGCATTCGACGACGTCGAGGTCGCGGTGCAGGCCGAGGCACGCGGCACCGGCGACGCCCTGGCCTCGGCTCGCGACGCTCTCGACGGATTCGACGGCGACGTGCTGGTCGTCTCGGGCGACACCCCGCTCCTCACCTCCGAGCTGCTGGAGCGGCTCGTCGAGACCCACCGCGGTGACGGAGCCGCCGCGACCGTGCTGACCTTCGAGCCCGACGATCCGGGCGCGTACGGACGGATCGTCCGCGGTGCAGACGGGGGAATCAGCGAGATCGTCGAAGCGGCCGACGCGAGCGAGAAGCAGCTGAAGATCGGGGAGGCGAACTCGTCGATCTACGTCTTCGCCGCCGATCGCGTCTGGCCCGCGGTCGACAAGCTGGAGGCGGCGAATGCGCAGGGCGAGCTCTATCTGACCGATGCCGTGCGCCACCTCGTCGCGGGTGGCGAGCGCGTCGGCACGCACGTGGCCAACCCGGCGCTTGATGCCGAGGGCGTCAACACGCGGGTAGAGCTGGCCGCGGCGGCGGCTGCCCTACGCGACCGCGTCAACGAGCAGCACATGCTCGCCGGAGTGACCATCGTCGACCCGGCGACGACCTGGATCGACGCCGACGTCGAGCTAGAGGCCGATGCCGTGATCCACCCATTCACGGTCCTCCGGGGCAAGTCGCGAGTCGCAGCGGGAGCCGAGGTCGGCCCACACGTGGTCGCGATCGATGCGGAGATCGGCCCCGGTGCGACGGTCGGACCGTTCTGTTACCTTCGCCCCGGAGCCGTGCTCGAGGCGGGCGCGAAGGCCGGGACATTCGTGGAGATCAAGAATTCGCACATCGGCGAAGGTGCGAAGGTGCCGCACCTTTCCTACATCGGCGACGCCGATGTCGGCGAGGGCACCAACATCGGCGCGGGGGCCATCACCGCCAACTACCGGCCCGAGCTGGGCAGCGGCAAGCAGAGGACAACGATCGGCCGCAACGTCCATACCGGAAGCCAGAATGTCTTTGTTGCTCCGGTCACGCTTGGCGACAATGCTTGGGTTGCGGCCGGGTCGGTCGTCACCAAAAACGTCCCGCCCGGAGCGCTCGCCCTCGGGCGCGCGCGCCAGGTCAACAAGGAGGGCTATGACGATCGAAAGCGGCATGACTGAGCTGACCACCACCCTCCCGGGCCTCGAGACAGCCAACGAGCCCATGCTGGAGCCCGAGGCGGTCCACAGCCATTTCATCGAGCGCGGGCCGTCGAAGCGGCTGATGCTGTTCTCGGGCCGGTCGCACCCGGTGCTGGCCGAGAAGATTGCCGAGCGGATCGGAGTCGAGCTCGGCGCCGTCGAGCTACGCACGTTCGCGAACGGCGAGACCTACTGCCGCTACGAGGAGTCGATCCGCGGCGCCGACGTCTTTCTCGTGCAGACCGGCTGCGAGCCGGTCGACCGCAACCTCTTCGAGCTCCTCGTGATGATCGACGCGGCGCGCCTCGCATCGGCCAAGAGGATCACAGCCGTACTGCCTTGGTTCCCCTACTCGCGGCAGGACAAGAAGTCGAAGCCGCGTGAGCCGATCACGGGCAAGCTCGTCGCCGACATCCTCCAGGTCGCCGGCGCCGACCGCGTGCTGACCATGGATCTCCACGCGGGCCAGATCCAGGGCTTTTTCC
>Ga0190265_10002298_pt1 | contig 12813 bp, 11 predicted proteins | sample Popmic124T_FD_133135 | JGI IMG/M metagenome (GOLD analysis project Ga0190265, IMG submission 133135) | Populus adjacent soil microbial communities from riparian zone of Indian Creek, Utah, USA - 124 T | ecosystem: Environmental > Terrestrial > Soil > Riparian zone | place: USA: Utah | collected... | reverse complement strand
GTCGGTTTCGAGGTGCTCGTCGACCCGCTGAGCGTCTTCATGATGCTCGTCGTCTCGGGGGTCGGCTTCCTCATCCTCTCCTACGCGACCGGTTACATGGCCGGCGACGCGGAGGAGCGGCGCTATCACGCGTACAAGGCGCTCTTCGTCTTCTCGATGCTCCTGCTCGTCCAGGGCGGGAACCTGCTCCTGCTGCTCGCGGGGTGGGGGATGGTCGGGCTCTCCTCGTACCTCCTGATCAACTACTGGCACGAGCGGTCGACCGCGGTCGCGGCAGGCAAGAAGGCGTTCGTCATGAACGCGCTCGGCGACGCGACGTTCGCGCTCGCGCTCTTCATCCTGATCGCGCAGACGGGCGCGCTCTCCTTCGCGCCCGTCTTCGAGCGCGCCCCCGAGGCGCTCGGCGAGTCGACGACGCTCTCGGTGCTCGTCGCGCTCGGGCTGCTCGGCGGCGCGGTGGCGAAATCCGCGCAGATCCCGCTCCACACGTGGCTTCCGGATGCGATGGAGGGCCCCACGCCCGTCAGCGCGCTCATCCACGCGGCCACGATGGTCACGGCCGGCGTCTACCTGATCGCGCGCACCTCGCCGCTCTTCGAGCTCGCGCCGGCGATCCACGACCTCGCGGCGATCCTCGGCGGGGTGACGATCGTCGTGGCCGGGCTGATCGCGCTCGTCCAGACGGACATCAAGCGCGTGATCGCGTACTCGACCATGAGCCAGATCGGCTACATGTTCCTCGCTGTCGGGCTCGGCGCGTACGGCGCCGGGATGTTCCATCTGATGACGCACGCGTTCTTCAAGGCGCTGCTCTTCATGGCGGCCGGCGTCGTGATCCACGCCCTCGCCGGGGAGCAGGACATCCGCCGCATGGGCGGTCTCGGGCGAGAGCTGCCCTGGACGACGCGGCTCTTCGTGATCGGCGCGCTCGCGCTGGCGGCGATCCCGCCGTTCGCCGGCTTCTTCTCGAAGGACGCGATCCTCGCGAGCGCGGCGAACGCGGGCGCGCTCGGCTGGATCCTCTGGACGCTGGGCGCGATCGGCGCATTCCTGACCGCGCTCTACACCTTCCGGCTCGTCTTCGTCGTGTTCGGCCCGCCGATCAGCGACTTCGCGCGCGAGCACCTGCACCGCGAGCGCTTCGAGGGGCCGCTCGCGATGATGTGGCCGGTTGCGATCCTCGCCGTCCTCTCCGTGGTCGGCGGGTTCCTCCAGGTGCCGGGGCTCTGGCACCTCGTGGACGACTGGCTCCACCCGGTCGTCGAGTCGCTCGAGGAGGTGCACGGCTGGGTCGCGTGGTTCTCGGCGCTCGTCGCTCTCGCGCTTGCGCTCGCCGGGATCGGGCTCGCCTGGCTCCTCTGGGGCCGTCGGAGCGACGTGCCGGAGCGGGTGCGCACACGCGCGCCGTGGCTCGCGGCGGGACCGGAGCACAAGTTCTGGTTCGACGAGGCCTACGACGGCGCGTTCGGCTGGCCGACGCGCATGCTCGCGGCGACGCTGGGCCGCTACGTCGAGCGGCCGGTCTTCCTCGACCCGCTGGGCGGGGTCGGGACCGGGATGCGCGGCCTCTCCGGCCGCCTCGGGGCCGTCCAGACGGGCGGAGTCCGGGTCTACGTCCTCATGCTCGCGCTCGGCCTCGCCGTCCTCACCCTCGTCTTCGAGCTGGTCGGGTAGATGCTCACGACCGCGCTCATCTTCGTTCCGCTCGCCGGCGCGCTGCTCGTCTGGCTCATCCCGTGGGCCACGTCGCGGGCGGCGGGCGGGTTCGCGCTCCTCGTCGCGCTCGCGGAGCTCTTCCTCTGGGTCGTCGCGCTCGGGCGGATGAACTTCGCGTCGGGCGGGCTCCAGCAGGCGACGGAGACGCCCTGGTTCGAGGACCTCGGCGTCGCGTACAAGGTCGGGCTCTACGACTTCTCGCTCTGGCTCGTCGGGCTGACCGCGTTCGTGACCGTGGCCGCGATCGCGTACGGGACCTGGGCCGGACGCGAGCGGCCGCGTGCGTACTTCGGCCTGCTCCTCTTCCTCGCCGGCGCGACGACGGGCGTCTTCGTCGCGCAGGACCTGCTCGTCTTCTACGTCTTCTTCGAGGCGATGCTGATCCCGCTCTACGTGCTGATCGGCGTCTGGGGCGGCGCGCGCCGGAGCGCGGCGACGCTCAAGTTCATCGTCTACACGATGGCGGGCTCGCTCCTCATGCTCGTCTCCGTCATCGCGCTCGGGCTCGCGAACGGGACGTTCGACCTGACCGAGCTCTCGACGAGCGGGAACGACTGGATCTTCCTCGGCTTCCTCGCCGCCTTCGCGGTCAAGGCGCCGATCTGGCCGTTCCACGGCTGGCTGCCGGATGCGTACCGCGAGGCGCCCGCCGAGGTGTCCGCGCTCCTCTCGGGCGTGATCTCGAAGACGGCCGCATACGGCATCCTCCGCATCGTCCTGCCGGTGTTCCCCGAGCCCGTCTCGGACTGGCGGGTGGTCATCCTCGTCCTCGCCTCGATCGGACTCGTGTACGGGTCGCTGCTCGCCTTCCGGGCGCCGGACGTGCGCGGCGTGATCGCGTACTCGAGCCTGGGGCAGATGTGCCTGATCGTGATCGGCCTCGTCGCGCTGACCGACTCGGGGCTCACCGGCGCGGTGCTGCACATGGTCAGCCACGGGCTCGTCTCGGCCGGGCTCTTCCTGCTCGCCGGCGCGATCGAGCGGCGGACGGCGACGGGCGAGCTCGCGCTGCTCGGCGGGATGGCGCGCGGGCGCCCGCGGCTCGCATCGCTCCTCATCGCCCTCTCGGTGGTCGCGCTCGCGGTGCCGTTCTCCGTCGCGTTCGCCGGCGAGTTCCTCATCCTGAACGGGATCTTCCCGGTCGGCTGGGGCTGGGCGGTCGTCGGGGCCGCCGCGATCCTGCTCGCGGCGCTCTACATGCTCCGGCTCGTCTCGGCCGTGCTCCACGAGGGGCCCGGCGAGGCGGTCTCCGAGGTCGCGCTCGACCTCCGCCCGGCCGAGGTCGGGATCGTCGGCGCGCTCGCGGTCGCGCTCGTCGCGCTCTCCTTCTGGCCGGCCGCGATCACCGACCGCGTCTTCGGCGGCGACCCGGCCCGCGCGGTCGAGACGGGGTTCTCCGGCGGCGGTGAGGCGATGCCGTGATCGAGGTTCGCCACCCGGACATCGACTGGGCCGCGCTCGCGCCCGTCCTCGTCCTGCTCGGGACTGCCGTGTGGGTGCTCCTCGTCGGGGTCTTCCTCCCGCGCGGCGCGCGGCGGGTCTTCTCGGCGTTCTTCGCCGCTGCCGGGTTCGTGGCGGCGGGGATCGTCTCGGGAATCCTCTTCGGGCTCGACGAGGAGGCCTCCACGCTCGTCCGCGACTCGCTCGCCCGCGACCGGCTCGCGGAGCTCGGGCAGATCCTCGTCGCCGGGGCGGGCCTCCTCTCGGTCGGCGTCTCGTACTGGGAGTCCCGGGGCCCGCGCGGCGACGACCCGCGCGTGCCGGCGGACGACCACCGCGAGCGGGTCGTCGAGTGGTACGTCCTCCTCCTCACCGCCGTGGCCGGGATGGCGTTCTTCATGCAGGCGAACTCGCTCGTCACGCTCTTCCTCGGCCTCGAGTGGTTCTCGATCGCGCTCTACGTCCTCTGCGCGATCAGCGTCCACCGGATCGCGGCGCTCGAGGCGGGCCTCAAGTACCTGATCGTCGGGAGCTTCGGGTCGGCGATCCTCCTCTTCGGCTCGGCGTTCGTCTACGGCGGCACCGGCGCGCTCACGTTCGGCGGGATCGCCGAGGGCGCGGCCGACGGGGAGCGGCTCTTCCTCGTCGCCGGGCTCGCGATGATCCTCGTCGGGCTCGCGTTCAAGATCTCCGCGGCGCCGTTCCACATGTGGACGCCCGACGTCTACGAGGGCGCCCCGACCCCGGTGACGGCGTTCATGTCGGCCGCAACGAAGATCGCCGGGCTCGTCCTCACGCTGCGGTTGCTGCTGATCGCCTTCCCCGAGGAGGAGGAGCTCTGGACGATCACGCTCGCCGTGATCGCGACGATCTCGCTCGCCTGGGGGAACATCGCGGCGCTCACGCAGCGGAGCGTGAAGCGGCTGCTCGCGTACTCGAGCGTCTCGCACGCCGGCTTCCTGCTCATGCCGATCGCGGCGGGGAACGCGCTCGGCGGCCGGGCGCTCCTCTTCTACCTCGTGCCGTACGCGGCGCTCTCGATCGGCTCGTTCGCCGTCGTCGCCGCGCGGGAGCGCGAGCTCGCCGCCGACGTCACGCTCGACAACCTGGCCGGCTTCGGGTGGGAGCGGCCCTTCCACGCGCTCGCGATGAGCGTCTTCATGTTCGGCTTCATCGGGCTGCCTCCCGCGGGGCTCTTCCTGGGCAAGTTCTACGTCTTCACGGCGGTGTACGAGCGCGGCTGGACGTGGCTCGTCATCGTCGGGGTCGTCGCCACCGTCGTCTCGGTCGCGTACTACCTCGCGGTCGTGCGGGCGATGTACGGGAGCTCCGCGGAGCTCAGGGTCGCGCCCGCGGGCGGCTCGCCGCCGCGCGACTGGCCGCTCACCACGACCGTCTTCGCGTGTCTCGCCGTCGCGGTGGCGACGCTCGTCGTGCCGGACCCCCTCGTCGACCTGGCCCGCGACTCGCTCGCGTTCCTCTCGTTCCCGTTCTAGTAGCGTGAGCTCGCGCGTCGTCGTCCTCGGCGGGGGGATCGCTGGAGAGAGCTTCGTCGCCGCGCTCGCGCGGGAGGCGCCGGGCGCGCAGGTGACGCTCGTGGAGCGCGAGCTCGTCGGCGGCGAGTGCTCGTACTGGGCCTGCATCCCGTCCAAGACGCTCCTGCGCCCGGTCGAGCTCGCCGCGCAGGCCGGGCGGACGCCCGGGGTCCGGGGAAGCGGGATCGATCCCGAGGGAATCTTCGCCTGGCGCGACGAGATCGCGGGCGGAGGCGACGAGAGCCAGGTCGCGTGGGTCGAGGACCTCGGCGCCGAGTTCGTCCGCGGCGACGGCGAGGTCGCCGAGCCCGGGCTCGTCCGCGTGGGCGGGCGCGAGCTCCCGTACGACCACCTGCTCGTCGCGACCGGCTCCGACCCGGCGCCCCCGCGGCTCGAGGGGATCGAGGACGCGGCGCACTGGACGAGCCGCGACGCGACGAGCGCGAGCGAGATCCCCGAGCGGCTGCTCGTCGTCGGCGGGGGCGCGGTCGGGTGCGAGCTCGCGCAGCTCTACGCCCGGCTCGGCGCCGAGGTCGTGCTCGTGCAGAGCGGCGCGACCGTCCTCGACCGGATCGACGCGGACGCCGGCTCGCTCCTCGCCGAGTGCCTGGCGGAGGACGGCGTCGAGGTGCGAACGGGCACGCGGCCGAGCGCCGTCGAGACCGGCGGGGGCCGTGTGCGGCTCAGCTGCGATGGTGCGGGCGGCGGGGAGCTCGAGGGGACGCACCTCCTGCTCGCCACCGGCCGGCGCGCTCGGGTCGAGGGGTTCGGTCTCGAGCGGCTCCCGGTGACCGTCGGGCGAGGCGGAATCGAGGTCGACGAGCGTCTCCGCGCGGCCGACGGCGTCTGGGCGGCCGGCGACGTGACCGGGGTCGCGCTCTTCACGCACGTGGGGAAGTACCAGGCGCGGGTGGCCGCGACGAACGTCGCGGGCGGGGTCGCGCGGGCCGACTACCGGGCGATCCCTGCGGCGATCTTCACCGACCCGCAGGTCGCGTCGGTGGGGGACACCTCGGGCGACGGCGCGGTCACCTCGACCGCCACGCTCGCGAGCGTCTCGCGCGCCGGGACGTACGCGAGCCCGAAGCCGCCCGGCTTCGTGAAGCTCTTCGCCGACCCGATGCGTGGCGTGCTCGCAGGCGCGGTCGTCGTCGGGCCCGAGGCGGGCGAGATGATCGGCCAGCTCACGGTCGCCGTGCGGGCCGAGGTGCCCGTCGAGGTGCTGCGAGACACGATCCAGCCGTTCCCCACGTTCTCCGAGGCCGTGTTCTTCGCCGCTCGCGAGCTCGCGTTGTAGCCTCCCAGGACATGGGAAACGGAGCCGACATCGAGACACTCGGGCGGCTTGCGCTCTTCGCCGACCTCACGCGCCCGCAGGTCGAGGCGATCGCGCACACGTTCGAGGAGGAGATGTTCCCGGAGGGCCAGCGCGTCCTGCGCCAGGGCTTCTCCGGCTCGAATCTCTACGTGATCCTCGACGGGGAGGCGGCCGTCGTGATCGACGGCACCGAGAGGACGCGGCTCGGCCGCGGGGAGTTCTTCGGCGAGGCGTCGACGCTCCTCGGCACGCCGCCGACCGCGGACGTCGTCGCCACGATGCCGCTCCGCTGCCTCGTCGTCCCCGCCGCCGAGCTCGAGAGGTTCCTCATGGCGTATCCGGCCGTGGCCATCCGGATGCTGAAGGACGAGGTGCAGCGGCTCGCCACCACCTTGCAGTGGCTCTGACGTTTCCCCCGGCCGAGTACCCCGTGGTCGTCGTCGGGAGCGGGCCGGGCGGGCTCCAGACGAGCTACTGCCTGTCGCGGCTCGGGATCGACCACGCGGTGCTCTCCGCGGACGAGGCGCCCGGCGGGATGTTCCGCTCGCTCCCGATCTTCGGCCGGCTCCTCTCCTGGTCGAAGCCGGACGCGCCGTTCGAGCCCGGCACGCGTGAGTACGAGTGGTACGACCACAACAGTCTCCTGGCGGACGACCCGGCGCACCGTGCGCTCGTCCCGGCCGAGATGAACCGCTCGTTCGCCGTGCCCTCGCGCGCCGAGATGGAGGCCGGCCTCACCGCCTTCGCCGAGCGGGCGGGAGTGCGCGTGCAGTACGGCTGCCGCTGGGAGAGCACGCGCCGCGCGGAGGACGGCGGGCTCGTCCTCCACACGTCCACGGGTGAGTACCGCTGCCGCGCGGCCGTCTTCGCCCTCGGGGTGACGGACCCGTGGAAGTCGGACATTCCCGGCATCGAGGACGTGCCGCATTACGCCGAGACGCTCGAGCCGCGGGCCTACGAGGGCAAGCGCGTGATCGTGATCGGCAAGCGGAACTCCGGCTTCGAGATCGCGGACGGGCTGCTCCCCTGGGCGCGCCGGGTCGTGCTCGTCTCGCCGCGGCCCGTGCAGACGTCGGTGCTCGCGCTCTCGAGCGTTCGCGTGCGCTACATGCAGCCGCTCGAGGACGCCGGGCTCGGCGGCGGGACGCTCGCCCTCGACGCGGCGATCGAGCGCGTGGAGCGGACGGGCGAGGGCGGGTTCCGCGTCCACGCGCACGGGACGACCCGGCCGGGCGAGATCGAGCTCGAGGCGGACGCGGCGATCGCGGCAACCGGCTTCCGTACGCCGCTTCTCGACCTCGGCGAGGTGGGGGTGCAGACGGTCGCGCAGGGACGGATCCCTGCGCTCACCCCGTTCTGGGAGGCGGTCGGCGCGCCGGGCGTCTACGTCGCCGGAAACGCGACGCAGGGCGCGGCCGGCCTGCGGCGCCACGGCGTCGGGGCGAGCTCGCCGGCGGTGCACGGCTTCCGCTACAACGCGCGCGTGCTGGCGGAGGCGATCGCGGAGCGCCACTTCGGGGTCGTCCCGGAGCGTTCGTTGCTCGCCCCGAACGAGATCGCGCCGTTCCTCGCCCGGGAGCTCGCGCACGGGCCGGACCTCTGGGCACAGAAGGCGTATCTCGCGCGGGTCGTGACGCTCGAGGCCGGCGGCGGCGCCCGTGACGCGGGGATCCAGCCGCTCGCCCACTTCGTCGACGCCTCGGGGCCGGATGCGCTCGCGGTCACGATCGAGATGAACGCGGTCGGCGAGATCTACCCGGTCGCCTACGTGCGCCGTGCCGGCTCGGTCACCGAGCGCGTGCTCGACCCCGAGCCCGCGCATGCGTACGACATGCCCCGCTACGAGGCCGAGCTCGTGGGCCTGCTCCCCTCATGAGCCCGCGCGCGGTCGGCTGGGCGGCTCTCGTCACGCTTCCGCTCGCCGGCCTCGTGCTCCTGCTCGCCGTGCCCCGCCTCGACGGGATGTGGCAGCACAACCCGTCCCACTTCTGGCTCGTGCTCGCGGCCGCCGGGACGAACGTCGTCCTCGCTGTCGTGACCGGCGACGCGGCACGGCGGCGCGGGGACGCGCGGCTCTTCCTCGTCTCGCTCGCGTTCCTCGCCGCGGCGGGCTTCCTCGCGCTCCACGCGCTCGCCACCCCGCGCGTCCTGCTCGACACGCCGAACGCGGGCTTCGTCGTCGCGACCCCGGTCGGGCTCCTCCTCGCCTCCCTCTTCGCGGCCGCGTCGTCGGTCGAGCTCTCGCCCGCCGTCTCCGCGCGCTTCATGCGTCACGCGACGCTCGCGCGGGTGGCCCTCTTCGTCGCGCTCGGCGCGTGGGCCGCCGTCTCGCTCGCCGGGATCCCGCCGCTTCACGACCCGCTGCCGGAGGAGTCCGCCCGGGGCTGGCTCCTTGCGTTCGCCCTGCCGGGCGTCGCGCTCTTCGCATTCGCGGCCTGGCGCTACCTCGTGCTGTACCGCCGGCGCGGCTCGCCGCTCCTCCTCAACGTCGTGACCGCGTACGCGCTCCTGGCCGAGGCGATGATCGCGATCGCCGCGGCCCGCGACTGGCACGCGAGCTGGTGGGAGTGGCACGTCCTCATGCTCGTCGCCTTCGCCCTCGTCGCCTGGAGCGCGCGGCGGGAGTGGCACGAGGAGCGCTTCGCCGACCTCTACCTCGACTCGACCGCCGGGACCGTGCGGCGGGTCAGCGTCCTCTTCGCCGACCTCGAAGGCTTCACTGCATTCTCAGAGCGGGAGGGGCCCGAGCGGGTCTCCGCGCTCCTCGAGGAGTACTTCGCGGTGGCGATCCCGGCCGTGCGCGCGGAAGGCGGCGAGATGGACAAGCTGATCGGTGACGCGCTCATGGCTGTCTTCAACAAGCGGGGCGACCAACCGGACCATGCGGTGCGCGCCGTGCGGGCGGCGCTTGCCCTCCAGCAGGCGACCGAGTCCGTCGCGCGGGCGCATCCCGGCTGGCCGCGCTTCCGGGCCGGGGTGAACACGGGCGACGCTCACGTCGGCGTGGTCGGTGCGGCCGGCAGCCGCGAGTACACGGTGCTCGGCGACGCGGTGAACCTCGCCTCGCGCCTCGAGGGCCAGGCGCGCGCCGGCGAGGTCGTGATCGGCCCCGAGACATACGCCGAGCTTCCCGACGGCACCGAGGTGGAGCCGCTCGGAGGCGTGCACGTCAAGGGGAAGGCGGCTCCGGTCGAGGCGTACGCGGTCGTCGTGCTCCCTCGTCGCCAGCCCTGACGCGAAGAAGCGGAGGAGAGCTGCCGCATCGCCCTCCCCCGCATCCTCGGGCGGCGATCGGGAACATCGACTCGGCCCCTTCCCGTAGCCGAATCGAAACGGCTCCGGGTCGATGCCCCGATCGTCGCGGCCCCGCCGGTCGACTGCCCATGAAATCGACCTGTTGCCGGGCCTGTGCCGGCTTCGAAATCCCGGTGCCGCCGTCGGGACGGGAGAGACTCGACGGCGGGTTCCGGGGCGTCGCCGGCAACCTCGATCGCCCCACCGTGGCCGGTGGGGCTATGTCATAGGTGCTGTCGAGCGCACGCGACCTGCCAGCCGAAACTGCGAAAACGTAAGAAATAGTGGGTTTCGGCGCCGCATTTGAGCGCGAACCGTAGCGCCGAGCAAGGGAACGCGCAAGTCTACCGAAATCTACCGACGCAGCGGAGCCGTCGCCGTGAGCGCGAGGAGCGCGAGCATGGCGAACCCTGCACCGAGCGCGACCGGGACGACCGGCCCCGAGCCCGCGTCCAGAAAGACCGGCGAGCGGGCCGCCGCTCCGACGCAGAAGCAGGCCACCAGACCGCCCGCGAGCGCGGCCTCGAGTCGTCGGCCGCCGGCGTCCACGAGGCGGGCGAGCGCCGCGAGCGCGCCGACCGCGGCGAGGGGCACTCCTGCGAGGAGGAGGTAGAACGTCGCCGTCTCCGACCCGGCGCGCTCGCTCAGGGCGGCGAGGACGAGGACGACCGCGGCCGGGCAGACGGTCAGCGCGAGGATCCTGCGGTCGAGCGAGGGCACGGGGAAACCCGGTTCGTCGCGGCGAAGCCCGTTCCTCCGTTACCCTCGCCGGGAACTCGCGAAAGGAGGACGGATGGCAGGCGTCAAGCTCACCTGGCTCGGCCACGCGGCCTTCCGCGTCGAGGCGCCGAGCGGCCGGCGCATCTACGTCGACCCGTGGCTCGAGAATCCGAAGTGCCCCGAAAGCGAGCGCGAGCCGGAGCAAATCGATGTGATCGCGCTGACGCACGGCCACGACGATCACGTCGGCCAGACGGTCGAGCTCGCCCAGCGATTCGGGTGCCCGGTCTACGCCCAGGTGGAGCTGCGCGGCTGGCTCGCCGGCAAGGGTCTTCCCGAGGACGCGACCCAGGCGATGAACAAGGGCGGCACCGTGGACGTGGACGGGATCACGATCACGATGACCGACGCGAACCACTCCTCGAGCGCGTTCGAGAACGGCACGTTCGTCTACCTCGGCGAGCCGGCCGGGATCGTCCTCGGTGTCGAGGACGCGGCGCGGATCTACTTCGCCGGCGACACGAACGTCTTCGGCGACATGGAGCTGATCGGGCGGCTCTACGAGCCCGACCTCGCCGTCCTGCCGATCGGCGACCACTACACCATGGGACCGAAAGAGGCCGCCCTCGCCGTGGAGCTCCTCGGCGCGAGGCGGATGCTGCCCTGTCACTACGGGACGTTCCCGCTCCTCACCGGCACGCCCGACGCCTGCCGTGAGCGGATGACCGGCTGCGAGGTCGTCGCGCCCGAGCCCGGCGAGACGATCGAGGTCTGATGCGCGAGCGCTGGTTCGGAGCGACCGGGCGGCTCGTGCCGGAGATCGTGCTCGAGGGCGACGAGACGGTGGCGCTCGACGAGGCGCTCCTGGTGGAGGGCGTCGAGGACGTCGGAATGCTTGCCGCTGCGCATCAGGAGGGCCGTCCCGTCGTCGCGCGCTGCGCGGACGAGGACGCCGTCCGCCGGGCGCTCGCGCGACCCGAGGTCTCGTGCGCGCTCGTGCCGGCCTCGCGCGCCGACCTGCTGGAGCTCGACCTGCGCCGGCTCACGTACGGCTAGCCACGTGCGTCGGATCGCGACCTACTCGCTCTGCGCCTGCGACCTCGAGCGCGGCGAGTGGGGCGTCGCCGTGCAGTCGAGGTTCCTCGCGGTCGGCTCGGTCGTCTCCTGGGCCGAGGCCGAGGTCGGCTGTGTCGCCACGCAGGCCTGGGCGAACCCGCGCTACGGGCCGGACGGGCTCGCGCTCCTCCGGGAGGGACGCTCGGCGGAGGAGGTCGCCCAGGCGCTCGTCGGGGCGGACGACGGGCGCGGCGATCGTCAGCTCGGCGTCGTGGACGCCCGGGGCGGGAGCGCGACCTACACGGGCTCGGCGTGCTTCGACTGGGCCGGCGGGCGGACGGGGCCGGGCTGGGCGGCGCAGGGGAACATCCTCGTCTCGAGCGAGACCGTCGACGCGCTCGCGTCCTCCTTCGAGGGGTCAGCGGGGCGGCCGCTCGCGGAGCGGCTGCTCGACGCGCTCGCCGCGGGCGAGACGGCCGGGGGCGACCGGCGCGGGCGCCAGTCGGCGGCGCTCCTCGTCGTCCGCCGCGGCGGCGGGTACGCCGGCATGTCGGATCTCGCGGTGGACTTGCGCGTGGACGACAATCCGGAGCCGATCGAGGAGCTCGCCCGGCTCCACGGGCTGCACGAGCTGTACTTCGGCCGAACGCCCCAGGAGGAGTGGCTCCCGGTGGACGACGAGCTGCGCGAGGAGCTCCGCGGTCGGCTGAGCGGGCTCGGTTACGACCAGCCGGACCTCGCGGAGGCCTTCCGGGCCTGGACGGGCACCGAGAACCTCGAGGATCGGGTGGACGGCGTCGAGCGCATCGACCCGGTCGTCCTCGCCGAGCTGCGCAGGCGTTAGCGGTCGCCGGGCAGCCGCTTCCCCGCCGCGAGGCGGCGCAGCGCGGGCACCGGGTCGGTCTCCGGCCGCGCGACGACGAGCACCGCGCCGTGGCCGGGCCCGGCGAGCGCCTCGACGAGCATCTCGAGGCCGACGGCGAGCGCGAACGCCTTGTGGGCGAGCGGCCCGCCGAACGGGACGAGCTCGTCGGGCGTCGCCTTGCCCGCGAGGACGTCGCCGTAGGTGACCGCGCCCATGGAGACGTCGGCGACGAGCGGGCGGCCGTCCGAGGACGGCACCGCGATCGCCAGGGGGTTCGTCCCCGCGAGCGGCACGCCACCCTCCGGGTGCGGGAGCCGCGCCGGCGACGTGGCGGTCAGCCACGCGCAGAGACCGGCCTCTGCGAGCGGCCGGAGCCAGAGCCCGAGCGCCCCGGTCGGGAAGCAGTCGGCCGCGACGACCACCCGCGCCCGCTCCGGTGGCGAGTCGAGCTGGGCGCGAACGACCTTCGCGAGCACGAGGTACCCGAGCGCGCCGCGCCCGTCCCAGCGCTCGAAACCCTCCTCCGCCACGGTCCGCTCCGGCCGCGCGCCCGGCTGCAGCCCGTCCAGCGTCTCGAGCCAGTCGATGCGCGTCAGGCCGTGCCCCTCGCGTCCGCGCTCCTCGGCCTCGAGGAAGTGCCCCGCGAGCACGCGGGCGTCCTCCTCGCCGAAGCCGAGGCGCCGGATCCGCTCGTGGACGTCCTCGCGGCTCAGCCGAGCTCCTCGCGCATGAGGACCTCGTAGATCTCGACCGTCGCGCGTTGGCCGCCGCCCTCTCCCGGGCTCATCGCGTTCAGGGCCTCGGCGCCGCGCTTGAGGCCTTCCTCGTCGGCGAAGAAGACGATGCCGAGGCTCGTCCCGCCCTCGCGG
>Ga0190265_10002297_pt1 | contig 12818 bp, 15 predicted proteins | sample Popmic124T_FD_133135 | JGI IMG/M metagenome (GOLD analysis project Ga0190265, IMG submission 133135) | Populus adjacent soil microbial communities from riparian zone of Indian Creek, Utah, USA - 124 T | ecosystem: Environmental > Terrestrial > Soil > Riparian zone | place: USA: Utah | collected... | reverse complement strand
TAGGATGAGAACATGGAAAAACCCAGTGCGAGTCAAGGCCAGTCGGCATCGGAGCTCATCTCGAAAAGAATCGCCGAGCTCGGGGACTGGCGCGGAGAAACCCTCGGCAGAATGCGCACGCTCATCAAGGAAGCAGACCCGGACGTCGTAGAGGAGTGGAAGTACATGGGCACTCCGATCTGGTCGCACGGCGGCATCATCTGCACTGGCGAATCCTACAAGAATGTCGTGAAGCTTACCTTCGCCAAGGGCGCGTCTCTCAAGGATCCGGATCGTCTCTTCAACTCGAGTCTCGAGGGAAACACACGCCGCGCGATCGACATCCACGAAGGAGAAGAAGTTGACGAGTCCGCCTTCAAGGCGCTCGTTCGCCAGGCGGTTGCACTCAACAGTTCTGGTAAATCAAAACCCTCGAAGAAAGCGAAGCCGTAAGGCAAAAGAGATGGCAGGCAAGCGTCCGACTACGATCGCCGAGTATGTCCGGGCTGCTCCCCGCGAGGGCCAACCGCATTTGCGCCGGCTTTACGCGATCCTCAAGAGTGTCGCGCCGGAGGCCGAGGAAGCGATCAAGTGGGGAACCCCGTTCTTCGTGGAGCCCCGATTCCTGTTCGCTTTTTCCGCGTACAAGGCACACCTCGACTTCGCGCCCACGGCGGCGGCGCTGAAGGCATTTCGCAAGGAGCTGGAAGAGCACAAGACCACCAAGAACTATCTTCAGGTTCCCTACGACAAGCCCCTGCCGGAGGATCTGATTCGCAGGATCGCTGAGCACTGTGTCCGGGAGCTGCGTGAACGCAAGAGCGACTCGTTCTGGTAGCTCAATCATGCGCAACCCCTACCCTCTCCCCGCGCGATAGATCTCGGCACCGAGCACGGCCTGGAGCCGGGGGACAAGCCCGGTGTGCGGCTCGATCGCGAGGACGGTGAAGTCCACGAAGTCGTCGGGCGTGATTCCGGCGAGGATGGCGGTGCACGACTGGATCTGCGCGCCCTGCGACTGCATTCTGAACCACCGGAAGCGGAGCTCGAGCGCCAGGATCACGCACGGTTGCTCGGTGAAATACACGGTTCGTTTCTTCACGAGGTAGGCGCGAACCACCTCCGGCCGCGACGCGCACGCGTGGCGAATGCTCTCCATCGTTGCCTGCTGCAGCTTCACAGGCGCGACGGCATCGTTGATCGTGATCGTCTGACGCTCAAAAAAAGTCCGCAGCATCGCGTTCTCGAGCTGTCGAGCCCGCGCCTGGACGCGTTCGACGTCCGACTGGCGGCCATGCCGCGCGTAGTAAGGCTCGAGAACGCTGGTCGCGCCAGCGGCCACGGCGACGTCGCGCGCTATGACCTCTTCGAGCAGTCGAAGACCTTCCTCCTGTTCGGCGGCGGCATCACTTTCCAGGAGCAGGCGTCCGAGGTGAAAGGCTGCTTCGGCGTTATCCGGCCGCTCCCGGAGGACGTCGTGGAGCAGGCCGATTGCAACGGGGCGCGGCTCGCAATCCACCGACCACCGTGCCCGCGCCCACGCTGCGGAGAAGCGTTCGTCGGAGGTCGCGGGATTCTCTCGCGAGGCGCGAGCAAGCTCGTGCCACCCGCGCCAGACGCCGAGCATCTGTGTCTGCCACTCCTGCGCGACTCGCTCGCGCACGCGAGGAATCCGCCTGCGCCCGATGAGATCGTCGGCCCCGGACCCGTGTGGCTCGCCGATCTGATCCGCCAGCTGCTCGATGCTCGGCGGCCGGCCATCTCCGGCGAGGCGCTCGACGCGCTGCGTCAGACTGGGATGCGAGTGGGCATCGAGCGTGCGCTCGGACATCGCGCGCGTTATCCATCGCAGGAGATCGCGGCGCTCGTGTCGCGACCGGAGGGCAACGCCCATTCGCTCCACGGCGTCGCGCGGCGGCTCCGCCCGATCGGCGGACTCCCGAAGAATCGCCGGAAAAACGGTCTCAGTCAGGTAGTGAGCGACCACCTCCATGCGCACCAACGCACCTATCGCGGTACCACGGTCCGTACACTCGGCGGCGAGCGCGTCGGCTTCGTACTCATCCATCCGCGATGACGACTGCGCGTACAGCTTCAGGAGAGGTACGTACCAGCGCGCGAACGCGCCGAGCAGCCAGCGGCCCGGATGCCGGCCGCCCTCGAGCTGAGCGGCGAGAATCCCCCACGTACGCTCGACGCGGCTGACCCAAAGCAGGCTGCGCGAGTGCCGGCGCGAGAGATGCGCCAGCTCGTGAGCGAGGATCGCCTTGCACTCGGCGGTCGGCACTGCCTCGAGGAGCGGAAGGCCGAGAGAGAGATAACGCGTCGGCAGTCCGAAAACGCCGAATCGCGGCAGCTCGATGACCGACGCGTTGAAGTTGCTGTCGAGCAGGACGACGTTCGGAGCCGGTGCATCGATCTTCCGCTGGATGGCCTCGAGCGCGTCGAAGAGCGCAGGGGAACCGGCGCGTGTCACGCGCACTCCTTTCGGCCGCGGGATGCGGATCCACATTGCCGACAACAGCACAACCGCGAAGACGCCAAGCCACACGGCCAGGTGGTACGTGACACCGTTTGGCGCCGCTCGAACGATGGCTACCGCGGTCGCGACGACTAGCACGGTGATCGCGATCACGTACGCATACCCCAGCAGCGCCAGCGCGATTGCGCGTCGCTTGAGCTTCTCCGGATCCGTTCGCGCAAGATGCAGAAGACGCTCGCGCGTTGCGGCGAGGCTCAGTTGTCGATCGTCCTCGAGCATTACCGCCATTGACCCGGAGCCGGCGTCGATCTGGAACTCGAGGTCCAGGTATCCGAGGCGCCGCTCCGCCCGCTGCCACAACCACCGGCCGCTGATACCGCCGACGAGCGGTGCGACGAGGAGGAGCGTGATCGTCAGCTCGATGGCGTTCAACGGGGAGACGAACGGAAGTGCGTCTCCCCTAACCGCGATGATCGCGACGTTCAGTGCGATGGCGATCGGGACGCCGATGCCGATCACGCCGAAGCGCAGGACGAACGGCAGGCGGCCGTCGAGCCGGATGCGCTCCCATCGGTCGGCGCTCATGAACGGAATGCCGCTCGAGACCGCTGGCGCCGTTGCCGTCACCGCGGCGTCGAGCCCCCTGACCCGGAAGCTTCCGCCTTCCGCAACATCACCGCGGTGTCGTAATGGGCCTGCGCCTCGACCCACCGCTCGCGTTCTATCAACAACCTCGAGGCGAAGTCGTGGGCCCACGCGTCGCGCGAGTCGAGCTTCAGGGTGCGGAGGATTTCCACGAGCGCGAGCGAGTCCTTGCCGCGGCGATGCAGCACCCAGGCAAACGCCCGCCGAACCTCCGCATTTTCTGGCTCGTAGCCGAGGGACTTGCGATACGCGCGCTCTGCGGGTTCCCAGCGTTCGAGGCTGAAATTGGCAAATGCCAGGTTGCGGATCGCCAACTCGTAAGCCGGTGATAGTTGCACCGCGGCCTGTAGGTGCGGAAGGGCTTCCTCGTGGCGGTCGAGCGAGTTCAGGGTCCATCCCAGGACGTTCCGCGCCCACGCATGGTCGGCTTCGAGCTGTACCGCGGCGGCGAGGGGAGCAACGGCTTCCGTGTCGCGGTCCAGCTCCAGGTACGCCATGCCGAGCGCGAACTGCGCCGGGAACGACCGCGGGAACAGTCGCGCTTCGTCCTCGGCGTATCGCAGAACACGCTCCGCGGTAGCGCGATCCTCCGAGAGCGGAATCTCGGACGATTCGCCGAGGAAGGCCGTCGTCGAGAAGAACAGCAGAAAAGCGGTGCCCCAGATCGAAACCGGCGTGAGCAGCTCGGCGTCGGGTGCGATACCCGTGCGTGCGTGCGCATTAGCGGCGATGATGGCGAAGAGCAGCACGGCGGCGAGGAGTGCCCACGCCACCGCTTGGCCGGTCAGGAACGCGACGCGATAGGCGGCGCTACCCTCGAGCGCGAGCTTCGGAAGCATCAGTAGACTCGGGATCGCAAACATGACGACCGTCGCGCCGAGGGCGAAGAACCACGAGGCGGCGACGCCGGAGACGCCGCGGTCGCGCAGATTCTCCGTCGCATCGTACACCCAACCACCGATGGCCCCGCTTGCAGCCAGGAGGAGCAGCATTATCGCGGCGGCAAATACGAGCGAGGCATTCCCGGACGACAGGCCGGCGGCGGCCATGACCAGCGCGCCGGCACCACCGACGCACGTCGAGAGCAAGGCACCGTTCTGGACCGAGGTCACGCCAGAAAGCTGGGAGAGTGGACACTGGTTGGGTAGCCTGACTCCCAAACGCCCCGTTGCCGGAAAGCTTCAGCGGCTACACTTTCGCAGGGCATGTTATCCCTCTACCTCTTCTCGCTGCTGGTGGGCGGCGGCCTCCTGATCGCCGCCATGGTCGGTGGTGGCGACCATGGCCACGATGGCCAAATCGGCCACGACGTCGCGCACCTGGGCGGAAACGGCAACGCCGCGGAATTTCTGTCGCTGCGGACGCTCACCTACTTCCTCTTCGTCTTCGGTGGAGTCGGCAGCGTCCTGACGTGGAGGTGGGACGCCGCCGACGTTCTGATATTCGCGTTGGCCGCGCTTTCCGGCCTGGGGGTCGCCGCGGTCGCAGCTGCATCTTTCGGTTATCTCCGGCGCACTGATTCGGGATACCGCGACTCCGAAGACAGCTTCGTCGGATTGTCCGGCCGGGTAGTGGTTCCGATCACGAGCGGAGGGATGGGCAAGGTGCAGGTGGTGCGCGGCGACCGTACGTTCGAGCTGCTGGCGCGCCCACTCGACGCAACCGCCGGCGGCGTGTCCAGCTGGAAATCAGTCATCGTGGTCGAGATGAGCCACGGCACCGCGCTCGTCACGCCGATCGATGAGGCCTTGTTGCAAGATGGTTCCTGACGCACGTCTTTCATGGAGACGGTAGATGCCTGAATGGCTCATTGGCCCGGCTTTCGCCGCCGGAATCGTCGTTGGCGCGCTCCTCGTGCTCGTCGCCACGATCAAGTCGCTCATCGTCATCGTGCCGCCGAACAGCGCCGCGATCATCACAGGCCGCAGCCGCCAGCTGGCCGATGGGCGCGGCGTCGGGTATCGCACCGTGATCGGCGGCCGTACGCTGCGCGTGCCGATCATCGAAGACGTGTCATACATGCACCTCGCCACCATCCCGATCGAGCTGATGGTGTCGAACGCGTTCTCCAAGGGCGGCATTCCGCTTTCCGTTCAGGCGATTGCCAACGTGAAGGTCGCGTCCGAGCCGGAGACGACCTTCAACAACGGCGTCGAGCGTCTGCTCGGCAAATCGGTCTCCCAGATAGAGGAGCTGGCCAAGGAGACTCTTTCGGCGAACCTTCGCGGCGTGCTTTCCACGCTGAGCCCCGAGGAGGTCAACGAAGATCGCCTCAAGTTCGCCGCCGAGCTGCTTCAGGAAGCAGATCAGGATTTGCAGAAGCTCGGGCTCCAGCTCGATACGCTAAAGATTCAGAACGTCACCGACGACGTCGGCTACCTCGCTGCGGTCGGGCGCGCCAAGACGGCCCAGGTACTAAAGGGCGCGCAGATCGCCGAAGCGCAGAACCAGGCCGAGACGAAGCAGCGTCAGGCCGAGGCAATGCAGATCGCCGAGCTATCGAAGACACAGGCCGACATCGCGGTCGCCGCGGCTCACAACGAGCTGCGCGTCAAGCAGGCGGAGCTCAACCGGCTCGCCGAAACCGCCGAGCGTGTCGCGCAGGTCGAAGCGCAGCGCGCGGAAGTCGAAGCGCAGCAGAACCTCGAGAGCCAGCGCGTGGAGCTCCAGAAGCGCAGGCTTCTGGCCGACGTGGTCGAGCCGGCTGAAGCACACAGGAAGGCGGCGGAGCTGCACGCGCGCGCCGAAGCGGCGCCGATTCTCGAGAACGGAAAGGCACAGGTGGAAGTGCTGCGGCTGCTCTACTCGCAGATCAGCAACGCCGGCGAGCAGGGCTTCGCGGTGTTCATGGCCGAGAAGCTTCCGCTGTTGCTCGGCACGGCGGTCGAGGCGGTGAAAGGAATCGACATCGACCGCATCGTCATCATGGATGGCGGCGGAGGCGAGGGCGTGGCGAACGCCGCGAATCAGAAGATCAACGCGGCGTACAAGACCCTCGAGGGACTTGGCTCGGCGATGGGGATCGACATTCAGACGTTGTTGCAGAACGCGTCGAAGCGGATCGAGCCTTCGGCGACAGTGTCGGCAAAGGTCGCGGACCATCCGATTGCCAGAACGAAATAGTCAGAGCGTATCAGTGTACACTCCGTCCGACCGACGGACTACACTGAGAACATCATGAACTCGACCCGGTCAGACTGGCTCATTCCTGCGTCGCTCATTGCACTCAGTTTGGTGCCAGCCATCGCCGGAAGCGTACGGCTGGCCGAGCTGGCGGGCGGCGCGGCGATCACGCCGGACAATGCGCGGTTCTTCGCGGCGCCGCTGCCGGTGGTGCTTCACATTCCCGCCGCCATCGTCTACAGCATCCTGGGAGCGTTCCAATTCTCTCCGGCCATTCGCCGTCGGTATCGCGGGTGGCACCGCGCCGCCGGCCGGGTCCTCGTTCCGTGCGGATTCATCGTCGCGTTGACCGGGTTGTGGATGGCGCATTTCTATCCCTGGCCCGCCGGCGACGGCCAGGTCGTTTACATGGAGCGTCTCGTCGTCGGCGTGGCGATGGTCTTATTCATCGCCCTTGCCGTGGCCGCGATCCGACGCCGAGACTTTGCGTCCCATGGGGCCTGGATGATGCGCGCGTATGCCATCGGGTTGGGCGCGGGCACACAGGTGCTGACGCACCTGCCGTGGTTCGTGCTCTTTGACGGGAAGCCGGGCGAGCTTCCCCGCGCGGTGATGATGGGTGCGGGCTGGGCGATCAACATTGTCGTAGCGGAGTGGATCATCCGTAGGCGACAGGCTCGCCCGCGCACTGCTCCTGGCGGCCATCGGCTGGTCTCACAGTCCGGCGAATTTGCCGTTTAGAGACATCAGCTGGGCGAATTTGAACCGGACTTCAACTATGACTACCACCAAGACAACGCCGCGTTTCACCTCACTCGCTCCGCAGTTCCTGGTCGACGACCTGGCCCGCTCGATTGCCTACTACGCGAAGCTCGGTTTCATATTCGGCGAGCCGTGGGACGGCTTTTACGCTATTGGCCTTCTCGACGGGCTGGAGCTCCACCTGAAGGAAGCGCCGAAGAACGGTGAGGAGCGTCGACACCGGCGCGCGAACGAGCACCTGGATGCGGCCGCCGGCGTCGAAGGCATCGAAGAGTTCTATGCGCAGTGCAGCGCCAACGACATCACCATCATCAAGCCGCTCACGACGACTCCGTGGGGCACAAAAGACTTCCACGTCGAGGATCCCGATGGCTACATCCTTTCGTTCGGGGGTCGACCGGCCGCGGAGCATTCGCTATGATGAGAATCATGATCGATACCCGCGCCCATGTCTGAGCGAACCGTCAGCCGCCGGGAGGCGATCGCGGCGTTGGCATCCGTCGCCGCCTTGCCATTGGTGTCTGCGTGCGGACGGTACCTCCCCGCCCCGACGACGCCCCTCACACCGAACGAAACGAGCGCGCGCGCGTTGCTCGACGAGGTGGCTGAGAATCTCATTCGCCTCACGCCGGAGACGGCAACGTCGCTGGGCATCGACACCGGTGCGAGAGCCGCACTGAGATCCATGCTCATGGATCGATCCGCGGAGGGACAGCGACGCATCGCGAGCCAGCTTCGAACGGACCTGGCTCGCGTCAACGCCTTCGACGCGAGCGGTCTCTCGCATGCGACACGCACGAGCTTCGAGGTCGTGCGAAGCGTGTATGGAACATCACTCGAAGGTTTCGCCCTCCCGTATGGCGACGTGGCGGTCGGGGGTTGGCGGAACACGCCGTATGTCGTCATCCAGAACGTCGGCGCCTATCTCGACGTCCCGCGCTTCCTTGATTCCGATCACCGGATCGAGAGCGCGTCCGACGGCGAGGCGTATCTGGCACGGCTGCAGTCGTATGCGAGGCAGCTCGACGGTGAGCTCGGCCGCATGCGGGCGGCGCGCGCCCAGGGTCTCGTACCGCCGGCGTTCCTGATCGACAAGGCCGTGAGCCAGATCACGCTCTCCGCGAAAGATGCTCGCGAGGGAGGCTCGCTCGTCGAATCGCTCGCGCGGCGGTCGAAGAACATTCCCGGTGATTGGGCCGGGCGAGCGCGGACGATCGTCGTGCAGGAGATCGCGCCGGCGCTCGAGCGTCAGATCGGCGAGCTGCGGGCGCAACGAGCGGTGGCGACGAACGACCCGGGAATCGGAGCGCGCCCGCGCGGCGAGGAATATTACCGCTGGGCGCTCAAGGCCTCGACCACGACGACGATGTCGCCCGACGAGATTCACGGTCTCGGCCAGAGTGAGCTGAGGAACCTGCACGCGCAAATGGATCCGATCCTGAAGGAGATCGGCCTCTCGCAGGGCACCGTGGGCGAACGCATGAAGGCGTTGGCGAATGATCCCCGTTACAAGTTCGCTGAAGGCGACGCGGGCCGCGCCGAGATCATGGCGTTCATCAGTGAGCGCGTCGCCTGGATCCGGGCGCAGATGCCGCGCGCGTTCAACACGGTCGTGAATCCGAACCTGGAGGTGAAGCGACTGCCGCCCGAGGAGGAGCCTGGCGCTCCGGCGGCGTACGGCGGCGCGGGGTCGATCGACGGCAAGATCCCCGGCCGCATGTGGATCAACCTCAGAACCACCGAGCTCCACAGCAAATACAGCCTGGCCGACCTGACCTTCCACGAGGCGATCCCCGGCCACGTCTGGCAGGGGGAGTACACGCACGAGATGCCGCTGATCCGTCAGATGCTGTCCTTCAATGCCTACTCCGAAGGATGGGGACTCTACGCCGAGCAGCTGGCGGACGAGCTCGGCGCCTACGATGACTTTCGCGTTGGTCGCCTCGGATACCTGCAATCGCTGGCCTTTCGCGCCTGCCGTCTGGTCGTTGACACGGGTCTTCACGCCAAAGGCTGGACGCGCGAGCAGGGAGTCCAGTTCTTCGTTGACTTCAACGGATCGAATCCACTGGAAGTCGCGAGCGAGGTCGATCGCTACTGCTCATGGCCGGGACAGGCGTGTGGGTACAAGGTTGGCCACAGTGAGATCAACCGGCAGCGCGAGAAAGCGAAAGCAGCGCTCGGCCCGAGGTTCGACGTGAAGGCGTTCAACGATACGGTCGTGCGCGGCGGCAATGTGCCCCTCGACGTGCTTGGCAAGAACGTCGACGAGTATGTGCGGAACACGGGGGCCCAATGATACGCATCCGCACGCGATCCAAGTAATCGTGGCTACATTGTTCCGCGTATTGGCATTACTCGCGTTCCTGACCGCCGGCGGCGGGGCCGCTTATTCGACGTGGTGCGTGCGCCGGGCGCGCCCGTACGCCAAAGGCGACGTGCCTTGGTGGAAGCTCATGAGCAGCTCCGCCGGGACCAACTACGACTACTACGAGAAACCCGGGCACACCTGGATCGAACGAGCGACGCTGGGGCAGGCTCTCCTTCCGCTCGGATTTTTTGGAGGCCTCGCGTTCTGGCTGGTGTCGGATACACTGTAAATGCCAGCGCCACAAACGCCTTCTTCGAACCCCGCGTATCTCGAAAGACGCTGATGTCGGCCGAGCTGCTCGTACTCCGTCTCATCCACATCCTCGGTGGAATCTTCTGGCTGGGAAGCGGTCTGTTCACCATGTTCTTCCTCATGCCAGCGCTCGGCCGCGCCGGACCCGCCGCCGCCGGCCCACTCATGGGTGGGCTTCAGCAAAGCCGGCTCTTCACCGTGCTCCCGGTGGTTGCGGTGTTGACCATCCTGTCCGGCCTTCGCCTTTTTCAGATTGTGTCGGGGGGATTTTCGCCGGCTTACGTCTGGTCACCGATGGGACAGACATTCCTGTGGAGCGGAATTGCCGCGATCGTTGCGTTTCTCCTGAGTCTGGTAGTGGCGCGGCCGGTCATGCTTCGCGCCGGCCAGCTCGCGGCCGGGATCGCGAAGCTTCCGCAGGAAGAGCGCGCGGATGCTGCGAAAGAGCTCGAGCGACTGCAGCGCCGGGGTAAGATCGCGAGCATCGTTGCGACAACGTTGCTCATCGGCGCGGGAGCCGGCATGGCTGTCGCACGCTACATCGGCTGACTAGCGTCACTGGCGTGGCGTGGAACATTCGGCGGGCAGGGCCGGGAGACGCGGACGCGGTCGCCGCCTGCGGAGCGCGGCTCTTTCGTCAGGCTTACGGGCCAACGCATCCAGAGCCCACGCTCAGCCGCTACCTGGGTGACGCCTTCGCGACCGAGCGCGTGCGCGCATTCATCACTGATCCCAATGCCGCCGTTTTCCTCATCGAAGCCGCGCCCGGCGAGCTCCTCGGCTATGCCCAGGTTCGTGTCGCCCTGCCGGAAGCGGAAACCACGACACTCGACCGGCCACTCCCCGGCACGCGGCCATTCGAGATCGTGCGCTTCTATGTCGATGTGAAGTTTCACGGGAAGGGGCTCGCAACGGTGCTGATGACGGCGTGCGAAGCGGAGGCGCGGGATCGCGGGGCGGATTTCATCTGGCTGCAGGCGTGGCAGAAGGCCGCGCGAGCGCTCGGCTTCTATCAGAAGGACGGGTTCGAGCGCTTTGGAACCGCGGTCTGGTTTTTCGGCGACCTGAAGGACCACGATTTCGTCCTGGCGCGGCGGATCCCTTCGTGAATCGCGTCATCATTCGCTGCACCATCGTCCTCGTCACGGCGGCTTGTTCCGATCCTGCTCCGAATGGCGCGAAGACAGATATGGTGGTCAGGGCCGCCGATTCGACGGCTCGTGATTCCACTTTGCACAGCAGCGAGAATCCCGTGACGTCGCCGGCCCTTCCCCGGATCTTCGAAGCTGGCAGAGCATTCGGCAAAAACCGGCTGGAGATTCAGCGCAATCTCGGCAAGCCGCTGGCAGTGGCCGTTCGGGAAGTTGCGAATCGGCATGGGCCCGGCACCGACTCGTTGTTCACGTTCCGCTTCCCGCGAACCGAGATAGTGCTGCTTCGGGTAAGTCATGACGGCAAGGAGATAGTTCGAACGGTCACGACGTGGGATCCGGATCGCACTTTTCCGGGCAACCTGCGGATGGGACGTTCGTCGCGGCAGCAGATCGACGTTGGCCTCGGTCGGCCGGACACGGTTCAGCAGAAGGGCGATACACTTCAGCTCGGGTATTACAGCAATGGCGTCGTAAACGATGTCGTTCTCCTGCACATGCTTCAGGATACCGTACGAATGATCGAATGGCGGTTCTACGTAGACTGACAACGATCGCCATCACATCCTGACAGCGAATGCCTTTCAAGAGCCAGGCGCAGCGGAGAAAATTTGCGGAGTTGCTCGTTAAGGGCGAGATTTCCCCCGAGACCTTCGAGGAATGGAATCGCGAAACCGGCTCCGCGAAGCTCCCTGAGCGCGTCGCGCCGAAGAAGACTGCGGCGGTGAAGAAGAAAAAGAAGGCGTCGGCACCCAGAAGGACGTCATCGCGGAAATCGGCTCGAAAAGCGAGTCGAAAGCAAAGCAAGTGACCGCATGGGGGCGCAGCGATTATCTTCACTGACTCACTCAGCGAAGCATGATCTGCAGGCACACGCCGAATCCACGATGACAGCGATCGAGACTACCGCACTCGTCAAACACTTCAAGACGACGAAAGCCGTCGACGGCATCGACCTCCGCGTCGAGCGCGGCGCCGTATACGGCCTGCTCGGCCCGAATGGCGCCGGCAAAACGACCACCATCCGCGTCCTCAGCACGCTCCTTCGTCCTGACGGCGGGTCCGCGCGCGTGCTCGGCCACGACGTCGCCAAAGAGCCCGGCAAGGTTCGCGCGAAGGTCTGCCTCACTGGCCAGTTCGCGTCCGTCGACGAGGATCTCACCGGCCACGAGAACCTCGTGCTGGTGTCACGCCTCTTCGGATACGGATGGAAGCCGGCCAGAGCGCGAGCCGACGAGCTGCTCCATGCGTTCGACCTCACCGAGGCGGCCGGCAAACAGGTTCGCACGTACTCGGGCGGCATGCGGCGCCGGCTCGACGTCGCGGCGAGCCTTGTCGTCACTCCGGAGGTTCTCTTCCTGGACGAGCCGACCTCTGGACTCGATCCGCGCAGCCGAAACCAGGTGTGGGACATCGTGCGCTCGATCGCCGCTGGCGGCACGACGGTGCTCCTGACCACCCAGTACCTCGAGGAGGCGGATCGGCTCGCCGATCGCCTCGCGGTGATCGATCACGGCAAGCTCATTGCCGAAGGGACGAGCCGCGAGCTCAAGAGCTCCGTCGGAAGCAACACGCTGCACGTGCTGCTCGAGGATGCGGCGCCCGTCGCCGACGCCGAGCGCATCCTCGCGCAGGTGCTCGGGACGAGCGTGCACAACGGGACGGAGGCGAGCACGCTCACCGCGCGCCTCGACGACAATGCCAGAATCCCCGAAGCGCTGGCGGCGCTCGCCGCCGCGGGAATCGGTGTGGCCGAGATGACGCTCGGACAACCAAGTCTCGACGACGTGTTCTTCGCGCTGACGGGCAAGACCACCGAGATGCCGGTTGAGGGGGTGCGCGCATGAGCATGCTCGCTACCATGCCGCGACCAGCCGCCGCGAGCGCCTGGGCAGCGACCATCACGCTAGGCTGGCGCGCGATGCTCAAAATCAAGCACGTGCCTTTCCAGCTGTTCGACGTGACGGCGTTTCCGCTGATGATGACGCTGATGTTCACGTACCTGTTCGGCGGCGCGCTGGCCGGGAGTCCGCGGGAATACGTCCAGTACCTG
>Ga0190265_10002296_pt1 | contig 12823 bp, 5 predicted proteins | sample Popmic124T_FD_133135 | JGI IMG/M metagenome (GOLD analysis project Ga0190265, IMG submission 133135) | Populus adjacent soil microbial communities from riparian zone of Indian Creek, Utah, USA - 124 T | ecosystem: Environmental > Terrestrial > Soil > Riparian zone | place: USA: Utah | collected... | reverse complement strand
GCGGTGCCCGACAGCAACAACATCGGCCCCCACCTGGGAGGTATCGGCACCGCGGCCGGCGACCGCATCAAGGATCTGCGGGCCGAGCAGTACATCTATGACTCGATCATCGATCCGGGCGCCTTCATCGCTCCCGATTGCAAAGGTGGCCTGCCCTGCGAGGCGCCCTCCTCCATGCCGGAGTACTCGAGCCTGGTGACGGTGCAGGACGCCGCGGACCTCCTGGCCTATCTGCTCGCGTTGCGGGGCTAGAAAGCCCGCGACGTCGTCGACTCTTTAGGAGAGGAGCTCTCCGATGCGCGCCAGACCTTGGTTCCTGCTGGCTCTCACCTTGCTCGCCCCCGCTGCTCCCCTCGGGGCCCTGGGGCTTACGCCACATCTCGTCAAGGACATCAACACGGTTCCGGTGGCCCAGGGCTCCTTTCCTCAAGGGTACGCCAGGGCCGGCGGACTGGTGTTCTTCGCCGCGGACGACGGGCAGAGCGGGTCCGAGCTCTGGCGTACGGACGGCACCGCGGCCGGGACGTTCCTGGTTGCCGACGCCTGCCCGGGGGACTGCAGCAGCCAACCCGTGGTGGTCGCCAAAACCGAGCGGTCCGTCTTCTTTCAGGCTTTCGGGCGCGGCTTCGGCCCGGTGGACCTGTGGGTGACGGACGGCTCGCCGGCGGGCACCGTCCGCCTCGCCGGCCCGCTCCTCCTCCCCGAGGCCGGCCGCGGCAGCCTCTTCATCGCCAGCCGGGGACTGCTCTACTTCGCCGCCAACGACCTCGGCCACGGTGCGGAGCTCTGGCGGTCCGACGGGACTGCCGCCGGGACGTTCCAGGTAGTGGACCTGCGGCCGGGGGCCGCGGGCTCCGATCCCGCCGAGCTGACCGAGCTCGACGGCCGCCTCTTCTTTCGCGCCGAGGACGGCGAGCGCGGGCCCTCGCTGTGGACGAGCGACGGCACCGCCGAGGGCACGCAAAGGGTGCGCGACCCGCTGCCGGCCTCGGCCGCACACCGCGGGCCGTCCCTCCTCCGCGTCGTGGGGCGGACGCTCTTCTTCGTCGCCCCGGTGTCGCGGCGTCGCGACGGGCTGTGGCGAAGCGACGGCACCGCCGGCGGAACGTCGTCCCTGATCGACTTCCCGGCCACCCCGCGGGTGTCCGCCTTCCGCGACGCCGCCGTTCTCGGAGACCGGCTCCTCTTCGTGGCTCTCGAACCGGGAACGGGGCACGAGCTGTGGGCATCCGACGGAACGAAGCGCGGCACCGGGCCGCTGACCGGTTTCGTCCCCGCCGCCCCCTTCCTGCCTCTCGGCAGCTCGGACGGCCGGCTGCTGCCACGGACGCCCCTCGGGCGCTCGATGATCTTCCGGGCGGACGACGGCTTGCACGGCGGGGAGCCCTGGATCACGGACGGCACCCGCGGCGGCACCCGCCTGCTCCGCGACCTCTGCCCCGGCCCCTGCCTGGGCGTCCTCTCGGCGGACGACGCCGGGATCGCGAGCACCGCGGCCGGCGGCCTCCTCTTCTTCTCCGGCAACAACGGCACGCGGGGTTTCGAGCTGTGGGCGACCGACGGCACGGCGGCCGGCACCCGCCTGGTCCGCGATCTCTGCCGCGGGAGCTGCGGCTCCGAGCCCCTCGTCCTGGGGGCCGGAGAGGGAGAGGTGTTCCTGCTGGGCCGGAACGGCCGGGACGTCTTCCAGCTCTGGCGCTCGGACGGCACGTCGCGGGGCACGGCGCGGCTCACCGGTTTCCCGAGCCTCATCGCTTTGGACGGCCCTCCCCTCGGTGTTGCCCTGGGGGGAGGCTTCCTGTTTTCCGCCGGGGACGTCGATCATGGCCGGGAGCTGTGGGCGAGCGACGGCACGCCCCAGGGCACCCGGCTGTTCCTGGACCTGAACCCCGAGGACTTCGGCGGCTCGTTCCCCACGCAGATGCGATCGGCGGCGGGAAAGGCCTGGTTCTTCGCGCAGGACGGCCGCCACGGCTTCGAGTTGTGGACGAGCGACGGCACCGGGGAGGGAACGATCCGGGTCGACGAGCTCACCCCGGGCGAAGGGCCGGATGCCCCCCCGAACTTCGCCAGCCTTGCCGAGCTCGCGGGGAGCATCTTCTTCGTGGCCCACCTCGCGGAGCCCAACCCGTCGGTCTGGAAGTCGGAGGGCACTCCGGGCAGCACCGTTCGGCTGACGCCCCGGGACCTGCAGGTCGCACCCCTCGAGCCCCTCCACGCCGCGGGCGGCCGGGTGTTCTTCGTCGCCGCCGACACGGAGCACGGCGAGGAGCTGTGGACGAGCGACGGCACCGTCTCCGGCACCCTCCTCGCGGCGGACCTCGAGCCGGGCCTCCAGGGATCGCGGCCGCGGAGCCTCAAGGTGTTTCAGGACCGGCTCTACTTCACCGCCCAGGTGGGAGAGGCCGGCCGCGAGCTCTACCGCAGCGACGGCACGCCGGGAGGGACCGTCCTCGTCAAGGACATCGATCCGAGGCCGGGCCGCGGGTCGGACCCTGAGCTCCTGACCGTCCACGCCGGCCGGCTCTATTTTCCCGCCGCCGACGAGGAGCACGGCCGCGAGCTGTGGGCGACCGACGGCACGGAGGCCGGCACCACCCTCGCCGCCGAGATCACGCCGGGATCAGACGGCGTCTTCATGACCCACCTCGTCTCGACCGGCCCCCACCTCTTCTTTTCCGGGGGCCCGGCCGGCGTCACGCAACAGGGTTTGTGGGTCAGCGATGGCACCACCGCCGGCACCCGCCGGCTCAACCAGAAGCTGATTCATATCGACTCCCGGGAGATCGGAGTCCCGATCGCCTTCAACGGCCAGCTCTTCTTCGCTTCAGACAGCGACGAGATCCTCTGGCGAAGCGACGGCACCGAGGAAGGAACGGCGCCGCTCCTGGACTCCTCGGGCCTCGAGATCGACGAGCCCGAGGCCTTCCACGCCTTCGACGGCCGCCTCTTCTTTACGACCGGCCTGACCAGCCTCCTCTACCAGACGGACGGCACGGCGGCGGGGACGTCCGTGGTCCAGGGTCTGGCGGCGCCTTTCGAGCTCGGTTCCGAGTCCGCTTCGTTCGAGCTGGTCACTGCAAGCGGCCGCCTGCTCTTCCGGTCCTGGGAACGCACCACAGGCTCGGAGCTGTGGGCGCTGGAGGCCGAGTAGAGGTCCGACCGGCTACTTCTCTTTGTTGAACCCGGAATGCGGCACTCCGCTCACCACCGTGCGGAAGCCCATGTCCGAGATGCGGTCGACGTCGGTAAGCCAGTAGCGGTGATAGGTGCGCAGGTATGGGACGTCCAATTGAAAAGCTCCGCCGCGCAAGATCTTCTCTCTGGATTTCCCCAGGTTGACCGGATTTTTGGCCGCTGACTTCGCGTAGAAACCGGGCAGGTAGGAGTCCTCGCACCACTCCCAGACATTGCCCGCCATGTTGACGGCGCCGTAGGGGGAGGCCCCCTCCAGGCAGCAGTTGACCGGTGCGGTGGCGGTCAGCGACAGCGGGTGGTCGACGTACATGGCGCGCCGGATGGTGGGAAGCTCGTTGCCCCAGGGAAACTCGCGGCCGTCGGTGCCGCGGGCCGCCTTTTCCCACTCCGCCTCGGTGGGCAGCCGCTTGCCGGCCCAGGCCGCGTACTGCTTGGCGTCGTACCAGGTGACGTTGACCACCGGGTGAGCGTTGCGCAGGCCCCAGTCCGGAGGGAAGACGACGGGCTCGCGGACGTTGGGCACCGTGCGATAGGGCAGCCCTGAGGCCTTCCACTTGCGCCAGGAGACCTCGTACTTGTCGATGTAATAGCCGTCCAGGTCGACCTTGTGAGCCGGGCTCGCGGCCCCATTGGCCTTGTCGTTCCCCATGGTGAACGGCCCCGGGGGGACGTAGACCATGATCGCCCCGTCCTTCTTCCACACGTACTCCCCAACCGCCTCGCCGCGCTCGATCCCGCCCGGCAGGGCCTCGCCGTGCCAGCCCTTGCCCTCGCCGGCAGGCGCCGGCGTGGCTGCCGGCAGGACGGCCGGCCCGAGGAAGGCGCAGAGGACGGCGGCCAGGAGGATCGACTTCACAACTGCCTTGCGCATCTCGTATCTCCTGCGGGTCAAAAGGTGAAAAAACCTCCGCCGGGGGCAGCCCCGGCGGAGGCGATGACAGGCAAACGGCAGGCGGCTACTGCTGCTCCTCCTCCTCCGCCTCCATCTCTTCGAGCTCAGCGAACTCCTGCTGGAGCTGCAACTTCAACCGGTCGGCGCTCCGGATCTGCTGCGCCGCCGCGTTCAGCCGCTTCGTCCGGTCGGTCACGAGGTTCGCGGTCAGACCGCTCGCCACACCACCTCCCGGCGACTGGAAACAGACCTGCGACGGAGCCTTTGCGCCAAGGTCGTGCTGCCAGCGGCCGTTGCCGCGGTTGACCCGGACGTTCCCCAGGCGCTTGCCCGTGCACTTGCCGCCTGCTTCGAGGCCGTCGAACACCGCCAGCCTGCCGACGGTGTCGCCGGCCGGCTTGGGACTGACGACGCCGCGGACGGTCATCTTGCCGGCACCGCGATCGACCGCGGTGACGGTGATGCTGTCCGCGGTGGCGATGGCACCGCCCAGAGTCGGATTGGTCACCCGCAGGATGTTCCACAGGCCGGTCTGGAGGAAGTTCTGCGAACGCTCCAGGAACAGGTAGTCCCCAGGCGCTTGCAGGTCACCGCCGGCTCCTCCGAGGAGCTCCATGTTGAGTGTCATGCCCGGAGCCAGCACGTCGTTCCACAGGACCTCCGAGCCAGGCATGCCGGGCTCCTGGCGGTAGCGGTGGCCTTCCAAGGTCGGCAGATGGGCCGTCTCCGCCCAGGGAGAACCGACGCGGTAGATGAGGGACGCTCCCTTGGGTACCGTGACCACGTGCCGAGGGTCGCCGTGGAGGACGGTGCGGAAGACGTTGGCCGGGTCCGCCACGAAGTTGCGCAGCGACAGCGGCTCGTTGCTGTAGCTGATCGAGTTGGTGAACTCCGGCTTGTCGGGGTACGGCATGCGGTCCTGGTTCATCTCGTCTTCGGCGTCCATGAAGAGGGCGACGAACTCGCGGGTGGCGAGCCCGTTCTTCACGATGTCCGCCTGGATGCCGACACCACCGCCCGGCAGCAACGCGCGGGCTCCCGGGACGTGGTAGGTGGAGCCCTCCTTCTCGACCACGACACCGCCCCAGGCGCCCTTGGCGAGCGAGTCGGAGTCCGCAAGGTTGAGGGCCAGGGTGAGGCCGAGCTCCTTGTCGGCGTAGTACTCGTAGGTCCGCGTGGCGCCCGGGCCCACCGTCGAGTCGTGGTTGAACCCGATGGCGGTGCCATAGGAACGCTGCGGATCGAAGAGCAGCTCGCCGACGCTGAACCCGGACCGCCGGGTGCTGCGCAGGTTGGTCAGGTTGACGCGCAGGCACTCCCCCTTGTTGACGCGCACGACGATCGGCGTGCGGGTGTCGGTGACCGGGGTGCCGTTCAAGAAGTAGGCGACGCCGGCCTCGCCGGGCAGGGCGTCGTTGAAGACGATGTTGGTGTCGGCGATCGAGAGGTTGTAGGTCTTCCTCACCGCCGCCCCCGGGCAGGCGTTGCCCGGGCCGTCGGCGAGCGAAGGAGGTGGCGCGTTGGTCTGCGTGAGGGTTGGGAAGCCGGTGCCTCCACCCGGTACGTTGAAGCCGGGCAAGGGCTGGAGGTCACCCCGTTGCGTGTCGTAGACGCGCAGCAGGCCCCAGGCTCCGGACTCGAAGTCCTTGGCGTTCGTCGAGTAATACATGTAGTCGCCCGGATACTTCTTGGGTCCGCCCGCTCCGCCCTCGAGCGCGAAGTCGTAGCGTTCGGAAATGCCGATGAAGGTGGTGTCGCGCAGGTCCGAGCTCGCGTTGTAGCGCTCCATGTTGAAGCGGTGCCCCGTGACCCTTATGCTGCCCAGCTTCTCGACCAGGCCGAGGCCGCGGAAGACGACCGGGTCGCCCGCGTAGGCCCTGATTTCCGAAGTGAACGGATCCCCGTGCGTGACCGAGGAGAACCGGTAGGCCGGGTCGCCCGGCCGCAACGACCAGGGCTCGGCGCGCAGGTTGATGGTGCCGCCTCCGAGGTCGAACTGGCCGACCACCGGGTTCTGGTTCTGGAGGAAGAGCATGAACTCGCGGAACGAGCCGGAGACGCCGGCGGCCACGGGTTTGCCGCCGGCCGAGCCGGAGACGCGGATGTCGGCGACGGTGCCGGCCCGGATCTCGGCGCCGGTCACCGGGTCGTGGTAGGTCGAGCCCTTGGGCTCCACGATGTGGGCGCCGAACAGGCCGTGATCCCAGTCCTTGCTCTCGACGTGGGTGTGGAAGAACACCGTGCCGAAGTCCACGTCCGAATACCAGTTGTAGCGGACGAACTCGACGCCCACCGCCTCGCCGAGGTCGTGGTTCAAGAGCAGCGGCAGGTCGAGCGTGATGGTGTCCGGCGCCGTGATGGACGTGATCTTGCGGACCTCGGTGCACGGGAACGGCTGGCCGAGGAGGGAGCCGCAGGTGCTCTCTCCGAGGCCGATGCCGATCCAGATGCCCGGCCGGAGACGGTTGACGTTGCTCACCTTGAGGGTCGAGGTGAACTGGTTCGCCGCCTGGGTCAGCGTGCGGTTCTCGGTCGCGTACGGACGTACCGACTGCTCGTAGGAGAAGCCGCTGATCACGCCGTCCGAGGCCTGCGTGTCGAACTGCACGAAGTGGCTGTGGATGTTCACCTTCGACCAGTTGTTGTTGAGCGCGCCGTCGGCGATCTCGTTGGTGAAGATGATCTCCACACAGTCCCCGACGTTCGAGCGGATGGCGAGCGGCTCCGCGGGCCTCAAGCCGGCGAAGACGTCCGCCTTGTGCTCGTTGAGCACGAAGAGCATGCCGTCGGGGTCCGACGCCGACGGCCTGCCCGGCGCCGCCGTCTTCGTGACCTGGATCGGCAGCTTGATCGCGCTGATCGGGAACCACCTCTGGGCCTTGTTCCCGACCGACACGCCGGAGTGAACGAAGTTGTTGGCGCAGATGCCGTCCATGCGGCCCGGGATCATCTGCTCGCCGAGCCAGGGGGACCCGCTGTGCCGGGCCGTGAAGGGTGGCCGCGCCCCCGCGTGAGGCCTGAACAGCGGCCAGGTATAGCGGCCGTTCTTCGGGTTGAACTTGACCTCCGGCCTCACTCCGGGGTTGGGCGACTTCCAGTTGGCCATCGCCCGGTTCTCTTCCGGCTCGCCAAACGCCTTGTACGTCGCGTCGGGCGATCCGGTGGTGACCCAGTTCCACACCGTGGCATCGTTGTTGTCGAGGGGCAAGCCTTGCGGCGGGAGCTGGTTCTTGATCCAGTCGGAGAGCTTCACCTGGGTCAGGGGGTTCGAGAAGCTGGAGTCGGCGACGATGGTCAGACCCCAGTCCACCTTGACGCCGATGAGCTGGCCGGCCGAGACGCTCCCCAGGGGCGGCGTGTTGGACGGCGCCTGGCTGTCGGAGAACACGTTGTCGGCCTGGAACAGGCGCGGCTCGACGAACAGCGGGTGGCCGTGGATCTCGTTCTCCGCGGTCTGCTCGGTGGCGTAGACGCGCCAGAAGGACCACATTCCGGCGACGTAATGGTGGCCGATGTGGCAGTGGAAGAGGAACTCGCCCTCGCCCTGTTGACAGCCACCCGCGCCGCACTCGTGCTCGAGGTTGTAGCTGGAGCCAGGTCCGATCGACTGCGAGTCGAGATGGACCGACTTCAGGGTCTGCTCAGGGGCCTTCGTCAAACCCTTCCAGAAGTTGCTGTTGGGGTCCGCATCAGGGTTCCTTCGCCAGCGGTCGCCGCCGCCGTGCAGATGGTGCACGTGGAAGACTTCCGTGCCGGCGTGAAGCACCCGCGTCTTGGTCGCCTCCCCCAGGTACGAGCGCGGCATCGGCGTCGGCGGATCGCCGAACGGGTAGGAGGCATAGCTCAGGTTCTTGCCGTGCCGGATCCAGAGGGGAGCGGGCGGGATGGTCGGATTGTTGATCAGGTCGTTAGCTCGATACGGCGGCGGAACGGCTCGCTCCGGTAGTTGATGGCGCGGCCCACTATCTTGTAGGCACCCGAGAGCGCGGTGCCGTCCAGGTGGGGCAGGATGGCGTTGTTGAGCGACGGGTCGTTGTTGAAGGCGAAGAGGCCCCGGAAGTTTTCGGCGCCGAACTCGTGATAGAGGATCACGAACTCGCGGAAGCTCTTGCCGTCCGGCCGGCCGGCCAGGTTGGGATCGATGATGATCGCCTCCCACGAGCTCCCGGTCTCGGTGTCGAGCTCCTCGCCGGTCTCGACGTCCAGGTAGGTCGAGCCCGCGGGCTCGACCACGAGGGCGCCGAACAGCCCCAGGCTCTGGCGCAGGCGCCAGTCGTTGCGCACCGGGGGTTGCGGGTTCATCCCCAGGACGGTGCCGGCGCCGTGGTCATGGAAGTGATAGGCGCGCTCGGCCGAAGGATCCTTGGGGATGGGGATCTCGTAGGTGACGGAGGCCCCCTGAGCCGCGTAGCTCGGGGGGTTCAGGCCGACCGCGCTGCCCGCGTTCAGGACCGTGTGCGAGAGGCCCAGGATGTGCATCGAGGCCTCGTGCCCGTCGACGAGGTCGTTGGTGAAGTGGATCCGTACGCAGTCGCCCAGGTTGGCGCGGATCACCAGCGGCTGGATCGGGTCCTTGCGCAGGCCCGGCGTCACCCGCTTGAGGCCCGGCAGGTCCGCGTTGACGTTGTTGGCGGCGCGCACCATCGCCCGCCCGTCGATCATGTCCTGCTCGAAGGCCCGGATCGCCGGGATGTTCGCCTCCAGAGCGAACATGAAGCCGGGCACGTAGTCGAAGTAGCGGTTGACGGTGTGGATTACATTGATGGCGTGGACGTTGTACACCTTGACCGGCCCGCCATCCGTACAGGCGTTGTACGGCGCCGAGAAGCTCTGCGCATGGGTCTCCTCGACGCCGTTGCCGTAGCAGAACCCCAGCAGGCCGACGACGGCGAGAGCGCCTAGGCGCACCGGCCGTACCCACCAGCGCACGAAGGCCGCGGGCTGCGCGAAGTCCAGGCGCTGCAGCAACGCGGCACGGTGGCGGACGACGAGCGCCGCGAGCAGCAGCGGCAGCAGCGCCGCCAACTGGATCAGGAGTGCGCTCGCGGCGACCTCGACCCGGAACATCACCGGGATCAGGACCTCGCCGTTCTTGCCGGCGAAGCTCGGGTTGCGCAGCGAGGCGAAGGAGCAGAGCTGCTTGGCCTCCTGGACCGTGTCGGTGCGCACCTGCGTCACCTGGACCTCGGCCAGCGACAGCCCGTAGGTGTTGCCCATCCACTCATGGGCGAGATCGCGGGTGCCGACGACCGGCACCATCGCAATCAGGAAGACGAGGGAGACCAGGCCGGCGATCCCCAGCAGGCCCGCCCAATCGCCCGTCTCCATGCGGAACCTTCGGGCCAGCCGCAGTCCCACCGCCAGGGAGAGCGCCGCCACGGGCAGCACGATGGCGAGGTCCAGGGCCATGTGCGCGGCGACGCCCGGCAGGTTCCAGTCGGCCGGGTTCATCACCGCATTGAGCAGGTACTCCCAGGCGACGACGGCGAAGGCCAACAACGCCGGCAACCCGAGCCAGCGTAGCCCCTTGCCCGGCGCCCGCACGCTTTGCTCCCGCAATGCCACATCCGAACATTCCATGCCTCTCCTCCTTTTCACAGAAAGACCGCAGCCCCAAGGGAAAGCGGCCATAAAGCGAGCGTGCAGAGAGGTTCAGGGGCCAGAGCCCCAGCGGGCAGGAAACGCGCCTCAGAACAAGCAATGCTTGCTGAGTCGCCAGGAAGGCGCTCATCCTGACCGACAAGATGTCTGTTGGATGTGCCAGACCGATGTACGAGCTATACCTGTTCCTACAGTAGGTTCGTCCAAGCAAGTTGTCAAGCGCAAAAGCAGGCGCGTCAATAGACAACGGGGCACCGGGACGGGAGAATCAATCCCGGAAAGATAATCAATAAACTTACACTCGCGTCATTCGCCCGCCAGTTTCCATCGACTCTTTCGTTCTTACGTGACGATCTTTGCCTCGGAAAATCGCATCCCAGGGTGTGGCTAACACCTCGGGTTGCGCACTGAAGCGCAGACCTTAAAACGCGGAGATATAAACATATGAAACCTGCAAAGTTTCTGGCCGCCTTGTGTGTCTCGGCCCTGGCGGCGACGAGCGCCGAGGCCGCCGCCCCTCAACAGCTCTACTCCCTCGAAAGGGTTGCTCTCGACAAGGCCGCGCGCACGCAAGCGAGCCGCCTGGTCGCGCCGGACGCGATCGAAGAGTTCCTCATTCAGGTGGACCCTGCGGCAGTCGCCGCGAACCCGCCGGTCTTCGCCCTCGACCTCCCGGATTATCCCGCCCTGGAGGCCGTCCGTACACGGTTCGTCACCTACCGGCCGGACTGGAAGAGTTGGATCGGCACCGTGCGCCATGCCGGCACCACCGGCAGGGGGACGGGCTACATCCACCTCGGCTTCCACGGCAATCAGCTCTCGGCCCTCATCGACTTCGAGGGTGAGCGCTTCCAGATCGTCGGCAACCTGCGGGAGGGCCACAGCCTCGTCCGCCTGTCAGACGACCTGAGCCCGCTGTCCTGCGGGACGGAGAGCCCGGCCGGCGCCGCGGAAGCCCTCACCGGCGGCGAGGAGGGAGCCGGCACGCCGCCCAGGACGTTCCTCGACAAGGCCACCCACCGCATCGACGTGCTGGCCCTCTACCCCCGGGACTTCTTCCCGAGGTCCGCGTCGGAAGAGAACAGCCTCTTCACCTTTGTCCAGGATTCGATCTCGCTCGCCAACGACGCATTCGTCAAGAGCGGCGTGGATGCGAGCTACAACCTGGTCGGCATCGTGCCGCTCACCGGTAATCAGCCGCCCCTCAACGGACAGTTCGGAGACCTCGCCTGGATGACCGGCGGCAACGGCGTGCCCGTCGCCGCCGAGGTGGCTGCCCTGCGCAACGCCTTCGGCGCCGACGTCGTCGCGCTCTTCACTCCCTTCGACCGCAGGGATCCCGCTCCCAACCGCGATTTCTGCGGTGCCGCCAATGAGCCCCTCGCCAACAACCGGTTCTTCCGGGGCAACGTCATCCTCAACGAAGCGATGGGAGACCGCGCCTTCAACGTCAGCCGCAACAACTGCGGCAAGCTCGACTTCACCCTCGGCCACGAGATCGGCCACAACTACGGCATGCGTCACGACGTTGAGGATCATGGCACCGACAATCTGTTCGCCTATGCCCAGGGCTTCACCTTCACCGACCCGACGGACGGCATCGCCAAGGCCACGGTGATGGGCTGCTCCTGCAGCGGGTGCTTCTGCTATCCCATCAACGACCCCCGCCACTGCGTGCTCGGTGCCGGCGCCGTCTGCAACCGCATCCCCTACTTCTCGGATCCGACCAAGGTCTACAACACCGTGACGATCGGCGACGCCACCCACGACAACGCCCGGGTCGGACGCGAGAGGGTCGCGACCTACGCGGGTTTCCGAGCGCAGAGCGCGAACACTCCGCCCACTGCCAACTTCACGGTTTCCTGCACCGGCCGCACCTGTTCCTTCAACGCCACCTCCTCGACCGACAACACGGGTATCTCCTCCTATTGGTGGGATTTCGGCGACAACACGACCGGCAGCGGCGCGACCCCCAGCCACCCCTACAACAGCTCCTACACCACCGGCACCACCCTGCGCGTCCACCTGGTAGTCACCGACACCGGCGGGCAGACCGACGTCCACGCGGGCACGGCGACGATCCAGCCGACCTACGAGGGTTACCTCGAGAACGCCAACTGCCGCACGATCAACGGCTGGGCCTGGGACCAGAACAATCCCAATAATCCGATCAACGTCGACATCTATCGCGACTTGACCAAGGTCTCGACGGTGCCGGCGAACGCCTTCCGCCAGGACCTTCTCAATGCCGGCAAGGGGAACGGCGTTCACGGCTTCGGCTACACGCCCAACGGTGCGTGGAAGGACGGCGTGTGGCACGCGGCCCGTGTGCGCTTTCCAGGCACCACGACGAACCTGACCTGGTCGCCGATCAACATCATCTGCGGGGTGAGCGCCTTGACCAGCCAGACTCCGACGGAGAACCTCGACACGGCGGGGGTCGTCTATACGGTGGGCAACCAGTTCAGCTCCACCCACAGCGGCTACATCACCCACCTGCGCTTCTACCGCGCGCCGGGCGAGTCCGGCACCAACACCGGCAAGCTGTGGAGCAACAGCGGCGGCAGCCCGCTCGCCACGGTGACCTTCCCCGGCAGCCCGGCTTCGGGCTGGGTGGAGGCGGCCCTCTCTCCGGCAGTGGCGATCACCGCGGGCACGCTCTACCGTGCCACCGTCAACACCAACGTCCGGCAGTCGAAGACCGGCTGTGGGCTCAGCCCGGCGATCACCAACCAGGTCCTGACCGCCCACCAGGGCTTCTGGATCGCCGGCAGCGGTGTCTTCCCCACCAACGGCAGTTGCGGCAACTTCTTCGTGGACGTGAAGTTCGACCTCTGATCGACCTCCGCCGGGCCGCCTGCTCAGCGGCCGGCCCGGCGGGGCCTCTGGGGTATCATCGAAAGTCTATGAAGACTCCACGGATCCGCTCCCTTGGCACCCTCCTCCTGGTTTTCACGACAGCGCTCCTCGGACGCTCCCCGCTGCAAGCGGCGCTGCCGCCCGACTTCAACGACGAGCTGGTCGCCTCCGTAGGGCGGCCGACCGCCATGGCCTTTCTGCCCGACGGACGCCTGCTCGTCGCGCAGCAGACGGGGGCTCTGCGGGTGATCAAGAACGGCGTGCTGCTGCCGG